>JAAOEI010000192.1_pt1 | contig 25408 bp, 34 predicted proteins | sample 7059261 | NCBI WGS metagenome assembly JAAOEI01 (sample SAMN14008812, study PRJNA610033) | viral metagenome | isolation source: viral particles filtered from seawater | place: China: Hangzhou Bay, Yangshan Deep Water Harbour | collected 2017-10-31 | reverse complement strand
GGATATACACTCTCTAAATCAATTAAACTCCAATCATTCTCTTGACTACCATCACTCGTTACAATAATATTTATCGGAACAAAATCGTAAAAGAACATTTTTTTTTCACGAGCTAGTTCTATTAGTTTTTGATACAACGGTACAGAACGAACATCTTCATTAAACTGATATTCAGTCCTAGATAGAGGTGTTCCTCGTTTCATCTTGTAACCTATTATCTCATCACCATCCATTATCAACGAGTCTAGTGCTGGAGCTATCTCATCAAAAAATCCAGCTTCATAAGCATTTATAAAGTTTTCTCTTCTACAATAGTCTTTATCAAATATTTTATAGTAATAATCGTTATCTCTTAAAACCATTCTACCGTGGTTGATATCATCAACGACTCTACCAGCTTTATTTAGTACTATCTCTAATGAATCTAAATTAATATCTTTCAATTTTATCTTATTTATATGCATATGGATACAAATCCTTATCGTGTGAAAATTCATCTACAAATTCTATAGGTATTTTTTTAAATTCATCTTTAGTAACAAACTCGCCACCAGTTTTCTCTAACGTAGTATAAATCATAGTTCCACCTGCGGCATCGTGTTCAAATAATTCTAATATATTGTAATTACAAAATTTAGCTAAAACTTCAAATGTTTCTAAAGTGTAATAATAAGAACAATGTTTCGGAAAGTGTCCAGATTTGGGTAACACGTGTATCATCATTCCATCTTTCGCAGTTATGTTATGAATATTTTTAAAACACATATATTGATTATCAACGTGTTCGCCCGTTCCACCATCATAAATTACATCAAACTTTTTATCAAATTTTTCTGATATATCTTCTCTTAAATCATAGGGTAAAGAACCATCTAGTCCATTCATATCTATTGAAACATGGTCAAAACCTAAAGCAGTCCAAAATCTTTTAGAAACCACACCACCTGGGTGTTGTTCTCCACCAACTGGAAATTCATAACCATTTTCCTTTAACCAAGATAACAATTCATCTCCTTTTAAATAGTTATTACCTAACTCACACAGACTCACGTTTTTCTTTCCATCTAATTTATTTAAAGTATTCATCAATGGTATTATTTCTTTATATCCTATTCCCATTATACTTTACCTCCATAATATAACCATCTAACTAATGGTATCTCACTTTTAATCAAAGCATCATATCGCAACTCAAATCTTAATTTATCTGGTATAATGCCCATTTTTAATAATTTATAATATAACAATCTATGATTAGATATACCCTTATAACCTGACAGTTCTGAGTTTTCATTATGAAACTCTGAAATATTATCATATATTTCAGATATTTGATTCATATACGAAGAGTTTGAAAAGAAACAAATATCTTGTAAGGATTTATTATATTCTCCATTTGGATAACCCATAGGTACACTCGTATTGTAGTGATACCACTTTGGTACATAAAAATATTGATTATCATACATAGAAAAATCAACTGTTTTTTGCCATGCTATATCTTGTCTAGTTAACATAACAAAATCGTACTCAAAATTGTTTTTATTTTCATAAGTTTTTTTAAAACTTAAAACTTTTTTACAAGAGTACCATCTACTAAAATGATTTTGTGTTCTTTGATTATTTTCTATGTGGTCAGGTATTTCAAATTTAATTTGTTCCTGAAATTCAAATGTTTTGGGATTATAGTTTTCAACTACATCATCTTTGATGTCTGTATCCCAAGAATGTATAAAAACATCAACATCATTTTTATCAAGTATAAACTTTTTGTAATGTGGAAAAGCATGTTGAAATACATCAAGTTTACTACCGTTTTTATCACCTGCTTTACCAACAGTACCACCGATGGTACCATATAAACAGATTGCAATTTTCATAAGGGAAACTCCAATCCAGTGTATAACTTGAATTGTTTAGATGCTTGTAAAGTAGCTAACCTTTTACCAGTTTCTGTTGTAACTATACAATCTATAAATTGTTTTGATTTAACTTCTATATTCTTTACTGGTGTACAGTTGTAGACCATACTATTATATGGTATTGTTTTAATATCAGTCCAATTTTCTCTAGTAATAATTGTTGGCTTATAACCGAGTGATTTAGCAGCTTGTTGTACAGCTTTAGAATAACCACCATTTCCTAAAATGTATAAATCAAGACCTAGACTTTCACTTAGTATTGTTTTGGCTGCAAAATAATCTGTATTATATGCTTTTAACGTACCATTATTATTAGTAACAGTATTAGCTGCTCCAATATCACTAACACCATCATCCATCCAATCTACATACTCAAGAACTTCTACTTTGTAAGGCATTGTTATTGCAAAACCTTTAATACCTAAAGTTCTAACTGAATTAACGGCGTCTTGTATGTTATTTACTGAAAATGATTTATAGATTTTATTTAAACCATAGTAGTAGAAAGCTGTGTTCATCATTTGACAACCAGTGTTACCAGCTGTTTTAGCAAATGAACAATATATTTCAGTATCTTTATCTATCCATTGATTCACTTAAAACCCTTTTTGTAATTTGTTCAGAACTTAGACCATATTTTTCATATAAATCTGAGGGTGGTGCTGATTCTGGAAAGATATCATCTAATCCTATTCGTGTAACTCGTTTAGGATACTTATCTGTCAATACCTCAGAAACAGCTGAACCAAGTCCGCCTATAATTGAATGGTCTTCAACTGTAAATAAATATTCACTAGTTTTGGCAGATTCAATAATAATTTCCTCATCAATAGGTTTTAGTGTTGGAATATTTATAACTCTTACGTTGTAATCTGAATTACGAGATATCTCTTTACTAGCAGACACGACATCACCTAAAACACAACCCGTTGAGAAGATAGTTATCTCACACTCTGACAAAGTTTCTGATGCAACTTGCCCTTTACCAAACTCAAAAGGCATTTCCAAATCTTGTACTGGTTGTCTACCTAGTCTTAAATAATGAGGTGAATCTAATTCTGTTTTACACAAATACTCAATGACTTTTATAGACTCTGAATAAGATGCTGGATTTAATATTTTCATATTTGGTAACGCTCTCATAATACTAACATCCTCTAAACCCATTTGAGTAACACCGTCTTTACCAATGGCCATACCAACGTGAGTACCAACTAATATCACTGGTCTATTTGGATATGCTAAACTACATCTTATCTGGTCATATCTACCCGTTAAGAAAGAACCAAATGAAGCTAAGAAAACTTTATAACCATACTCTGATAAACCAGATGAAACACCAATCATATTAGCTTCTGCGATACCCATTTGAAAGAATCTATCTGGATGTGATTCCTTAAAACTAGCAATCTTTGTAGCTTTACCTAAATCTGCATCTAAAGCTACTATGTTATCATACATATTCCCCATTTCAGGTAGATGGGAACCAAATGCATCTCTTGTTGCTTTCATATTAAACTCCTAACTCTTTCATAGCTATTTCATATTCTTCATCAGTTGGTACTTTACAATGCCAAGCTGGATTTTCCATAAACGAAACTCCCTTACCCTTAACAGTATCTAAAATAATACACAAAGGTTTACCACCATCCATATCATTAAATGAATCTCTGATAGATTTCATATCGTGACCATCAACCATTTTTGTATCCCAACCAAATGATGATATTCTTTCTTGTAAATTGTCGTACATAATACTAAAGTCTTTAGAGTAACCATCATTTTGACCTTTGTTCCAATCTACAATACAAATCATATTTTTCATACCAGTCTTGGGATAGTACATTAATCCTTCCCAAACTTGACCCTCTTGAAGTTCACCATCACCTAGTACACAAAATATTGTTCCAGGTTCATTTCTTAATTTCTTACCAAGTGAGTGTCCAATAGCAATACTTAAACCTTGACCAAGAGAACCAGTTGTAGCATCCATCTCTGGTAATCTTAATTTGTCTGGATGACCTTGCAGTGGTGAGTCTATCTCTCTAAACAAATCTAAATCTTTATCTGATATCTTACCCATCTCGTGTAGTACAGCATATATTATAGGTACAGCGTGACCTTTAGATAAAATTAATTTATCTTCACCACCAATGTCAAAGTCTTCATACAAAACACTTGTTAGTTCAGCCATAGAAAAGGCTCCACCAATATGACCTGATTGTTTATCTCTAACCATGTCAATCACTTTTTTTCTTAATACGTTTGGATTAATTTTCATTATGTACTTTCTCCTTTAATAAACCTACTGCTATATGAGTTAACTTAGACAAAAAATCTTCAAAGTGAAAGTTGTTATTGTTACCACCAGTTTGACCTGGAAACTTTGAAGTCCCCTCAAGTGATATTGTTAAGTCAGCAAATTCGTTACAATTATTAGTAGAATTTCTTGTTACTAGAATATTCTTCATTCCTTTTTCTTTACCAACTCTAAACGCTTCCAATACGTTTTTAGAGTTACCTGAACCAGACATACCAAAAATAACATCACCCTCACCACCTTGATATTTTAATTGTTCACTAAAAATGTAACGAAAACCTAAATCATTTCCAATACCAGTTATACTAGCCACATCACTACACAAACTAACACACTTGAATTTGTTTCTTGGAATTGTCTGAGCTCCTTTGTCCTCAGATACAAAAGGATGCATATTCATATCTACAACTAAATTTTGAACAGATGCTACATTACCACCATTACCACAAGCAAAAATAGTTTGTTCGTTTTCATAAGCTTCAAAAACCATATCAACAAAATCTACTATTTTTTTTGTAGGTATGTTAAGAAACACATTTGATGATTCTAACCTGTATAAATTTACAAGTTCAAATAATTTTATTTTTTTATCATTCATTATTTACTTCTTTCTGATATTTTGTTAACAAATACTTACCATATAAAAATAAAAAGTTACCGTATTTACCACTTTTAAAGTTGTCATAAAGTGTACAGATATTTAAGTAGTGAAGTATACCTAGTAGTTCTACATTTTTCCAAGAATAATTGTTGTCTTGACAAAATTGTTTAAAGATACTCATAAATGATACTAAATTACTTTTTGCATAAAAATCTAAAGTAACACTTTGACCTGTTCTACTAAAATCAAACATATCTTTCAATATAGTCTGACCGTTAATCAATATAGCGTGATATATTTTACTTAAATCATAATATACATCACCATATTCAATACTATTACCAAAAGATTGTCTCCAATCAATTAACACAAAACTATTTGTTTTATTGTCGTAAATAACATTTTCTGGTTGTAAATCACCGTGAAAAGATGTTGATATTGCTTTATCATATACATCTGACCAATTTATTTTATCTATCATTTTTTCAATCGGTTGCACTTCTACACCATTAATAAGTTTAACCTTATCAAGTTCAGAATTAAATAACTTTGACAATCTTTGTTTTGTTTTAGTCTCATACATTTCTTTACAATCTTCATAAAAACCATCATACTCTTTTGAACTAAACCACAACTTAGATTGACAATCATCAAGAAACTTTTTCATTAAAGTTTCATCTGTTATGTTTGAAAACAAATCACCATTTATATAATCATACGAATACATATTGTCATTAACAAATGAAATATCTGGACACATATCACTCAAATATTTTGTTCTTTCTATTCTCTTCTGGACTTTTTCTGGATTATTAAAATATTTTATAACTTTATCTTCGTGTATGAATATAGCTTCATCACTTTTATTAGCTACAATGTCATTATTAAAAACTTTTTTAGTGTCATTATAAGATTTATTATTACCAGTATCATACCACGTAAAATCAATCAGTCTGATATCTTTTAATCCATCAAACCCGTGAATAACTTGATACTCGTCTTTCATAATTTTTCTATCTTCTAATGAACTCCAAAAATCGTTATAATCGTAAATACCAGCCATACCGATATAAGCTCGATTACCAGTCCCATAGTATAATGAATCTAAATACTTACTACCTTTTACTAAACAGTAGTCCATGGAATTTTCAACTGGAACCTCTGATACTCCTAACCAATTATCACCAACAAAATTAAATACTGAATCTTCTTTTACAATAGTATCAACTGATGTGAATATAAATGGTTCTTGTAATTCTTCTTTACAAGATAATAAACTTAAACCTGGACCAGAACCGACACCATCATAGTTTTCAACGTCAACATAAGTAATTTTTCTATTAGAGTAAACTTCATCTAAGTATGTTTTGATTTGTTCAGATTTATAACCAACTGCTATAACGATTTCAACTTTAGGGTCTAACTTATCAATTAAGTAAGATATAACTGGTTTGTTCTCAAGAGGTAATAACGCTTTATGCAATCCATCTACGTCATTATTTCTTGTACCTTTACCTGCACATAGTATACAGAACTTATAGTTAAAGCTTACTCTATTATTACAATCTACACAATAATACACAAATTCATATTGTGAACCAAAATCACTATAAATTCTTGTATGTGATTGACAATTTTTACAAAAAGTTGTTTTCATTAATTACCTTCGTGTTCAGTTTCTATTTTACCACTACCCCTGTCCGAATCATCTTCAAATCTGATACAATCATTTAGATGAGCTGTAGAACATTCTAAAGCTGTATAATCAGTTTTAGCAATAACTCTATGTTTTGTTTTTAGAGGTACACACCAACCTTGACCTGGTTTGTAAATTCTTGATTCCATAGTACCATCTTCTTTTTCCAATAACACTTCAGCTTCACCCTCAATAACATAGTTAGTTTCTACTTTCTTTTCATGCCATTGTAAACTACTTTGGTATCCAGCTTTCATATGAATTAACTTATATGCATAGTGTTCATTTAATTCTAACCATAACTCGTGACCCCAGGGTTTTTCAACTCTGTAAGAACTGATATCAAGTCTATGTGATTTATTCTCATCAATTTTGTCTTTGTATTCTTCTAACGCTTCTTTGACCCAAGCGTCTTTAATATGTTCATATTTTGACATTTTCTACTCCCTTATTCCTTGTTAAGTTTATTGCAAAAGCAGTATCTTCTGTTTTACCACTTTTTCTATCATTAATTAATATCCTATCACCACCGCCAAAACCCATAATTAATTGGTCGTATAAGATACCAGCTCTCTGTAATTGTTTTATTGTTGCATCTCTAGCACTCTCTTTTCTACCAGTAGTAATAACTAAGTGATAACTATTAACATCAATTTGATATAAAAACTCATCAACACCAGGTAAAACTTCTAATTCAAAATTAGGGTCTTGTATCAATCTAACATTACCTGGATGTTTAACTAAAGTGCCATCTAAGTCGCAAAATATTGTTTTTGGTTTATTGTTCATACATCCTCCCAAAAAGTATCTGGGTCATTTTTATCTAACAATTCATTAGTCCAAAACATAGCAGTAATATCTCCTTCAACGGGTTTAATGTTATGTGTATATAATATTGGCATATCAATATACTGAATTTTATCACCAGATACATTGTAAGTTATCACTTCTTCTGTTCCTAATTTTCTCAAGTTTATTTCTGCTTTACCATTTATAACACAAAATCTTTCTAATTTTCTGAAATGAAAATGTTGACCTCTAACGTGATTTAATTTTGTAGTAGAAACAAATGATTGACCACCATCAAGTGTTTTAATTGTTTCTGATAATACACCACGGTCGTCTGAATAAGAATCCATTGTAACTAATCTTTTTGATATATAAGAACGAAACGTATTGAATAAATTTATATCGTTAGTGTCTTTTAGTTTCGGGATTATCTTATCATCAATATATTGTTCTTTAAATAAACTTAATTTTTCATATATCTCTGAAACTGTAGCTGAAAAGTCTGGTGTAATCTTTTCTATTTGTAAACCATTAATCACATCAACAATCTGTTTACACAAACTTTGTACGTAAATTAAATTTATTTTAGGACTATCATTAACACTTATATCTTCGTCATTTATTAGTTTGTGGCAAAATGTAGCTATAAATGAATTATAGTTAGGTTTACAAAAAGGTCCATATACATTCGGTATTTGTAAACTAACAAATTCTGAATTATTACGTACAGACCAATCAATAAATTTTTGTTTGTTTTCACGTCGGTATTTACCATAAATAGAATTATCATTCTCGTGAGTTGATGAAGTGTAAATTATTTTACTACCCTTAAACTTATCAACTAAATCACTACAAGACTTTATATTGTTGTTATAAACTTTCTCTTCATTTCCTCTATTTTTTTCAGCTAAATGAACTACAACATCACATTGATTTACATTAGATAAATCTCTGTTTACCTTAATAACATCCATAGAATGAAGATATTTTAAACAAACCCACAAGTGATAGCCAATAAATCCACTAACACCATTTATTCCAACTTTCACTATAAAACACCTTTCTCTTCAGCTAAAAACATATAAGTTTTATCACTATCCATAACGTGAAATTCAGAACTTAATGGTGTTTGATTGTAATCTTCGTTCTGTCTTTCCCAACCTATTGATAAATATCGTTCATCGTTTGTCTGTTCAGTTCTTTGCATCTCAATACTACTTATCATTTCCTCGTGTAGTTTTTCTCCATCTCTTATATCTATTTTTTCAAATTGAACATCTGGTTGACCAACTGATATAGCTATAGATTTAGCAAAATCTATAATTTTCATAGATTTTAATTTAGGTACAATTATCTTACCGTGTGAGTCTGGTGAATTATATGACCACTCAATTAAATCTATAGCCTCGTCTAACGTAATTAAAAATCTAGTCATATCAAAATGAGTTATAGGTAAAACATTACCTCTTGAAAGTATATCTTTAAAAACGGGTATTAAAGAACCTGTTGAATCTAAAACATTTCCATATCTACAAAGAGCTACTTTTATATCAGTTTGTTCTTTTGCAAAGTTTACATACATTTGTTCAGCTATACCTTTACTCATCCCATAAACGTTTACAGGATTACAAGCTTTATCAGTTGATATGAACATTAGTGTTTCAATTTGATGACGGCATTCCCTAACGCAATCAATTAAATATTGATGTCCTACGATATTTGTCAGGATTGTCTCATATGGATTATCTTGAGCTACCCACACAGTTTTTAAAGCGGCTGTATTAACAATAACATCAGGTTTAAACTCATACATACATCTCAAGATTGATTCTTTGTCCTTTACATCACCAATTCTATATAAACATTTACTTAATAAGACTTTAGTATCTCCTTTACTTACTGAAGATTCTCTTTTCATATCTTCTTGTTTATGTTCATTCCGTGAAAAAATTAAAATATCATTATGAAGTATCCATTTCTTTGCTAATGATTTACCTAGAGCTCCTGTACCACCGATTATCATTATTCTTTTATTTTTCATATCACTACCTCATTATAAAATCTCAATACTGTAATTAATTTGTGATTGTTCACTTTTGGTTTTTCACCTCTCATTATTTGTAATATTATCTCTATGAAATTTACACCTGATAACGTAGTAAAATAAGTCCCTCCACCTAATCTAGGATTCATTTCAACAAATTTTGGATTACCATTTACATCATCTTTCATCTGTATACATACAGGACCTTTCACTTCAAATAATTTACATATTTTTTTACAAGCTTCTTCTATAGTTTCGTTTTTGATAATTTTACCTTTTGACGAAATACCAGCTTTTATTTGTAATCTCTCTCTTGGTATTACAGCTAAAGGATTACTATCTAAATCACACAACACATCAATAGTATATTCTGTACCTGGTAGATATTCTTGAAATATATAATCACTACTAATATGTAAATTTTGTACTGTTGATAAATCTTCTACGTTCTCAGGTGTTTCCCACAATCTAATACCTCTACTACCAGAACCTTTTCTAGGTTTACATAATATAGGAAAATCAACTTCCGTATATTTTGTAGATGTATTTGGAAAATACTGTTTAATATCAGATTTATTTCCTTTAATATAAAACTTCAACTTATCTTGACAATAATTAATTGATTTAAAATCTGACATAAATACAGTTACACCTAACTTTTCTAACATCTTTTTGTTTTTTGAAAAGTGAACAATATCAGCATCACCTGTAGGTAATATTAAATCTATTTTTTCTTTACGAATTATCTTTAAAACTTCTGACCAAAATTTGTCTTCAACTGAGAAAGGGACTTTGTAACTTCTATCAGCTAAATGAAATCCTACTGACAAAACATCACAATCTATAGCGGTTATTGTATGTTCTTGTCCCAAATCACGTATTGATTTGATAGCTCCAACAGCAGCAGGTCCTCCAGCACAAGATACTAAAATATTCATTCGTTAATCTCTAAATTATTTTGTTTATACCATTCTAAATTATTAATTGCTCTATCGTCTACAAAAATATCATATTGTGGTTTACCTAATATTAGTTTGTGATACTTTATACTCCAACTATCAACTTGTTTTTTTGTAAACTCAAACCAATCTGTTCCTGAACCTGAACCTCTTGACGTAAACAAGGTTATTTCGTGTCCATCTTCATATAACTTATTTACTTTATCTATAACATTTGTAAATGGTTTAGCATCTTTATAATGACAATTTGTTGTACAAAGTGTACCATCAATATCAAAACAATATTTCATAAATAAGATATACCCTCAATATAATTACCAGTCTTAAAAGGTCTTTCTCTTCGCTTACCTTGATTTTGACCACCGTGAATTGGACCATAAAACTGATTATTTAAAACACAAGTTTTTGAATATTTAGTAGTCCACAGATTCATACCAGTTTCATTACCATAATTTACTTTTGCTTTTGTTTTTAATAATTGTTGTTGTCTGATAGATAACGATAACGGTTTAACTTCTACTGCAGATAAAAAATTAAACAAGGTATCTTTAATGTTAGATTCACTATAAAAATACCAATTACTAATATCCTCACTCTGAATTTTTTCTATCATCTTGTTTGGATTTGCCGTATCACCAAACGTTGATGATACTGAAATATAACCGTAAGAATCAAATTTGTTAAAAGTATTAAACCACTCAAGTTCTTCATCTGTCGGGTAAAAATCTGGACTGGCATCGTTTAACTCATCTTCACTAAACTGCCAAAACTTTAACATTTGTTTCAACAATGGTATCTCATCATTATTTGAATCAAATATTTTATAATGGTCGTGGAATATTTCATCATTATAACTATCTACAAAATCATCAACATAAGGGTTATTTCTAAAAATAAAACTAACTACATCACCCGCACTAAATGTACCATAACCCCAATTATTTAACATATCACCAAATATCTTTTTAAGTAAAACTTTACTAGGTAAATATACTTTACAATTTGGATATTTTTGTTTTAATAATCTTGGCATACCTGATAATAAAACCCAATCACCCAAACCATGACAAGTTCTCATAACCATAAATTCTTGTTTATCAAGATACTCGTCTGGTATATAAGATGGGTCTGTTGATGGGAAACCTAATTCGTTTACTTGTAAACCGTGAAGTGTATCATCAAATATTCTAAAAAAAGTCTTCATAAACTATTTACAACCTTATGAAAATGTTCAACAAATACTTTCTCTGAGTAGTATTTTTCATATCTTTCTTGTGTTGTTTCCATACACAATTTATAAAAATCATCATCTTTTAACTCACGAGCTATGTATTTTGCTTTTTCTATATCACCCAACTCTACTGTAGTGTGTGGATGTAATATACGTTGAGTATTTGAATTAGAATAAGCTATACAAGGTATTCCGTGAAAACTACAATTAAGATTAAATGTTCCAGCCGCTGCAGTTCCTAACTGAACACCTACGTGATACTGACTTAAAACATTTATCCACTCACTCCAATACATCCAAGGCAAATGTTTAAATAAATCATTTTCTTCTGATTTCATTCTACCTGTTGTTATAGCCGTAATATCATCAGGGTTATCAGTTATCTCTAAACCCACTTGAAAAGAATCAAAACCTCCATAATCTTTAACCCAATTTCCTCCAATAATAACACCGTTACCTCGTCCGTCTCTGGGTTTAACATTGTCTGTAATCATAACAGTAGGTAACAACTCAGTTCTCACGTTAGTTAAACCAGCATAATATTTTAAGTCTACGTCATTATGACAAAATATCAAATCCATTTCAACTAAAAAATTAAAATACCAAACTTGTTCAGTTATACTACTATCTTGCCAATAGTTATAATAACTTTCTTGCATAACAGTAACTTTTTTACATACTCTTCTGTAATGTTCTAGTAGAGGATAATAAACTAAGTGTTCTCTTTTCTTTGGTATTATCATAACACCAACATCAAAACTATTGTCAGGTAATTTCTCAATCATTGGTAATGGACAATGATATGCATCTAACGCACAAACCCAAGCCACATCCGTTCTCATATTGGGATGATTACGTGGTACTTTACCTTCATAACCTGCTTCTGAAAAGAAACCTATTTTCATATTTGAAAACTTTCTACTATTTTATATGACTCTACTTTACTGAGGCCTTTTTTATGACACAAAAAGTTATGATGAAAACTATCTACAGTTTCATCATTAAAGTATGGTGCTTTTTGTTGAGTAGTAAACAACTTTAAACTTTCTTTTTTCTTTTGATATTCATAATCAGATAAATTTACAAAATAATTTGGAATCCAATCGTTTAAAGTGCTTGGTGTTCTATACTCAACCAATGTAATAGGACTTCTTCTACACACTGCAGGACCCAAGTTATTTACTATTTGATGTTCAAAATGACTATCGTGTTTTGGTGTTGTAACTATTGTATCAGCTCCATTCATATTATTTTCAACGAAGTTTACCATCGCGTCTTGGTGTTTACTTTTTACAAAACCAACATCTAACAAACCTGAAACATTGTCGTATCTAGCCCATATGTTTTCATTCTCAGAGTTTCTCTGGTCACCTGTTGTATTGTCAAAGTCGCCACCATTACTTAATACTATAACAAAGAACTCAGTATCATTACATTTTTCAAATGTACCTGCCATCCCATATTCAACATCATCAGGATGAGCTCCTAAACAAACAACTTTATTTTTATTTAGAAATTTCATATTGATTTAAATAACCTTCCTGTATAAATTTTTATACCTCTTCTTCTTAAATAATCTCTTAAATCTTCTGATATAGAATTAGAACCACCATCCATTGTTTTGTCTACTATATCATAAATAGTAGTTTCATTATTGCTATTCAAAATTATTTTTTTATCTGAATAATAAACATCATATACTCTGTTAGTTTTATATTGAATCAAAGTTAACCAATCTGAAATAATATCATTAGCTATATTTTTAAGTTGTTCATCAGACAATTCTTGAGGATATACCTTTTCTTTAATCACTTTACAAGGTGAACCAGCTGCAAAACAACCGTCTGGTAAACTTCTATTAATAATTGAATTAATCCCTATAACTACATTATCACCAATAGTTACATTAGGTAACACTACACTTCTAGCAGGTAACCAAACATTTTTTCCTATATGAACAGGACCGAAATCAGCTGGAAATCCTTGAGTTATATCTAACCAAGCTCCGTGAGTCCAAATCATAACTTCACCTCCAATACCAGTGTTATCACCAATAGTAACTTTATCTGAAGGATTTATTATAGTTCTCTCAAAAATACCTACATTTTTTCCTATTTCAACTTTTGAGTTAGGTCCCTTTGAACCACCTCTACCAACTTCACAACCATCCATCATATAAAAATATTCATCAGCTGTGAAAGATGTACAATTTATTTTAACATTATCACCAATGATAGAATTATCACCTAAGTAAAACTTTTCAGTACAATTAACTTCAACATTCTCACCAATTTGTACGTTTTTTCCTAAAAATAATTCACCATCACAATTAATATTTTTCATACAACTCCTTGTATGTTCGTTCAATCCAATAATGAGAATCTCTGTTCATTTGATTTTGTGGTATAGCATTAAAATGATATATCCAACCATTTTTTAAAAAATGTAACTCATCTGACCACCATTGTTGTTGATGAAAATACAATAAATTTTTTCTAGCTAAATCTTGTAAGTTGTAACTACCAGGTAGTATAGTCATAGGTAAATCTTGACCCTCTCTGTAAAAGTTTATACAAGTTTGGTCACACGAATTCCATTTACCAAACACTTGTAATAATTCACTTTTATTAGAGTTATACCACTCAATTAGACCACTTAAATACTCTTTGTGAGATTCATTAAATATTTGAAAACCACCGTTTATATATCTCCAAGTTGGAAATGATGATTTATTAAAAAACTTAGGTCCATACTGACCTATACTTTTGTTTACCCATTCATAATCACCATCATTCATAACAGCTGAATATAAACCATTTGTTTCATTGAAAAAGTTAGGACAATCTGGATGTACTATAGTATCAGCATCCACAACAAGAACTTGATTATATTTTATATTACTTTGTTCTAATAACTCAAGTACAAAATATCTTTGCCAAACAATGGGCATTTCGTCAACTGAAGTCAACAATTCTTCTAATAAGATTAGTTCGCAGTCATTTGTATCACAAAACTTTTTCCAAGAATCAAGAGAATATTGATAACTTTTGTTTCTACCATTATCTAAATCTATACTTGGTATAAAAACTATATCTTTCATTATACAAATTCTATTCCAAGTTGTTCTTCATTTAATTTATGAAATGGATATCCTAAATGTCTTTTTTGTTCAAAGAAGTCTTTAATACCTTCCCAATCATTTTTGTCTTTTAGTGTATCTTTATTTTTTCTACTGAAATAAAATCTTGGTTCTAAAAATCTATAACCTTCAAATGTAAATGTATAATTATCAATTAAATCGTCATCATTTTCTACACCAAAAATCATAAATTTACCGTAGTTAGGAGAAAATATTTCAATGTTTCCACGTTTCAAAAACTCATTACCTATGTTCAAATTTTTTCGTAACTGACTTGAAACTATTATATCAATATCTTCATTTTGTCGTATACCCATTAAACTTAAAATACTTGATTGTGTTAAACAAAAATGATTTTTAGGTAAATTACTAAGTTCACTCAGATTATTAAAGTTTGAAAGTGGATGTTTGGTTCTTATTATATTATCATTCTTAAAGGGTACGTTGTAAACTTTTTGTTTTTTCATATAAAAAGGTATATAACTTTTATTATTTATTAATCTGCCTACCATAGAACAAGCTCTGTGGAAACCGTGTTTAATAAAACCATTGTCAAAGTCTACTGGAGTTTCTATTAACATTTTTTTAATTTCATCATCACTCATTACATCTAAAGATTCATAATATTCTTTAGTCATATTTTCCCATCCTCTTTCGTGATGGTCTTCTACATTTTTCCTAAACTCAGCTTTCATACAATTATAATATTGCCAGTTACTAGGTTTTAGTTGATTAGATACGTCATTATTTTTATGAAACTCTATCACATCTCTTACTGTTTTTAATTTATCACCTTGTGTGATAACTTCTTTACCACCACCTCCTCGAGCAAATTCCATATCTAAAAAATAGTCTAAAGATATAGGAACATACTCATCGCTAGGATGAATTATATCGTCATATAGTTTATTTTGTTGTTCTTGTTTTTTGATTGTTTTGTGATGATATAAACTTAATTCTTCATATGGTGGTAAGTGTGCATAAGTTTTACAACCTGTAATGTATTCGTGTACTGGTTTTATCCATTTAATATTATCAGTATTTCTAAACACTCTGGCTTGATAATCAGGATAGTTAACCCAACCTTTTTCAGATAGTTTCCAACCCCACTTTTGAATATGTTCTGGTGTAATACCATCAACGGTGTTTACTCTAGGTAACCAAATCAAATCAACATCGTTCATCTCAATTATTTGAGGTAATTGTTCCATCAATGTCTCGTGAGGCAGCTCGTCTGCATCTAAATGTACGATAAAATCACCACTACACATACTCTTTGTATAATTTTTTAACTTGGCAAAATCACCAGTGAACTCAAATGGATGCCAATTAAACTCAGCATTTACTGAATGACTTCTGAGATATTCTTCAACATCTTTAGAACCATTCTTAGAATCAAATGTGATTACTATTTCATCTTGTGTTCTTTTATTATCTAATAGAAATGTAACTAATTTTTGTATCTCTACGTGTTCATTACAAACTGTTATAGCGTAACTAAGTACCAATTAATGCCTCTTTGATTTGTTTAGGTAATACTATTGGTTCTAAAAATACTTGTGATTTTCTAGCCTTCGTATAATCATAAGTTCTGTATAACTTATACTTTTCTAATTGTCTTTTTAGTTTTATATAAGTATCTTGTTTAACACCACGAGTATTTACGTTTTTTATTAAAACTCTGTAGATTTCGTTTTCACCATCGACAACTTGAATAACACCTACTTTTTCTAATAATCTGACAAGAACTTGTTTATCTCTAACGATTGGTCTAATACCTTGTGTTTCTAACTTTAGACCAACTAAATGAAAAGTCTGAGTTTCATCAACTCTTGAGTAAGGTAGTTTAGGATTTAAAACTAATATTGTAGTTAGTCTATTACCAGATTTACTTTTATATCTAAATGATATAATATCACCAGCTTTTACTTTACCCCAAGTATAGATTTGTTTAGACATATCATCCTATGTTTTGTGTTATTCCCATTGCTTTACACGCATCAAGAAATCCTTCTTGACCAAAAGACTCTGCATTTTCTACATCAAGTCTTCTATCATAATTATCATATTTATGTCGTTCTTCTTCAGGAATATCTACAACTTGTGCATATTTCCAAACAAAATTATCTGGATTACCTTCAGGAAATATTAAACCCTTCTCACCCATATTGATTACAGCTGGAAACCAAACAATACCTCTTTTTTCATCTTTCTGTTGTAAATCTTGAACTAACTTTGGTGATTTCTTTAAGTTTTCAATCAAATTAATACTATCTATTTCGTATCGTGAATCACTCATAAACCCACAATTAAAACAAAGATAACTTGAAAACTCTTCTTGAATATCTTCAAAACACCTATCAACGTCAAAACATACTGGACAATCTATTACTCTTTCCATTATGATACCTTTTTTAATTTTGGAAGTTTTATTTTAGTTGGTTTAGATTCACCCACTTTTTTTAGTTTAGGTAATTCAAGTTTAACTTCTTTGGGAAACTCAGGTATATACTTGTCAAGAATTTTACCTAACTCTTTAGTCATTTTATCTAACGAATATAAAGACCTATTAACTGTAGAAAGTTTATTAGCTCTCACAACATATTGTTTATAATTTTTATGAACTTCTTTCATTACAGCCGCAGCTTCATTGTAATTTACAGTAAACCATTGTGCACCTTCAATGTACATATCTTTTGGAAATGATGATTTAGGTACATTGTTTAGTTTACCACCAACAAGTATTGCTAGTTCTTTTGATAAGAAATCTAAATGACCACTCCAACCTGAAGCTATAACTGGTTTACCACTCAATGATGCTTCAAGTAAAGGTCTACCAAATCCTTCTCCGTGAGTTAAGTTAACGTGAGCTTTAACTTTGGGATGATTATATATTTCATTCATTTCTTCATCTGTCATATCACCGTGAAACAAATAAATACTTGGTAGTGTTTTTGCTTTAACTGTATCTTGTATCTGTCTAATTTTCTTCAACATATCTTCTCTGTCTAATACAGAAAACGAAGCACCACTTGTTTTCATAATAAGACCAGGTGCATTTTTCATATCTTTAAATGTTTCAGAAAACACTTTAACTAACATACCTGTATCTTTTCTGTCTTCACCTAACTTACCTTGTAACCAATGACCTGTATATAAAAAGTTAAAACCTTCTTTTACACTCTTAAACTCATCAACTAAATCTTTTGAAAACTCTTTTGTCTTTTTAAATATATTAGTGTCAGCACCTTCAAACAAAACTTCTAATGGTTTCTGTACTTTGATTTGACCTTTGAGTTGTTTAGTATCATTATCCATCACGTCAAATGATGTTGAAGCTATAGACTCTTTAACAAAGTTTGATGGTACAATATTCAAGTCCATTTGATTTAAACCATCAACCCATTTATGTGGTATAGCTGTACACTCAAGGCCAGCCGTGATACCAATGTTATATTTACCAAAAGTTCTGAACTCATTTGGTATCACAATGTGAATGTGAATATCAGGTTGGGTAGGTAAACTTGGGTCTGATAATAATCTCTCAATAATCATATCATCATTAGGGTCACCTTTTTGTAGAGCATTCATTGGTGTTGAACCCCACTTTACATTCCATATCTTTACATCGTATTTGTCTAACTTGATTAGAGCTCTTACAATGTCTCTACTATGAGCACCATAACCACTTCGTGTTGCAACAGGTGCAGTAACTAAAACTACTGGTTTACTCATTCTAACTCCTATGCCTTAAATATACTATAACGTTTTCTTGGTTTCCACATCTCAAATGCTTTATCCATATCTCTAATAAAGTTCTTTGACATTTGTTCACCACTCATACCAATTTCTTCTGTCATCACAAACTCACGACCTTTAGCACCACAAGTTTCTCGTAAATCACTATCCATCTGATACCAATCGTTTATTCGTTCACTAACGTCAACCCAATCAGCTCTGTCATCAAAGATGTAAGGTGTTTGTGGTGAACCTTGTAGAGCTCTTGTTTTTGGCCAAACTGGTTTTACCCATTCACCCCAAGTCAAGTCATCATTGTTTTCCCACTTTCTCCAATCGTGTAATGATTGTATTTCCAAATAATCATCTGCTGTCAATAGTTTATTTTTAAGTCTAAATCCACATTGGTCTTGTAGTCCCCCTGTAACATTAACAATGATTGGTGTTCCAGCCATTAGGGATTCACAAGTACCCAAACCAAAACCTTCATTAGAAGCTATGTTGATTGTTACATCTGCTACATTAAATAGATGATTTAACTCATTGGGTTCTAACTTTCTATCACTAAAATAAACTTTATAATCTGGACAAACTACACGAGCTACCTCAGGTAGATTAGTACCATTATCGTCAACAGGTTGAGTGTGCATTAAAAGACAAACTTTCTTAGCTTGTTCAGGTGTTAATCTATCACAAAACTCTTTGAAAGCCATAATAACATCACTCGTCATTTTACGTCTGATATTTCTGTTGTTATAAAATAAAACAAACTCAACATCTTCATCAGTCAATCTGTTCTTTGCTGCTTCTACTTTTTTATACTCGTCATCAAACTTTGATATTGGATAAAAAGCTTTATTTACACCGTGAGGTAAATAAGTACAGTCCCAATCTGTTCTAGGTTTGTTTTTAGCTACGTCTTTAACAATAGCAACAGTTTGTTTTGAAATGTTCATAATCAAATCAGAACACTCGTAGAAATTTTCATTGTATTGTGGAGCTGGCCAATCGTCCCAGATATTATAGTAAAAGATAGGTATCTCTTGTCTTATCTCGTGTTCCATCTGATACAACCATCCCCAAAATCTTGGGTCTGTATAGTGTAAGATTGCATCTGGTTTTTCTATCTCCATTATTCTTCTGAGTAAGTCTTGTGAACCATAACCACTTATCGGATAAATAGTTAAATTACCATCAACACCTGTTTCTTGTTTAACAGCATCTCTCATATCAACACGTTTACCATTTTCAGGATGTTTAATAGCACCACCAAGTTGAACCCAATCATAATGATTAAGTGTACCTAATACGAACTCTTTTGACATCGTACCTACACCAGACGACATTCGTAAATCATCTGATAGTAAGAGGATTTTCTTTTTAGACATATAACCTCTAATCTTTTAGTATTTCTTTATCTTTACTTTCACTAAAATACTTGTTTAACATTTCTAACTTATCATCGTAATTAGCCATCTGGTCTAATTCTTTTTCAATCTCATCCATTACATCACCATGTTCACCGATACCTACAGAATTTCTCATAAGATTTTCTACATTTATTCGGTGTTTTTCTACGTGAGCTTTAAAATGCATCTTACTAGCTCTTATAAAGTCATCTCTCATTATAATCTACTCCCGCTTGGAATTAAGTTGTTGTATTCTTGAATTTTACCACGAAACTCTTCATCGCAAACATACAAATCCATAGAACGATTTACTAATTTTTGTAATGTAAATTCATCATCAAATGTTTTAGATTTAAAATTTCGGTATAAATCTTTTAATACTTTTACTGACGTTAGTTTGTAATCCATAATCATAACCTACTTGTTTTTCAATCTAATAAATGAAAATCATACTTATCTTTATATTTTCGTTTTATACTTTCATTAAATAAAAGAGTATGAACTCTATGTCTATCTAAATTTAACATTTCAGTAGCTTCTTTAATACTATTATAAATTGTATTAGTCTTTTTATCTACAAATTTTCTAACCGTTAATTTATTTACCTTTATAATATCGTTAATGGCCCAATCTTCTACATATGGGTCGTCAATTATATTAGTTAAATTATATTGTTTAGATAGTTTTTTAATCCAAAGCATTTCTTTATCATAAAAATAATCCAATATTTTTAGTTTTCTTGAATTACTTTGGGAAGCGTGCCAATATAACCTTTTCTTTGGTTCACTAGCTTTACCTACATACGTTATGTTATTATTATTATCTAACAACCCATATATGTAAACCTTTACGCCTTTTTCATTCATTGTATTATCCTTAATATATATTATTACTTATATATATTATATAACCTAATGTTTCCATTTAATATATACTCTTCTATTATTTTTACCAACTTTTTTTCTTTTTCAGCGTGTCTGATAGTGTCTCTTGTACCTCTTGACTCTGTCCCTGGTTGTATAAAAGCTACAATAATATCACTATACTCTGCTATTTGTTTGTTTCTTTTAAAATAGTTAGACACATAATATGGTTTATTGTATTGTGAAGCTGGTAAGACACAATGCATATTCCAACTATAATGTGAAGGTGGGAACTCAACATAATTTAAACCAAACATTAATGCAAATTTCTTTGCAAAACCATCGGCACCATCTTGTTGACCACCACTAACTATTTCTACTGAGTTACCATACTTTTCTTTTATCTCAAATATTAATTCTTTTATTTTGTTCTTATTCGTATAAGCTCTACTACCTACAATACCAATTTTAATCTTCGTAGTCATTTCTTTTTTGTGGTTTTATTGGTTGTTCTTTTGTAATAAAATCTAAAGTGTTATCTAGTTGTTTTAAACCTAATATTATTTGTTCTACAAATTTGTATTTGTATGTAAATCTTGATTTACTTGTATTTAAATCTAATGGAGCAATATCAAAAAATAACCAGTCATTAGCATCTAATTCACTACCAGTTTTTAACTTTGTTTGAAATGATAACTTATCTTCCCATTTTGTTATAAATGGTTTTAGTTCTGTTAACTTAAATTCATCTTCTTCAAACCACAAATATAACATACAAGCAACACTATACTTTTTGTTTATTTTTTCTAGGTTATTCATTATAGTGCTTTCAGACTCGGTATTAATAAAATCTGATAGTTTTAGTCTTACTTTTATTTTTTGTAACATTATCTTACTCCGTCTTTACAGAACTCTGTTTGATTAAATTCACAATATCTACAATTCTTTTTGTCTGGTCTTGTAGGAAATGTACCTGAAGTATTGTATTCACCTTCTACGAAAGAATTTTCTATAAATGATTGTAGACTATTCATCACTTTGTTGATACTTGGTTTACCACTAGCAGGTGAAAATGTTTGTACTCTTCTTTGTGGAAAGTCTAAATTCTCATACAACTTTCTTTTAACAATAAAAAACTCAACATCTATTTTATCCATTGGTATGTCTTTTTGTAATGAATAAAATTGTTTGTATAACAATAACTGATTAGATTTCGTTTTATCTGCTTTTTGATACTTGTTCCAACCCATAGTAGAGGTCTTAATATCTATAATCTTGTATCTGTCCATTCTTGTATCATATAAAACCACATCCATAAAACCAATAAATCTGATATCATCTGTAACTGGTACATTTAATGGAACTTCTATACCCACCAACTCATAACCATTCTTTCTAAAATACATATCACGTTTCTTTTTAAACCATTCAAATATAGCAATACCGTGAAAATAAAACTCTTCCATTTCTTCTTTTGTTGTTATCTCTTCACCATTCATATCTTCAACTATCTTCTTGTAGTTTTCTTTCATACGTGTCAACAACATTTCATCAAGAGGTAATGCATCTGCCATCTTAATCGTGTCGTTATACATTACAGTAAGATATGTTTGTAAGACTTCGTGAACACTTGTACCAAATAAAGTATGGATGTTGCCTTTAAAGTCTCTCATATCATCTATGTACATTAGTTTCCACTTGTGAGGACATTGGTCCCATTGTGAAAACTGACTGTAACTTATTTTTTTCATTTACTTGACCTTAATAAATTTATATTTTCTATGAGATATTGAGCACCATTTGTTGCTGTGAATGTTTTAGGTAGATTTTCGTGCTGTCCTTTAGGTATCTTACCGTGATTAACCATACTAATCGTACCAGCTTCTCTTTCAGGAGGTAATCCTTCTAAATCACAATAGTCCCATTGTACGGGGTCAGGTATACCTGTTACCTCCACAATAGGTTTACTTCTGTTTAAAACATATAATTGTACTAACGGAAATTTCATTTATATTTCAACTTATTTTTTTTATTTTCCACTTATGGCCATTTTTTCCATAGTAAAATAAACTATGATAGCTCACATTTTCATTATTTTTTTTATTGTATTCTATAATATACTGCTTAACTTCAGTTTTACCTAAAAATGTTTTAGTATTACCATCAGGAAATGTAACCAACCAACGTTTAGCCCATAACATTTTAAGATAATGTTTAACTTCATCTGTATGGTCCTTTCCATAAAAAGGATTTTTCTTTCCATTAAAATCATGGTGTTTATACCATACCCTTTTCATAGATTGTCCCATTTTTATTTTAGTTTCTTTAGAATGTGTTGCATTATCACCACCATCATTCATATTATACCCATTAACACAACTATTATACTCTTTAATGTACTGAACTTCCTTTTCATTCAGTTCATTTATATTTTTACATTCACATAAAACTTCCCATTCAAAGTTTTCTTTACCATATTTACGGATTGCATTATGAAAAGCAAGATTTGACTTCTTTTTAATTGCACTCCTAATATGTTCTAGCTTTCTATTATGTAAATTACGAATTGTTTGACCGATATAACTTTTATTATTGACTTTGTTAGTCGCTTTGTAGATAATCATTTTATTTCTCCTCAATAGATTGTTAATGTTATAGAACAAGTAATTCCTACTCATTGAGGTTTCAGAAAACGGGAGCAACTCCGCTGTCCTTGTTCTATAATAAGTATCAACAAACATTATTTTCCCCACCGTCTCCTACGAACTACTTCTGCAATAATTCCATAAGTTGATAAGTCCAAAAAACTATCTTCTAATGGTTCGTCATTATTCTTTATATCATTCATTATCATAGTTTTTATTCGTTCTATTTTATCATTCATCCTAAAAAATAATCCAGTTAATGATAATTTAATATCAGCATCAGTTTTTAATTGTGTCCCAACACTTATATTAGATGGACCGTATGAACGTTGTTTAATTAAAAACAACTCATATTGTTCTTGTTGTATCTTCTTAAACTCTGAAGTCATTTGAGGCCACTCTTTTTCCATTTGTTCTACAACATCATAGTCTTTTGATTCTGAACGAGGAGTGTCTTTTATAACCTTTGACATATATTTCTCCAATTTATTATGTTAGAATATACGAATAATTTACTATATGTGTCAAGCTTTTTTTGGTCCATTTCCAGCAGTATAACCACCTACACTACCCAACACATTAAGACCAGCCTTTTCAATCTTCTTGGGTTCAATACCCCACTTTCTTGCCAACTGACCTAACTCAGCCATACCACCTTCTGTAAGATAGTACATTTCTATAGCTTGATAAGCTTCTTGTTTACTAACTTCCATATCGTTAGCCACTATATTTATTAACCATTGTGGATAATCCATATCGTTTCTCCCTTTGGTGTATTTCAACCATTGTTTACCTTTCGGTAATATGTTAATGTACAATTTATATAACTCTTTTGGTTCTAACTTGTACTTCTGAAGTTCATTGACCAACTCAACCCATTCCATCTTCATAGATAAAAATCTATTTACCATATAATTTGACCAAGTTTTTCTGTCTTCTACTGATAATGTCTCAAAGTAATTTGTTTTCTGTACAGCAGTAACTTCTCTGATATGGTCAAATAAACTTCTTTTTTTCATCAAATATCTAAACTCAAACCTGGTTTCTTTTCTTCTTCTATACCACTACCTTCTAACATACCTTCAGCAACTTTACCACAGTTACCACAACTATAAACTTGTACTGGTATCATAGTTTCTTGTCCAGTTGGTGATACGATAGCTGATAGTTTCTTTAGAATAAATGATACAATAAACAAATAGTTATTACATTCATTACACTTGATAGTATCTGCTTCTCTTAAATCAACTTGAACTTGTGCCTGTTGTTGTTTTGGTTTTCTCATTGGATGCATACTCATTTAATAACTCCTAATAATTCTATTAACATAGCAATAGCATTGATTTCTTTATCAACTACTTGACTATCTGAAAGTTCGTATCTTGCTATAATCAAAATACATTCTGCTACGTGACCTTTACCCCAAGTATCAACTTCATCGTAGAGTAATCTAAACAAATCAGCAAAGTCTGTAACTTTATTGTCAGCTAACAACTGTCGTATCTCTTTGAAAGCTGTCTTTTTATTTTGTGTCTCAAGTATCTTTAACAACTTTAATTTGTAGTCATTTTGTATAATACTTGACGTATCTAACTTTATCTTACCATTCACAATGTTTCGCTGAGCTGAATTGATTACTCTACGAATATCTGGATAACCCATCTCTACTAAAATCTTAATATCTTCAGGAGTATCCATAACATTCTCTTGTAACAAGATATTATGTAGATGTTTAGCAACTTCATTTCTACTTGGAGGAATAATCTGAAATGATTGACAACGACTTTGTATCGGGTCAATTATTCTCTCAACAAAGTTACAAGTCAATATAAATCTACAATGTTTTGAGAATGTTTCCATAAGATTACGAAGAGCTGCTTGTGCATTCGGAGTAATATAATCACACTCATCTAAAATAATAACTTTCATATCTTTGAAACCAACTGTAGAAGCAAATTGTTTTACTTTGTTTCTAACTGTATCTACATTGTTTTCGTCTGAAGCATTTACATACAGATAATCACACTCAATATTCTTAACAAGAATCTTTGC
>JAAOEI010000191.1_pt1 | contig 25502 bp, 56 predicted proteins | sample 7059261 | NCBI WGS metagenome assembly JAAOEI01 (sample SAMN14008812, study PRJNA610033) | viral metagenome | isolation source: viral particles filtered from seawater | place: China: Hangzhou Bay, Yangshan Deep Water Harbour | collected 2017-10-31 | reverse complement strand
AGCTCATCAATACCTTCTTCTTTGCGTGCTTCCAAGATACGCTTAGTTACGTCGCTCTCTTCGCCTTCTTCTTTTCTAACCTGAGTGATGGCATTAATAAATGCCCAACCCAGAAAGGTGTCGCGATTCTCATCAAACTTAAACTTTTCCATGTTTTGTTCCTTATTAAATTAATTTACAAAAGCTATGCAAATGACAATTACACTAGCAAGTACAAGTAATGACAATCCAAGAAAAATTTCTGGATAGTCATGCAGTAGATCCCAGAAGTTACGTTTGTTTTGCTGCCGCATCTACAATACTCTTCATCATTGTATTAAAGCCAATGTCTTGGAGAATAATCTCAACAGGTGGTGAGCTGATAGTAAATCTACCGGTTAGATACTGAGTACCCACTACTTCAACTACTTTACCATTGACTAAGTCTTCGAAGTGCTCTTTAGTAAGAACAAGTCTAATTGGTTCTTTAGCCATACAGTTCCAAAATTTCTTTAGCCCAAGCTACTTTGTCTTTGACTCTTTGTCCAGCAGGTTGTGACTTAGACCAGAGTTCTAGATTCTCGATCCGATTGTCGCCACGATCTCCGTTTTTATGGTGAACAGTTTCGTAAGAAAGCAGTAGACGGCCGAGCTTCTGTTCCATAACCAATCGATGGTAAGGTACAGTGCCACGTAGGTTAGCGTTCTCATGCCAAGGAACATAAGCATGAACATAACCTGCTTTTGTAATGGAGAGTGCGCCAACCTCGCCGTACTCTAACTTTTTTCTACTTCTCTTATGTTGTTTATCAATTACTGCTCTAGAGCATTTCCCAAGAACAGTACTAGACTTACGAAGTCGCTGTTTTCTAACTCTATCTTCCATTTTGTTTAGGATAGAGTGAGCAAGCGCTCTATTTTCTTCTGTATCAAGTCCAACTGACTTAACTTTAAACTGCTTATCTTGAGTTAGCCATCTAATATAAACCAGGTCCCGGCCACCATTCTTAGCTCTACTTTTCTTAGTAAACACACAACCAAAACTACGTCTAATCTCACCCATAGCTATATATAAATACTCCTTATGAATCAAAAGGTAACAGTTCAGAACTAAATAAGTAATAGGCACACACCCGGAGAATATTATATTATTTTAGGGTATATAAGGGGGACCTAACCCTATGCATACTCTACACTTACGTTCATAGTACGTTTTAAGTTACTGATGTTAGCTTCTAGGATAGCTCTATCAGTATGAAACCTAATCCATAATGAACTCTGTTCAAGACTACCGGCGTGTAATACGATGAATTGCGACCACTCCTGTTGTAAATAGCTAGAAGTATCAGAGTTGTACCCATATACCATCCAATCAAAGTTGGGTTGGTATCCCTTTAATAGGTACCTCTGCACTATTGGTAGTTGGCAGAAGTGCGGCTCCCCCTCTCCCGAGAGGATCGCCGCCTCCATTTCCTTATCTACTAGATACAAACAAGTAGTACCTTCTTCATGTGTCAGAGTAGCATAGAGAGATAGTTCCATTTATATACCTAAATACCTTAGAGGAAGGTTCCCTAAGCTAGTTAATAGCTATAAGTAACCTATACTCTAGAGGAAGGTTCCCTAATGAAGTGGGTGGCAGAAAGCCGACCCACTATATGTTGTGGTGTACTTATCTAAATAGCATCAAAATCACGGGTTTTTAGAGGTAGCACCCACTATATGTTGTGTTGGTACCCTCGACTGGACTCGAACCAGTAAGCCTTGCGGCAGCAGATTTTAAGTCTGCCGTGTATGCCAATTCCACCACGAGGGCAGGCTAAATACTAGAATCACACTCTTGACGTACTGCCAGGATTCGAACCTGGTCACCTTATGGCCATCCCTTGGCACCGGTCGACTCTAATATGAGATGGTGTTCCGGTTCCTCATTATCGACAGTTAGGAGTCTGCACTCCTCGAATCAGAGGCTACCTCAGTACGTGTCGCAGCTAGACGGAACGCGAGTCTAGATCTACGACAATAATATATAAATTACCAGGGGACTCGGACACGCCCGAGATGGTCTTTGTCCCCTGGTGGGCCAGCAACACACTGGACCCTAGAAAGGAGGTTCACCAGTATGTCATCGACATACCCTAGATGGTGAGTTGGTGGGTTCTACTGGATTCGAACCAGTGGCCCTCTGGGTGTAAACCAGATGCTCTAACCGGACTGAGCTAAGAACCCGACGTGTATCCTATTTGTGTCGCAGCGAGGTGAGTACTTTCGTACTGCCCACCAAGAGTGACAACTGGGAGGATACACAAAAACCGGGGTGAGTGCACGGAACGAGTATTCTAGCCCGAAGGAGTCATGAGTCCTATATGAGAATACTTAGCCTCATGCACTCGTAGCGATTAAGTCCACCGCTACATGTTAGTCCTCGGACTTGGACAAGCTTGTCGCAAGTTCGAGTTTATTCTCCTTGGCCGTCTTGGACCAGGGATTGATCATTCTGAGAACACTGAGTAGCTTATCCTTGGTAACACGTAGCTTAGACTTGTGTTCATCGTCTGTGAGGTTTGCGGTCTTTGCCTCAAGCCCCTCACGGTATGCTTTAATCTTGTTTAGCTCCTCAAGAGCCTGTAACTTAACAGACTCTTGTTCTGCTAGGTTGTAAACACGCTGGGCAATTAGCTCCAGCTTCTCCGTTTCTTCGCACCGCTTCATCCACGGTACGAGTTTGTAACCAGCCCATAGGCCAGCCGCGGCTCCGGCTAGAATCCAAAAGCCACTATACCCATCATCAGCCATAGCTTACTCCTTTCTAGGCGGAATGTCGCCGCCTCTCTAGATGTTTCTTGCGACCCTCGCGCCAGGAAGCTTGCCAATCGGCAATCTTCTTGTCGTAGGCCTTGGCACACTCGTCACACAAGTGCTGAGCGGCAGGACTACCTGACACATGAGAGTCAGCCGGACGAATGTTTGTGGAAATACGATCATGGTGGTTAGCACAGTAGATCTTCATAGTTACTCCTTTATAATGTAAAGCCGGGAGGCCGGGGGCTTACCCCCGACCTCCCAGCGATACTGTCTACAGACTACAGGCTGTCGACGGCGCTCTTGGCCTCTTCGGCCTTGTCACCCTCACCCTCGCTCTCGGCCGGAGCCTGAGCGGGCTGAGCGGGCTGCTGCACCGACTCCTCGCCCTGGAGCTGGATGGAGTGCCAGCGAGTGATCTCGCCCGTCTCCGCATCCTGGCTCTCACCCGAGAAGAGCGTACCGATCTTCTTGTACGGGTACGGACGACCGGTCGGGCTCATGTCGCCCTGGACCTTCGTCGCGAAGAGATCCCGCACCTCGGTGCCCTTCTTCGTGTAGCGAACCTGCGCACCCACCTGGATGCCAAGCGCCTTCATGACGAACTCGTCCTTCGTCCACGCCTCATCGCTAAGGCTGGGAAGGTTACGCGGCACGTACTCCACGTTCGAGGTCCGGTTCCCGGTGTCCGGGTTGGTGCCCTCGTTCACGATCTTATCGTTCTTGTAGAAGAAATTACTCATAGTTTTAGTCCTTTCTAGACTATTGTTATTGGGTATTGGACTTAGCAGTCCAATTATTGTTAAAACGTACCAAAATACACATGGGTTGGGGATTTAGTCGCTATTTATAGTCGCATTTAGCTCCTTTCGCTATAGGTATGACAATTACTCGTCATTTTCTTCGGATTCGGCCATCTCAGCGATGCGCCGTTCTCGCTCTTTACGATTTTCCAGGTCTAGTAGGGGAATACCAGCACCAGGAGTGATGGGAGCATCACCATCTTTGTCTTCACGTGCTTCTGCATCGAAATACACCTTGATTACCCAAGGCCACTTCGATTCCAGCTTCGGATTCTTACTCACCAGCAATTCTACGCGCTCTTCAAGCATTGGACGCAGTAGTTCACCAGCTGCAACAGGCGGAAGGTATGCAATACCCTCAGGCCGAGTCTTTTTGTTCTGGTACTTGCGTCGAATTTGTGCTTCGATGCGCTTCTCTAGTGAGTAGTCCTTCAGTTCGATCTTGGCAAGCTTACCAAGATAACCAAATGCCATACGCCACAGCAACTTACCGTTGCCATTCTCTGCGTACTGTACTGCATCGCGCAGTTTACGTAGTTCACGGCTCTTGTAAGTCTGGATCTCATTGCGGCGATCCTTATCCGGACGACGGAACACTTCAGCCACGGTGGGCTTCCAAGCTCGGATCCAGTCCTTTACCTCTTGCTTGAGCAAGTGGATCGGGATACCTGCATCCTTCTTCTTATCTTGGAGGTTCTTGCGGTACAACTGCTTCAAGGTTTCCATCTTAATGATGGTGTCACCCGGCACGTACACGCCGTCCTTCTTCACCCACTGACAGATCTCAGTCGGAATGACCCACAGGTTCTTCTGCAAGTCATACTGATCGTCCTTACCGTCGTAGTCGGGTGCCTCATGGCTGCCCTTCTCCGGGGTGAAGTTAGCGTTGAAGCTCTTCTGAGGACGATGACACTTACGGACTATCGCAGTCTCAATCGTGGACTTGAAGTTATCCTTCCGAGTCTCTTCCTCAGTCGGTGGTGTGAGGATCTCATCCATGATGTAGTGCTTGATGCTGATCATGCACTCCACCTGTTCCAAGGTAACACCCCTGGTCAGCGGATAGATCGGATCGCTAAGGTAATCACGCCACGTTTCGAGCAGGTGGTAGCTCATCGTCTTGGAGACGTCGATCAACCACATAGGCAGACCACACTTAGCATGTAGGGTCATGATCATGTCATTTCCCGTCATCTTAGCGTTGGTTGCTGCTTCCCGGAGGAGTGCTCGCGCAATCATCTCGGGACGGATTTGTTCATGCAGCTTGACTCGCTGATCGGCTTCGTCAAACTTACCAGTCATGAACGGCTTACTGTTACGGAAGTTGGCCATGTTAGGGCCTTTCTCCAGAATTACTTCTGGGTCTGTAGATCTTCAGTGTCTAGCTCTTTGGCTACTTTGTCAATAGCCTTTCGAACCTTCTTACCACTGAACTTCCTCGGTCGCTTACCATACCTGAAGTTCTCTTCCATGCTATGACCATCGATGCAATCTTTGTCTTGGCATCGCCATACCATGAGATCGAACTCCTTGTAGTAGGCTTTTACCATCCTACTACCGTGTGTTGGACATAGGTTCCTTTCCAACCTATATGCTCGAAGTTCACGTTCGCGCTGTTCAGCGTTCATGTTATTTATCCTTGGGCTCTTGCCCGGTTTGATTTCGTTCTTCTCGATAACCACAAGCTCCACAACTAATGACACCAATAGCTGTGAAGTGAATAGCTTCTTCGTGATCGCAGTTCGGACATTTAATAGCTTGTAGCATATTTAATTCCTTTTGTTAAGTTGAGCGGACATGTCTCCCTTCACTAGATGGAGGGAGGCATGGGAGCGGCCAACGGAAACAGGATCTGTAGGAGTTTGATGAACCCAAACACTGCAATGAAGGCCACAGATACCCAGAACATAAGTAGCAGTAGGTACCATGTCAAATCGAACAATAGCCACAGTGGTTCTTCGTTATAGTGGCCCAAGGTCTACTCCCTTGAAAGAAGCTTGCCTCTTGACCTCTTCTAGTCTTTGGCGTAGTCCAATTCTATTTTGTTTGTTTATTTCTACTAGTAGTTCCGGATATTCGTATCCTGCAGGTACTTTGAATTCTGTTGTTTCGTGCAGGACATCCTTGAGACGACTGAACTCTTCTCGCAGTTCATCTGCTGTGAGTCCGTGGTAGTCTTTGTAGAGATTACGTGCCATTACTCACGCATCTCTAGGGTGATCTTGACGCTACCCTTCTCACCGTTCAGCATCTTCCACACGGAGTCGATCATCTCCTGCTGTGCCATGTAGGCCAGCGTGAGCTGCTCGCGTACTGCGTCCATTTCCTTGAGTTGGGCACCTTCCTTAGTGGTGATGCCGTACTCGTGGCTCTTCTTCATGGACTCGCACACCAGCTTACCAGCGGTCGCCTCGACTAGGTCTGCGATGTGTAGGCCGGGGACCTTGTCCACGATGGTGTGCAGCTTATCGATGGTTTCGTTGGCGATGTGTGACAATGCCTGCTGCAGGACCATCTGAATCAGGGGGTTACCGTTCGGGCCCCAGGGGTGTTGGCTTTCGCCTTCGTTACCGTTATCGTTATGGTTGAAATCCATAGTTATAGCCTTTCTATTACTTGTCCAAATGTTTAGCCATGATGTCACCATGACATCCATGTGGCTTACAGAAACATACCAGTGTCTTTCCCTTGAGTTTCTTGAACTCTAGTTGGAACACATTATCACGCTCAAGCCTCTCAGTCAAGTACTGTTCATAGTACTCTAGGGTAGAGCCGCGGCTCACACCCGGTGCCAACTTATATGGGTTACCAAAGTACCCATCATCACCAGCACTACACTTCTCTGGGTTGTTCTTCTCTCCTCCCTGTCTACCAATGTAAACATACTGCGGGTTAGTCCTCCAGCCGCGAGGCGCCTTCTTAATGCTAATCACAGTCGTCTTCATAGTATTCTCCTTATTTAGATCAATTGCATCCACTTAGGTTCTCTAGTACCGATTACTGCAAAGTTTTCCATAAGCTGCCTTTCTATAGTTTTGGAGCTATAGTTACCCCAAATAGCTATGAGTTGGGTTATTGTGCGAAATTATTCAACACTTAGTGTAGAGGGGTGCTATGAACACCCACTCTAGTGTTTACGAGCGCTTAGCGGACTCGATGCACTCGCGGATGTTCTGCTTCATGTACTTAGCCTTGAGTTTCTTGACCTCATCAGCCCGCTCGAAGGTCCAGCAGTTGATGTAGTCGCCCCGGATGTTCCAGGACACACCGGGGAAGGCCCGGCAGATAGCCTCGATCTGATCCCTATACAGACCAGTGACGCCGACGTGCTTACCAGTACGCGAGTTCATATTAGTTCTCCTCCTTTAGAAGTTGTTCCCATTCGGCAGCTTCAGCACACTCGTGCTTAAGCTTGCTGAAACCATGATCACAGCCAACAACAAAATCTCGGACAAAGATGCTACGCGCACCAATGTACCCGAGATTCTTAGTGAAATACCTCACTCCGCACCCCTCCACAGCACACACTAGATCGATAGTGTCGCTGTGCCATTCACAAATAGGATTAACTGCTCCCCAGTCACCAGTACAGAACATAATAGCCTCCTTTAGGCTAGATACAGATCCCGGACCTCTTCCAGGATCTTACCAAGATGATTCTTGCCCCGAGTAGATTCACAGAAGGGGCGGGTACAAATGCATTTACCCCAGTAGTTATCGTGCCAGGTGTTCTCCTCCAAGATAGGACCCTTCACTTTGACAATTTTCCTCTGGAGAAATGCGTTCTGTGCGAACTTGAGATCCACAATCTTCCGCATACACGGAAGCTTCTGCTTCTCCCAGTCCTCCTTGTCGAACCCAGGAAGGGTACGAACGAATGCCTTCAGTCCCTTGGAGTCATGCTCACGGATCCGCTGGCGAATCTCCTCGCTCTTGGGAAACTTGCACGCATGGTACAAGTGCTCTGCGCTGAGCCAAATCCCCCACTTCTGGGTCTTAATGGCCACAGGATAGAAGTTGGACATGAAGTAGTATTCTTTACGGAAAAACATAGTAGTTCCTTTCTACTCTAGATAGAACTCTTCAGGTTCTTTGCAACTGTTATGTTTCCTACAGGTACGGTACCCTGGCCAGGTAGGCAGCCTGCAGGTGCTGTTGCTGCACTCTTGGAAGAAGGGCTCGCCGTCTTCCCTTAGTACTTGTTTAGGATCACCACCAATTGCTGGCTGTGTGTTACCTAACACATAGACAGCGCAGCATTTGCATCTGGACCAGTCGTATTGGTGGCGCGTCGTGACAGTGCTGCCACACTTTGCACAGACAACTCGAAATACTGTCCATTGATCTTTACCCACATATATATTTTACCTCCTACGGGTGGTTGGGTGGGAACCCATACTTTTCTACGGTTTCATCGCACGCAGGGCAGCCAGGTGTCCAGGGGCTGAGTGAGTGATCACACTCTAGCTCCTGACCAGACTCGATGGTAGCCATATCGTCGATATCAATCTGGATCTGGTCCTCAAGCCATTGTTTGAGTTCCTCCATTTCTGCACGAGCTTGTGTTGCCCAAGGCAGCTTCTGACAACGTTGCTCGATCTCTTTAAGAATCTCACTAGCATTAGGTCCCATAGTTACCTCCTTCTCAGATTACGCTGTGAAGCGCTTAAAGGTTGTCGACGGTGTCCTTGGTCTCCTTAGCGTCCGAAGCGTCGTCACGGAGCTCCTGGGGCATCTCCTGGGCCTGTAGGACCTCACCCAGGCTCTGAACCTGACGGTAAGGCTTAAGACCTACCTGCACCCAAGAGATCACCTTGATCTCACCGGTCTCGGCGTCCTGCTTCTCCTTAGTGAAGAGCTGACCGAACTTGAGCCAGGCGTAGTTGCCACCACCCGGCTTCGGCCCACCCTGCACCTTCGAGAAGTACAGGTCGCGGATCTGAGTGCCCGTACGAGTAGTGCGGACGTTAGTACCGACGCAGAGGCCCAGCATCTTGGCCAGGTACTCCATGTCGGTCCAGTTCTCGTGACCCAGCATCTCCAGGCCACGCGGCACCTGCTCGTAGGCAACGACCGGGTTACCCGTCTGCGGGTGGATGAACTCGGACTTGACCGAGTCGTGGGTCTTCAGGAAGCCCTGAAGCATCTCCACCATCGTGATCTCGCGGGTCTCGTTCTTCGTGTTGTTGTTAGTATCGTTCGACATAGTAGTCTCCTTGAGTTTAGAGTATTTCTCTACGCCAGTGCCCTCACAGCGAGAGCACTGAAGCCAATGATCTTGAGTTAGCTGTTCGCCACCTAGGCCGCTACAGCGTACGCAGTCTTCCACTACCCACCGAACCGGCGAGTATCAATGTCATACCCGAGCGCCTGCGCCGCACGCGGGATGAACTCCTTGATCCACACATCCAGACCCTTCTGGTTAGCAGCCACCTCAGCCATGTCAGCATTGCTGAGGATGAACTCCACACCAAAGATCAGACCCAGAGTGTGGTAGAACTTACGAGTGACCGTAAGTGCCAACTCGCGCATCTGATCCTGCATCTCTGCAACCTCCTCCTCGGTAGGACCGAAGAGAGTACTACCGCTGAAGCTAGACTGCATGTTCAGCATACCGTCCTGGTAGGTCTTGAAGGCCCACCCATAGAACTTACGCATGCGAGGATGCATGAATGCCATGAGCATAGCCACACCGACATCACCAGTGCTGTCCACCTCGAAGCCCTTGGACACGAGAGCGTCAGTCAGCTGGTGCATGAACGGTTCGTAGACCCCCTCACACTCCTTGACCTTGCCGAGGAACTCAACGATGAGATCACGCTCGACAGTGGGGAAGAGTGAGAGCATACGGAGCATGTTCCGGGCGTTCTTCTGTTTGAAAGTTTGGTAAAGGTGCATAGTTAACCTCCTATAGGTTAGTGTTGGTTGTTGTAGGTAGTCTGACTAGTGGGGGTGGGCAGAGGAAGCTTGGCCTGAGCAGGCACAGTCTTCTTAGCCTCTGCCTCTTCCTGTACGATCTTCTTGATCATACGCTTCCATTGACCGCGCTTGTTTAGAACCTTGCCGACGTCGCTCTTCAGGCTCTTGACATGATGACAGGCAGCACTGATCGCAGCACCGTAGTCATCGACGATCTCTCCTCTCTTGTTCTTAGTCTTGTACCGACCCGTCTTGATTAGACGGGTAGCTTCGTCAGCCAGCTCGTGAACCAGTTCGTCGCGAGTCATTAGATTTCTCCCTTCTCTCCACGTTTACGCATTAGCTTCAACACCTGAGCAGTAGCTTTGTGCATCTCAGGGTCGCAACTATCTCTCCAGTCATCAGTGCATTTACAGCCGTTAAAATGGTTGTGAACTGCCCACAGAGTATCTCGAATACCGAGGCGGTAGGTAGCAGCGCTAATTGCCTCAGGGTACTGTTGAACCTCCTCTAGGTAATTCTTCAGGTTAGCCTCGGGTTCGCACATCTCCAAGAATGTGTGAGCATTAAGCTTTTCTTCTTCTTGTTTGTCAATTACTACTGCGGGAACAGCAGCAGCGGCAGCACTAGTACCGAAGAACTTAAGAAAACTACGACGGTTCATATTATTTCCTCTTTCTCTTAGAAACCTTGTTAAATCGAGGATGATCCAACATAAGAATCACCCATCCAGTTGTGATCAGCCCACTGGAGACTGCAGCTGACCACAGGCCCACGGTAGCGTAGGCGATAGTGAACAGGAATAGCGCGCATGCTGCGGGAATAGATGTGGCTAGGGGTAGCTTAGGCTTGCCCGCGAACTCGGGCACCATTGCTACCAACAGTGCTAGATTCCCAACCGTGAGTGCAATGTCCTGCCAACTGAGTGCTAGCTCCATTAGTTGTCCGAGAAGTCCGGCACGTCGCCATCGTTGTTGTCGATGAAGTCGTGGAGCATCTGACTGTAGGCATCAATCGGATCTGATCCCTCCTCAGTCAGCTTATCGAACATGGACTTATGCAGCTTGTTGATAAGGTACATCTTGTACATACCAACAACAATCAGGCGCCAGTAGCCCACCAACCACCAGGCAAGTAGGGCAATAGCAAACCATCCACCATAGAGCTGCCAGATCATGTACGGAACCATAATAGTCCACAGTACCGTCTCAATGAATGCAGATACGGCCCAGAAACGAGAAACGTTCATGTTATTCTCCTTGGTTAGAGTTAGAAAGGAAGGTCATCATCGATGTAAGCAGGCGGAAGACCAGCAGGAGCCGGAGCAACACCCGGAGCAACACCCGGAGCCAGAGCCACACGGCCATCGTTCATCTGCACGAACTTAGCCAGCGTACGGGTAGCCTCATTCTCAGGTATCCAATACACAGGGCCGTGGAACTTGTTCTCCGGCCTAGCTGCACCATAAGCCATGTGCGGCGAGACACCAGGGCTGATACCAGGCAACACACGACACAAGTGAATACGGACAGACGCATCATCCGCCTTACCGATAGGCTGGTTGCGCTTACCGTACAACTGTTTCAGCTTACTGATCCTCTTGGAACCGTAGACACCGCCAAGCTCACCAGTAGCCAATAGTACCTCTTGATCCTTCTTGTCCACTTCATACACACCGAACAAGATGCATTGACCAGCAGCCATCTGACTTGCATAGCTAGCGATGCAATGATCCATGAGGTGGCCCCATTCGACCACCTCAGCACCATCCTTCGCTACCTTGAACTTCAGGCGCTTACCAGTATCCGTAGTGAACTCGTAGTCGTCCAAGCACAGGCTGATAGCAGATGCAGACATCTTCATAGCCTTGAATTCCTTGGCCTTACGGTCACGGATCTCCTGGTTGAGACGATCACTAAGGATGTTGTGGTACTCCACCCACGATGTAGGCATACGGCGGCTAATCACCTCAGCCGGATCCACTCCATACTCAGTGAGTCGAGTGAATGACGCCCAAGTATCAGCCATAGTACGGTCGAAGCTCCAGTACCGACCCTCAACGTTGTCGTCAGTGATCAGACGCTTACGGCTGTTCTCGCTCAGAGGCTTCAGCATCTTACGGAACTTCTTGATCGCAGTGTCAGGATTAGCCGGAGTCCAATTAGCATACACATGACCAATAGTCATGGCACGCAGGTGGTCGTCGGCCACTAGACCACGCCCAGCCAACGCAGCATACATGGAGCCCCACTGCTTCCAGCGGATCCAAGCATGAATGCTACGACGCAAGTCCTTACCAGTACGGCGGAAGACGTAGTGTGCAGCATCAGTCAAGCTGTTATGACGGAACAACTGACCAAGAGCCAGCGGGACCCTGTCCTTGTGCCCACAGTCATAGTCGTCATACTTGACCAGGTTAGCCAGTAGAGGCATGGTAATGTGCCACAGCTTGAAGTCCTCGGTGTACTCGATGCCACGCATCACGCACACCATCTTTTTGAACTCCTCAACCAGACAGTCGTTGCCGTTCCACATGCCAAATCCAGAGTGAGGCTCACCTACCTTAAGGCTATAGGACATGTCCATAAGGCTGGGTCCTCTACGCTCCTTGTCGAAGTTCACGACGAACAGACGAGGACGTTCGGGATTGATGCGCTGGCTGAACGTGAGGTGTCGCACAGCACTCCACCGACGAGGCAGGTTCTTGTCGCGGTACACGCCCTTCTTGATACCAAAGGCCTTACGCCGCTTCTCCTGCTCCTCTGCGGTAGTCTTACGATGATCCCAAGGCTGGAACTCGTAACACTGAGTCAGCTTGAGCATCACCTTACCCGCACGATCACCCCAAAGCGAGTAATAGGTGTACTTGTCAGGCACGTACTCTGTGCACTCGTCACACCGCTGTTCCATATCGTGCCAGACACAAGAACGACCCAGACGTGTGGTGTCCTTGAATGCGCTGTCGATGAGGAAGGTGGTGTTAGGTGCCTTCTTCTTATTCCACTTCTTCTGTTTCTTCTTAGGCATGTTGTACCTCCTTTAGGTAGTTGCCTTATCTAGATTAGCTGCGAGGTCCTTGATCCAAGGGTGTTCGTTCGTGTAGCAGCGGTTAGCTTGAATCCTACTGAGATAGGTAACGCCGCACTTACACTCCCACCGAGCCATCTTGGGGTGGTATGTAAGCCACTTGGAGACTTTGTACTTTTCCATGAAGCTACGCAGCAGCCCCATCTGTACCTTGAACTCCAAGTACACTACGCCTCCTCCACCGAGAAGGTCAGCGGGAACTGATCAGCCCGTGCAAGAGCATGGGCGCGCTCCACCTCCGCAGTAGCCTCAGTCTCACCAGTAACCTTGACCAAGCCAAGGCCACGGTTGTGAGCCTCCATGCAGACCTGCATCGCGTACTGTCCCTCCAAACGGAACACTGCGATCAGGATCTGGACGACGAACTCACCCGGAGTGATGTCGTCATTGTGCAGTAGCACCTTGTAAAGAGGTGCCAGCTCCGTAATATCCTCAGGAACGGTGTCTGGGACTACAATCTCCTCGATAGTAGTGGTTTCTTCGTTCATCGATACCTCCTTAGAGTCCTGCTCGAAGCAGGACAGTGCTAGGTGCGAGAGCCAGTCCCTCGCACAGTTTAATGAAATGAGACATGCTGGGCCACGCATCCCCCTTCTCATACTTACTGATCATGGGCTGTGATACCTTAGAGCGCTCAGCAAGTTTAGTCTGTGAGTACCCACGCATCTTGCGGAAGGTACGAAGTGCATAGCCGAAACCGCTACGCTTTTGTTCGTCAGTGAGTCGTCCCCACATATTACTTCTCCAGTTCTTCTCGGATGGACTCTTGGCCCATCGCAAACACGAAGAGGGCGAAGATGCCCCCGGCAACGAAAGAAACGATATACCACATAGGTATTACCTCCTAAATATCTACCTCGACCAACAGTTTGGCCTCAGGAATGGTCACGAAACCATTCTGAACAGCCACACCAGTCGGTTCGATGATGCCAGCCTCGGTCAGAGCATCCAGCATGCCCTGGTTCTCCGAGTAGTCCTTGATCCAGACGTGGCCCTCACGAGCAGGCCATTCAGGAGCAAGGCAGACCGTAGCCGTAGCTACAGGCTCACCCGTTGTGCTGAGGAACAGGCGAATTGCCACACTCTTGTCCTCGATGTAACGAGCAAAGAGCAGATCGCAGTGCCACTGTTTGAATTGTACCTGGTGCATAGTATTACTCCTTAGCGTCGAACTGACGCTGGGCTTCTTCACGTTCGTCAGGCTCGAGCCCCATGCTCAACGCCTCGTAGATAGTGGCATACACGGCCACCTCATGATCACAGCGTCAGCCGTGACCAGTTGAGTCCGAAGACTCTCTCGACACACCGATCCTGCCGTCTTTCAGCTTGGCTACGCTGAATCCGGCAGTATCACACCAACTACCACAGTCCTGTCCCCAATCATCCATGCAATAGCATCGTTCAGCAGAAACGAGAACCTGGTCAACATCCTCCGGGACAAAAGCAGGGTTATCTGGCGTACAGTCCCCGCATCCCCACCTCAGTTCCTTCTCGTCCTTCTCGGCCATTACTTAGCCTCCCTGTACTTGTAGTAGAACGACAAGTAGTTCTTACTTGTCTCAGACATAGGTTCCGTATCCTTAGTATGGTCGCACTTAGTGCACCGCTTGAACGTAATCCCCTTGATAGTGTCGAAGCGAGTCACTAGCATACCTCCACAGAGGTCAACAGGACACTTACGGTCAGAAATCTTAGGCATACTAACTACTCCTCTACGAGGTCGCCGCCCACAATACGCCACCCCTTCGGGTAGCCATCGTTGGGCGTGGGTTTAGTGGGTTTAGGATCCTCACGCTCTCCGAAGTCATCACAGTCCGGAGCTACTTCGATAGCAGCCTTGACCACACTGCCGTTGAAGTCTCCGTTGCTGAGATCGAACTTGCCTTTGAGGCACTCCCAGGTACCTGCATGACCAGGTGTGTATTCACTGTACCCGTCACACCCTAGGTCAATGAACAGGTACTTACAGTCGAGACAGCTCTTACCGAGAGCCATTACTTCTTCACCTTCTCAAGTACCTCAAAGCTAACATCGCCCATCGGTACCCACTGCAGGTTGTACAGTCCGACGTTGATAGCCAGATCGTACCCGTGATCGTGCTGAAGGAACTTAGCCACGTTCTCCAGCTTATCGAACACAGCCGGACCTTCGACCTCCTCTACCGTACGCATGAGATGGTGGTTCCACTCGGCACGTTTGACTAGCACTCGGCCTTGTTCCGTACCATACTGGTACAGTAGCCAACCTCCTAGCAACACAGAGTAGACAGGATGGACTAGAGTGTCTTCCATTACTTCTCCTCCTGCCGCTTGCGCCAGCGGTTCTTCTTAGCGTTCTTCTGACGCTCTGCCTCGTCCCGCCGACGACCGTTGCGAGTCTCCTTACGAACGCGCCGCGTCATGCCATCAATCTTGCTACGTGCCATAGTATTACTCCTTGTTCTTTTCGAACAGGTAAACTGCATCGTGAATCCCCTCCCACTGCGGGAGTTCGATTCGGTGTCCTTCGTCCCAGATACCGTCGCCGTTGACGGTCTCATGGAACTCGTTGTCTGCAGTACAGCCGCCCCAGCCCTCACCGATGTAGACCATCGAGTTGCCGGGCCACTTCTTAGCAAGCTGAGCTGCGTAGTTGTCCAGGTACGGAGGCCAGCACAGCATCAACACAGGATCCACAGCCGCCGCAGCCAACTCGTTAGCTACATTGAGCGCGTACTCATGGTTACCATGGATGACGTTGTTGGACCACTGACCAACCTGATGGCCGTAGTGGTTCTCCTCATCCATGTCATCGAAACCGTAGGCAACAGCACCACACTTAGCCAACAGGCTAAGCCAGTAACCAGTACCGCAGCCCACCTCGATGATCGGACGATCACCAGCAAACGCAGCGATAGTCTCAACTGCGTAGTGCGTGGGAATAGCCCAAGAGTATTCTTTCACCCACTCAAATCGCCGCGAGAAGCGGTCAGACCAGTTCATGGGAACGATCTCCTGCACGTACATGTGTAGGTAGGGGTTGTGCTTCCTATCCCACTCAGTCGAGCAGGGTTCGAAACCTTCGTACATAACTGTACCTACTTAGTGTTGGTACTTAACCAGGTGGTTGTCACTCAACCACTGACAGCGCCGCCAGCCCCAGAACCTCATGATCAGGAAGACTAGCGGCCGCAGGAACCTTGGTCCCGTGTACTTGATGTAGTCGATGATGTAACCCTTTTTGTGGTCAATCATGGCGTTGTTCACAGCTACTGCTGCTTCTCCAGAGTAGACCAGTCGTAGCCAAGACCAGGACCGAAGATCTGAGGCTTGAAGCCTTTAGCCTCCAGCTGAACTAGCTCCTCTCTAGCTTCTTCGTAGGTTTCGTGTTCGGTAGGCTGGTCTTGTAGACTGATAGCTACGTAGAACACTACTTCTCCTCCTCTCGCTTAGTGATCAGCTTCTTGAGCCGTTCCGTCTCTTTCTTAGACTCACCGCGGCGAGTCTTGATGAGGCAGAGCTGCTGCTCTGGAGTGCGGGCAGCGCGCGCCACCTCCCTCTCCTTAGCCTGCTGTTGACGTTCTTGTTTACGACGCTTGTTCATAGGTTACTCCTCTTCTTCCTTCTCCTCAGTAAACCCAAACTCTTCCAGAGTTCCGAGGATATCTTCCATAGGAATCTCTTCCTGGTAGTTAGGACCAGCTACTCGAATGCAGTGCCAGCCCTCACGTTCCAAGATCTCACCGGGCGGAACCATATCCACCCAGATCTCGTGGATCTGGTCTTTGTTATCGGCCACCAGCTCCATGAACTGAGAACCTTCGATCAGCTGAGCCATCAGCTCATCAAAAGCTGAGTCGTGAGCTACCGAGACAGTCTCGGCGCCAGACTGACGAACGATGCGAATGGTGTCGCTCATATTGTCCTCCTTAGGACTAGCTGTTGTCCACGTAGCGGATGTTATAGATCCACCACTTAAAGTCATGTTTGTACAGGAAGGTACGCCCTTCCCGGTACGGATCGATCCAGAGCTGCTCGTACTCTCCATCGTCACGGATGTAGCCGGTCTTGCTGATGCAGGTGAACCGTTTGTTCCCGTAGTTACTCAGCGTCTTACCGTAGGCCTGGACAATACCTTCGGCAGCCTTCTCGCTGATCTTCATGGCAGTCATCTTCAGGTTCTTGTGGTGGTTCCAGAAGTCCTCGATGTAGGAACCGAAGTCTCCGTTCTGCCAATCCTGAAGAGGCTCACTCACGCCGCGGCAGACCGGCTTAGGCTCCACCTCGACAGGACGCTTGGCCCCCACAGGTTCTCCGTTAGAAGCGTACGGGTTGTTGTTGATGTCTAGCGACATGCTTGTCTCCTTCTGCTGGAACTAAGCCAGCTTGCCCTCGAACTTGGGCTTGTTGGTGAAGGTGCTGGGACCGTTGACACGGGCCAGGACCTTCTTGATGAGGTGGTGGCTGGTGATCCGCCCACGCAGCTGGGAGCGCTTGCGCCACTCCTCCTGCATCTTGGCGAACTCCTCCTCCGGGACCTTGTCCAGGATGTTGTCAGCCAGACCGGCCAGGCCGTTGGCGACCACGGTCAGCCGTGCCTTGCGAGAGGCCAGCTTGTCCTGTGCCTCCAGCTTGAGGTCCAGCGCCGAGTTGATCTCGTCACGGTACTTGTGAGCACCGATCAGGTCCCTCCTCAGCTTGATGATGGCCTTGGTGACCTGGGACAGCTGGGACTCGGTGGTGTCCAGCTTGATGACGATGTTTTCGATCCGGTGGTGAATGCGAGCCACGTTCAGATTCTTCATAGGTGAAGATTCCTTTTCTGTTGAGACTATGCTCAACTTAGTGTTGGGGTTTACCTTTCCAGTCGGCAGCATCCAACTGCCGACGCCACTCCGCGAACTGGTCATCGGTGATTACCTCACTAATGACAGGCTTCTTGCCGCGGAACAGTTCCGCAACCTCGGCCGGTGTAAGAAGCGCGCACTCTCCAGTGCAGAGCTCCTCGTCACAGTACACACAGGGATCCATATAACCTCCCATGTGGTTAACAGTGGCACCATTACCACTGATTGTCGGATGGTGGGCCGGGAGCGAACCCCCGACCCACCGAAACACCAGCTTAGAGACTAAGCGTTGTTGGTGTCGGCCTTCTTGGCCTTCTTGCCCTTCTTGCCCTTGTGCTCGCGGACGTAGGTGGCCTTCTCGGCGCGGGCCTTGAAGTCGGACCACCACCACGCCAGAGCGGCGCGATAACCCTTGCGGTTGCAGTCGGGAGCGTTGTGGGTCTTCTTGTTCTTCATACCAGTATCCTTCCGCACTATGGCGGATCAATAAGCAACACCATTGTCACCTAATGACTAAAGACAGACACACCCCGAAGAGTGTGCCTGCCGGAATGATTAATCCACAGATACTCAGGGAGACCTAGTGCACACGCATATCAAGTGCATGTACAGTCTCCCACTCACACTACTAGGACAAGTCCCAGCTGTGCGAGTCGAGGTAGTCCTCCAGGATCTCATCGAACGTACGCTCACCCCCCTCGGTGTACGTCGAGACCATGTGAATAATGGTCGCGATGTGCGAGGTGGAAACGTAGCCCAGCGGATCACCCAAGACGATACCGTCGTATTTGTCCTGGCGGAGGTGTTCGGGCTTGAAGATGGTGATCTCGGCGCAGGTGGAGCGGGTCTCCTTGATGTCCTGCCACTTCACGAACTCCTCCTTCTGGGGAGTCATGATGCGGGTAGGCTCTTCTACGTCGTAGTTGTCTGCGTGATAGCCGGGGCCGATCTTAACGCTGACAACGAACCCGTTAGGGAACGACAGGTTAAAGCCTCGTCCAGCAAACATCCTCACCAAGCCCTGCTCGGGACTAGTGTGCATAAAACACCTTCTTAGTTGTAAGCAACTCACTACGAGCCGCCGCACTAAGCCTTCCCGAGTACCTGTGGTATGTACAACACGAAGCCCTGTACAAATAAGCTGTTAAAAGTGTGTGGGCAGTTGCCCGCCCACACACTGCTGCACACCGAAGTGTGACTAACTAGCGGCCGAGGCGCTTGTTCAGCTCCACGATCTCCTTGTTGATCTGACGATCACGGAGGAAGTTGCTGATCTCGTCCTCTGCCTCACGGCGGTCGCTCTTCTCCACACGCTCGACCAGCTGGTTGTAATCGTTGCTAGTCGCAGTGTGGTTTGCCTTGCGCTTCCGACTCCAGAGGCCCGCCTTCTTCCTGTTCTTCACACTCTTACGCATAACCATTCTCCTTCTTTAGTACTAGCACCATTACCAGCACATAAGAACTACCAAGAGAGCCCTCTCCCTCATGTTTCAGAGGGAGAGAACTCAGGGACGATGAGACTAGCTCAGCGGGGTGATCTGCTCGAACTGAGTCACCTTGCGCGGGTGGCGATTAGCCCAACCCACACCAGTCAACTCAGACGGGTGATACGGCCGCGTACCGGGGATCCAGAAGACGGGCAGCCAGATATCATCAGTCTGCCACTGCTTCTTGTCCCAGGCCCAAGCCGACTGGTCGTACTCGAACAGCTCATGCTCTTCCACAAGCACAAGACTGGGACGAGGAACGCCCGGCCTCTTCTCATCGTTATGGAGTCCGCAAAACGACGCCATATAACCTCCGAGCCTGTGGTTCCAGCGCGACACATTGCCGCACTTAGCAAGCTCTCTTGGTAGCTCTTTGAGAATGGTTGCGATTGTCCAAAGGTGTTCTAGGGAACCCACTCATGATAGCGTTAAAGTCTTGTCATGAGTGTGAACCCTACGTACTACAGGTTACGCATGTCGAAGGAGTGGCACTTGCCGCACACTACCTTCTTCTCTGCGAACATGAAATACGAGCTGAAGTAGCCGGTCGGAGGCCCACCGCAATGGGCACACCGACGAAAGCGCGTCTCCGGGGTAGGACCCCAGGGTTCGAGCAACGTCAGGCCGTCCTTGGCGAAGCGGTACTTCCAGTGAGGCTTCAACCAGGGGGGAGCCAGCTCAGCCGCCAGCTTCCTCCAAGTCTTGCTCCGGACGCATACGCCTCCCCAATTGGTCTGCTCATCTTGGAGACCGATCTCCTGGAGATCAGTACCGAAATAAGCATTGATGGAACTGGCATTGCTGCTCCAGGTCCCGCCACCGGGATTGGACTCGTTGGAGTCGTACTTCAGCCCGAAGGTGAAGAACGTCCCGGCCCACTCCCGGAGGAACATGGTCCCGTCGCCACCCTTGCTCCAGCCGTTGGGCTCGGAGTGGATGCGCTTAGTGGTTTCGACCATCGGCAGCTCGAAGATCTTCACGTGGTTGTTCACCAACTTGATGTCCCAAGCCTCACCGATGGTGTACCCGTCATCACCGCTGACTGAGTTACAGTCGCGAATGAGATAGGTCGCCCAATCGATTCCACCTACTTCAAATGTCCGAATGGTGTGCCGCATGGGCTCACCTCCAAGAAGCTTAGGGTGATACCGCTACACAATTGTATTGGTACTAAGCTCCCTAGAACACCTTCGGTATGTACAACACGAAGCCGTGTACAACTCGGCTGTTGAGAATATGCATGAGGACGAACCCCATACATACTCAGTAGCTCATTTATTGGCCAATGGCGCTGCTACAATGCGCCCAAGTTTGTCCCCTACAATAGAGGACCACTCCCATAAAATGAGAGTATTAGTACCGATAACAAGTATCAGTACTTTGACTACAGCTCGATGCTGTAGTCGTCCACCATCAGACTGTCAAGCTCCGCACGGAGTTCGGGGCTCTCGTCCTTAGGATCAAGCTGAAGCTTACACTCCGGCTTGGCCTTAAAAGGCTCAAGAGGCATCCCGCACTCCACACAATGCAAGACACCCAGGATACTATCCCGAGCGCGATCTGTGTGGTGGCAGCGGCTAGGCGAAATTGCCATGCTAACCCTACAGTGGGAATCGAACCCACACACACGCATATCAAGTGCATGTGCCACCATGTGTAGGTGGGATGGCTACGGAAGAGGAATACCGGTGTATTCCTCGTACTCCTCACGGAATCGCGCCACGTACGCCACACGCAGATTGACATCGCAAGCGATAAGCTGCAACGCCACTTCTGCAAGTGAGCCATTAAAGCTCGGCGTACCGAACTTGTAGCTCACGTAAACGGCTTCGTCGTCGGAGACTTCTCGGCCGTCAATGTGCGTGTACTTAGACACGATGTAGCCATGATCCTCAAGCAGTTTGATGAGATCCATCAGTACTCCTTGTTAGGACCAACGGGTGTGCACAACACATGAAGCCCGTGTGCATAGGCTCGGATGGCCCTAGAGACATAGAGATGCCCCTAGAGCCAAAAGTGGATGTGACTAGACCAGCAGCGATTCGCGCTGAGCCTGACGGTACATCAGGATCAGCTCGGCGCTGTCCAGAATGATACCATCGTAACCCAGAGCGTCACGGCGGATCTCGTCACGAGCAGCAAGTGCCTTCTTACCAAAGCCGGTGTGCTTCCACAGAACGCGAGCCTTAGCGTACGCCTTCTGTTTGAAGAACTTCCAAGCCTCAATAAGAGACATAGTCTTGCCACCGTAAGTCACAACACGCATGGTGTTGCCTCCTTGTGATGGAGATACGGTGTCTACCACACAAAGCCTGGTAGATATGGGCTGCGTTAGCTTTCCCGAAGTAACTTTGGAACAGCTAACTGTGTGGGGGAAGTAGAGGGACGCCCAAACACTAACAGACCGACCAAGTGAGAGATCAACCTCACCAGGCAGCGAACAAATCGCACTGTCGGTGCTTGGAGCCCTCTACCTCCCCATTGAGGTAGTAATACACGGGTGATCAAACCCGCGCCACCAAACTAGCAACCATTTGGGAATCGAACCCAAAGTGGGGCTGCTCTATAGCCCCACTCCAACCAGGAATGGCTGTAATGTAGTAACTTGTGTTTCTAGGACGCCACTACATAGGCCGCCCAAACCCTCTATATAAGCAGTACAAGCTGCACTGCTAAGAGGAAACTCCGTATGTACGGAGGGTATTAGAGACTAGTAGGATGAGCTACTAGCTCTAGCGAAGCTCTTGGGCTCGAGCGTAGACGATGAAAATCACCGTAACGCCCGCAGCCACGTAGAGAGGCGAGAGGAACATCTCACCAAACCACGAGCTGTTGCCGCAGACCTGATAACACACCCAACCCCAAGCGAGGGTGACGCCAAGCATCACCGCAAGCCCCAGGATCATGAGTGCGAACCAAGCCGCAGCAAGACCCAAGACCTCAGCAATAGCGCGAAGATAATGACGCATTATCTCTGCCCTATGTGATAGTGATACACATGTACAAAGCCCATGTGATATAGGCCTAAGGAATGTCCTCCTCTAATCTCGCAGAAGGAATTGAACCTTCGTACCACACCATTATTAAGGTGTGATAGCCCCTACCAGGGGTGCAAGACGTAGCTACTTTGTTTCTAGGACGCCGCTACTGGGTTCGCCCAAACCCTCCGCAAAGGGATACCCCACACAGGGGCAGTGTCAGAGACAGTAGGGTGAGCTACTGCTCTTAGTTAACCAGACCCGGCCGAGAGCGCGATGCCCAAAAACGCCAGTTCGACATGCACTGGTCCAGGAGCTGAAGGACTTCAGTCTCCTTGCCCTTGGCACGCCGCCACTTAGCCTTCTTGGCCCGCACAAGCCCCTTCTTGCGACCGTACCAGTAGCGACGGCCAGGCGTCCACTCACTGAAAAGCAGAGCACGAAGCTCGTAATCAGCGAGTTTGACCTCAGCCTCAGCTACCGCGACAGCGCAATCAGCGACCACGACCTTAGCCAGGTGAAGCGTGCACTTCAACTTGGCGTGCAAGATCAGGGTCTTGAGCTCGTCCCGGCTGGGTTGGCCGTACAGCTTGGCCGTCAAGCGGTCCATACTGTACTCCCAAACCCGAACCACATACGGATGTACAAAGCCCATCCGATATAGGCCTGGGTAATGATCCTCCCTAATACCCACTGTAGGCATCGAACCTACTTAGCCCCGGCATGATGAGGGCTACACCACCAACTGGTGTGAGTAGTATCCTGTGTTGAGTAGCACACCCACAGGAAGGTGTGGCCTGAGTCCTAAGCATCTAGCAACTCCAAGATGTCCAGCAGCTCCCAACCGATCCAATCGGCACGTGCACATGGACGATTGTCCACAATGCGCTGGAGTGCTGCACGTACACGCTGACGATAGCCAGGTGTGCGTGGCTTCTTGCGATTGCTAGAGTACCGCCGCGTCTCAAGAAAGAAACGGTAGAACTCTGGATTCTCATCCTCGACAGCGCGGATCAATCCTCCACGCTCACCAGGAACGAGAACCACTGAAAGGCGATGCCGCTGCATCTGACCAAGGGCGAAGCTAGCTAGCCCCTGATCATAAGCAGTAACAGTCCGTTTCAATGGACCTCCAATCATAGGGGCGCCCATTCGCCCCTATATTCTGGTACCACTGTAGGAATTGCACCTACCAGGTGATCTTATCAGGATCACCCTGCTACTAGCATGGCATAGTACCACTCCATGTTGAGTCAGAGACCCACGGAGAGGTCCCCCGCACAGGGAAGGCGCTACATGGCCTTCTGTACCTGCTTACGGAACTTCTCGAACGAGCAAATCTGCTCATACAGAAGGGTCCGCATGGCCCAGCGAAGATCGCTACCGGTGTACTTCCGGTCAATCTTAGCAAGGCGCTTCTCCAGCTTCTTGATCTTACGATCAGTCAGCAGAAGACGCAGGTAGGTACCGAGACTATTCATCCCAGTCCTCCTTGTTAGGGGTTGAGGTTGTGTGTACGGCACAAAGCCCCGCACACATGGGCTAGATAAGTACTTATATAGCGCCCCTATCCAAGGCGCTACCCTCCCTATTACGGGTGGGGAATTTCGTCCCAGTACACACTGATGAGAACGCCACCAATCATCAGTGCGAACAGGACAAGGAACAGAGCAACAATGGCCATTGCCGCCCTCCATTTCCAGTGGGCTAATATAACCCCAAAATCAGGGTATATAGGCCCACATATCTACCATCAGAGTGCCTGAGGGAGCCCTCCTACCAGTACCAGTAGTACCAGTAGGAAGACCCCTATGGGACCAGCACTAGGCCGGGTGATTGGGATCGCCGTCCCACTCAACCACAGCCATGCGCCTGCACCTGACGTACAGGGAGATGTACTCCCCACCGTCCGTCAGGAGGAGGACGATAAGGCTGTAGCCACTACCATCCTCTAGCCCCACCTGTAGCACCTTCCCTACCACATCACGTAGTGCCATGGTCTTACCGCTCACCAGCTCCACCTCCTGCCTGATCTGGAGATGGACCGGCTGACGATAAGCCATGCACCGGAGGTAATCCTCAGTGGCATCAGGGCCACTGGTGATCACACCCTTAGTGGGATTCGTGCTGCAGGTACCAAGCGTGCTAAGAGTAGAAGCCATAAAACCTCCACCTAGGGGATTGAGCATCAGCATAATTGCGTCAGCATCCTAGGCTCTCCCAGACACTCTGATGACACACATACCCTGTGTGTATGGGTTGAGATGAAACCAACTCCTTCACCGTGAAGGGGTGGGGGCGTGAAACTCAGAGAGTAGTCAACACCCTATATCAAGGCCTAGCACCCAGCTACGAATTTTTTAATACCATAATGGGTATTAAGGGCAAGCCCTTCAGGCCTCAGAATTCTTTTATAAAGAATTATTAGGTGTTAAAGGAACACTGTCGTGTGTTGTTATGCGTATATCTTTAATAACAAAGTGTATTATATCTTGATTATTGGGTATTAGGGTTTACCATCTCTATACCAGCAGGCTGGATTAAGGTTTGGTACCCCGAAACAGCCTAGCGTGCACGCCCGCAGCTAGCTGTAGTGAGACCGCCTTGATAGGGTAAACCAAACCCAGTCGGCGGTCTTGCTCTTTAGGTACCCTAAAGGGCAAGTCATAGCAATATACTATTGCTACCGGTCTTGCTCTATTTATAGCCTTCCTCTTCGCTGAACACCTGCTATAATCTTCTGGAGGAACTTTATATGGCAGACACAGTACCTAAACCCCAAAATCATCTTAAGTCCAAGTCAAAAGTACGGAGGGGGTTTAGATACGCACTCTACAGCCTAATCGCCACCGCACTCATAGGCGCACCAATCCTCTGTGCCCCAGAGACTGCCGCTGACCCCAACGTCGTTTCTGTCTTTGAGGTACTAAGTCCTGAAGGTGATTACATCACTACTATAGAAGAGGCCGCACACGCTGTCTTCCGTCTAAATATGACGTATCACTTTACCCGTACTGTAGTTACGTACGTTCCAAAACCACTCCCACCTGATGCTAAGCCAGGCACCCCCAAAGAGTGGGAACGCAGAGAACACGTCGTCCCCGGAGACTTCACAACCCGTGGTTCCGGAACTGTCGTCTCTTGTCAGATGGTCGAACCTCCCGTTTTTGAATACTCCCTAGACGAAGCCGGAGAGATGATCGAAACCATGGTCAAACGCCCTGTTTATCGCATTATTCTCCTATCTGCTGAGCATGTCACTGCTTTTATGGTCCCCCCACCTGATGTCACCCTCACTGACGTCCAAGTCAATGTCATGAACCGCACCGGAAACATCATCGCAGACGACTTCGCCGTCATCTACGAGAACCCAGACGAGGACATCTCCCTTGTCTCTTTCCTATCTGACACTCCCTACAAGGCAGTCAAACTTGCCGACGCAGCTCCCGGCCTTGGTGAGCGCATCTTCGTCATCGGTTACGGTGGTAACCGAGGCGCACAGTGGATCTCAGACGGAATCTACAGCGGAGACGACAGAATCACCTCCCCTGTTTCGCCTGGAGACTCAGGCGGCGCAATCCTCTCCTCTTCTTTCGAGATCATAGGCGTAGCCTCTGCGATG
>JAAOEI010000190.1_pt1 | contig 25536 bp, 35 predicted proteins | sample 7059261 | NCBI WGS metagenome assembly JAAOEI01 (sample SAMN14008812, study PRJNA610033) | viral metagenome | isolation source: viral particles filtered from seawater | place: China: Hangzhou Bay, Yangshan Deep Water Harbour | collected 2017-10-31 | reverse complement strand
ACGCTTTTGGCAATGCTAACGCTGAAAAGACGTGGGGACACGGAACACAAAAACCACTTGAGTGTATGGCACGTCCCATCGAGAACAATTCCAAGCCAAACGATTATGTGTATGACCCATTTGGTGGTTCGGGTACGACTCTAATTGCATGTGAAAAGCTTAAACGCAATTGTTTGATGATGGAACTAAGCCCAACGTATTGCGACATCATTGTAAGGCGTTGGCAGGACTTAACGAAAGAGACAGCGGTACTGGAAGAAAGTCACATAGGGTTTAATCAACTGGAGATGGCACAAAATGGCTAAAGGGAATCATCAGGCTACCGGACAGCCTGTAAAACTTTTTCAGCCGGACATTCGTAGCAAGTTCCTTCAGGCAATCATGAAAGGGGCAAGCTATCATCTTGCATGCAAGCACGCAGGCGTTTCGTTCGTCCAGTACAGGGACTTGATGAAACGTGCGGAGCGCTATCTTGATAGGGGAACCGATGAAGATGGCAACGATGTGGATGAAAGCAATCTCTATATTGAAACTTACCGCAAGATTGAATCTGCAGTTGCCTATCGTGCGCTTAAATGGCTTGAGAAAATTGATGAAGCATCTAATATTCACTGGCAAGCTGCTGCGTGGAAATTGGAACGATGCCATCCCGAAGATTACGCACGTGAGAAGCCAGAGCTTGAAAAGAAAACGGAAGAGAACTCGGAAGCTATCAAGCAATTAAGAGAGACGGTGCAAAAATGCATGAAGCCTATAGCGTAGAACTAAATGATTTGCGCTCGATGTTGTTGTCAGACTTCCTGCTATTCCATCGCGTCATGTTTGAGAAACGAACCGGACGCGAATTTCTTATTAGCCAACCCATAGCAAACGAGTCTCATTTCATTACATTTGCAAGGGAGCTAACCAATGTATTTTTGGGTTTATCTAATAGACTCTATATCGGATGTCCTCCTGGATGGGCAAAGTCGGAAATGTGTAAAAGCTTTATTGCTTGGTGTTTTGCTCATTATCCTGATTGCAAGTTTCTGTATATATCACATTCATTCGAGCTTGCTACCATCCACACTTCCTCCATTAAACAGACCATGACAATGCCTATTTACAGGAACTTATTTGATGTTGAAATTAGAAGAGACTCGTCCGCCAAAGATTTTTTTCAAACAACGAATGGCGGTGCTGTTGCTGCTTTCGGTAGTCAGGGCGGTATTACTGGTCATGACGCTGGTCTACCTGGGCTGCCACGTTTTTCAGGCGGAGTCGTTATTGATGACATACATAAACCTGAAGAAATACACTCTGATACTATCCGCGAGCGTGTTAAGCGAAATTACTTTGAGACAATTGAACGACGTTTACGTGCGCCGAACGTGCCAGTCCTTATGGTCGGACAGCGATTACATGAAGATGATTTACCAGCGCATATCCTCGGTGGGGCGGACGGACAACAATGGAAAAATGTAACGATTAAGGCTTTGGATGATGCAGGTAATGCACGTTATCCAGAAGTAAATCCCAAGAAACAATTATTGCTGATGAAAGAAAAGCAGCCTTATGTTTTCGCATCGCAATACCAGCAAGACCCTATGCCTGCGGGTGGTGGATTATTTAAGGAAGAGTGGTTTCCATTGTTTGACCAATCACCTAAAATTATATCAACGTTCGTTACCGCAGATACTGCGGAGACCGAGAAGGAATATAATGATGCGACGGTATTTTCATTTTGGGGTTTGTATCAACTCCATTTTAATGATTCTCCAATTGATGGCATGTATGGTTTACATTGGCTTGATTGCGCCGAAATTCGGATTGAGCCTAAAGACTTGGAAGATGCTTTTCTGGATTTCTGGAGCGGCTGTATGCGCTATCCAGTTAAGCCTAAATTTGCTGCCATTGAGAAAAAGTCGACAGGCGTAACGTTATTATCGGTGCTTAAGAAGATTCAGGGTTTACGAACGCTTGATATTGAGAGGACAGGAACCGCAAATAGCAAGACAAACCGCTTTCTGGAAATGCAGCAATACATTGCCAGTAGACAAGTCTCATTGCCAAGTCAAGGAAAACATACCACAATGTGTATTAAGCATATGACCAAAATCACCGCGAACAATGTCCACCGTTGGGACGACATTGCCGACACCTGTTATGATGCGGTCAAAATGGCATTAATTGATAGAATAATAGTCAACTCGGAGGTTCCGTCAACGGATTATGATGGTATCAGTAAAACTTTCTTCAGCACAAGTAACAAAATTGACAAGCTCCGAAGGTCGGCTTATGGGAATTAAGAAGCGTGTTGCCAAGGCTAAAGCTTGGTTAAAAGAAAAGTTTAAGCGCAAGAAACGTCTGCGACAACGCTTGGAGATGGTTGAGGAAGCAATGACCGACCTCATTAAGCATGGGCTACAGCAAGACGGGTTTGACCGTGAAAGCCGCGTCAAGATGATTGCTACCTTGAAAAGCCATATGGAAGAGGTGGCACAAAAGCTTATTGAGAAAGAGAAGAAAAACAGGATTGCCAATATCAAGCTAGCCGAGAAAAGAGCTATTGAGAAGTCCATATCAGAAGTACAGGAAGCGTTAGCAAGAATGAAGGAAGGCGAAGAGTTAATATTAAAAACTCATAAGCGAACGATTACGCGTGAAGAAAACCTTGATGGGTTAATGTCACTAATGCGCAAGAAAGTGACAGAATTTGACCAATATATAAACAAGATCAAGGTATTAGAAGGCTTAGCTGATTCTGCAAAAGATGCGTATGATATGTACTTAGACGATCTCAAGGCTGAGATTAATGACGCAAAAGAAACACATGCTATACCGCGCAGGATGGCATCACTTGAGGCAAGGATAACTCAATTGGAGATTGGTCACAATGGAAGTGGCAAAACGACATCAGGAACAATTGGAGCGTATCAAGACTAACGTCCGACGCTCACACGATTACTTTAAGCCTAATTATGATCGCTATAATGAGTTTAGGCGGTTTGTATTTGAGTCATCCCTCAAGAGTGAGGAGTTGACGCTTTTAACTACGCTATCAAAGCCGCAGCTTGAGTTCAACATTCTTGAAGCCTACATTTCCCGTTTGATGGGTGAATTTTCAAAGCAGGAACCGGATATTGAGGTTTCAGCTGACGACCAGAGCAAGGCAGATGGCTTGACGATAAAGGTCGTAGAGCAGCACCTTCGCCATACCCTTACCGATTCCAAGAACCACCACACCAAATATGAAGTCTACAAGGATTTGTTGTCCGGCGGTTTTAGTTGCCTCAAAGTAACGACCGATTATGCCAACCCTATGTCATTCCACCAGCTAATCAATATTGAGCGTGTTTACGACCCCACCTTGATTGGCTTTGACCAATTGGCACGCTATTCCCATAAAGGGGATGGGCGTTTCTGTTTTGAATTATTCCCAAAATCCAAGGAGGATTTTGAAGATGAGTATCCTCATATTCCAACCGACCGTCTCAACTTTCGCCGCGATTTCGCTGGCTTTAATTGGTCTTATCTCAACGATTCACAACCCACGCTTATAGTTGCGGACTACTACGAAAAGAAAAAGCGTGAAATGAAGATTGTCATGCTTCAAGACCAGCGCGTTATGAGCTATGAAAAATACAAGGATATGGTGAAGAACTGGAAGGACATAACCGTTCCGCCCGCTATTGTTGGAAAGCCACGAACCACGATGATTGATACCATATGCCGCTATCGCTGTATTGAAAATATGGTCATTGAGTATGAAGAAACAGATTTTACCCATTTGCCGCTCATATTCGTGGACGGCAACTCGGTAATGATAAAAACACCCAAAAATGGTAATGTAAGGCAGGTAACACGCCCTTACGTTTACCACGCAAAGGGTGCGCAGCGCTTGAAGAACTATGCCGGTATTGCTTTGGCAAACGAGATTGAAAACATCGTCCAGCACAAGTTCATCATCAAAAAAGAAGCACTGCCAAAAGAGGAAGAGTTGTTGCAGGCTTTGAAGGACATCCAAAAGCCATCAAACGTTGTTGTTAATGCGTTTTACGAAAAAGACCCGAACACACCCATTCCAGAGCCTATTCGTGAAATCGTTAGAACACCTGCACCACCTGAAACATTGCAAGCTTTTACTGGGTCGGACAGCCTGATCCAGAACATATTGGGGTCTTATGATGCTAGCCTTGGAATTAATAATAATCAGCTTTCTGGTGTTGCTCTCGTCGAAGCCGCTACGCAAAGTAATGCAGCGGCTATGCCATACATTGTGGGATATCTGCAAGGGTACCAAAGAGCCGCACAAATCTATGTAGATTTAATGCCGAAATACTACACCACGCCACGCACGCTTCCATTGGTTGATGAACAAGGCAAGAAAGGATATATCCTTATCAACCAAAAGAACGGAATGTCCATGTTCTATGATTCCAATTCATTGAACGTCATCGTTAAAGCAGGCGCATCTTTCCAAGTTCAAAAGTCAAGAACCATCATGATGGTAAAAGAAATGATGGGCATGTCACCTTTGTTCGCACAATTCATTGCAGAAAAAGGGCTGCCATTTGTTCTGGACAATATGGAAGGCAAGGGAGTCGAGCAGCTTAAGGAATTGGTGGAAGGCTGGTTGCAAGAGATGCAACAGCAAAAACAAATGGCAATGCAAGCACAACAACAGGAAATGCAAAATAATCCTGTACAAATGCGAAACCAAATTGAGATGGCTAAATTGCAACATCAAAAGGAAAAGGATGACAAGCAATTCCAGATTGATATGGCAAAGCTCGAACAGGAAGAAAGAAAGGTTCTGGCAGACGTACAGATTTCACATGACCAGAACGCGGTTGCATTGGTGAAAGCACAAACAGAACGCTTTGCAAAATCTGTTGATTTGCGCATCAAGGATAAAGACATGCATCACCGTCACTACAAGGAACGGTTAGAGACAGCCCACAAAATTTCACAACCCAGACAAGGAATGTAATATGCGAAAGTTGCCAACCTATAATGACTTTAGAGATGCAAAGCCTAAAGAACTCATGAAGACTTACAAGCTTAACGAACGCCAACTGGAAATGGCGCAACGCAGGGTTTGTGAAGGTGCAAGCCAGAATGACTTGCGAAAGGAATATGACAGTTTTTATCGACGTAACCGGAGGGATGCATAGATGCAAGCTAAGAAACCAAACCCATACAACAAGCGTGAAGTGAAGAATGCAAAGAAAGCATTTGCGCGTACTGAAAAAAGCGTGAAGGCTGTTGCAAAAGATACGAATAAAACCCGTCGCAAAATGGTAAAACCGACAAGGCATAAATAATGGCTAAGAAGATTCAATTTCCACAGGAATATCGTGGTGCGCGATTGGGTAAAGGATGGTATGAAGATTCAAGATCGCATGCACAGGAAGCGCAAGATGTTAAAAATGAGGAAATTAATGGGCTATTCTCAAATATGCTGAAAGGCAAAATTGAGGAAGCATTTGCAAAAGCTAGGGAAGCCAAGGAGAAGAGAAATGCCGCTAAAGAAGGGATCGTCACGTAAAACGATTGGAAAGAATATTAAGACTGAAATGAAACATGGCAAACCTCAAAAGCAAGCAATTGCCATTGCATTGAATGTTGCCCGTAAATCAGGTGGCAAGATTCCAAGGAAAAGAAAATGATTATTCAGCTTTCACCTTCTATTCCACTCTCAACCCCAAAAGGCGAAGGGCTGGCATGGATGATGATTGATTATGGCTGTGAACATGATTTAATGTGGGTGGTCGCCATCAATGCGACAGGTGAGATATGGACTTTCGCCAATCCGGAAGTCCGTGCAGTTAAAAATATTACGATGGGAAGGAAACTATGAGCGGATGTTTGTGTACAGGTCAATGCAGATTGCCAGGTGGAAGTTGTGCGATGTTCCCAAATGGAAGACCCCTAAACCAGCCACATAATTTTATTGGCTATAGCCACCCAATTGGCATGCCAGAAAATGAGGCACGAGAACGGTTCCATAAATGCGAGCATATGATTGACCATTGCCAAGACGGAATTGAAAAGTGTTTTGGGCGAATAGAGCAAATTGATAGCGCGACAAGTGCGCTAACTGAAATGTACAAGGACATAACCCTTAAAGTGGTACGTTTTCAGGATTACCTTGCTAACAAAGCAATAAAGAAAAAAGAACAAAAGCGGGACAATATATTCGAGTTCATCCCTGTCGACCACAAGGGCAAGGATGACATTCGGCACATTAGAAATGCACTATATGACTTTTATTGCTGGATATTGGATAATGTGCAAGAGAACAGGGAACGTTCCATAGCCATCACAAAGCTGGAAGAATGCGCCATGTGGTTAAATAAATCTATTTCACGGAGGAAAGACAATGAAGCATGAAATGATAGACAATCGTATGGTTAAAGACCATCACAAGGAAGGCATTGGTCGCAAACTTCAACGCAAGGGCGATTTAAAGCCAGGTCAGGGTGGGAAGATGGAAGGCAAGCCACGTGAGAAGGCTCACTGGAAACGCCCAAATTCTGCCAGCACTCCTAGACAAGCTTAATATTTAACCATTTAAAAGGACTTTTACTATGGCTATCGTACAATTACCTACAGTGTTACCAGCACAGGTCGGCATTTTGCCGCAACGAAAGAGAATGGTCACGACGGACAATCTTGCAACGATTACCGCCGCAGGCTATTTAAACGCTATTGATCTTCAAAGCAACCCCATTGCCGCAAGCGATGTATTGGACGTGCTTTATTCCTACAACGTCAATACAGGCGCGGGAACATATGGCATCTTCACAGTTTCCATTAGCAATGGGGTAATTACCCTTGTGAATTGGGCGAACCCTGGAGATGTCTTGTTGCCTGTTGTTTCAGGAGATGTGCCTGTATTTAACGGTACAACCGGTCAAATCAAGGACTCAGGCGTTGCGTTCTCAAACGGAACCGATACCGTTGCATCCTTGTTCCACGGAACCGCGACAGCAGGCGACTTTGTTACTGTGAACAACGCTAACAAAACCATCCAAGATTCAGGCGCCGCACCATCAGCCGCTGCACAGCCATTTGTTGTTATGTCTCCAGGTTCCTTGACGACTAACCACATTGCGCAAATTGCAGATGCAAACGGTACGATTAAAGACGGTGGCGTATTGGGAACTGCTGCAGCGAAAGCCGCATCGGATAATACCAAGGCGACACTTGCCTCTGTTAATGGTGCAACAATAGTAAATCATATAGCAACCTATGCAGATACTGTTGGAACAATTAGTGAAGATGCTACAACTGCAATTAATGCTGGTAATATTCAAGCAGGATTAAGTGGTACACAAGGAGATCTTATTGCTTATCCAGCAGGTGCATTAGCAGGAAATTTAAAATTATCTGCAATTGGGAATACTGGTGATACATCAGTTACCATTAGTAATGCAATACATGGACAGGCAACTGTTTATAGTATTCCAGACATTGGTGCTGCAACCGGTGGATTAGTAAATTCCCCAACACAATTTTCCATGAAATCAGTTGCTCAAGCTGCGATTGCAGGTGGTGCTGCTGCACAAACTGTAACAGATGCATTTTGCACAACTGGCAGTATGGTAACTGCAAGTTGGAACGATACAACTAATCCTGTCAATATACAGACAGTTGCTGCTGGAAATGGTAGTTTTGTTGTGACAAGCTCTGCTGATCCAGGTGCATCACATCTCAACTATATTATTACTAAGTAGTTATTTGTATTTTTGCAGATGTTCCTTGAACCATAGGTCTGTTTCCTCAAGCGGATAATAGACCTTTCCCTTCCCTTGTAATTTTACAAAGGCGGGTTGCTTTTTTTGCGATCTTTGCTTTTGGAACCACGCGGTAGAATAACCGTATCTTTGTGCTGCTTCTTTGTCCGTGATGTATGTAACGCCCAAAATATCAATCATTGTGTTTTCGTCCTTTGAAAAAGCAATAATTTTATTATTTCCCTATATTTCACTTTATTTCACTTGCTCATATTTTGCAATAAAAAGCTATACGACTTAAATTTAGCTTATGGAATAAAACACCATCGAGACTCGTTCGTTAGGCGAGGCATCACCGTAGTGGGGTAAATAGCTAGTGACCTAAATCACTTACAAAATTAGGCGAGACCTGTTCGATAGGCAGGGCATAACCGTTGCGGGGTTAATAGCTAAGGAAGGATTTGATGGAAAGCTCAAATGGAATGAGCCAAGGTCAAGAGAATATTTCTCAACAACCTGGATTAACTTCGTCAGCGCCAGCATCAGCGCCATCTGCGCCTGTACAAGCGCCCGAAGAAAGAACTTTTAGGCAGTCAGAAGTAAACGACATCGTCAAGCGTGCGAAGCACGGGGCAGTTGAAGATTATAGGAGACTACAATCCGAACAGCCTCAGTATGCGACTCAAAAGTACGGAGAACCTGCACAGCAGCACCGTCCTCAAGAAGCGCAGCAAAACCTTCCACACGAAGGCGAAGTCAGACGACTGGCGGCAGAGGAAGCTCAACGTCTCCGCGATCAATGGATTAAGGACGAACAGTCCAAGGCGGAAGCGGCAAACGCACAAAGGACAGTGCAGAACTTCTGGTCAAAGATCGCTCCAGGGCGTGAAAAGTATCCTGACTTTGACAAGGTAGTCGGGGACATAAATTATAAGGCTTTTCCTAATGTAGTACATTTGTTAGGTGATTTCGTAGAGAACTCACACGACGTATTGTACGAATTGGGCAAAGACCGGATAAAAATGGCTAATCTGGAGAGTTTAGCTTATATGTCGCCTCAGGACGCCATCATACAGGCGCAGCGGTTATCTCAATCCATAAAAGATAACGAAGCAGCAGGTAAGGTGAAATTACCAAATGAGCCATTAAGTCAAATGCGACCTTCTAACACTGGAACGGATAATGGTGTGATGGGCGTGAAAGACTATAGGCAGAAATACCGAGTCTAAAACCTCAAAGCACTGAAGTTATCCGAACTATTCACGGACTGATAGTTAGGAGAAACTACAATGGCTGTATTTCCAAATAATATTTTGCAACAAGTCCAAACTTACCAAAGATCGTCTTTGGCATTGTTGCTGAACCTGTGCTGCCATATCAGTACAGCTAACACGAAATTTAAAGATTTCGATAAAATTCAGGCTAACTTGGGTTCAACTGTAACCTTCGATTTGCCACCCCGTTTTACAACCACCGCTGGATTGGTTGCGTCATTTGAGCCTGCAGTACAACGTGTATTGCAACTTGTTGCCGACCAAGCCAACAACACCAGCTTTGCAGTTACCGCGCAACAAAGAATCTTCAACTTGGAAAAAGGTGAAGAAGATTACATGCGTGTGTTTGGTAAATCAGCCATTGCAGAACTTGCAAACTTGGTTGAACAAAACATTGCATTGAACTGGGCATCCGGTGTTGTCAGCCAATTAGATGGCACAACAAATACTTTCTCCGGACCTTATCGTTTCTTCGGTGACGGTTCGACTGCACTAACCTCCTATCAACAATTAGCAAGCGCCAATATGTTCTTCAAGAACTACGGTGCTGTAGCAGAAGGCATGAAGGTTTATCTCCCTGATACCGTCATCCCTGCCATCGTTGGTAACGGTTTAAATCAGTTCGTTCCAAACCGTAACGATGACATTGCTATGTCTTGGGAAGTGGGTGATTTTGGAACCCCGATGGTGAAATACTATCAATCGAACTTAATGCCAATCCACGTAAGTGGTAATACCGGCGTTAATGCTCAGACATTGACGGTTATTAGCACCAACGACCCAACCGGTCAAAACGTAACCCAGATTACGGTAAGCGGTGCAACCGCAAGCGATGCTAATGCAGTATTTGCAGGCGATATGTTCCAGTTCAAAGATGGCGTATCTAATCAGCCAAATATGCGTTACCTGACCTTTATTGGGCATGCACAATCCGCAAACCCCGTTCAGTTCCGTGCGACAGCAGCAGCGGCTGCTAATGGTTCCGGCAACGTGACCATCAGCATTACGCCAGCATTGAATTGGGCAGGTGGTGCGAACCAAAACCTCAACAATCCAATTGCAGCAGGTATGCAACTCTTGACCTTCCCATCCCACCGTTGCGGTGGAATCTTGGGTGGCGACGGGTTGTTTATCGCAATGCCTCAGTTGCCAGAACAAAGTCCGTATGACACCGCAAACGAATATGATCCAGATACGGGTGCATCACTTCGTTTGACCTACGGTTCTTTATTCGGTCAAAACCAGACCGGTATGATTTACGATGAAGTACATGGCTCGGTAATCGTGCCTGAGTACTCCATGCGTTTTCTCATTCCGCTCTCCCAAGGCTAAGAAAGGACAGGGGCGCTTCCTTAATTAAAGCGCCCTTTAACTTAAGGATTAAGAGGATACGATCATGGCAAACCCACAAGTTCAGAATGACCCGATTTACTCATTGCCCCATCTTTACATTCAAGGGCTACAGTTATCGGTTTACTCCACGACAATCATGGCAGTTGCACCTGGCGCTGCTAGAGACTCAAACAACAATATCGACATGGTAGTTGGTTTGGCTAACCTGCAAGGCAATGTTGTGCCTGCGGTTCAGTTCCAAAACTACTATCCACCGATATTGATTAATTCTGCAGTAAACGGTGCCAACGGTTTAGATAGCGGCTCCATTGCTGCAAGCACTCAATATGCAGTGTATTTAATTGGTGATTCACGTGGTTACAATAATGTGGCAGCAATCTTAAGCTTAACCAGCAATGCTTTCCCATTATTGCCACTTGGATATGATTCCTACCGCTTGATTGGTTTCATTGAAACAGATGGTTCTAGCCATTTTGTTTATGCAACCCACAAGCCACAGAATATGGCAAATCTACAATCGTATTACTTGGCTGCTGCCTCCGTATTATCCGGCGGTAATGCAACAAGCTTTACAGCGATTGATTTGTCCACACCTGTTCCAACGACAACTTTGCAGAACATCATCGTTTCCCTGCAAGTTACCTTCACACCTGCCGCAATTGGCGATGTTGTTCAGTTCAGACCAACAGGCTCAAGCGCAACCGCAGGTCTGGTAACAATTGTAGGTGCGGCTGCAGGTATCGCTCAGACCCAATATGTCCAAGTAATTGCAGGGGTTGGTTCAAGCAAACCTGAAATTGATTACCTTGTTACATCGTCTAGCGACTCTGTGAATGTGTCTGTCGTTGCATGGGCTGGGGTATCAAACAGCGCTTATCCTGCATTAGTGTAATATGAAAGGAGCGTGTTATGGCTTATACAGCGCAAACACTAATAACACGCGCATGGTATCTTTCAGGAATAGTCGCCCGTAATTTACAGGTTCCTACGGGCGACCAAATTACTGACGGATTGATGCTCTTAAATGCGCTCTTAGATTTCAAACAAGTCGAAACCGATTTAATTCCCTATTGGACTTACATTGAGATGCCGCTTGTCGGTGGGCAAGAGTATTATTACATGCCTAGCGTTGCGGCTATTGAAAGCATGACTTTCAATATTGATGTTGTCCGTTATCCGATGGATTCCACCAATAGACGTACTTATTTCGGTACTAGCCGCGTTGATAACATCCAGACATTGCCTTTCAATTGGAACTATAACCGTGGAGAAGGCGGCGGCACGCTTTCAACCTACTTTTTGCCGGAAGCAAACTATCCTGCAAAGATGATGGTTAAGTTGTTTCTGAATGATGTTACGCTTCAGCAGGATTTGGAATCATTCGCTGCTCCCTTGTCATCAGGGTTTGTAACAAGCATTGCTGTTACCAATGGTGGAAGCGGTTATACAACCATTCCCAATGTACTGATTACAGGAACCGGCACGGGTGCATCTGCTTTTGCAGTAGTTCGTGATGGCGTTGTGACAGCCATTAATCTGATTAGCGCAGGAAGCGGTTATACCACCACACCAACCGTAACAATCACATCAACCGGAAGTGGAACAGGTGCGACAGCTACCGCAAGTGTTTCACGGTATCAATTCATTCAAAGCAATAATGCAGGTTATGACAGTTCATACATTGAATATCTGCGTTATGCACTTGCCGAATATATGTGTTCTGAGTATGGAATCGTTTTCAATCCTCAATCAGCAAAAATACTGCAAAAAATGCAGCGTGAATTAATGTATGTTTCACCACCTGATTTACGACGAACGGGAACTAGCATCCTAACTGATGTGACAGGATTGAACTGGGGTGATGTCAATATCGGTAAAGGATGGAGACCTGATTAATGATAAGTCGTGGTCAGAACTTCAAACAGGTACCGTTAAATATAGTTGGATCTTCTGTCTTTGGAAGATACCCAAAGATCAATAATGAACATACATTTAATATGTTCGTTTCAGATAATTTTCTTGTTCCCTATGCAGGTTATAAAATTGCGGTTTCATCAACAAAATTGATGAACGGAAAAGTAGGACGTGGAATTTACGCAAGTACAAAACTTGGAAAACTAATTGTTGTTATTGATGCAAATGTGTTTCTGGTTGATATTGATTTTGATCAGCCGCCTGCACAACAGTTTAATTCACAAGTTGTATTTATTGGTTCGTTACAAACTAACACGGGTGTGGTTTATATTGCAGAAAATAACAAACCGCAAATTGCCATTTCAGATGGCACATCTATCTATATTTATGACCCTGCTGTTTCTGCATCTTTACAGACAATTAGTACGCCTGATTTTATTCCTGGCTATATTACTTTTCACGATACTTATTTCATTTGCGCTGCCACAGCAGATAGTTTTTATAGTCCTCCCGCTTCAAACACTTGGAGATTGTCGGGACAAAATGATGGTACTGTTTGGCTTAGCAATTCACAAAGCATTGGGTTGCTTCAAACAAAACCAGACAATATACAGGCTGTAGTTCGCTTTCCATCAAAAGGAAACATGATTTTTGTTATGGGTCAAACGGTAACAGAAAGCTGGTTTGACACAGGCGCGCAATTATTTCCGTATCAACGCAACAATCAATATAACATCGACTATGGATGTCTTAGCCCTGCGACAGTTGCCTATATGGATGAAATTGTTGTATGGCTTGCAAAGAATGAAAAATCCGGACCGATTATCATGTACTCAACTGGCGGGACGCCTGAAAAAATTACCACGGATGGTATTGATTATTTGTTTCATCAATTGACGACACCACAAGATTCTCAAGGTTTCTTGTATCGTCAGGATGGACATTTGTTTTATCACATTAACTTCTACACCGATAATTTATCTTTTGTTGTGGATTTCAATACCAAGAAAATTTATCAGGCATCAGACCAAAACTTAAATTACTTTATCGCTGCAGAAGTTGCTTATTTCAATGATCAATATTATTTCGTCACAAAAAATAACGGTAATATTTTTGCATTCGATACAACTTACACAACGTATGAAGATGTCGATTCATTAGGAAATGTTCATATCAATGAAATTCCCAGAATAAGAACTTGCAAAAATATCAGATTGCCAAGCCAAGAATATTTTATTTTAAATGACATTGGTTTCACTATAGAAACAGGTGAAACAAATTATCAGAAGGAAAGCACCGGCGTTCAATATCTTATTACACAAGACGGTAAAAAAATTATTACGCAGGGAAACGCTATTTTCTTCATTACGCAAGATGGAAATTTTATTGTTTCGCAAGATGATAAAAATATTGTTTCACAGCAAGTGGATAATACTGATTTCAATTATTTGATTGACCAGAACAATGGATATATTCAGGCAACACCACGCGCTGATTTATCGCTTTCATATGATGGCGGCGCAACATTTGGAAATGATTTCCCTTATGTATTAAATCCAATTGGTCAACGACGAAACCGTTTAATGTGGTGGCAATGTGGTGCAGGAAATGATGTCGTTCCGCAATTCAAGTTTTGGGGATTGGGGCGATTTGTAGTAACCGATGGATTGGCGAACATACGACAATGACAACACAATCAAAACAACCACAAAGCATATTTCCTGATTACCCACGCGATCAGCCTATGGTGGATAAACAGGGCAATTTAAATCCGGCATGGGATTTAGGTTTTAGTAGTTTGTTTCAGGCGCTTCAAAAGAACTACAAAAACGAAGGGATACTTTTGCCACCTTTGACAGCATCAGAAATAGCAACCATACAGGGAATTTATACGCCTTTGATTGGATCGCCACTGCCGCAAAATATCCCTGATATTAGCGGGCAGAGCATTTTTGATTCTACTAACAGAGTGCCAAAAGTGTTTATAATAACGTATGATGGGTCTACACCACCCAACATTACAGCGGCGTCATGGAAGACGTATGTTCTCGTGTAAAAGGAATTACTTATGAACGTCAGGAACTTTGGATTAGCATCAGGATTAGGCGGAATAGGCGCAGGCTTAGGCAGCATGTTTTTCGGGGATAATAACCCTGCCGATGCTGGAATGAAGTATCTTGACCAGATACCTGGCGCTGTCAGCCCCTACTACCAGCCTTATATCAACGCCGGAAATCAGGCGCTCCCTCAATTACAATCCCAATATGGCAATTTGTTAAATGACCCAGGTGGGATGTTAAACAAGATTGGTGGCGGTTTTCAGCAATCACCTGGCTTCAAGTTTGCCCTAGACCAAGCCTTACAGGGCGCAGGACATTCTGCTGCAGCGGGTGGCATGGCAGGCTCACCGCAAGCCCAACAGCAAGCCATGCAGATAGCCACGCAGCTAGGCAATCAGGATTATTACAATTGGCTAAATCAAGCGACAGGCATGTATGGGCAAGGATTACAGGGGATGGGCGGGTTGGCGAACATGGGCTTTAATGCTTCAAAGGGCATGTCAGATCAGATTGCCCAAGCATTAGCCGCTAAATCTCAATTAGGATATGCAGGACAAGCGGCACAGAATCAAGCCCAAGGTTCTGCGTTTGGCAATATTTTAGGCGGCATAGGAACTTTGGCTGCATTTTTATAAGGATGTAACTTATGGCTTTTACAATGCCCTCATATCCGTTACTGAATCGAGAACAGGCTAGCCCTTTTGCAGATTTGGTTAAAAATGCGCTTGGAACCTATGGTCAAGCTGTGAATGCCCGTTATGCTCCCCAAATGACGCAGGCTGAGATTTTCAACAAAGAATTTGCTCCTCTGGCACAAATTGCTTCAAGCCCACTGGCAATGGCTATGCTTCCTGAGCAACGCCAGCAGATGGCAGCGCTTATATCCCAATTGCTAAAGCAAACAGGGGCTCCAGGTGGCGGTATGCCCGTTGGTGGGGGCTTGGGTGCCTTATTTGGTGGAGGCGCACAGCAACCAACCGGTGGCGCTACAGGCGGTGGTTATGCCGGTGGTACAGGAGGGATGGTTCCATCTGGTGGTGGTCAGGCAAGCTCTGGCTATAACCCATTAGTTCCTCAAGCAGGCGGAGACCTTGGACAAGGCGCGACCGCCAAGGTGACAGCCCCTTATCAAGCCCAAACGCAACCTGCGGGAACCACTTATTATGACCCGAATAGCCAAGGGTTTTATTCAGCACCTACCGGCGGAAGGGTAGATCAAGCTCAGGCAACGATGACGTCCTACAATAACCTGAAGGAATTAATCCCAAGCTTGCTTGAAGAAAGCAAAAAGTTTGAGAACAAAAGCCTTGAATTAAAACGGGCTGGCATTTCCCAAACACTGCACTCCTATGGTCTCGGCGGCATTGGAAACTTGGTTTCTGATAATCCAGAATTGGCAGGCGATTACAATAATTTTATTCAGGATATCAATAAAGCCGGTATTGTCTTGCAAGGCATTTATCCTGCATCACATTCTCAGGAATCTTATAACCAGCATATGGCGATGTTGTCTTTTGACCCTTCAAAAGATACCTACAAAACCTATCGTGAAAGATTACAGAAACTATTGGAAGATTCATCTATTGCCTACAAAAATGCGCAGCAACAGGCGGGGGGAAAAGGCGGCTTTAATTTATCGCAAGCACCTGAAGTACCTAACTTGCAAAGTGGCAATTCACCCAATATGGCTCCTCCTCCAAAGATGCAGAATTATACGAATGAAGAAGTACCTGGAGACCAAGGTTTTATTTCCATTAATGCCGGTGATAAATTTGTAAAAATGAAAACGCCAGATGGAAGAACATGGAAAGTTCCAGTCGACAAAATAAATGACGCGATTAATTTGGGCGCGAGACAAACAGCAGGATAATATCATGGCACAAGGACGATATGATCTATCACAGATAGGCGCAACGATGGAGCAAACTCCACCTGTTGACTTGACGCATTTAGGCGCTGTGCCTGTCATGGAAAATGCAATGCCACAAGGTGGAATGCAACCCAATCAATTTAACCCTGGATTCTTTGAAAAGCTTGCGCCCAATATTCTGGCTGGGCTTGCGCAGATGGGACATAGCTTAATCAATGCACCATCCAACATTGCGCAATACGCTGCATCAAAAGGCGCTATTAGTCCTGAAACAGCCCAAGCCATCCCAAGGCAACAGGATTATGACTATGCGGCAATGCTGAAATTGCCAAACACAACTTCAGATCAGATAGTCCAGTCTCTTACTAAAAATGCTCCTGCAATGGCTATTCCGGCATTGCGTGGCGCAGGATTACTACCTGCTCTTAGCCGAATCGGTGGACAAGCAGCATGGGGCGGTTTGACGAATGACAATCCTGCACAAGGCGCAGGAGAATTTGGTGGCATGCAAGCTTTATTCGAAGCCCTGACCCCGCTTGCAAAACCAGTTGCTTGGGCAGCAGAAGCCATTAATCCACAAAAATATGCGGGCAAAATAGCAGAACAAATCAGGAATTATGCCCAAGCCGGTTATAAGGAAGCACAGCCTTATTACAAACCTGCAGAGGAATATTTCGGCAACAATATAACCGTTGATCCTAAGAAATACCTAGGGTTTGAAAAAGATGACTTGCAATATTTTAAGGCTCCCGCAAAGAAGGCTTACAATGATTTTGTCGCAGAGCCAACTCTCGGTAATTTGCATGATCTGCAATCCAAGATGGGCATGCAGCCAGAACTAGGTGGATGGCGACAAGGGATAAAAGACAAGATTGCATCTTATCTGCATTACCAAGACCCAGAGGCTTTGGCATCGTATCAAAAGGGCAGCGATATTATGAGGGATAAATATTATCCCTATACCGCTAACGACATATTGGAAAACATTACCCAATACGAAAAACCCATAACAAAATACAATCCCAACACTTTAGCTAAAGGCTTAAGCAATGCGCCTATTGTTCAGCAATCTGAAAAAGCCTTAACACCGCTTGATCATCCATTGGTTGGTTTGGCAGAAAGTCTACAGAACAGAATGAACAGGGCAAAAATGTATCAATATGGTGTGCCTGCGGCTCTTGGTGCCATGACAGGTCATTTAATTGAACCTGGACTTGGTGGATTGTTTGGTGCAGGAACAGGTGCTGCATTCGGTAAATTTGGAGAACCGCAATTATTAGGGCTTGCTCAAAATCCGGAAATGTTGAAGATTTTAGAAACTTTAAATCGCGGATTACAAGGTGCGGGAAGCCAAGCGGTAGGGTATCATATGTACAATCAGTAATACGGATATTACTAAGGAAGGCTAGGGAATGGCAATTAATCCTGCGTTACTTATAGCGGCACCCATGTTGCAAGACTACTTTGTTGATAAAACAACAGGGGAGCCTTTATCTGCTGGTGTTGTTACTTGCTACCAAGACAATAGCCGAACGACTTTAAAGAACTGGTATTATCAATCAGGGACTCCAGGAAACTACACATATGTTACCCTCGATAATCCATTAACGTTAAGCGCGGTTGGTACGATTGCAGATCCCAATGGCAATGATACGATTCCTTTCTTTTATCCATATGACGAAGATGATGATGCAACAAAGCAGCCTTATTACATTACGGTTGTCAATTCTGATGGGCAGCAACAATTTGTAAGACAGAACTTTCCATTTCTGCCAAGCACACCCACGACAACCGAAGTTCCCATTTACAATAACATCATTGCGAACAATGTTTTCTATCATAATGTAGGAAGCATGAATGTCACTAACGTGACAAACGCCATTGTATCGCCAAGCCAGCATGATGGATTTTATGCGGCTGCTGGCACTGATTTTCGTTTCGTTAAGAATATTACCGGTGCAAACGATACCATTACTTTCACCGCATTTGGCTTGAATAATGATCCGTTTCTTCCAGAGCCAACGCCAGAATATTACCTGAATTTCAATTGTGCGGGTGCGCAACCTGGGGAAACAAGAAAGGCAATTCAGATCCCGTTATCGCTTCACATTAAAACTTTGGAAAGCGTTAATGCAACTATCACAATATGGGCGCAGAATGTGGGTGGAAATACCAATAACACATTAAAACTTTCTGTCATGCAATTTTTAGGAAGTGGCGCCATTTCATCTTCTCCTGTCACAACGCTTGGAACAATTACCCTTAGCAATTCTTGGGTAAAATACATGATTAACTTTACGTTCCCATCAGGGCAAGGATTAACAGTTGGCAATGGCGGTGATGACGCATTATATCTGGATGTTGGTTTCCCATTGGCGGTTACTTGCAATGTGAACTTTACAAAGCCATCTATTTTCTTGAGTGAAACCATACCGACAAATGAATTTGTAACATACGACCAGATTGACACGATTATCAATAGCCCAAGAACAGGTGACATTCGTGTTGCATTAAATACATTCCAACCTTTTGGTTGGGTCATCATGAATGATGGCACTATTGGTAATGCATCATCGAATGCAACAACGCGCGCGAATATTGACACATGGAATTTATTTTTCTTGTTGTGGACTACTATTGGTTCAACCTATGCACCGATGTTTAATAGTTCTGGCACACCTGTTGCTTATGGTGTAAGTGCTATTGCAGATTTTAATGCTAATAACCAGATTGCATTACCGAAACAATTAGGACGTGCAATAGCATCTCAAGGTTTGGCAAGCAGTGGTGGTGCAACCACATGGGCGCTTGGTCAATTTGCAGGAGAACAAAACCACACATTAAGCATCGCCGAAATGCCTGCACACACACATACTGTCAATAGCGGACCGACCCCAAACATTGTGCCATCAGGTGGTACACATCCGCAGGGCGATACCAATTCTGTCACATCAAGCAGTACGGGTGGAGGCGCTGCACATAACATTACGCAGCCTACAACTTTCTACAATGTGTTTATAAAGCTATAAGGACTTAGCCATGACGACTAAAATTAATTTTGCAAGGGACGTACAGGGATACAATACCTTTGCACCTCAGCCTTCGACAAATATGTATAGCGCAACCTTGGCATCAGGTGGCAATGCAACGATTACATTGCCAAAGAACGTGCCTGTTTGGATTGTGGCTTTCTCATATCAACCTGGCTCTGATATTTGGGTTCGTTATAACGGAAGTGCTGCGGCACCAGCCGGTGCAACTTTTGCATCAACTAATTCCGAATTAAACCCTGGAGCAAGGGTTGTGCCATCCGTACAGGCAGATGGAACGACCGCAACAACGATTAATATTTTAAATAATGGTTCATCTAGTGCTGACGTATGGGTAGGACTCTATGCTAACGCGTAATGATAATCCATTAGGGTTTCATTTAAATTTTGCAAATGAAAATAATTTTGATTTTGCAGTGGATAGTATTTTTACGAATGTTGTTGAGAATAGCTCAGGCATTGTAGGAAACCAGTTTTTACTTTTGGATGGAAGTCCATTTTTATTGTTGGATGGGACGACTTTCTTATTACTGTAGACAGAATCGAAAGGAATTGATATGTCAAAGAACATTAACCAGATTTTTATAGCTAACCCGATAACTAGCAATGCATCGACGGATTTGATGTATTTCGGGCAATCGCCTTATGGCGTCGGCAATGATGCCGCAATGACATATGCCAATTTCTCTGCACAGTTTGGCGCACCATATACTGCATCTGCATTGACTGCAGGAAACGATACAAACGTAACACTTACTTTGGGTGGCACGCCCGCTACAGCGCTTCTTCATGCAGCTTCAATTACCGCCGGTTGGACAGGCACATTGTCAGGAACCAGAGGTGGCACTGGCGTCAATAATGGTGCAAGCACTGCAACTTACGCCGGTAACTTAAATTTTGCTGCTGCATTTACTACATCAGGCGCCTTTGCGGTAACACAAACCTATACCGGAATTACAAGCGTTACCTTTCCAACATCAGGAACGCTTGCGACGACTTCGCAACTGCCAACCCCTGCCGCATTAACCGCAGGCAACGATACGAACGTTACCTTAACGCTTGGTGGGACGCCTGCGACCGCATTGCTTCAAGCCGCATCGGTTACAGCAGGATGGACGGGTACGCTTTCCGGTACTCGCGGTGGTACGGGTGTGAATAACGGAAGTAATACTGCTACTTTTGCAGGTAATCTTAATTTTGCAAATAGCTTTACAACGTCTGGTAATTTTGCAGTTACGCAGACATACACGAACACAACAAACGTAACATTCCCGACGAGCGGAACATTAGCAACCACAACGCAGGTAATTACTAATGTCAATCAAAACTCATCCTCCGCAACCTTGGCAGCAAATTCAAGATATGCAACAAACAATGGCGCATCTCTTGTTACATATACCATTCCTGCGGGTGCCGCAGTTGGCGATACCTACATTATTGTTGGTGGTTCAAGCGGTGGATGGACAGTTGCGCAACCTGCATCAGTTCAATGCCATGTTGGTAGTTCGGCAACAACATCGGGGGCAACAGGAACCATATCATCATCAAATCAATACGATTGTTGCACAATAACTTGCGTAGCATCGAATGTATTTACTGTATATGGTGTACAGGGCAATTTAACAATAGTTTAAAGGGATTGAACTATGTCTAATGAAATGATTACACAACTACCTACGGTAGTTAGCGCACAACTAAGCGACATTATCTATGCAGTACAAGGATATGTATCGCCTGCAAGCCCTGGAACATCGGTACAGGAAACCTTACAGCAAGTTGCAAATTTAATGATTTCGCAAGCTATTTTAAGCAATGCGGGAAACCCTAACGGTTCTGTTGCTGGCAACGTTTATCAACTTTGTTATGATACGACAAACTCAAAATTATATGTTTGTACGACATCAGGTTCTGCAAGCACTGCAGTTTGGACTTTGATTGGTGCGAATGTTGTAGCACCTGTTCAAGGTGGTACAGGTGTTTCAAATCCAACATCGCATACTATTCCTGTCGCAGAAGGTTCAAGCAATTTTAGTTTTCTCGGACCCCTAACAAACGGTCAATTGCTAATTGGAAACACAGGAAACAATCCATCACCTGCAACACTGACAGCTGGTACAAATATTTCAATTGTGAATGCAGCGGGAAGCATTACGATTTCTGCAACCGGCGCTGGTGGCTTTGGATGGACTGAAGTAACAGGTACATCACAAAACATGGCATCCAATAATGGCTATATTGCGAATAATGGTGCGCTTGTTTCACTTGCTCTTCCTACCGTATCTGTTGTTGGTGACCAGCTTGCAATTATTGGAAAAGGTGCAGGATTATTTAGTATTACCCAAGGCGCATCACAACAAATTCATGTTGGAAGTTCAGCATCGACATTGGGTGCGGGTGGAAGCGTATCATCGACGAATCAATTTGATTCTATTTATTTGGTCTGCACTGTTGCTAATACAATATGGACTGTATTAAGCGGTGTACAAGGTAACTTCACAATCGTTTAAAAGGAATTAAACAATGGCTACGAATAATGCGGTAAATGTGGGCTTATCGGGTTCAACCGGAACTGGTAATTTTGTTGGTGCAACATCTCCAACTATTTCTTCACCAACTTTAACGACACCAGCATTGGGAACGCCTGCAAGCGGAACTCTGACAAATTGCACGGGCTACACTGTCGCAAATTTATCAGATGCTGCTTGGACAGACTTTAGTGGTTCCATTGGCTATACAGGCTTTTCAGGAACGCCAACCACAAACTTTGCGAGATATAAAATCATCGGTAAAACTTTATTTTTCGCAATTAGCATGACAGGGACGAGCAATTCAACTGCTTTTACTATCACTGGTATGCCAGCATCTTCTGCTATTGGCACCAATACGGATAGCCCTGTTTATCAGGCGATGGACAATGGAGCTTCAAACTATACGGTTCAATTTAGCATGAGCGCATCATCGACAACGTTAGTCATGACATTGTCAAACAATGCGAGCGGTTGGACAAATAGTGGAACGAAGGCTATTTCATTTAGCGGGTTCTATGAAACAACATAATTGACTAAAGATTTGGCAGTAGGCTACTTTTAAGCTTCATTCCTGCTACGGAACTACTGCCGAATCGCTTTTTATCCTTTCCGATGTTTTTTTTCAAGCCTTTTTAAGTTTTTATGCTCTTGAGCCTCGTGGTAAGCGATCTCCTTAGAGTATTTTTTAAACTTTTTCTCGACTTCAATTTTCCCTGAGCGCTTGTTAGTTCCCATCAGTTCATGCTTGCCAAGATGTTTTTCATCCTTCTTTAGCACTTCATACCCCTTTGGGAACTTCTTTTTCTCAGCCTTATCCGCCTCGGAATGCGCGGTGCGATAATATTTACTGTGATAAGGATATCCGTGGTCACTCAGTTTGTTCACAATCATCGGCTTTCTTGCCATTGAACTTCTCCTTAGATTCATCTGATTCACGAAGGTCACAATGACAATCGTAGCAAACATGACCCTTTAAATCTTTACGGAACTCCCACGGAGTCGCGTCCTGACCGCATCTAGCACAATTTTCCAGCATTTTTTTACCTCCTCAATTTCATCTTTAATAACTCCAACTAACCCATTCAACATCAACCAAATTAAAGAGAATGCTAGTATAAATGTTATCGCATTATTAAATAATTGCATAATTATTGACCAATTTAAAAAGGTATATCATCTTGGAAGGGCAAGTCATCTGCCGCAGGTTTCGCCGGTTTCGGCTCGACCTTATCAGATGCAATGTAATCTTCCACCGCGTTTTTGTCTGGATAGCGGCTCCCTGCTGGCTTTCCATTCAATTTTTCCAGAGGGATTTCATTTCCCGCTTGCTTGATGACATGCGCCTTACCGCAATATCTCTCAAGTTCCTCTGGAATTTGACCTTGCTTATATTGTTCTCCAAGACCCACCGCTTCGCAGAAATGTTTTACTTTACGAATGTTCAGAGGAATGCTTGAGAAAACAAGATAATCATAAACCAAATGCTGGCGACCATCCTTGTCCCAAACATTCAATTGTAGCTCTGCCATTGGATTGTTTGATCTAGACATCTTTCGGGTGGATTTAACCACCTCGAAATCATATGTGCCATCTTCCATTAATCCGCTAGCTTGTATTTCTTCTTCAGACATCGGTGTGAAAGTATACATTATTCTGTTTCTCCTTTAGGTTTGGCTTTGTTTTCCATGTGTTTAATCAATTTAACAATAATGCTTTCGTTCATTTCATCAAACGATTCTGCATTAGCCTTAGATAACCATTTATCAATGATTTCTTGAGGTTCTTTGTAAAGCTCAATTAGCTCTTTCAATCTTGCGATTTGTTCTTTGGTTGCAAGTTTTTCTGATACTGCTTCACGTTCCATTACTTCTGCGCCATAACGCTTTGCAATTTCATCGTAACTAAATGGGAAAGTTTCACCATCAGGGAACGATTCAATTCGTGATTTTTTAACAATACCGACGCGGTCTTTAGCGCGTTTCTGAATTTCAAAAACCAAGTCGAACAAGTAATCCAGTTTTTTGTAGCAATCAAATGTTTGCCCTAAAACTGCGAGATTTTGCCCATATTCATTCTTGGAATGGCTTGTGATAATGACGTTCATGTCTAAACGAAACAAGAAATTAAGCAGGCTTTTCATCTTCTTGTTGGCTTCGTTATAGTGACGACCAAATTCAGATCCCACTTTCTTTTCTGCCTTGTCCAGCAAATCATTGTAGAGAATAGTTAATGAATCGATGATAAGGGTTTTGTAATCATGCTTTTCAGTTAGCAACGTTCTTACTTCAACCATTAACTCATCAAAGTCTTGCGTGATAAGCACCGCACCATCATTCTTGCTTATTGCAGCAACGTATTGCTTCTTGTCTGTGCTGCCTTCCGTATCAATTATGTATGGTTTGGGGAACTGAATAGCTGCCATTGTTTTACCGACACCTGCAGAACCGTAGAAAAGTGCCTTCAATCTTTTTTGCATTGACTCTGGTTTTACACCTCTTAACGCCATAACACTTACCTCTTTTTAGTTAACAATATTATGTCCATTTAAGGACTTCCAATAAATCCATCGAAGGCATTCGCAAATGCCTTCTGTGCATTTATAGTTTTCCTGCAATAATCTGATCTGTTAATACAATCAGGTTCAGATACATAAGCCCCACTAACAAACTAAACCAAAATATATTTTCCATAATTCTCATGGGCGCGCTCCAAACAAGTGCGACACACCGTAATAGTTGTTCCAATCCTTAACGGTATAGCCTTCATCTTGGTTGTAATCCTGGAGTGCATCTTCGATAAGTTCTTCCATTCGGCTATGGCAATAGCTTGTTACGCAATCGCGCCATATACGGTTGAACTCGAAAGCTTCATCTTTGTCGGTTGAATTTTTGAGGTAACTCTGTAAAGCCGGAAACATTTTGCTGTCCCAAAGCTTGTTATCAGGGCTGGTAGCTTCGGAAGCGTAAGCTTCGTCTTCACCCATGATATGGGCTGCAAATTCGTGTTGTACGAAATCTGGAATGTCTGAAAGGCTTAGTGAATATTGTTCGCCATCAAATTTAGCGTAGTTGGAAACGCAGTCTCTAACGTAGTTTTTTAGTTGCTTAATGCTCATCTCAGTTCTCCTTAACCGTAGATCAAGCCAGCGAAATAAAGTCTTTCAAGCACATCACTATGCTTAATTTTATCCGCTGTTCTCGTGATTATATCTAAATACTTGGAAATTATCCCTACATTTGCTGGTGCGTTATGAACTTCTTTTGCAAGTTCAGGCAATCCAACATCAACCAAGCAATCCGCAATAACTGATCTTTCCTTCCAAATGGCGAAATCCGCCTCGCAAATACCGAAATCTTCAAAATCTGTCATAATTTATACTCCGTAGCAGGTTAGTTTCTTATAACGAAGGACACTGTACGACAATTTCAGACAAACATCAATACTACTTTACAAAATAAATATACCCCATATAATACGAGCATATATAAGACAATAGACGACAATTTTTAATCAAGGGATTGTCTATTTTGTAAAACTTTGATTTAATAGACGAAAAACAGACAAAGGGGACACTGATGGAAGCTAAAAAGTATTTAACAGTTAAGGAAATGGCTAAATTTTACCCATTTCTAACAGAGGCTGCATTGCGGCATCATATTAGGGATAATACCCGTAATATAAAAAAGGCACTGATTAAGGTAGGCGGCAGGTTATTCTTTGATGTAGACAGATTCAATGAATGGCTGGAATCTCAACGTTTGGAGAA
>JAAOEI010000189.1_pt1 | contig 25727 bp, 37 predicted proteins | sample 7059261 | NCBI WGS metagenome assembly JAAOEI01 (sample SAMN14008812, study PRJNA610033) | viral metagenome | isolation source: viral particles filtered from seawater | place: China: Hangzhou Bay, Yangshan Deep Water Harbour | collected 2017-10-31 | reverse complement strand
TGGCGTCCGAGGGGGGCGAAGACGTGAGCCTCCGGCACGTCGCGCGGGAGGTCGCCACAAGAAGCGCATCTTGCGAGCGTTCGTTGCGTACCAGAAAAGCCAGGAGGATGAGCATGGGAACCAATAGCCGGGTCTCATCGAGCAAGCTCTCAAGTGCTTTTCGCGAATTCGTTCACGAAGCATCTGAGAGTGAAATCGACGAAGCACTTCGCAGCGAAGACGAAGATCCTAATGAGGTCTATCTCCGAGGGCAGGGCGCCATCGATAGGGCGCTGCGTAGTCATCCAGGTTTCGAACAAGAGGAGCACGCCGACGCGAGCCACATCGGTCGAGTCGGTCGTGAATCGCAGCGTGTGCGTGACCGGCCGCGCTTCGTGCGCGGCGAGCAGCAGCATTGCGAGCAGTAGAGCCGCGACGATGGCAAGGCTAACGTCGGGATCTTCACGCCGCATCCAGGCCGCTCCGGGGCGCGACAAGGCGCGCGAGCAGCCCCTCGGACCACAGCGCCATGTCGGCCGCTTCCTCGACGATCTCGCTCACGAGCTCCGCCTCAGTGCGCTGCTGATCGAGAATCGAGTCGTGCCCGTATTCGCGTTTGCCGGCACATGAACGCTCGGCGATACGCTGGATGAGCTTGGCTGCAACGGGATCGGGCACGCGCACGGTAATTTCGATCATCGAATCCTCACACGTCGAATGGGGTAGAGCTTGGCTTCGTCGGCACCGTCGCCGTCGCACCAAAGGGCATAGAGTCTACCGTATTCGGCCCAGAACTCTGGAGGGTGTCCGGGGCGGTGGTCGAGCCATGTCGCGCAATGCGCCCACTCGTGGAGCACCGTGTCGTTGGCGAGAACCCACGATCCACGCAGGCGCGAGAACGACAGCGTGACATAGAACCGGCGCGAGTCGCGCGTCGTCTCAGCGTAGCTACGGCAGGGCAGCGACGGCTGCCACCGGACGACCACGGGCAACGCTGTCGGCGAGTGCTCGCGACACCACGCCACCGTCTGCTGCACTCGCTCTTTGACGTTTCGCGCGCGGTAGGTACGCGCCATCACACATCGCAATAGGCCGGCTCGACCCGCACAAGCCGCTTCGATTTGATGTGTACGCTCGCCATCGCCTGGATCGGAGGCTCGTAGGGTAGCCCGAGCCACATTGCATAAGGCGAATATCCGATCATCGAGCCGTTCACGATTGCGCGCCGATGCACGAGCTGGAACTGGTGAAAGTGCCCGAGCAGGTCGATGTCTGCGTCCCCGCCGTATCGGTCGAGAAACCGATTGAGCGGCACTGCGATGCCGCCGACGCCGCTGTTGTAACGGATACGGTCGCCGTGCCAACACCGGATGCGGTAGCCGCCGACACTTACCACCGTCTCCGGGCTCGAGGCGATCTGGAACCGGACGCGCTCGTTCTCGCGGTACACCTTGGCGAGTAGCTGGTAGACGACCGTCTCGTAGCAATGCGAGGCGCTCGTCGAGATGCGGCGCTTGGGCGTGTCGCGCCCGTGGTTTCCGCCCACGCACGGGATCAGTAGGTCGCAGTCGAGTGCGGATAGGAAGAAGTCGATGCACGACGAGAGCAGGTCGACGAGGACTGGCACGCACTCAGTCGGCGTCAGCTCGGTCGTCTCCACGAGGTCGGGGTGAATGTGGCCGCTCATCAAGTCGCCCAGGATCGCGAGCACGAGGCGATTGACCGGGCCGCGATCCTCTTCCTGCCGCACGAATCGAACGGCCGTCTGCGCCCACTTCTCGTGCTTGAGCTTGGCGAGCCGGACGTTGTGGCGGTTGAGGCCATCGACGTGACGCGGATCGACTCGTTCCTCGATGTGGGTATCGGACAGCGCGAGGATCGGCAGCCGCTCGTGGCGCTCGAGGTCGCGCATCGCGATCTTGATCGGACCTTGCGTGTCATCGAGTCCGGCAAGCAGCAGGTCGCGCTCTTCGAGCACGGCGTCGAGTTCCTGCGTTAGCGCCCGGACGGCTCGCTTTAGCTCGGCGGTCGAGCTTTGCTGCCGAGCCAAAGCGACGAGGCCGCGAGCGCGGTCCTTCTCGTGCTTGTGCTCCAACACCTTGTCGCGCGCAGTCACGTCTGCCGGTGCTCGAGCTCGGGGAACAGATCGAGGTTCGTTTGCCTGCACCACCGGACCAGCGCAGCGTGGCCTAAACCCTTCGCTCCGATTTCAGGCCATTCGCGCAGCAAGAGCGCATGAAGATCCGGCCAGCCATAGTTCTGGTCGCGAAGCTCGGAAAATGCCTCTAGATACACCCTGAGACGCGCCTGATCGGCCTGAGAGAGACGATCATGCCATAGCTGGTAGGCGAGCACCCTGCGCGGGCTTTTCGCGGCCTTGTGGGCCGCCAGAAGCTCTGCCGGGTCCGAGCGCTTAGTCAACGCACGTTTCCAGCGAGAGCAGGCAGGCGACCCAGTTGAAACGAGGCGAATTGTCTCGCCCGTTCCACGCCTCTAGCGCCTCGCAGTGGAGTTCCTGCACCCCGATTGCGTACTCAAGATCCGCATAGGTGCCGAGCCGGTGCAGCCGTTCGAGGTCGGCAATCGCGTTGTCCGACCACGGAGGGCACTCAGGTGCGTCGCCTGCGCTTGGACCGTGCGCGCAGCCGAGCAAGCAGCTCAGTACCGACAGGCGCAGGGCGAGCAAGGCTATCGGCCGCGCGTGCGCTCCGCTCTGCCGCATCCTCTCCGGCCTCTGCGTCTCGCTTGTGGTAGCCGGCCGAGCGGCTTTGCACGACGAGCCCGAGCACCAGCGCCACCAGCCCGACGATGACGGCCGCAAAGCCGTCCACCTCACGCCGACCGGCCGACGGCGGTCGTGGTGATCGCGCGCAGGAATACGTTGATCGCAGCCAGCGCAGCGACGACGTAGCCGGCAAGCTGCGGGTCAATCGGCGCGCTGCTCACCATCGGCGTCACCACGCCCAGGATGCCAACCGCCGCGTTCACAAGCACCGTTCGCCAACCCTTCATCTCGACCCCCCTATCGCCGCGCTGCGGCTAGAAAAAACCGATTGCAAGCGAGCCTATACCAAACATCGCGATGTCGAGCCACCGCCCGCTGCCTTGCGTCATCCAGCCCCAGCCCTCGTGCGGTCGGTGCTGGGCGTCCTCGCGCAATACACCGCAGAGCAAGCCGACCAGCACCGTCAGGTACGGCGGCGCGTGCCACGCCACCGGCAACGCGAGTGCAGCGCCCAACGCTAAGTGCGCGGCCTGGTCAATGATTTCCTTGGTGGCGCTCACGGTAGTTTCCCCTTCGGGTCGTATTCCAAATGGAAGTGGTCTGCCTCGAGCACCAGGTCGAAGTCCATCGGAAGCTCGCGCCGGCCCTGCTGGTGAATCGTCTGCGTCGTCTCCGGCCCGAGGTCGTAGGTGCGAAGGTCGGCCGCGCGCCCGCTGTAGTGCAGAGACTTTTCGCTGTGACGACTATCAGAAACGCTCGTCACCGTCATGCGGTAGCCGTTCTCTTCGTACACCTTATCCATCACCGCGAGCCCGACCAGCAACTCAGGCGAGATGCCGCGCACATAGACCCCCGTCTTAAACCGCATCAGCCAAAAGCCTCACCGATCACAGCCGTCGCGACGATCGCTAAGCCGAGGCCAAACAGCACGTAGACAATCAACGCCGCATATCGTTCCATCCTGGTCATGGCTTCAGCCTCGCGCTCAACACCGCTACATCTCGCAGCAGCGTCTCGAGCAGTCGCTCGGTTTTCGCGTTCGAGAACTGCGATCCGGGGTCGCGATGCATACGCAGCAGTTCCTCCACATGATCGGCCACTCGCGCTAGCTGCGCGATGTAAGCGTCCGACGCCCGAGCGTGTACCCCCGTCTGCGCTCGCAACGTCTCTGCGGCTGCGTCGAGCGATTTCAGAGCGGAGCGAAGCTGCTCGCACAGCGAGTCGATCCTCTCGGAACCAGTCGTCGTCCGGCGCTTCCCGAGCTCGTCGAGAAGGGCCTTCGCCACGAAGGCCAGCGCCGCGACCGCGACACCGATGATGCCAAGCTCTTCGTTCTGAACAGGCATTCGTCATCCCCCGTAACGACACAAGGCTCGATCTAGTGTCAGCTTTACACAGTCTCGAATCTCATCGTGTCCGGCTTGATTCGGGTGAACGTCGAATCCGTTGTAGTGCGCCGTCGTGAGCGTCGGAATCGCATACATCACGCGCTCAGGCGACCACCACCGACGCTCGCACCACCGCCGCAGCTCGCGCACGCGCGCGTTGAACTTCGCCTGATTTCCGCTCGTGTAGTTCGCCTGCTCCACAGGGGCGACGATGATGACCGTGCGGTCGATCTGCTCCAGCAGGTATTCCACAATGTCGCACATGGCGAGGTGGAACTCGTAACCGCTGTTCGGTTCCAAGTTCGCCTCGCTCGCTCCGAGCGCGTCGTTTCCGCCCAGGCCGATGATTGCAATGGGTTCTCCATCATCGACGCGGTCCACAGGCGGGCACCCTCTCTCGTTCAGCCATGACCACGTCGGCGACCAACTCTGTGAACTCGATCCGCCCACTGCATAGTTGGCAAACGGAATCGACGGGTACATCGACGCGAGCGACGCAACCCAGCCGATTCCGCCTCCCGATACGTTCCCCGCAACTACAGAGTCACCGATCACAAGCACGCTCATCGGCACGGCTCTAGTCCTCGACGAGCACGGGAACGGTAAGCGCCTTGAAAAGCCGCTTGCCCGCACCGCCGTTGAAATCGACTTCGGCACGCACATACTCCACGTCGAACAAGTCGATGTCGTCGTCGTAAAACCCGATGTATCCCCAGGTGTGATCGCTTGCCGCCGGGGTGCCGTAGGTCGAGTTCATGTCAAACGAGCTACCGATAGGTTTCTGTATCCAGCCGCCTGCCGGAGCCGTGCCACCGCCCGGAATCGCATCGGCAAGAACGATGGTGCGCGTCGCGGCGTCTACCGACGAAACGGTCGTGTCGTGCAGCGTCGTCGTATCGGCCAGCCGAATCTGCACCGCGTCGCCCGCCGCGAAGTGGCTCGGATCGTCCACGACGAGATCGGTGCCCGTCGCCGCGAGGTCGGCGGCAATCCGAGAGCGGCGAACGCCATCGTAAAGACGACCCGTCACCGCCGTAGCCGACGAGATCGCAGCCGGAGCGGACGGGTCGGTATGATCCGTCACTCCGGTAAGGCGCAGCGCCCCGTCGCTAAACTTGCGTGCAGAGCCCGCCATCGTTCTACCCTCCCACCTTTACGCGCGCGTCGCTTACGTCGCCCGCCGAAACTCGCGCATCGACGACATCGGCAACTGCGCCGCGTGCCCCGACCCGCTCGATACCACCGACTCGGCCCTTCACGGTGAAGTTCACCACGGGCGGCTCGTAGTCGATTGTAAGCACAATACCTTTGAGGCCAGGCAGCGTCTCCGTCGCGCTGCGAACGCTGTGGACGTGGCGCTGCCGCCCATCCACTACGCCACCGCCGTCTATAACGAGGCCGCACCAGTCCGTCAGCGCCGAACGCGCGTCGAGCGTTGACTGTATCAGCGCAGTCAGCCCGGACACCGTCACGTCGGGCGCGTATGCCGAATCGCCGAACGTGTAAGCGGTGCCCGACGTGAATGCCTGAAGAGGCTGCGGGACGGGTGCCGTCCCGATCTGCGTCGCGTTCTGTACCTCTTGGCCGTGTAGATACGCCTGCCTGTCAGCAAAGCCTTGCAGCGACGAGCCCGACGCAGCACTCACGAGCATGTTATCAGTCGCGCCCGAGAGCGAACGGCTGAAGTTGATATACAGCTTGTCGGCCGACGAAAACGTGCCCGTCGCAATCAGCTCGATGATGTACGGCGTCGCGTTGGAAAGCGACAGAGACTTGCCCGGCTCCGTCGAGAACGAGCCGAAAGCGACGTTGGTCGGGCTCGGGGTCAGCGGGATGCTCGGCAGCGATACCGCCGCGCTCGTCGCGATCAGGTCGCCCTTCGTGTATGCGCCCGCGCTGCCCGCCGCCTCGTACAGCTTGCAGTACAGCGAGCCGCTCGTAGCGCCGACGCGCTCGAGCCGAACAAACGCGCCGATGAACGTACCCGACGAGTTGGTCGTGTACGCCTGCCCGTAGATGGCCGCGCTCGGATTCGCAAGCCGCCATTGGTATTCGTCGTTCTCGCCGCTTGTCGCGTTGCTGGCCGAGAACGCGGCGAACCCCGTCTTGTAGATGCCGGCGATCCAACGTCCGCCCGTGTGCGATTGCGCCTGGCGGTTGTTCAGCCGCGCGTTCATCGCGAGCGTTGCCAGCGTCATCAGAAAGTCGTCGCTCTCGGATTGCGACGCTTTCATCGTGAGCTTTGCTTTGGTCACTGTAGAGCCGAGCGGGATCGCACTCGTGTCGTAGTGCGACAAAACGTTATGATTCAGCGGCGTTTTGTCGCTGTCGCGACCGATTGCCAGCGTCGTTCCCTGCGCAGTGAAAGAAGCAATCAGCGCGTTGTTGTACCACTCAGCCGAGCCACCTTCGAGTGTGTGCCCAGCGGGCGCGGCTGCGGGCGCAAGATCAATCTCCGGCACGACGAATCTCCCACACGTCGGGCAGACCGTTCGGGTGTAAAACGTCCACCAGCACCAACTCGGGCATCGTCGCGAGCTTGGCCGCGAGCGGTGTAATCGGAAAACAGTGTTGGTCTTGTGGGCGAATGTTCGACTGCCAAAGCACGAGCTTTTCGATTCGGATGCGCCGCCCGTCCTCATATACAAGGTCATGCGTCAGCAGGTAGCGGACGATCTCTGCGAACTCGGCGAAATACTCGGCGCTGCTGTAATCGCCCATGCAGGGCGCGGGAGATGCCTCAATAGTTCGAGCTTCACCAGCTTCGCGCACCGTCCGCACATCGTACAGCGCCAGCAAGCCGTAAAACTCGCCGCCGCGCTCCATGCGAAACCGAAACTGCTCCGTCGAGCGTCCGCACCACTTCGGGCGCTCGCCACGCTGTCGCTTGGATAAGGTGTCTACCCACTCCAGCCAGAAATGCGTCAACCGATCGAACTCGGCGATGTCGTCGGCAACGTCTACGAAGTCGATCCCTGCGACCGTCCACGGCTTGAGCGCGCCCATTACGTCACCTCGACCACGATCAGATCGAAAAGGTTGGAGTCCCAGTTGTGAGTGATGCCGATGATGCGGCACTTGCGCGCGCTGCTCCACCACGGGAGCTGCACGTTTACGCGGTCGCCAAGATGAACGCGAAGCCCAAAGCGCCAGTGGACGCCGCGCAGCCGCGCAGTCGAGCCGACTCGTATCGCCTCCGCGATGCGGTATCCGAACGCCTCGTCAAGCGCCGTCGTGTCGCGCATCGTGTAGTAGGGGGCAAGCGTGTGCTCGCGAGCGCCGAACGCCTTTTCGGCGTTAGTCACGTCGGTGGTCGATTGGTCCGGGTTATCTGAGGTCGTCGGGTTCACCTGGTAAAGCCCGAGCCACGCATCCTCCGCGAAGGCGCTTCCGGCGATGCGCGAATAGTCGAGATCATACAGACCACGCCAGCGAGTAAAGATGCCGTCTGCGTCGCGCCCGCTTTCAATCGCCTCGCCGAAGTCGTCGATAGTGTCGTTCAAGCCTACCGTCGCAGACCAAGAGTATGCGCCGCCAGAGTAATCAGGCGAATCTAGATCGACATATGTCGCATCGTCCTGATGGTCGAGAATCAACTGCGCGTTAGCCTCGAAAGCGACGCGGCTGACGATCTCGCGCCATGTTCCGCCAAGTGCTCGCTCATCGAATGCGACCTTGCGCGACGAGAACGGGCTGTCATCCCAGGAGCCGCGCACAAGTTCTGCATAGGGGCGTCGCTCGCGAAGGTAGTGCTGCAACACGTCGGCAGCCGACTCCATCAACGTGCCGCTTGACGCGAGGTAGAACGAGTCTGGGGCGAGTGCTCCGTCCACGTCGGCGAACACTTCCAGCCCGTAGCCGATGCTTGCCGCTTCAATGGCAGCTGGGGTGCCGATGGTGGGGTCGTTCGCGATGTAGGTGACATCGCGCTCAATCTCCGCGATTTCGTGCGACGCGGCAGAGCCGCCGATCTGTTCCTCGACACGAACTTCGTTGTATTGCAGATGCGTCCCGGACGTGACCGTGAATGTCGACCATCCCGTGCCGGTAATGGTGCCGATTGTGACCTCCGTTCCGCCACTCGCAAGCTTCACATCGATGGATTCGCTGTCGTAAACCGTGACGTATACTCGAATCACCTGTTTGGTAATCGTGCCGGGTGGGGTCGCAAAAACGCCGTTCGGACCACCGCCACCCGTCGCTGTCGCCGTCGTCGAAAGGTTGCCGTCCCGTGTTGCCGACGTGCCGCTTGAAGGCGACTCGCGGCCAGTAACGGTGACGGGGTGGTCGACCACCGGCTGCTGCGTCACCGCCGCTTGCTGGGAGAGTTCGGTCAGCAGCGCCTCGAGCCCCGCCGCCGTCCACGAGATCGATGCCACCGTCTCGCCCGAGACGGTCGTCGTGTCGTTCGCGCTTACGGTCGGCGCGGCCGAGCCGGGCAGGTTCGACACGAGCACAAGCTCGCCCGTGTACGGATTTCGCACATAGACGTTTCCGACCGCTGAACACTGATGCGAGGCGACAAGAAACGACACGGCGTTCGTTGTCTCGAGCACCGTCTCGCCGGCCGCATGAACGGCTGCGACCGTGGAGCCAACGCCGCGCGTCGTAAGGCTGATCTGCGTCGCCGTCGTCGCGCTTCCGTTGCATGTGATCTTTTCGCCGTTGATGTAGACCTGAAACGTGCCCGAAGTTGGGAAACCTGCGGTTGATGAGACGTACACGAGTCCCGTCTGCGTGTCGGTGATCGTCTCGGCCAGCGTGGTCGCAAAGCCTACGTCCCAGCCGACCGCCGGCACCCTTTTCGCCTTGCCGTAGACGTAGGCCACGGGCTTTCCGAGGTCGCGAGGATCAACCGTCAGCGGGTCGTCGGCGATGAGCTGATCGATCAGCGGCAGACGCTCACTTCGCACACGCACCGAAAACTGCGTCTCAGTAATGTCGAATGCCTGCACCACCTCGCCGCGAAAGAACACGACAAGCTCCGTTTCATCGAGTGCCGACATGTTTTCGTCGCTGTCCGCGTCGGCGAGCAATAGGTACCCGACCAACACGCGGGCGGTTTCGAGGTTGAGAGCGCGCAGCACCTCGTACAGCGTTTCGCTTCCACCGTCGCGGACGTGATTCGAGAGCTGGAGCACCATTTCTGCGTCCCAGTGCCGAAGGTAGTCATCCGGCCCAGGCAGGTGCGCCATCTCGAACGCGAGCGACCCGATACCAGCCAGGAACGGCTCTACATCGACGACGGTTCCGTTCCAGTCGAATCGGCACCCTCGATCAGAAAAGTAAAACACCTCGTCCACCGTCGATGCCGTGCGATCTGTGTAGGTTTCAAGTCGCACGATCGGAACCGGCCGCAGCTTGCGGTTTTCGATCAGCGCGGTCGAGCGAGCCGTTAGGGAGCGCATTGTCTAGCTGCTCACCTCGAGCATCTCGAGGTCGTATCGGTAAAACGTCCCGCTCGTCGGCACCGCGCTGATCTGGCGTCGGCGGGCGCTCACCATTTCCACCAGCTTAGGCTGCTTTCGCTTTGAAATAAAACGCAGATTCGCAATGCGAACGCTTTGACCGATCACGTCGAAATAGAACCTGAAAAACGCCAGCGTTAGCCGCGACGGGTCGAGGCTGGTCTGCAAACCCGAGAGCGTCACATCGTTTTCGATGTCGATCTGAAACCGCACCCATTCATCGACCGGTTTTTTAGAGAGCAACGCCGGAGCGAGGTTGTATGCGTTCAGGTTGTTTCCTGAATCATGCGCGAGATACAGTTGACAATCCGCAGCAAGATTGAGCCATGCGGCGCTGCTGACGATCTTCAAATCGAATTGCAAGATGCTGTCTCGCACGTCGGTGGACGTGATGCCGACTGATACGTCGACGCTGGGCGGCGTCACGTCGTTCGATTGAGCCTGGATGCAATCGGAAACACCATCCGGCGCGCCTCCTGAAACGACGCTCATCGTCAGTTCGGAAGGAGCAGACACGTTCGCCAGCGTTTCCAGATCGTCCAAAACGCTTACCGCATCGCCGGAATCCGGGTGCTCATACCAGAACGGCTTTCCCGTCGTGCGCCGCACCAGGTCGTGGTAGAGTTTGTCGTCGGCGCTGCCACCGTCGACGATGTGCGACAGCGAGAAAAATCGCAAATCTTGCCCGGTGTCGTTGATGTACGCGGCACCGCTGCGAAGGCTAAACCGCTCTTGCGTCGGCACGATGTAGTCGTCCCACTCTGGCACCTCGCCCGCGCTCGGTTGCACAGTTTGAGTCCACCAGAGTTCACCCAATCGGCCGATGGTGGCGCTGTTCGCGGCGTACACCATGAGTTCGAGCATTTCTGCGGATAGATGCGCCTGGGAAGCAGCCAACTCCCAGTCGATAATGCCAGAGGATGGTGCGATGCGCGTATGTAGAGCACCGTCGACGAGCGCGGGCGTCAGGAAAGTGGATTCGTCTCCGTCTGCGTTTGTCCTGATGCGGAGTTCGCGATCAACTCCGAAGTTATGATTTGCAGGAATCAATATCCGATTGAGTTGATATGGATGGGTGCTCGCCACGCTTGAGCCGGTGCCGGCGCGATGAAACCAGACTTTCCAATCGACATTCGTCGTCGGTCCCGCGAGCTGACGCGAAGCATCGTCGAACAATCGCGCGCGCGGCGTGGTGGATGCAAATGCATCCGTGCTCGCGGAAAAGCCGGCGTCCCCGACTTCGCGCAACATGTGGCGGTAACTAAAACGCGGGAGCCGGTACGACATGGGCTAAGTCCGATTCGTGATCGTGGTGAAGGTTCCCGAGGTGCCCGACAAGCCGGGGAACAGCCCGCCGTTGCCGCCAAGCTGTCCGATGCGACTTCCGCCCGGAGCGGTCGTCAAGCGGCTGCCACCACCCGGCAGCAGGATACGCGTGCCGCCGAGCACGAGCCGCCCGCCACCGCCGTTTACCGATGCTGCAACTGCTGCCGCTCGCCCAGCCGCCTGCGCGATCTGGTCGAAGTCTGCCGCCGTGATGCGCGCCTGTTCCGAGGTGCGCGCCATCTCCGACCGCATCGACGCGAAGCCGCCCCGTGCGTTCTGTAGCTGCGTGCGCGCGCGCGACAGCGACTCCGCATATGTATCGGTGTTGAGCGCCGCATCCGATGTCGCCGTCGCCGTCTCGCGGGTTTCGACGTTGACCCGCTCCTGCTCGGCGCGCAGCTCCGCGTTTTTCTTAGCGACCGCATCGACGGCCGCCTCGTAATCGCGCGCGCTGATGCCTCCCTCTCGGTAGAGCCGGTCGGCCTCGAGCAGCAGCGCGTTGTTCGCCTCCATCTCTGCGCGCAGGTCCGTCTCAAGCTCTACGCCGAGTTTGTTGATCGCCTCGGCAAACGAAGCCGTTTCGCCGGTGAGTCGCTTCTCGGCCTCGGCTGCGCGCTGCGCGAGCACGGCGAAGCGGTCGAGTTTTTCGTTCGCTCCTTCTTGCTCCTTCGCAAGCCGCGCCATCGTGTCGGAGGCAGCATCACCGTTCCGCACGAAGTCGAGCAAGAAATTGGCCTGCTGGCCGAGCACCGCGAGCGTTCCCAGGCCAGCCGCCTTCAGCTTTTCCCACCCGACTGCAAGCGATCCGATGCCGTTGTCGGATTCCTTCACGACCTGAATCAGCGCCTGGTAAGCCTTCTCTTGCTCTTGGATCGCCTCCGTCATTCCCTCGGCTTGCGTGATCGTGTCGCCCAGCACCTCACCGAGATCGCCTTGCGTATTCTTGAGCTGCTGCACCGCTCCAGCGTAGGAATCGACAGCCGCTTTGGCCTGTCCGCCAAACAACGCTGCGCTGTTCTCGACAATCGATTGCAGCCGGTCGCTCGAGCCGGCTGCGCCCTCAACCTCGACGCCGTAGCGCGCGAGCGCGTTGGTGCTGCTGCCGAGCGTTTTTCCGATCAGGTTCGCCGCGCTGTTGAGGTCGACGCCGAGCGCCTGACTGAAGTCGACCGTGACCTGCGTGAGCGCCTTGATCTGCTCTTCTTCGCGTGTGAAGTTCGCAAGAAGTGCCTGCGCCGCGATGATCGACTCATCGCCAAACCGGCTGTTTGCCTGAATCTGGCTTGCTTGTGCAGCGAGCGCCTGCGTTACGCGCTCGGTACTAGCGCCGAGAGGCGCGAGAGCGCCACGAAGCCGAGCAACCGCGTCCTCCTGCTCGGCCGACGCGCGCACCCAGTCGCGCACCGCCGCAGCCGCTTTGCCGATTGTGGCCGTGACCGCGACGATAGAGCCCAGAAACGCCGGAGACTTTAGGAAACCTCCGAACCTAGAAAACGCACCTTGCGCCTTGCGAACTTCGCCGGAAGCTCGATCCTCGGCCTCGATGATGACCTTGGCTTTCGCCGCTCGCGCCATGTCTACCTCAGTCGAAAGTCAGCGTGAACTCGCCGCCGCCGCTCGTCGCCGTCGCGTAGCCGGTAATCCGGTTCGCCCGAACGTCTCCGGCTCGCTCGCCCTTGTTCGTGATCTGCTGAATGTTGTTCACCGCGAAGTTCACGCCGTTGATCGTGTCGGCAGCTCCCGCAGCCGTACCGATTCGCCAGGTCGCGTCTGCGGTCGGAGCAACTGCCTTCGCGATTTCGTTGTCGTCGAAATCGGTATCGGCCGAATCCATCTCCGTTAGGAAGTCGATGTTGAAACGGCGCTGATCCTGCGACAGTCGTAGCCCCGTCACCGCGTTTCCAGACGGAATTTCAACGACGCTGTTTGATACGTCGATCTGCGCCGACTGGAAGTCGCGCGATACGCCGTAGCTGTAGCCGGCGCTGACCATCGTGGGCGCAGAGAGAGACGCCTGCGTCGTGTAGTTCAGAGTCGGAAACGTGACGCCAGGCGTGACGCTCGTCAGAGATCCGACGCGGATCGCCGCCGAGGCCACCGACACCTCACCGCCCGTGCAGGGCAGCGTCAGCGTCTCGACGATGCAGTCCTGAAACACATATGCAACGTCGCCATCCCACAGCTTAATCGTGCCGTAGGTCGAGGTCGCACTGGGCGTGTAGTCGTACTCCGCACCCGAGCCTCCGCTCGCACCAGTCAGCCCAGACATTCGCAGCAAGGCGTCGATGCCGGCAAGCGGCAGAGCCTCGCCCACGGCCGGGGTAGCCGTCGCGCCGTTGCCCTTGAGCTCGAACGCAATCGCCATGCCCTGCACGTCAACGCGCTGAAAGCTGCTCGCCTGCGGCGTGAAGCTGCCGCCCACGTCGGCCCGCTCGCGCTGCTGCCGGACGTACTGCGGCAACGTGATGCCGCTCGCGCCGTCGCCGCTCTCACGGTCGCCGAGCACGATGCCATCGCTCGATGCAATCGAGCCGCTGAGAGCCTGAATCGTCGAGTTGATCGTGCCGAACGCGCTCTGCACGCCGACTGCGACCGCTACTTGCCAGGTTTCACCTGCCATTGCTGTTCTCCTACGGTGTGATGCGGAACGTCACAAGTACGCTCCACCGAATGATGCGGCCGACGCGCGTCACGTCGACCTCGATTTCGGGACCGGAAACCACTTGATCGATTCCGGTCAAACCGGAGTTGCCTGAGCGCCAGAACGCCCGCGAGAGCAACAGCGCCTGCTGCGTCAGCATTGCGCCCTCGGTGTAGGTGCGCTCGTCGAATCCGTCCGCGAGCTTATGCCGCATCTCGAGTTCGATAGCGCCGGCCTTGTAGGCGACGTTTCCCGTGTCGAGTCCCTGCTGGTACTGCGCGCGTATCTGATACGCAGTCGCGCCGGATGCCATCGTCGCGTGCTGCGCCTGGTGGTCGCTGTCAAGCTGCGCGCTCGTCGCAATCGATAGCTGCGAGTTGAGCTCGGTGCGGAGACTGTTGATAACGTCAAGCAGCGTGCTCATCTTATGCCTGCCGCTCTGTGTTGACGATCAGCGAGCCGATGACGTGGCGCGCTCCCGTTTCGTTGACCTGATACTCGCCGACCCAGGCAAAGTCCACGATGTCGCCGAGACGCGGCGTCGTCTCGATCTGCGTGACGCATGTATCCACGTCCGCTCGCATCGTCGTGCCTTCTCCGCAATCGCGCACGAGCACAACGGCGACCGAGATTGATTCAGACACCTCGCCATCGTCGTCGCGGTCGCGCGTCGCGGCCGGGTCGAACACCATCGCAATCGGTAACTGCTCGGCGTCCAGCGCGGTGAGCTGCGTAAACGAGCCCTGCACGCTCTTGTACGCGGTCAGCCCCGCGTCGATCTGCGACACGATGGCGTCGATGATGTCCTGCGCTTGACTCACCGTGCGAGCTCCTGCTCGATTGTCTCGACAAAGATGGTCCCGAACTGCGCGCTAGCCTTTTCGAGCGCGGGCGAAAGGAACGGGCGCGGCGGAAAGCGCCCGAGCCCGTACTCGTGAAGCGGCGCATAGACGAGGTGCGAGCCGACCTCGGCTACGCTGTCGCGAGGCTGGTTGATTGCAATGCTCCCGATCAAACCAGAGCCCGTGCGGCGATCCGTCAGCCGATCCGGTAGCGGCGGGGACTTGCGTCGGCCGCGCACGATCATTTCCTCGGTCGTGATTTTCTGCACGATCTCGGCACAAGCGCGCATCCCTCTGCGGAAGATGCGTCGATTCTCCGCAGGGCTGGCGTGCGCGAGCAGGTTCTGGATTCGCTCGAGGTCGCCTTTGCGTAGGCGGAACTTAGGAGTTACGGCCATTACCAAACCCGCCGATTCGCCACGATGCGCTGCACCTCGGGCAGTAGATCGTGCGTCAGGTAGGAAACCGACTCGCCTTCGCCTCCTGGCGCATTGCTCGAAAGCCCGATGCGGTTGCCGCCGTCCTTCGTCTGCGCGTACTCAAACGCCGACTGGACGAGCGCAGCGTGACGGAGGTCGTGCGGTACGGCGGTGTAGCCCGGCATGTAGACCACCGTAACGTCGCCATGCGCCCACGAAATCGAAAGCCCGTTGGAGACGCGCTCAAGATTGCGCGGAGCCTGGATGCGGTAGTCGCTCGAGGTGAGCGCCGCGTCGACCTCCGTCACTGATACCACCGTGCGAATCCGCTGCGAAACGCTGATGGTCGCATAGCCGTTTCCCTTGACGACCTCCGTGACGGATGCCGTCGCAATGACCGTTTCGCCCAGAGCGCGCTCAATCGTCGCGGACACACCCTCGGCGATGAGCGTTAGTAGCGCGTCCTGATCGTTCTCGGACTTGCCGAGAAAGCTCTTGAGCTGTTGAACGGTCACGAGCACGGGCTAGCCCTCCAGCTCCAGGTCGCCGCTAACGACGCTCGCCGGCTCTTCGCGGTTGAGCCGCATCGGGATCGGCGACGTGTCGATCTTGGCCGCAGTCGCAAGCTCGGCGATGTGGTCGAGCCGCTGTTGCACGGTCGCCAGCGGGAACGGATACGCGAGTGCGCGGATTTGCCGCATGATGAGCTTGGCGTGCAGGACGTTTTTTCCGTTTGCCATTGTTTTCCTTTCGTGGCATGGGGGGAAGGCGACACCTGTTTGCCGCCTTCCCCCGTTTGCCTTAGTCGCTCACTAGGCCACCGCCGAGAGGCCGGCCATCTGCCAGGACGCGCCCGTCGCGCCGTCGTCGACGTTCACGCCATCGAACCGCGCCGTAAACTTGAAGTTCACGAGGTCCGACGCGAAGTCGACATGCTCGCTGACCGATGCCGTGATCTGCTGCCGGTCGCCGATTGCGTAAGCCGCCATCGGGTCGCCGAACCAGAGCGTGCCATCGGCGAGCGGGAACTCCACTACCGGACGGCCGAGCAGAACGCCGGAGCCACCGACATCGGTCACACCAGCTGGACCCGCTCCGTAGGGGATCATCGCCTGGCGACCCGCACCGGACGCGCCATCGACAAGCTGCGACACAAGCCGGAGCGTCACCGCGTTTCCCAGAAACACGCCCTGTGCGCGGTACGGCTGCGGGCACGAGAAGAAAAGCTTGATGACATCCTCCATCGTGAGCGTTCCCGGCGCTGCCTCGTCGACGTTCTGTCCTGCGAGAGCTTCCTGAATGTTCGGGGCAATGCCGTCAGACGTTGCGAACTGCACGTCTTCCTTCGCACCGATAGCCGTGCCCGCCGACTGGCTGTAGATCGACACCACGTCGAAAGCCGAGTCGGCGAGCATCTCGACGCTGGCCTTGAACAAACACTGAATCTTCTTTGCCGCGAGAACGATCACGCCCGGAGTCGGCTCACCCTGAGCCGCAGTCGAGCCTTCGGCGACCATCGCCGCAGTCGCCGCTCCCACCGTGCTGATGCGGCGCGTCTGCTCCCGCATCGGCCACACCCGGAAGAGCCGGCGTCCCACTGATCGCTTGTCGCGTGCCACCTGCACGAGTCCCGCAATCGGAATGGGCAGCAGCGGGCCGCCCGTGCCGGACGAGAGGTCGCCGCCAAGGTCCGCCGTACCCTCGAGGGTCGAGGCGCGGCCGTAGTAGGCGTCGATCTTCTCGGCAGCCCGGTGCATCGCCGGTCGGTTGCCCGTGGCGAGCGACCGAATCCACTCAGCAGCCCAATGGTCCGACTCGTCGTCCCGGTACTGCTTTTCATCCTCCGACAGCCGCGCGTAGCGGCGCTCGGAAGCGTTGCGGAGCTTCGTGACCTTCTCTCCGTGGCGGTTCACATACTCCGGCACCGCGTCGCGGTTCGGCTTGCGAAGCGCCTCGATCTTCTCGTCGAAGTCGCGCACGACCTTCTCCTCACTCGCGGCGGTTTCCTCGCGGATAACATCGCGAAGCTGCTCGAGCGTGAAGCCGGGCGCGGACGCCTCGACCTGCTCGGTAGTGTTCTTCTCGTCGCTCATTTCATCGCACCTTCCCCACGGCGCGCTCGAGGCGCTTGTTCATCGCCTGCCGCATCCGTGTTTCGCTCTCGCTTCTCAGGGAGCGGAGCGCCTTGGTCACATCGTCCAGAGTCACGGCCGGGAGCGGTGCGGCCTTCTTACGCTCCATCTCTTGCGGCTTCGGCTCTTCGCGCGTCGTCACGCGCTCCCCGATGTCCGCGACGAGCTCAGTCAGCGCATCGATGCGGGCGAGAAGCTCGCCGTCCGTGCGCTCGATCTTGTATGCCTGCTGGATGCTTTCGACGATCTCAGCAGCCGTCAAACCAGCGTCGATCAGATCCGCCGTTGCGCCCTTGAAAGCGTCGAGCGCCTGGTCGCGTGCGTGGTCGCGCCAGAACGCGCGCACCGCCTTTGATTCCGACTCGCGCGCCCACCGCATCGTCGCGGACGGATCGGCACCGAGTCCCACAATTGAGCCCTCGACCGCGCGCCACTGATCGAAGAACATGCCCGACCGCTGCGGATACGGGGCGTTGCCGGCGACGAACGCCGGATGATCCTTCGGAAGCTCGCTGCGGCGCGTGACGTGCTCGGCATCGGCATCCCACCGCCCGCTCATTCGCTTCACGTGGCCGTTAGCCATCTTGAGCAGCAGGTCGCGACGAATGTCGGCGTTCGCGCCGGAGCCACCCGTTTCGATGTGGCCGCGATAGATGGCTTCCGTCTCCGTCCGACTCGCCGGGTAGAGCGTGCCGAGTTGGTCAATCGGATCGGCCCAGTGTCCCACGAACAGCGGCATGTCGTCGGGCAGCACGCCGCCTCGAATGTTGAGGATGTGCCCGTCGCTCGCTTCGCCGCTCGTGAACAGCACGCACTCGAACTCGCCGCTGTCCGCGTCGACGTGTGCGCGGTCGAGCTCTAGCGTCCGCTTGTAGTCGTCCATGTTAGACGCCCTCCTGCCAAAGCATCTGCGTGCGAAGCTGCGTGTTCGCGTTCCGCAGCACGATCGAAAAGAACTCGCCGGGGCCGATCCAGAACGGCATGTCCGGCGCGTAACGGCCTTCGGCGTTGGTCAGGCGATACGAGTTCGCCGCGCCGGGATCGGTCGCAGTTCGGCCTGCGCGAAGAGTTGCCGTCGCCGTTCCCGGCTTTCCTCCGAGTCGCGCCATCTCGCCCGTCGTAAATGTTTTCGTAGTCGTCTCGAGCTTGGTCGACGCGGTGAGGTATACGATTGCGTCGGGAAACCCCGAGCCCACCCAGTCGGCGAGCTTCAGGATGCGAACCGGCTGTGTGCCCGCCTCGATTTCGCACATGGAATATTCGCCGACCGTCTCCAACACATACACATCGGCACCGTACACCGTCGACGAAAACGGGTGACTTTCCGAAATCATCTTTCTAACCCTCCCGCTCTGGCGTTATAAAACACCGGCAGTTGATGACGTTCTCAGCCGACAGCGTTTCGCCACCGGGCGCGAGCGTTTGCTCGCCGTCGTCGAGCGTAAACATCTCGTCGAGCGCGACGACCTGTCCGTTGATCCGGTGGCTGTCGCGCACGTCCTCATCTAGCGCGGTGTTCCATCGCTTGAACTGCGCCACGCCCGACTGTCGCATTCCCTCGAGCTGCGCGGCCTGATTCGCCTTGAGCACCTCGGTGCGCGCAATCGTTCGAGCATCGCGGCGGCGCTTGCCGAAATGCTGGTTGATGCGACTGATGATCGTCGAAAGCCCCGCGCCCTCAGCCTCAGCATCGGCAATCGCCAGCACGATGCGCGAGAGCGTGGTGCGCCCCGTCTGCGTTGCAAGGCGCGCGGCCTCGAGCTTGAGCCGCTCGACTACTGCGGTGCTAAAAATGAACTCTTGCCCGCCGTCCACAAGCGACGCGAGCATCTCGGCTCCGGCGAAGGCGTAAATCTGTCGCAGGATCGGTGCGACGCGGCGCTCGAACTCGGCCCGCCACGCATCGGGGTCGAACACGTCTCGGGCGTCGATGCGGGAGCGGGGCGTCAGTCCCTCCACCTTGGCAATTGTCGCCTTGCGCTGCTGCTCGATGATGCTGCGTACCGCGCGCTCGAACTTCGGCGTGAACCGCTTTTCAGCGGCCAGAGCGCGCTTCCACGCGGCCTTGGCCGCCGCATCGCCGCGCGACTCCCGCACATCGACACGCACCCGCTCGCCACGCAGCGCATCGGGGTCGTCGTCCGACATCGCAGCGTCGCCGTCCGGGTCGAACACCACGTCGGCCAGCGTGCCGATCGGCTGATCGCCCCACTCGACGGGATCGTCGTCACGGTCGGCGAGCACCTTATTGATCGAGCGAACCTTTAGCTTCAAGTCCTGCTCTTCGCGGCGCAGCTCGAAATCCTTATCGGCCGACACGAAGTCGTCGAACGCGACGAACACGTCCGAATCGAAATCGCCTGCAAGCTGCCCACTAATCGCGTCGGCGAGCAAAGTCGCGATCGGCTGGATCGTGTACCGATCGAACACATATTGATTCGTCTCGGCGCTTGAGCGATCACCGCTTACCACGCGGCCGAGCACGCTCGACGGCACGCCGAAGTTGAGTAGCTGCGACTCGAGCCAGAACTCCAGCAGCGGCGTCACCGCAGCGCCCGAGTCTCGCGCTAGCTCGTCGAGCGACCACCCTTCCGGCAGCCTCGCCGGTAGACCTGCTCCCGAACCGTCGCGGCGGTTGTGCCGCTGTTCCCACTCGCTCAAGAACGCTCGCCACTCTTCGTGCGTCGGCACCGCTGCGCCAGGGCTTGGCGTGAGCACCGTCGGCGGTGTCGCGTCGCGCATGTAGTGAGCGCGGAGTTGCTGTGTCGCGAACTTCTGCGCGTCCACCATCGCCGCGTTCGGCCCGAGATAACCCTCGCCCTTGAACGGGTTTTCGGGGTCGGGGAAGTAGAAGCGCACCACGTCCGCGCGCGGCACCTCGCTGCGTCGGCCGTTGGCGTCTGTGATCACATACGACTCGACGACGCCGCGCGACACCACCGGCTCGAACATCGTCGGAGGCAACGGGTGAAGCTCGACCGGCACGCCAAGCTCGCTGCCGACCTTGACCCACGCCGCATCGCCCGCAGCGACTAGGTACTGCGTCGTTAGCCGGAGTAGCTGCGTTCGTGAGAACGTCGGATGCGGCCTGTCGAGCAAGTCTTTTAGCGGGTGGTCGTCGATCGTCTCGTCGGCTTCGGTGCCGTTTGCGACACGCCGGGTGCGCTTGACAAGCGGCGTAAGGGAGGCGACGCGGTTGGCAATGGCGCGCGTAGCGGTATCGGCAACCCCAAGGTTCTCCCGCAGCAGTGCCTTGGTATCGGGCTGGTTCGAGAGCCCAGGCGACCCGTAGCCCTGCACCATCGTCGAGACGATGGCGGGCGGCACCTGCTGTGCCCGAGCCGATCCGCCGTCCGGTCCGTCCACCTTCGGCCGTCGCAGCAAGTCCATCAGTCCCACTACGCCGCCTCCCCGTACAGATCGCCCCAGCCGACGCTACCCGTGTGCAGCTTGGCAAAGCCGCCCGATGCCGCGTCGACCTGATCGTCGTGCGCCCCGCGAGGAAACGCCTCGAGCTCGTCGAGAAACGCGCCGAGCCACGCACCGCGCACGAGCTTCACGTTGCCAGCGTGCGCCTGCGATGCCATCGGATCGCTTCGCACGACCTTATCGCCCGTCACCCTGTCGCCCCGCACCGTGTATCCGCCAAGCGCCTTGATGTACGCACTGACGAGGTACTTGCCCGACGCGCCCGGCTCCTGCTCGATCCAGATCGGCACCTCGCGGCCGTCGACCTGCGCCTGATGCTCGACGCGGCTCTGCACCGCGCCCGGATCGGCTCGGAAGTGCCGCACGTCCGCGATGTAGTAAGTGCTGCCGCTCTTGCCGACAAGCGCGCCGGCCGTGTAGTCGGGATCGGCTCCGGGCTTCGGCTCGGTCGCAGCCAGGTCCCAATAGCGGACGAATCGCGTGTCAGGCGGTGCTGCGTCGACCACCTCGAACCACTCGCGGCGAAACCGGGTGCCGGGCGGCTTTGCATCCCAGTCGCCCTCGAGTAGTTGCTCGCGTTCGTGCGGGTGAAGCTCCGACAGCGACCGAACGTATTGATCTTGGTCGAGGTACGGATTGTCGGTGAGCTTGGACGGAACGAACACGCGACCCTCGGCGGCTTCCATGCGAAACCGTTGATTCACCCAGTCGTGGCCGACGCCGCCAGGGTTTGACGCGGCGCGCATCCGGATCGGCACCTCGGCACCCTTGAGACGCCGCAGCCTCGAGAACAGATATCGGTACATCGTCTCGTGAAACTGCGTAAGCTCGTCAAAGCCGACGTACTGGTACTCCGCGCTCTGATAGTTGTACTTGTCGCTCTCGTGCTGCAAGTGGCCGAACTCGATCCGCGCGCCGCTCGGGAACGTCCATGTGTTCTTCGTCTCGCTGAACTTCGCGTCAGTGCCGGCGAGCCACTCCTTCGACCGCTCGACGAGGCCACCGGCTTTCGCGAGCTGGGCGTAGGTGCGGCGCAGCAAGAGCGCCGCGTAGCCAGGCACGTCGACGTACTGCAACGCGCCCATCAGCAGCCAGTCGCTTTTCCCACCACCCGCAGCGCCGCCGTAGAGCACTTCGGGCACCTCGTCGAGCAAGAGCGCCGCCTGCTGCCGGACGGTCGGGACGTGCGGGATATAGCCATTCAAGCGCGGCGTCAGCAGCTCCGCGAGCCGCGCAACACTCACAGCAGCCACCACACGAGGCCGAGCGCGAACAGCACCGGGGCGAGCAGCACCACGACGGCGATGGCGAATCCCTCGGGCTTCGGCTCAGTGGATCGCATCGGGCTTTGAGTCCTCGAGCACGCCGACATCGCGCAACACGTCTGCCACCTCGCCGAGCCGCTTGTGGTCGGCAGGGATCGACGGCGCGGGCCGCTCGCGCTTGTCGCTCACCTCGATGTGCTGGATGGCGGGTAGCACCCGCTCGGCGATCAACTTGTCGAGGTGGGGAGCCTTGCCGTCTCGAGCTCGCTCCCACACCGATGCCATCCACGCCTCGAGCTGCGAGATAGTCTCGCCGTCTCCCTCACGAATGCGCTTCTGGGCCTGCGCGGTGAACAGGGCTTCGGCGGTTTCGCGGAGCTTGGTCGCCCCGTTGATGCCCTTGGGATTTCGCACCTCGCCCGGTTTGCAGGGCCGCAGGTTCTCGTAGCCGGTCCTTTTCTGGGCCTTGGAGTCAGCCAACCGTGGACACCCTCTTACCCTCGGGGGAGCAGTCGCTTGCCAGACGAGCGATTGCAGGTGCGCGCGCAGCGCGCGACCTGTTCATGGGGTTGGTCCCATACCGCGACTTTTTGTCACGCGCAAGCGGTGGGCTGCAATATTTTGCGGCGCGGCCCTGTGGCGCGTCTCAGCGTGCTTTTTTGCTTGACAGAAATCGGGGCTCGGGACGGTTTTTCGTGCCCTAGTTGAACCGCCCCCGGTGCTCCGGGTGTCGCATGGCAATGTCGGGGTAGAGCCAGCTCGCGCGTTGGAGCGCACACTCGACGCAGCGAATCAGCCGGCAGACGCGGCCAGGCTTCGCGTACTCGGTGAACCGGCCGGCGCAATCGGTACAGACCCGGGTGTAGGGCATCCGTTCGGCAGCTCGCCGAATGGGGTTCGGAGGGGACACCCCACACTCCGGGTCTGTATCGATTGCCTGTTTCACGCGCTCGGCTCCGGTGGCGCGGCCGGGCGCGCGCCGAAGATCAGATACGGCGAGCCTAGCGCATCGCTTCGCGCCTTCACCAAATCGAGCGTCGTGAACGTCAGCGCGGGCGGCTTCTTGCGCTTTCGCGACCTGTACGCTTTAGCGGTTTTTACGGTGGGGCGCGGCATCAGAACGGCATCCCGTCGTCGTCGCTCGCGGCCGGGAACTCATCTCCGCCGCTGTTCGGGTGGCGCTTCTCGCCGCTGATGGCGAAGCCGTCGAGGTTCGTAAAAACGATGCCCTTGGCCGATTCCTTTCCGCGCAAGCGGAATCGCACCGTGACGGTATCGCCCACCGAGTATCCGTCCAGCTCGTCGATCTTCGCGTTAGCGAACTGGATGCGAATGAGCTGCGGGTACTTGTCATCCGTCTCGAGGATGATTTCGCGCACGCTGAACTTGTCGCTGATGACCTTGGTCGGCTCGATGCGGAACACGTTGCCTTCAATCTCGTAACTCATTCGTTTCTACCTCATTGCTAGTTGAGCCAGCCCCGCATCGAGAATATGCAGCGCATCGGCCCGGTTGTCGTCGTCGCAGCGAATCCCAAACTTGAGCTCCGCTGCGGCGATCATCATTACTTTGTCGGCGTTGCCGTTGCCGGTCGCGCGCTTCTTGATCGTCTTGACCGGGAGGGGGTATACGTCGATTTCTCGCGCAGCGCAGACGCCTTCGATTTCCGACTCGAATCCGCCGTAGACGTGAGCGGCGCGCGTGCCGGCGTGGCGATTCACTTGCTCGTAGAACACGACCGCATCATCGTGGCCGTGTAGAAGCGCGTTCAGGTGCGCGCGAAACATCAGGTAGCGGTGTCCGGGCCGTTGCTTGCTGCGCGGCCTGCAGTCCCAGACGCCCGACTGCTCACCGATGACCTCGCCGGTATCGGTCCACGCGAAGCCGCTTCGGGAGCCGGGGTCGATCGCGATTACTCGCACGGCGTCACCCGCCCAGCCCATCGCCTGCGCCGAGCGATGAAGTCGCGCAAAGCCAGCGCCAACGATTCACCCGTGTAAAACATTCGACAGTTGAAACAGGTCGCTTCGGTCAGGCTGTCATCAGCGTACACAAGCTGGCTATCCACGCCGTGCTCGGCACAGCGCGGACATCCGGTCACGATCAAGGTTGCGTTGTCTCTCATACCCTCTCCATTTCGCACGTCTGCCAGTCGAGTTGATACGTGCCGAGTTCCTCGCTGCCGCTGTAGCGTCCCTTCGGCACGTCGATGATGACCTGGTTCTTCTGATCGCCTCGCCGGAATCGCAGCACAAAGTCCGCCCACTTGTCGAGCTTCACGCCGAGCACCTGATCGTCTTTGTTGAGTTCGCTCACCACGAGCCACGCAATATTTCCGCCCGACTGGATGCGCGACTCAAGGAACCAGATGCCGAACTGCCGCAACAGCTTGAAGTAGTCGCGGGAGTCCTGCTGGCACTTCTCGACAAGCGTGTTGATGGTGTCGGCGACGATGATGAGCCGCTGGCAGCCGCTCGGTATCTCGCGCAGCACCGCCTCGACCACGCGCTCGAACGAGCACCCGGCCGGGACGATGATCGGGCGGAAGTTCGGGAACCGCTCGCGCACGTCGCGTGGTGCAAGGCCGGTGATTTGCTTCGCGTAGAGCGCCTGCGTCGCCTCGTCGAGTTCGGCGCACAGGTAGATGACGCCGACGTTTGGATTCGAGCACGCGAGCAACGCGCTGCGGGTCGCGAGCTTTGACTTACCGACGCCCGTCTGCCCCCCGAGGATCGACAGCCCCAGATAGTTGATTTCGCCCTCAGCCGATTTGATGCCGGCCAGCCACGTCGGCGCGAGTGCGATCTCGCTCTCGAACGCCATCAGCTCGGCGTGGCGGTCGACGATCAGCGCCGAATCGCTCAGGATATCGATCGCGCGCTGCCGGAAGGGGTACTCCATCGCTCGCAGCCGCATAAGCGTTTCGATTAGCGCGGTTACGTCCGAGCGTTCGATGCCGCGCAGGGCGTCGATATCTGTCTCGCTCCAGTCGTGCGCGGCAGCCACCGCGATGTCGGGGTGGTCGTTCTCAAGGTCGAGCAACTCGTCGAGCATCCGGCGTGCGGGGTTCTCGCCGGTCATGCGCTGCGCGCACCCCACCCGACTACCGGCTCCGGCGCGGGCTCTTGCGGTTCATCTTCCAGACGGTCGCCAAACTTCGCTTGGTAGCGGCGATTCTGGTCAGCGCGGCGAGCCTTCTCGAAATCCTCGGGCTTCACGTTGCGCCACCAGTTCGTCGCAGCCGACCACATGTTCGAGTACGGCTTGCCGTCCTTCTGCGTCCAATTGAGCAGGTCGCTGCGGACCCAGGCGAGCCAGAGCGCGATTTCGTCGGGCGGGTAGAGGATGCCGAGCTTCGTCTCGGTGGCGGCGAGGGTTTCGAGCAAGGCCGGGTCGTCGAGTTGCTCTTCCCGCGAGAGTGGAGCGGATCGCCTCTTCCTCGCTTCTCGCTTCTCGTCCCTCGCTTCTCGTCCCTCGTCCCTCGGGCGGATCTCTGCGGAAGTGGCAGGAGATCCTAGGAAATCCTCGGAAATCCTAGGATCTAATGAATCCGGGTACTTAGACGATTCGGCACGCCTTCCACGGCCTCGGTGCTTTTCCCACCCTGTAAGGTACAGATACGGCCGACTTCCCGCTTCGTACAGCACCACACACCCCTCCTCGGCCAGTTCCTCAACCCACTTCATCACCTTGTCTGGGGTGAAGTTGCGGGTCGGGAACAGCCGATTTGCGAGCACGCGGGGCCGCGCGTCGAACCGTCCGAAGTCGTCTACTACGAGAATCAGGTGGGCAAAGGTCAGCTCGGCCTCGAGGCTGACCCGCGACATGCTGTCGCTTTCGATGAACTCGCCGCGAATGACTCTGCTGGGCACTTCAACCCCACGAACAGTGTGAGCCAGTATTAGCCGACTGTCCGGTGGGCTTCAAGTCCTCGGCGAAGTAATCGGAGCGGCTGACGAGCGAGCCGGACGCCTTGCGGATTCGTACCCACGTCTCACCGACCGCGTCGGCTCCCTTCGCGATGGCCTTGAGCGACGACTCGCTCACCTGCGCCCGCCGCGCGAACGCTCGACGGCTCTCGCCTGTCTCTCGGAGGTACTGCTCGAGCTTCAT
>JAAOEI010000188.1_pt1 | contig 25843 bp, 29 predicted proteins | sample 7059261 | NCBI WGS metagenome assembly JAAOEI01 (sample SAMN14008812, study PRJNA610033) | viral metagenome | isolation source: viral particles filtered from seawater | place: China: Hangzhou Bay, Yangshan Deep Water Harbour | collected 2017-10-31 | reverse complement strand
TAATGCCGCTGTTCGACTACTTCTGTGGAGAGCATGTGCATGAGGCGCTCTTCTTGCCCAAAGAGGAGGTGCCTGATTCAATCGACTGCCCACAATGCGGAGAGCTTGCCCTCAAGCAACTCTCGATGCCAGCCTCTACGCCGGGTCGTTGGGGTGACCAAACGGGTAAATACGGTGTTGACGGTTTCTACGATCGTGGCCTTGGTGCTCGTTACCAGACCTCGATGCAGCGAGAAGCCATCATGGAAAAGAAAGGCCTTGTATCGACTGGGGACTTCGACAAGCACTTTGTCGAGGACACTCTACAGCGTCAGACTGCCTACCAAAAGCAGCAGGATGCTAACATTGCGCGTTACAAAGCCAACATGAAGAAGTTTGAAGGTGATAAGAGTCGTGCAGTTGCAGAGACTTTCTCTATTGCTGAAATGAAAAAACAAGGAACGCTGGCACAAGATGCCGCTAAGGAGGCCTGAAATGGCTGAAATGCTGCCCCAAGAAGAAGCGCTGATGTCTCGTGCCCGTGAAGCTGATGCTGCCCGTGAAACTGCTTTCGAGGAAATGGCTCCGTCTGGAGACTATCCTGTAGGTGATCTCAATGCCCTCGTGGACTCCCTCAACGGTGTCTTGCCTCTCTTCGACCTCCCTGCTTATCCCTCCTTTACAGCCGACCTCGATGGACCACTACCAACCGAGTTCGTCCAACAGCTTGCGATGGTGGCTGATGCTGCTAATGCTGCTGGCTTAGAGCGTCTGTCTTTCGACGTGGCTTCTGCTACGGACTCCGCAGGACTGGAAGAGATCCAAGCTCGGCTGGACACGCTGGCCAACAACCAGTCCTTCAAAACTTTTCTGCGATCAGAAGCAGAAGAAACAGCACCTGAAGAAGATGCTGCACCAATGGAAATGGAAGCCGTCGTGGAAGAGGGTCCGGGCGGTGAAGAAATGGAAGCCCTAATGATGGAGAGGATGTAAATGTCCGAGGCACAAGCACAAGCACCACAAGAAACCCCAGCACCTGTTGCACCAGAAACCCCAGCCGTTGAGGCGGCCCCTGCAACGGAGTCGGCCCCTGAGCAGGAGGCTGCCCCGGCTAAGGAAGAAGAGGCTACCCCGTCGATTGACGAGTTTGCTGCTGAGAAACTTGACGATGAGATTTTCAAGTCAGAAGAAGACTACAAGGGCGTGGACTACAAAGCTGTCATGCAGGACTTGTCTCCTGAAGCAAAGAAGCTTTTCCACAACCTGCGCTCGTCATTCACAAAGAAAACGCAGTCACTGTCCGACCAGAAGAAAGCCTTGGAAAACGCAAAGGCTGCACTTCACGCTCGCGAGAAGGCGCTGTTCGAGTCTGACTTCTACAAGTCTGTCTCCGAGAAAGCCGCTACCGAGAACAAGGACTTTGATCCCTACGACACCAAGTCATTTGAGGCACGCATTGAGCAGGAAGTCGCTCGACGCATGACGGAGATGATGGAGCCTATGCGTCAGGCTCACGTTCTCCAGCAGCAGAAGCACAAGCTTGAGCAGTTCAAGGCACAGCATCCTGACCTTGAGACGTTCAAGGGCGAGATTGTTGACGTGCTGAAAGAGCACAAGCACATGAACCTTGAGCAAGCCTACTGGCAGGTCAAGGGTCGCAAGCTTGCGGAAGACATGAAGGCCCAAGAGGCTGACTTGGCTCAGTACAAGAAGGTTGCTCGTGAGGCTGGCTTGAAGGTTGGCGGTGCATCTCGTGGCACTGTTGGCGGGATTCCCAAGCACATCATGGAGAAGGACGATCCAGTGGCGATTTACAACTGGATTCGGGAGAACAAGGGCAAAGTCAAGATTTGATATTTGCCCACCCGATTCTTCTTTGCTATTGTTGGCACTGAAGACGAGAGCCCCTTGACAGGACAAGCAAAGTCTTCCGGCCCCGACTGGGACAACCGCAAGTCTTTCTATCTTTTCCCTGGCCTTCTGGCCCAATAGGACTCGTTTATCATGGCTATCCAAAACGATATTCTTAGCTCAACCGCCCGTGCGCGGTCTAAGAAGGCGTTGGACAACCTTTTCCAGACGGTACCTCTTCTTGATCACATCAAGAAAGCAGGTGGCGTTGAGATTATCAATGGTGGTCAACGCATTACTCGCGCAGCAATCCTTGCTGAGCACTCCAACATCACCCAGCTTTCCACTGGTTACGAGGCTGTTTCGTCCTCTGTGGCTGACGTTCTGCGTTCGCCAGAGTTCGAGTTCTGCGACTTCGTGGCTCCCATCGTCATCACCAAGAAGGAAGAGCTTTCCAACCGTGGTGAGAACGCTGTCATCTCGATTGCTGACTCTCGTATGAAGTCGGTTCTCGGAATGCTCAAGCGTGAGTGGGAACTTCAGACCATCCGTGGAACCTCTACCACTCTGACTGAGCTTCAGTCCCTGAACGGTGTGGACACCGCTACGGGTTGGCTGGAAGAAGGCGCATTTGGAACGGGTCAGGCCAACACTGTTGGTGGACTGTCCAAGACCACCTACGCTTCCAGCAACTGGAACAACCAGAGCTTTGACGTTTCCAACGGTGGTGTTTCTGACTTTTCTAACAACGGTCTGAACGGAATGGCTGAGTTGATGCTTCAGACTCAGATCTACGCACCTGAAGGTTCTGTGGATCTGATCCTTGCAAGCCCCACCTCTTACCGTCTGTACAAGAACACCCTTCAGGCGAATGAGCGCTACATGCCGAAAGAGACTGTCCTCGATGCAGGACGCCTCGCACTGGCTTACAACGGCGCTCTGATGTACGTTGAGAACAACCTCGGAAACGCAAGTGGTGCTCACACTCCTTCCATGTACTTCTTGAACACCAAGAGCATGAAGGTTGTGTTTGACTCCGAGGCTAACTTCGAGATGACGGACTTCGAGCACAAGAGCGGATTCGCTGCTCGTGAGGCTCACATGTTCGTTCGTACTCAGCTTGTTGCTGATCACCTTGCAAGCCTCGGTTTGCTTTACGATGCGGAGGCTTAGACAATGTCATTCGGTCATTTGAATCATGGTAAGACTTCCCCTGATGACGTAAGCATTGTTGCTGGTGCGAAAGCCGACGTTGTTGAGTTTTCTTCCGGTGGCGCTATCGTTGCAGGCGATGTTGTAAAGCTTGATGTCACTGCTACTGGTGAGGCTCAGGCTCGTACAATCGTGCAAAGCGATGCTTCTGCTGCTGCTATTGGTGTGGCACTTGAGGCTGCAAGTGGAGCAGGAGAGCGAGTTCGTGTCTGCGTTGCAGGCTACATCGAGGGTGTAAACTGCGCTGCTGGCGTTACCGCTGGTGAAGCTTTGTATGCTGCTGCTGCTGGTGAGGTAGATGACTCTGCTGCCGGTGCAACACTTCCTTGCTTTGGCGTTGCTTTGGACGATCTTTCTGGTGGCACTGTCACCATGTACATCTTCCGTAAGCTGTAGACTACAGCCCGCGTGCTAAACTTGGGGCGGGCATCCACTTGGGTGCTCGCCCTATTTGCATGGAGTTCTGATGAACCTCGCTGAGATGAGAGACATGGTTGGGTCTATCGTAGACTATGACCCCAACGTGCAGACCTACAAGGATGAGGTCACACGCATTCTGAATGAACTCTACTTAGACTTCTTTACCGACCGTCCTTGGAAGTTTGCCCAAGAGACTGAGGAGGTACAGGTCTACAAGGATGTGACGGTCACAGATGGCGTCATCAATGTAGGCCAAAACACAATCACCAGTGCATCCAACCCATTCTTGGACTGGATGGAAGGTGCGATTGTTGAGATCAAAGATGCAGACGCAGCCAACACTGGCGAGTACGTCATTGCCAAGTCAACCGCTGGCATCCTGTATCTTGAAGACTTTTCTTCTACACAAACAAAGCCCAACGTCACAGCCGTTATCAAGCAGCGTTTCATCGACATGCCTGAAGACTGCAACGAGGTTTTGTCGATTGGTATCCGCAACCCAACCGTAGGAACGCAGGCTCACTTTGACTACCTGTCCCGTGCTCGTGATGAGGAGTATTCCCTGCTCCTTAGCTCCACTGGGCTGCCTACTGACTGGCTTATTTACGATGACATCAGCATGCAGCAGCCCGTGTTGCAGCCATCACTTGAAGCAGTAGCTGGTGCTACCTGGTCTACTCCTGGCACGTATTATGTTAAATACACCTTCGTTCACAAGAACAAGGAAAGTGCCCCGTCTCCAGAGGCAGAAGTCGCTACTACTCTTGGCGGATTTGTCCTGAACGTACCAACACCAACTGTTCAAAACACAGGTACAAACTCAGGGATTTTGAAGCGGTTTTATCTTAGAACCACAAACAGCCAAGCTTTTTATCAAGTGTCCAACACAGATGTTGATGAGACTACACTTCTGATCAATGACTTGGACCTCTCGGTAGACCACCTCGCTAACGGTCGCAGACTGCCTGAGAATGATGGCCACTACAAGCGAGTGCGTCTCTACCCTCGGCAGGATGACGATTACTTGGTGGAGGTACGCTTTGTGTACCGTCCTGATCGACTCATCGAGGACACCGATGTCCCTGAGTTCCCACCTGCTCACCACCGCTATCTGGTCTACAGGGCTTGTCAGGAACTCTTTGTAAAGCACGACAACTTGCAGCACTCAGAGCTTTACCGACGCAAAGCGGATACAGAGCTTCTACGGATAGAGAACACCTATCTGTCCGAGGGGGCTGGTGTGTGGATCAAGCAGGGTTACCGTGAGTCTCAGATTCGCTACACCACTCAGACATCTCTAACGCACAGAGGCTAATCCATGGATCCAAGGCTCAAGCTTGAGGTTGCAAGACTTGATGGTGTAGATGAGCTTCTGCCACAAGCAGACGGGTCTGCAACCAAGGTAGAGAACTTTACCGTGGACCCTGCTACGGGTGGTTGGGACAACCGCATTGGCTACGAGAAGTTCTTCCCGAACGATGTGCTGTATGCGCCGTTCACTAATGAGAAGCGGATTCACAGCTTGTATGTGTGGAGCACACACAACGGTGCTCGGACCTACTACTTGTATGAGTCTGAGAACATTGCTTCTGCTCGTTGTGATCTAAGCTACTTGGTAGGCAACACTGGTTCTGGTGGCGGCATTGTAGACATTGACCGCTTCCGTAGGATTCCTACGTTGAATGAGCCCGTTACCGACTACGAACCGTTTGGTAGATACCTCATCATTGTCAACGGCCATGACAAGCCGCTGAAGTTTGATGGTGAGAAAGAGAACAACGAGGTTCGTCCTCTTGGGTGGGATACTGTTCCTGCTCCACCTACTCCTTGGGGAACAGACAAAAGTGATTCAGGTGGCGGTGGTTCAACTCAGAACTTTATCATTCAAGCAGAAGTAGCCGGAAAGCAATCTGTACCTGTTGGTTTTTCTCAGATTATTGGTCTTGGCTATACTGAAGACAACGAAAAGAATGCGTATAGATGGCGTGTGTCTTGGGTTTCTGAATCAGGCAGTGAAAGCCCGTTGTCGGCTGAGTCTGGAACAATGACTTGGGACACAGAAACAGGTGGTTCTACTGCTGAATACGACAATAAACGACAAGCTATCTACCTCGATGACTTGCCTATTGGACCACCCGGAACAGTGGCAAGAAGAATCTATAGAACAAAGAATCTTGGGAAAGGCGCTGCTGATGATTCAGTGGCTTCTTACTACTTTGTTGCTGAGATCAAAAACAATAGTGATGAGTCGTTTGTTGACTATGTTCCAGATCAGTTCTTGATAACTCTGGCTCCGTCTACTTCAGATAGTGTCACTTTCCCTGCACCGGGTGCTCGCTTTGCAGCCACATTCAAGAACTGCTTGTTCCTTGATGGTGGTCAAGCTGACCCTACTCGTGTGTACTACTCGAACCCACTGAATCCCGATTCATTTTCTGCCTCTGACTACTTTGATGTAGGTGTACGAGACGGTGGCGACATCACTGGATTGTTTGCCTACTACAACAGCTTGATCCTGTTTCGTGAGTCGTCTATCGAGTTGGTTCGTGGAGATCCTGCTAACGGCTTCAACGTTGTTCCGTTTATCCAAGGCATTGGTTGCAGGGCCATCAACTCGGTGAGTGCTGTTCCTGGCGTTGGCATCATGTTTTTGGGCAACGATGGTGTCTACCGTATCTTTGGTGGCCTTGACGGTGGTTCTCAGGTTCAGATTGAGAAGATGACCACCAACTTGGTCAAGACTGAGAAGCGGTTCAATCCTGCGCTGTTGGCTCGTGCTTCTGCTACCTACAGTCCTAAGTGGCGTGAGTGGCACTGCTACATGCCTGTAGACGGAGAAGAGAAGCCATCGTTTGGTCTTGTGTACCATGTAGACAAGAAGACCTGGTCTACTCGTACCGGCTTTCCGGTGGGTTGCATTTGCGCCGATCAGAATGGTGAACTCATCTTTGGCCACAACACAGGCAAGCCATCAGGTACACCATCGACTTGGGAGACAGGCTTGTTTGTCATCTCAAGAAAACGTGCCGCAGGATACAGCGTTATCCCATTGTCTGACCCCACCGCAGTTCAGGATGCTGCACCACCTACCAGCATCTACAAGTCCAACTGGATGGACATGGGTAAGGCAGCGCAGAAGAAGTTCGTCAAGTACGTCTACCTGCATGTGATGACCAAGGGCGACAACACGATTCCCATCACCTACTACAAAGACTTCGACTACAACGGCACAACGTCTTCTGGTGAGAAGATGCAACGTGCAGACCATGTAGATCAGGGTGTGTTTGACAAGGGTGTATGGGACACGGCTGTATGGGAAGACCCGTTCTTCACTACGATTCGCTATCCGATTGCACTGGGTGCAGCCTCGTTCTTTGCCTTTGAGGTAGAAACAAGCAACGACATGGTTCTTGTGGGGTACTCGCTGGAGTTTGCAGCCAACAAGACCCACACCATCAAGGGCAAACGCTAATGGCATTCAAGTGGACAGAGGGGCAACACCGCAGCGGCAACATCCTTGATGCTGACGAGTTCAACAACTCATTCAACGCATTCAAGGGTGAGATCAATGGAGGATTAGATAGGGAGAACCTACCTAATGCCAGCATATCTAACAATGAGTTGGCTTCTAATGCAATGGTCAAGTACGTCGTTGTACCTAACATTAGGGCTCAAGATACAACCACCGCAAACTTGTCCTGGGACAACAACTCAGGTGGATCTGTCATTACTCAGCCGATTAGGGCGATTACCCACAACAACTATTCTGGTAGTTGGAAAACGAACCCTGCGTACAACATTGAAACCTTGTTCCAAGAAGGAATGCTTCATCTTGAGTTCAACTGTTGGTATTGGTCATTCAATGCCCCGGCAGGTGGAGCTTTTCTAAGGTCTGTTCAGTTTCAAGTTTTATTAGATGGTGCTGTTGTTATCAGAAGCGGAATGCACTTTCAGAATGTAGGGCAAGTTCATTTAGTAACTGATGTTCCTATTTCAACAGGAAGCCACAAGATCGAACTAAGATGGAGATGTTCCGCTTTTACAAGTACAGGTGGAAACAATCCAGTCACCATCAATGATCCTGTCTTCTACTACGATGGTGGACAACTGACAGCAATCAACAGGTATCGCTAATGAGTACGATCAGCACAACCAACTTTGAAGCCGGTGATACCACCGACAGAACCGATGCCAACAACAAGTTCTCTGCTGTAGCTACAGCAACTGGCTCTATCAATGAAGAGAACGTAAGGTCAGAAGGCATTGACCAGCGGCAGCTTGCGCCACATATATATTCAACAGGCCGAATGGAGCCTGTTGTTTATGCTGACTACACAACCAACTGCATCTCAACGATTACGTCAAACACCTACACAAATGAAGACGGTACTGATGCGTTCTACATTTCTCATGGTGATGGTCTTCATCTAAACTGGACAGGACCAGGGGTTGGTCCTGACGGTGGTGTGATTGTAAAGGAAGGTGATCTTGTTCGGATTCATTTCGACATCTTTCTGAGCAAGATTGATGACGCTGGCTATGCTACCAATGGACCCGCTGGTCCAAACACTACTTCTCGTGTAAACAACAGACCAGACGCGATTGGCATTCTGTTCTTTCCGATGTGGAGAATAAATGGCGGCGGTTCATTTACACCGCTTACAAACGAGGCCGACTTAGACGCCAGTCTTACTGCACCAGCAAGCATCACCTTCAACAATGTAGCCAATACAAAGGTGGATTCTGTCGCGTTCTGTTCGATGGAAGGGTACTTAGACACAGACTGTTTTGCAGCAAGAACAGTTCATGGTTCTTGGAACTACGTTCACAGTGGCGCTGACATTACCATCAATGAGATCAAGCTTTATTGTCGAGGACCAATGGTGTACCAGTGGGATGCTGGTGGAGGTGGTAGCCGTGTCTTTCATGCTCCTGTTTGGGGTACTGGCAGATATGCCACCCCGTATTTAGATATTCCTGCGGGTGGCGGTTCTAACTTTGATATTACTCTAAGTAATGGACACCTTGGTGCTGTGATTATGAGGGGGGACAGCTAATGGCGTATACACCGGTCACCATGCCAGCAGGCGCTATCTTGGCTACCAACCCCGCTGGTCAGGGCGTGCAAGACAACCTCGACAAGATGCGAAACTATGTCGATGGTGGCGTTGTTGCTGCTGACATTGCTTCTGACAACTGGGTTCAGTCCAAGCACATCATGAGGGGCCACTACAATCCTATTGTCAATATGCACTCGTTTGTCAGTGGGTTGAACGGCTCAAGAACAGCAGATGCAGATGAATACTCGTTCATTGGCAATGGTTACACAGACCGTGGTGGGCCAAGCGACCCAAGTACGGGTCCGTATCCAGACACAACGATTGACTTTTTTCTCAGGTCACCAGCAGATGTAATGTTGCAGTTCACTGCCTATCCAGTAACTCCGGCAATGCCTACGTTGAACTTCAACTATGCCTCACGAGTTTTTATCTATCTTGATGACACTAAGGTTTTAGGTTCTCGCTGCTGGCAAACGCATTATCCGTCTGGTGTAGCAGCAGATCTAAGGATTCTTCCTCATTACCAAAACACTTGGTCTGGTTTCTACATTGCTAAAAACCTGGCAGCAGGGGAACACACACTTAGCCTTCGTGGATTTACCCGTGCAAGGTATAGTTTTCTTACTAAATGGTCAGTAAGTCTTGAAGCGTTTTACAGGTAGGACAACATGTCAACTAACTTTAGTCGAATAGCACAAAGCGCAGTAAGCACGGGGGCCTTGGGTGCCTCTGCTTTTGGTCCTGCTGGATTAGTGGCTGGCCTTGGGGCAGGCGCTATTGCTGGAGCAGCAGCAGGAGAAAGCGAGGCGGAAAGGCAGCAGCGTATGCGCCTTGAGGAGTTGCGCCGTAAACAAGAGCTTGGTCAGTTGGGATACACTGAGCAAGAGATGAGCGTGCAGATGGCTAAAGAGTTTGGCGCTATGGCTCAACAACAGCGAGCACAGCGAGAACAACAAGCTGCACTTATGGCTGGTCAAGACCTTGGCGCTGGTGTTCAAGCAATGCAACGCCAAGAGCAAGACGCTATTAGGCGTCAAGAAGCAGAAGATCTCAGACAAGCTCAAGACTTAAGACAACTCCAAGAAAGAGAACGGCAACGTCAAGAGCTTGAACAAAGAGAAGCCATTCAGCTTGTCAAAGAACAAGAGGAACGAGAGGCAATGCTGCAAGCTCTTTCTCAAGGCGCTTCACAGATTCAAAGAACTCGTGAGATGGCCTTCTTGCAACAACAAGCAAAAGACATTCGAGATCAAGAAAAAAAGAAACGTGCTGAGCAAGCAGAAGCAGCAGTAGCAGCGGCTGAACAGGCCCGTCTTTCAGCTTACGGCAACCAAACTATTCAGAACATTCAATCTTCGCCTACGGTTCAGTTTGGGTCACAGCCTCTTGCTGGCCAAGTAGTTACGCCTGGATTTACACCTCAGCTTGATCCGTTGATGAATGCTCTTCTTGAGCGACAACTTCGTGGTGCAGATGTTTATGATCTTCAAGCAGCACAATCTGCTGGACTTTTAGCCCTTCCTCCATACGGTGGCGTAAGATAATGCCAAGCAACCGAGACGAACTTGTAGATTTCTATGTGCAGTCCACTCAGACAACGCAGCAGCGTGAGATGGAGGAACTGCGTAAGCTGATCCTTGAAGAGCAAGGAAACAGGCAGGCATACATTAAGTCGTTGGAAGACTATGCTCGCTCTCTTCAGGATGATCAACAAAGGTGGGTTCAGATTGGTGGTGAGGCAAACCGTGCAGAACGTAGGCTACTGCTTGATCGCGCCAAGACACAGGCGCAAGCCGACAGACGTGCTCGTAGGGCATCCAGCCGCGCAAGCGGTGTAGTTGGAGCAGCGTTTGACAAGACTGTTGAGCGTGCAGCCAAGGCTACTGCGGGTGCAGGTGCTGAGAGTGGAGTTTCTTTAGCAGCAATCATTGATGAAAGCAGTGCTGTAGGAAACCCTGCTGGTGAGATTGCTCGTCAGCTAATGGGTCAGACTAAGTTTGCGTCTGCCTTGGTTAGCGGTCAGGGATACGGTGTTGAGGCTGGCGGTGAAGACAATGAAGCCAAGCTTGCTTACTCAGTGGGTGCGCTTCGAGCACTCAAAGAAGCCAACCGTGGCGTTGTAGACGAGTCTGTTCTGAGAGAAGCTGTCAGCATGATTACAGGTGTTCCTGCTCAGATGATCAATGAGCAGACCCTAAACACTATGAAGACAGCAAGGACTCAGCAGATTGAGTCTCGCTCTCGTGGTGCTGGTGCTCGTGCAGGAGATGTCATCTCTGACGAGTTGATGAGAGATGGCTTTTCTCTTGATGATTTCCTGCCAGCAATCCAGGCTCAGAATCTTATTATTCGTGAGCAGGACACGCTTCGTCAGATTGAACAAGCCCGTCAGCAGCGGATTACAGACACCGAGGCTGAGGTAGAAAGGCGCATGCTTGAGCGTGTGGATCCTGGCAGGGGCATTGAGTTTGCAGGCCGAGGTCTGCTTGGCGCTTTTCAGTACGGCGCTCAAGTTAGAAGGCAGCGCCAAGAGACTGAACAGTACGTTCAACAGGTAGACCAAAGAGTTGCTGAGAATGATCGTCAGCAGCAGTACCTTGCATCACTGTCTCCCAATGTTCGTCTGCTGTATCAGGCAACAGGGCAAGGAATGTCTTCCTACCAGAAGCATGGCAACAACATTCCTCCTGGGGTCAACAATGATCTGTGGAGCATCGGTGGACAACTCGTCACCATGAAGGAAGCCAACGGCTTTAGGGACAGTGAGGACTTTGTAGTCAAGGCAAGAGCCATGGTGAACCAGCTTGAGGGTGCTGGAGACATGACGCCTCAACAGCGTGAGAACATGCTGCGTCAGGCCCTTGAGTTCTACACCATGCAGGCAACTGGTGACTTCCCACCACCGCCTACTGATCAGCCTGAGCTTACCCCTGAAGAGCAACAGGAGGCCATTGCCGATCCTGATGCTGCACGAGGCATACAACAAGCTAAAGCCGATGCTGCTCCAGCAGTGCCTCCTACACCTGAAGAAGAGGCACAGGCAGCCATTCCTACTGAGGGGCGCACAGACAGGAACTTGGGCTTAGCACAACGTGACATTCGCGCATTGTCTCAAATGGCTATGAACAAAGCAGTCCAATCTGTTCAGCAAGGTGTTTCTGCTGAAGAGGCGAATCGAATGGATTTAGACGGGGTTGTTTCTCGTACTAATATTTATAGAGATGGAGCACAAATCGCTGCTGCCAACCTAATCCAACAAACAAACAACATTGCTACACAACTAAGAGATAGAGGTTTTTCTGAGTCTTTTATCAACAGCATTATTTCCAGGTCTGAAATGCTAACCGGCGCTCCACAACGCCTTACAGCAAGTGGTGTTAGCATAGAAACAAAAGCTGGAAACAGAGAAGAGGTAGATGCGTACAAAAGGATTGCAAGGCTTGAAGGGCTAAAAATGATGCTAAATGCAGCACTTCAACAAGCCTCCGACAATCCAGAAGAAAACAAGACTGTAAGGCAGATCAACCTACCAACCTATCTGTCCAACAATCCTCAAGAAGCACTCAACATTCGCAGCCAAGAGTTTGGAGAAGGGTTTGTTCAGCCTCTTGTTAGAGGGGCTGCTGGGGCACCTGCTCTTGAAGATCCAGCACTTGCTGCTGCAAGCATGTTTGTTCCAAGCCCATTCATTCAAGGGGCACAAGAGGTTATTGGTCAAGCTACTGAAAGTGCTAATGCTGAAGAGTTTGACGAGTTGCTTCAACAACTTGCTGAACGTGAGAGTCAAAGTCAACAACTGCTTGATCAAGGAACTCAAAACATTACTAACCGGATTGGTGAACTGTAATGGCAACTGGTGGGAACCCAATACCAGAAGACATTCGGGCTGGGTTACCACCTGAAGCTTTGCGTTTGATTGAGAAGTATGACCAAGAGTATGGATCGGGCAACGATGTCTCGTTTCAGATTGCTCAGGACTTCTTAGGGCAACCACAACCGTCTGTTTCTCAAGGCACCATTGAGATGGATCGCAGAACCTTTCGTAGACCACCTATGCGTGAGTCTGAGATTGGTCGCATAGAATCCGAGAACATGAACGCCATTGCTATTGACTTGCAGATCAACGAGGGCATTGAGCCTGACGAGGCAAGAAGGCGAGCAGCACAAGAGGTTGCACAGCAGCGTTCAGAGCGTAGGCGCAGCAGAACAGCAGAAGGGGACATTGTTTCTGGTGTAAGAGACGAGGACATTCGCAATGCTGAGTCTGCGTTTACAGCTTTCCGCCGCTCTCTTGGTCCTCAGATTGTCAAGGTAGGAACCCAGCAGCAGGTTGATGCACTGGGTCTACCTCAAGACGAACTCAACAGACTGCGTAGAAGCGTGGTGATTAACTCTAAAGTTGAAGCTCGACGCTTGGCAAAAGAGCAGGGCCTTGAGTACGAGTTCGAGCCTACAGCCTTTACAAGCTTTGTAGAAGAAACTTCTGCACGTTTGATGAAGGAAAAGCTGGATGACTTGCGTAGTGACTACGAACGCACTGCACGGAACAAGATCCTTCAGCAGCGTGGCTTGGCAGAAGATGCAGAACTAAGCCGAGAAGAAGAACGTGAGATCCGTTTGCAGGCTGAAGGCGAGGGTAAAGCAGCATACGACTACATTGTGCCGCTTGTCTTTGAAGACCTTGGTCGTGTCGAGGTAGACGGTGTTTCTCTTGTACCGCAGGCAAAGCCTGGTGCTATTCGCAGAATGCACGAACGCATTCAGAAGGGAGAAGCAGGGCTTGGCACCTATGCTGGTGCTGCCCTCTATAGCAACTGGCATGACTTTGATCCTGGCTCTGGCGAGGTAGCAGAGACGTGGTTGAGTGCTATTGTGCGAGACATCGGTCTTGTTCCTCGTGCAGTCTACTACCCAATCATACGGGCAACGACTTGGGACATGAACCCAGACACAGGGGATCCCTACGACAGGGACGACCCCATGTATCGCTTGTCCCAGTGGCAGGAAGAGCAGCTTGCTAACGGCAACATTGTTGAGAAAGGCGCTGCGTTCTTGAGCGGCATCTTCTTAGGTCACGGGTACAACCTCGATGAGAATATGAATACTGGTTCAATCTTGCGAGACTTGGCTTTGTCCCATGCTCGTGGCGAGATGATGAACACAGATGTTGGGAATCTACAAGCTACTCGCACAGCACAAAACGCAGGTGTTCTTCCGCATTATTGGGACGAGGTATTTGGTCTTGGTCTTGAAGTGGTTGTGCCCTTTCAGGCTGCATCTCTTCCATTCAAGGCAGGCAGAAAGCTAACGCAAGGATCTGCTACTGTTGTTCGCAACATTGCTGAAGCAGCAAGGCTTGAGAGAACTGCCGACGTAGCCGAGGGTCTGCGGGCATGGGCAAGCACAACCGATTCTGTGTCTGATGCACTGGCTCTACGCACATTCAAGCGACAAGCCTATGAAGACCTTGGTCTTGAGCCACCACCAAGAACATCACTACGTGGTGCTGTAGAAGCACCTGAGTACATGGTGGACAAGATGGCAGCAGACCTTGCTGCAAAGACTCTAAAGGCTGAAGATTACTCAAGTTTTAGAAAGTTGTTTGCTGGCATTGATGACGCCAACCCCTTGATGATTCCGCTGGAGGCAGGCTGGAGTGCGCTTCAGACGTTGAGAAGTCTCCAGGGTTTGAAAGGCACAGCGCTTATCAAGAAGCTTGATGATCTTGAGAAGAGCAAGTCAGGCAAGGTGTTTCTTGCAGAGCAGAATGCCGCTGTTGCCTTGAGACTCAAAGACCCAACGATTCCTGATGACATCCTGGCATTGAACATTGTTCAGGGTGTGATGCAGAACGACTTGCGAAAGCTTGTAGCCAACCACATTCCAAACAACTTTGTCTTTGCTGCACCTGACCTTATTGTTCGACGTGGCCCATGGTTGGCTAATCAGGGCCGGATCAACAAGGAGCTTGCCAAGGTGGTCAAAGGCGACCATCTTATGAAGGGCGGAAAAGCCTTCTTCAAGTACGACAATGGCAAAGAAGTAGCCGAGCTTGCACGCAGATCCTTTAGTCGTGATGAGTTCTCTCCTGCTATGAACAAGGTGCTCGACGATCTTGAGAAGACAGGGCTTGTTGAGCAGAAGAACTACAGAACCATCAACGGTTTAGTAAAGCGTGAGGTTGTTCTTGAGAACATTCCTGTTGGTGGCTTTGCAGTATCTGACCCAATGGACTTGGCTGCTGGTCGTGCAGAACAACTGACACGGGGCAGGCAGTTTACTGTTGCACGCTATGCTGAAGACCAAGCTCGTGGCTTCCGTGCATTCTTTGGTGGCAACAGTGACTATCGCTATGTCGTCTCCAGAACAGGTAAGCCGAACAGCAAGAACGTCTTCCGGCCTACGCCTACTGCATTCTCAGCACAGACTCCTAAGTACCTTAGGGATTGGAACCAAGAGACAGTCAACCGTCTCAACATGACCATGCGTGATGCTGAAGACGCATTCAGAGAATCGAGAAAGAAGAATCCTGGGGAGCCAGAGAAGGCTGCTGACCAAGTTATCCAAGGTGTTGCAGGTGACGATTCACTGGCAGCCTATGAAGAGATGGTCAACATCTTCTTTCAACCGTCTCAAGCCATGGACCTTACTGAGTGGTTTGGTCGTGCTGATGATCTTACGAACGTCCTCAAGGCAGCGGGTCTTCCTGCACAGGTAACCCTGCAAGGCTTTAGACAAGCAATCCGTGCGGTAAGAGAAGCAGTTACAGACCCCAGCGCAGTAAAGGCTCTTGAAGAATCAGCCCTCAAGACACAGAAGTTTGCGTCGATTGGCATCACAAACACAGACAACGTAACGGCTGCTGCCAGTGCGTATGTTGCTTTGAAGATGGCAACAAAGGTGTACGACGATGCTACTGCTGAACTGATTGAACGCTACCCCAACATTGTCTTGACTGTACCGACAAGAGCAGATGCCAATGCTGCTGTAGATTTGTTCAAGCAGATAGCTCTTGAAAACGGTGTAGATCGCAGCCTTGTTGATCGGCTCTCTACTAATGTTAGGTCTGCTGCGCTGGAGAACAAGGCCCATCGTCAGGCTATTGCGAATGCCGTAGTCACTCATCTGTTCAAGGAAGGCAACCTTGCCACGATGAACGATCTTGACCGAATCTATCAAGCAGCAATGGAATCTGTTGCTGCTGCTGCCGGTACAAGAGGAGACATCTTTGATGCACTAAATCCATCTATCGAGGGTTTGCGTAAAGTCATCAAGACGGTAGATCCAACTCGTGTTGAAGACATCATGCGCTCGGTTGTTCCTGCATTTGTGGAGTCTGTTGCCAACATCAACATGAACAAAGTGCGGGCACAGTTCGAGGCTCTTGGTGTACGGTCTTACATCGGCAAGCCCAAGGTCTTAGGTGTTGGTCTTCAGAAGGTAAAGTTTGGCGACGGCATTGTTTGGTATGACCAACGTCTTGCTGATATGGCAAGAGGGCTTGCAAAGCCAGACAAGCGTGGTGCCATCCTTGATCAGGTCTCACGGCTTCGGCCAGCACAGCGTGGCACCTTTGACTTTGTTCAAGAGATCCTTGGTGTCACCAAGAAGACCACTGTCTCAGGGATTCTCGGTGGGTTCCCGCTGCCGGGTACTCGCTTCCTTGGCACCAATGCACTGACAAACCCCTTCATCACAGCCATCACTGCACCTGAGTACATGCTGACGGTTGCACTCAAGACGCCTTCAGCGGTGGCCAACTCATTCGTTAGAGCATTCCGCAGGTCTGGCCTTATCCCTGGTGACAGGGCCTATGATCCGCTGAAGATGATGTATGTGGGAGATGAGACTACCGTCATGTTCACGGCTGCTGACGGCACTGTGTGGACCAAGGGGATGTTCGAGGAAGAAGTCCTCAAGCGCAACATTCGCTTCTCTCAGGTCAGCTTTGAGTTCAGCTTTGACTCTTACCAAGACACCCTTCGCGCCACTGCTCTCGGTCCTGATGGCAAGAACATTGTAGGCATGAGCCGGTTTATCGACAGCAGCGCCCCGTCTACTGCACGTTGGGCCGAGTACCTACGTCCTGACAAGCGCAACGTCTGGACCATGGTGGCTGAAGAGATGGACAACGTACAGCGTGAGGCGGTGTTTGCCGAGGCGTTGAAGCGTGGACTCGATGTAGATTCTGCTGCTGCCTTGGCTCGTAGCTCGCTGCTTGACTACGGTGCCACACCTGCTGTTGTCCGTGAGCGCTTTGCCAAGCACATGGCTTTCCTTGGCTTCCGCTACAACATGATGGTTGAGACGATGGGTGCATTCTTGAGGGACGGTCGTGCCCTCAACAACATGGCTCGTCAGATGAACTTTGTGAATGCACAGCGTGAGAGCATGGAGGAGTGGGTGCTTGAACCTGATTGGGTCAAGACTCGTTTCTGGAAGCAGTACGGAGAGAAGTTCAAAGAGTTCCACTCATTGTCTCTTGGTCCTGGCATTCCGTTTGCCGACTCGTTTACAACACTGACCAACATCGGTGGGTTTCTGTTTGACTCTAAGTTTCGAGACTCGATTGGTGCGGGTCAGGTGATTCGTGCCGGTGCTGAGAATCTGCTGGGTGATCCTCGTATCCAGCAACTCTTCAGCATCATGGAGTTGGATGGCGATAAGAATGCACCTGATGGCTACATGCCTATCGAGTACATCTCAGCGTTTGAAACCTTTGGTGCTGGTGACCTGTTGATTGATTTCTTCAACCTCAAGCGTGTTGCACCTGACAAGATGCGTGCAGACTTTGGAACCTACCAAGGCAACCAGTACATGTTTGAAAGTGAGGACGACAACCGCATGTTCCGATTCTTCCAGCTTGGACTGCTGGTCACTGGATTGAACAGGAACATCCGAGACTATCCTCGGCAGTTTGCTTCTGTTGGTCTTGAGCCTGGTGACATTGAGTTTGCCAAGGGAGCAGAAGGTGGCCCCATGTTCTGGCTTGGTGGCAGCATTGCTTCTTACCGAGATGCAGCCGCTGCTGTTGACAGACTTGATCGTCAGTACACAAGAGAGATTCAGGAAGGACTTAGGAAGACCTCCTTCTAATGGACTTCTTTACCCGTAAACAGTATAAATAGATACCACTTGGAGAACCCACAATGACTACCCTTCCCGTCTACGCCCGATCCAATGGATCCGCTACTGGAGTTGCAGCCGCTACAGAGATTGCAATGTCCGTTCCTCCTCGTGGAGTCATCAAGCGTGTCCGTGTCTCTAAGCTTGCAGGAACTGCTACCACCCTGACCGTCAAAGTTCTTGAGGCTGCTGGTGGAACAGGTGCTGACATTGCCATTGAATACTCACCCGCTGCATCCGTGGACAACGAGGAGTCTATCTTCTACTCGGTGTCTGAGTCTTCCCCTGGAGTGGGCACCTTGTATGTAGAGGTGACCCCTGACGTTGGTTCCAACGCTATCATTGCTCGCCTCGACATTGAGAAGGTGGCCTGATGGCAACGCGACTTATCCCTGGAACTACCAGCACACGGACTATCCCTGCTCCTGACGCAGGTGGTGGCGGTGGTGGCGGTGGGAATCCATACCGAGACTGGACTGAGATCGACATCCACGACAGCAGCCTGTGGCAGCGACAAAATGGACCGCGTGCAGCAGCAGCAGCAGCCACACTGACAAGTGATGGTTCTGTGTTGACCTACAATCATGAGGTTCTCACCAACATTGACATCAGACCTGGGGTTATGCTTGGCACCATGTACATCGCTAAGGCACACCTCAAGCCTTACGAGGAATGTGGTTTCGCAGAACCTTCAGGGGTTGGCGCAAACCAGTTTTACCCTGAGCAGTTTTCACTGAAGGTAGAAGTCCTTGTCGACACCATCCCTATTACCGGTCCTACCTCTGACGTTAGCTTAAATGGGTATGGCCAGAAGATGATGCTTGGCGTAGGCCTTGTTCACTATGCTACCGACCAGTCCAGTGCTCCTGCATTGCCTGGTACGAATCAATGGGTTTTCGCACGGTTGCACAAACACCTTGGAACCAACCCAGACAACAGCGAGGATGGCACCAACTTGTACAAGGTTGGCTATATGTCTTGGACCGCTCAAGGCAACACTGGTGGAGCACGCTGGAAGTGTCAGCCATCTGGTGGTGATACACGTCACGATGCACTGGTGTTTCAGGCTACGTTCGGACCTCACAGCCGCAACAGCAGTGAGCACTTGTGGACTCAAGGGGGGTCGTACTCGACAACGAATCCAAGGGCTCGTTCGTTGATGTCAGGAAATGGCAACCAGAGTGACTCTACCCAGTTCGGTGGATCAAGTGATCGGTATGTGCACATTGCACTGGCCTTTGGCACCTTTGACAACACCAACTGTAGAGGGCAAATCAGGGTGCGCCGAGTACGCTATGCCCTCCAGCCTATCGTCAACCGTGAAGACTTTACTGCGGAGTAAACCATGGACGTGATTCTCTTTGAAACATCCAGCACTTCTGCCGCAGACGATATTGTGGCCGCCGTTCAAGCTGGTTCGCTTTGGGGCATTGACATGGGTACAACGTCAAAAGCCTCGTCTTATTCTAACTTCGCTGCGGTTCAAGCAACGGCTACCCGTGTTGGCAACATCATGAGTGCTGCGCCAGAGAATGTTTCTATTGATGTGCAGTACCACGACCTCTATTCATTCACCGACTCGACGCCTGAAGAGAAACTGTGGTATTTGCTCGGCGCAATGTAGGGGTGAAGCATGGACCGGGTAAGCGGGCTGGAGAAAGACGTGGCAGTATTAGACCAACGCATGAAGGTCAGCGAGCATCGCATGTCCCGTGTCGAGGAAGACATCCGTGCCCTCCGTACTCACATGGACCGTGGCAACGCCATCGTAGCCTTGCTTGTTGTAATCGTACCAGTGGCCCTGCACTTCTGGGGGTGACATGGAATCTGAGTTCGTTGCACAACTCATTGACCTTGGTATCACCGGCATGTTTATCTTCTACCTCATCTACCAGAACAAGAAGATGGGCATGCAGCTTACCAAGATGACCAAGAAGTACGAGGAACTCTTCGAGCGTGTGCTGAAGGCAGTCGAATGATCCCTCTACTTCTCCAGAAGGTGAAGGCCAAAGGCTACCGGATCTTTGTTGCTGGTAACTGGAACGTCAACATCATTGGCATTCGCAACAAGGGTGAGCCCAACACCTTTGATGACACGATTGCACTGGTGTACAAGGACGACGCAGGTACATGGGTGACCCGTGAGTTTGCCTGCACTACAGACCCTGGCACCTACTGGCTTGAGAACGCTGGGAGAATCGAGGGTACTGCTGTGCTTGCACCGGGCCAGTACCTTGGTACTCACAAGATCGACAAGCATCAGGGCAAGTACGATGCTCTATGCCAGAGACTTGGAAAGGTCAGGGTCTACCGTGATGGCAACAAGAACTCGGTGGTGGACTGGGACCAACTCAATAGCTCCGTTGCTGGCATGTACGGAATCAACATTCACAAGGCAGGAACCAACTCTACTCAAGTAGACAAGTGGAGTGCAGGCTGCACTGTGATACAACATGACTTCGATGTCTTTATGGACATCATCAAGAAGTCAGCACATGAGTGGGGCAACAAGTTTAGCTACACTCTACTGGAGAGAGAAGATGTCTAAGGTCAAAGAACTCAAGGATAAGTATGGGATCACTGCCACCCTCGTAGGCGGATCCCTTGTAGTAGGAAGCGTATTCGGTCAGTGTGTCCTCTCTCCTCCCGACGTGGTGGTTGAGGAGAACGTGCCAACGGAAGAGGCACCACAACCAGAGAAGGGTGAAGAGCCCTTTGGTTCCGATGAGTGAACTGCTACTCGGTCTTGTCGGTGGCTTGATCGTAGTAGTCACCGCCTTCGTCACTCGACTCCTCAGCAAGGGTGGTGACGCCTCCTCTACGCAGAAGGTTGTCGACAAGGCCGTTACCTCACATGAAGCCAAGGTGGAAGAGGTCGAGGAGATCCTCAAGGGCAAGACTCCTGAAGAGGGGTTAGCTGCTATTATCAATGAGAGCTTCAAGAATGGCTAAGGGTTGGGTGGGTTCGTGTCTCCTCATGTGCTTGTGCTGGCCCTTGCCTGCCCAACCCACTCCACCACCTGAGAAGCCTGAGCCTGTGAAGATGGAGTGCGACAAGGCTTACCCCTTCATTGCAGGCCACGCGCCGGCTGAGGGCCTTGTAGACCCTGCTACACGCATTGCTCTGTGCAATGGTCTGGTCCTGCCTACATCCTTGGTTGCTTACTACGTCGAGTTGGATTCGTGGAAGGACGTAGCGGTGGTAGAGATAGAGCAGTTGGAAGCTCAACAGCCTACGATGCTGGAGCGGTGGACGGAGAGAGCGCAGTGGTTGGCTATTGGTGTTGCTACCGGCTTGACTGTTTACGCCCTGACCGATCCTTCTTGAGCTTCTTGCAGCAGTCCTTGCAAACAGCCATGAAGTAGTCCCACTTGTCTCGTGCCATGACCTCAGCAGGCTTGCGGCAGTGCTCAACCTCACACTTCTGATAGGCAAGTCTCATGCTTCTCCTTCCTCTTGAGAGCAGACCATCTCCTCAATGGCATGCTCAAGCATGGTTGTGAGTTCTTCTCTCGACTCCTCATCCGACACCTCTTCATAGTCAACGATGTTGGTGAACAAGACAGATGGATTCTTGTTGAGCACCTGAGCCAAGGCGTTGAATGCTTGGTCACAGTCAAGACCGTAGGATCGCAGGGTGAAGTGGAAGTCATAGGTTTTCATGTGTGCTCCGGGGTGACGACAGGGGAGTAACCCCCTGCCGCCTTCCCAACTCAACCTTAGAACGGGACAACTGGAAGTTGATCATTCTGAGGTTTCTCCTTCGTGCCAAGGAACTCTACATTTCGTGCGATGATCTCAGTGGTCTTGCGCTTGTTGCCGTCTTTGTCTTCCCACTCATTGGTCTTGATCTTACCGAGGACTGCTACCTGAGAGCCCTTTGTGCAGAACTTCTCTACGTTCTCAGCAAGGTGTGTGAAGCATACCACTGAATGCCATTCAGCTTTGTTCTCCCAACCGTTGTCGGTCTTGATGCGTTCGTTGGTGGCAAGACGGATCTTGCACACTCCATTCTTCATCTCAGGATCTGCGCCGAGTCGGCCCACAAGTTGTACTTGGTTCATGCTATCTCCATTGAACCGATTGGTTCGTCGTTAGGGTGAAGCCGGGAATGGCCTCGTTGGTATCTTTCATGTGCTTCTTGGCTGCTACCTTGTCTATCTTAGGTGGCTGCTCTTTCAGGTACTTGATTGGAACCTTGGCTGGGTCGGTGACCTCGATGGACTGGGAGATGAGGATGTAGGCTACACCCCATTCTCCTGATGCCTTGGCCTGCTCACCAAGTTCTTCCTTGGCTTGCAGTAGCTGCATGGCGTAGCCGTTCAGCCTGTCCTTAGCATTGGCAAGAGTTCCGAGTCTCTTGCGGTGGCGGTCCCTCATCTTCTTGTGGAACTGCTCCTCTGCTGAGAGCCTGTCAATGACATGCCTGATTGCACCTACCTTATCGCTTGCTCCTTCTACGAATGCGTCGATGCGGTCCAGTGCTTGCTCGCTTAGTTCACCGTTGTCTGCTTCCAAGTCGAGCATCAAGTGGTGCGCTTCCTCCAAGAGTTGCCATGTGTTAGCCATCACTCCACCTCCCCAAGGAACTCAGCTTTGTACGCTCTCATCTTGTCGGCAGGTAGATCGACAAGCCATTTGATTGCACCGTCGATAGCTGTGGGATTCAACTCCTTGATGCTCTCGATGTTCTTGACCTTGCACACAATGTAGTCAGCAAGCTCAGGTTCAATGCCCTTGTCAACGCAGTGGTTGTAGAAGAGAGACTCTCGGCTGCTCTCCTTCACCTTCTTCCACCCTGCTGCTACTTGCTTGGGATCTGGTTGAAAGTTCTGCTTTGGCGGTGGGCTGTATTGTGATTGAGGCTCATTGTCTTTACCTGGCAACTCATCAAAGCACGTCATGCCTACGCCAAGGTACAGCCTCAGCGCCCTGCTGCTGGCTCGTGTTGCTGCCATACGGATGCAGGCATTGGCAATCATCTTGCCTACGTTGAGGGGGGAAGCATCACCGTAGTCTGTGTAGGTTCCTCGCTGGCCCTTGGCAGTAGCCTTCATCACCGCTGCTCGTGCATCAGGATCCCATGACACCATCTCTACCCACAGACCTTCGAGTCCGTGCTCGTGTGCGGTGGCAAGCAGTCCTGCATGGGTGGTGTACTCCCTGCCTTGCAGCTTTATGATGTACCCTTTCTTTCTCATGTCGTTGAGATCAATCATCTCTACCTCGTTGTTGGTTGGTTGGGATAAGTTCACAATGAACTTGACTACCAGTCTAATGCACCATATGGTGGTGTCAAGGAGTTTTTTATGCCAGCCTACAAGACAGGGGTGAGAGGTCGCCCAAAGAAAACCTTTGCCTACATGGTAAAAAGCAGAAGGATTACAAGGGGTTACAGTCAGAAGCAACTGGCTGAACTACTGGACATTGACCACACCTACGTATCCCACTGGGAGAATGGAAGACGCTATCCTAACGTAGCAATATTGCATGATTTAGTTGAGACGTTGGAGTACAACGACAAAGAAGTTCGATGGCTTCTCAAGACCTTGGCGGAGGGGAAGCTATGAAGCTCGTTGTTGGGATTGATCCAGGCAAGGATGGTGCTCTCGTTGCCATTGATCTTGAGGGTACTGTGCGCCGTGTTGAGTTGACTAAGGATGAGTTCACTGTGCCTATCGGCAAGGGCAGTCGTCGAGAGTACGATGCTGCTGCAATGGGCAACTGTCTCGTTGAGTTGCATGCTCTGTATGGTGTGCAGTTGGTGGTCATCGAGAAGCAGCAGGCAATGCCGGGTCAAGGTGGCACGTCGATGTTCAGCATCGGTGTGGGCTATGGCTTGTGGCTTGGCTCCATTGCTACCCTTGGCATCCCTGTTCAGGTGGTGCATCCTCGCACCTGGCAGAAGCGTATCCTCAAGGATGTGCCTGGAGTAGGCAAGGGCCGTGCTGTTCTGCTGTGCAAGCAACGGCTACCCAAGCTTACGCTGACCCCTGGCAGGAGAAGAAAACCACACGATGGAATCGCTGATGCTGCATGTCTTGCGATGTTTGGATTGATTTCTTCTGGACAGTGGGGATGAACTCTTTTAGTTTTGAAATGCAAGGTTGGTCCCTTGCGACAACTGGTCGAGCCTCTTTCCTTTTTCTCGGCTCCCAAGTCCAGTTGGTTGGTGGCCTCCCCTTTCGGCATGGAGAGGGGGGGCTTTCACCGACAGACCACACCAACCAATGAACAAGTATAAAGACCTCAACGCCTGGAAAGCCAGTGACTTGGACCCCGTGTCTAAGTTGGTTTGGTATTGCTATTGGGATCACCAGAATGACAAGGGCATTGCATGGGTAGGGAACGACACCCTCCAAGCATTCACTCAGTCGTCTCGATCCTCAGTCATCCGAGCCAAGAGAAAGCTTGAGGAGTTGGGCTGGCTCATCCCTATCTCTACCAAGAAGGGAGGGCGTGCAGGCAGCATCAGATACCGTGTCACAGTGACACGGGGGGGTGTCACACAGACACGGCTAACAGTGTCACACAGACACCCTAACTATCCTAATGGAACTAACTTAATACCTATACCCCCTATATGTCCCCCATCGGAGGAAGCAGTGACGACAGAAGAAGTGTGGAAGAGAGCGAACGAGATCAGAAAGAATCAACTTGGTCCTGACACCAGGGAGTTGAAGCTCAAGACTTGGAAGGCTGAGTTCTCCAAGAGCTTGAAGAGAGCGGATGATCCTGAGCATTGGTTGGGAATCTGGGAGATGTATTGGACCCACCCGGCATTCGCATGGTGGCGCAACACCCCTCAGCTACCGCATGCTGCGTTCTTCCGAGCAAAGAACTGGGCGATTTGGGAAGACGCATACGATGAGATGAAGCACAAGGGAGTGTTGGCGCAGGAGCAGGAGACAAGCACCAACAGACAGAACACCGACACTCCAGGGCTGGCTAAGATTTGGTGGCGCAAGAATCAGATCGAGGCGCAGCGAGCCATGAACGAGAACCGATTCGATGTGTGGTTGGACAGTGCAGTCAGCAACCCAGACATGGTGCGTGAGGTAGCGGGGATTCGGAGGGCAGCCAAGTGAGTGCAGAGCAGAACGTGTTGGCCTGTGTTCTTGGCGAGGCCATCGGCATCAATCAGTTGGATCTCAGCCCGGAAGACTTCACAGAGAAAGACATGCACTCCAAGCTGTATGAGTTGCTGGTCGAGCGGTGGCACAAGGGGCTGCCCGTCAGCACCGAGTCAGTGTGCAAGCATCTGTTCGAGGAGAGCCATCCGCATATCGACATGTACTATGTGATGGAGCTTGGAGATAGAGGGGCCATCGGCCTCAACATCGAGCGGTACATTCTGGAGATGAGGCAGGGGAGCCAGAAGAGAAAGTTGGTCAGCAAGCTGCGTGTCATCTCGCAAGACTTGGAGCAAGGCAAGACCGATGCTTACCAAGCAAGCGTTGAGATGGTGAGTGCTGCGTCTCGCATCTCAGACTTGAGTACCACCAGTATGGACGAGGCTGCCGATGCCCTGATTGATGACTTGGTAGCGGTGGCAGAGGGGACCAAGCTTGCCTACATGCCGAGTGGTATCCCTGAGTGGGATGACGATCCGAACTTTGTCGGTGTCAGTCGAGAGGGATTGTCCTTGTTTGCTGGTAGGTCAGGGTCAGGCAAGACAACGCTGCTCAACACCATGGCTATGGGCATGCTTGCCAAGGGACTCAAGGTGTACATTCACGGGGTGGAGACGACAGTGCAGAGGCGGCTCTCGGATATGGCGCGATCCAGGGCAGGACTTGAGGGTAGGAAGTGGGCACTGCTCACCAAAGAGTTGGCCGACATCCGAGCATCGGGGGATGATGACCTTGACATCGCTGCTGATGTGGCAGCCTGGTATGACAGGACAGTTGAGCAAGTCGAGTGGCTCAGGTCCAAGCCCCTCACCATCACCGGCACGGCCCCGTTGCTCATGAACAGCAACACGCTCGCCGACCCGCTCAGCGAGGCGAAGAAGCGGATGTCCCGCATCAGCGACAAGCGGAAGAAGACCGACGAGGACCACATCGCCATGCGGCGCATTGAGTTCGAGGCCGGGCTCTACCTCGATCCCGAGGACGGCCCGTACCTGCCGGGCGCGAACATCGCGAAGTCGCTGCTGATGGCGGCGCGCATCCGTCGCAACGGGCCGAAGGTC
>JAAOEI010000187.1_pt1 | contig 25871 bp, 43 predicted proteins | sample 7059261 | NCBI WGS metagenome assembly JAAOEI01 (sample SAMN14008812, study PRJNA610033) | viral metagenome | isolation source: viral particles filtered from seawater | place: China: Hangzhou Bay, Yangshan Deep Water Harbour | collected 2017-10-31 | reverse complement strand
GCGGCATGACAACGCGTGCGCCATATTTGGCCGAGGCTTGATCGGCATATTTCTGCCCTGTGCCAGATGCGTCATTGTCCGCCACGATGACCAGTTCCTGCGTTGCGCCATATTTCTCGCGCATGGTCCCAGTAACTGGAACCAAGTTCGAAGCTGAATAGGCCACAACGCATGGCCGGTTGGTGATCTCATGGATCGTGGCAGCAGTGGCAAAGCCTTCGGCAATATAGAGAACGCCAGGCTCGTCCATCGTTCCGATCATCCAGAAGCAACCGCCTGTCTGACCGCCTGCGTGATAAAGCTTACCGCCATCTGCATCGATATATTGGAGAGATGTAATTTGCCCGTCTGCATTATACAGTGGAACTATCAGTCGACCATCTCCGGTTACGCGAATGCCGTGAGACCGCACGCCTTTGCGTTTTAGATATGGATGCTCTTCATCGGCCAACATTCCTTCGACAAATATCTTGTCAGCAGTGTTGGCAACCGCTTCGCGCTGGCGCTTTATCTCATCATCTCGAAGTTTGATGGCTTCGGAAAGCCTGCGCGCATGAATGATCTGCTCTGCATCGGTCAGCTGGCGACCAACATCTGCGCGCCATGTAACTTCGATCCCTGCACGCCAACATCCAAAGCGACCAGCTGGGATGCCATCTCCAAAGCAAATATACCAACCAGGCTTATCGCCTTTTCCTGGCGTTCCCTTGGTGCCTGACCGAAAGCGATGAAGCTTGCCATCAAGCTGTATCGTGCTGGGCGGTGTTAACCCAGCCGCTTCCATCGCATCGCGCAATTGAAGTTCTGGTGGATCTGGCTCGATCGGCTTTGGCGGAGACCATGGACCGCCCATGATGCTTGTTATGTCAACCATTGATTGACACCCCGCGCAGGTAATCTGACAAGGTTTTTAATGTGGCATAAGTTGGGTTCTGATTGGAACCAGCACGAATTGCCGCGATCGTATTTCGGTGGATTCCAGTTCGCTCCGCAACCTTCTCAACGTTTCGATCGTCAAGCATGGCCCTAACTTCTTCAAGGGTTAACAAAATGGCCTCCTATCATTTTTGCACAATGAGGGCTTTACACTCGCACCTTTCGTCTGTAAAGGTCAATTCACGCACCGACTGGATGGTCCGACTGGTGCAATCGAGGAGAGCCTTATGGCGATCAATTTGAAAAAGACAGGCGGCTTGACCGCCAATGGCGTGAAGCTGCTCGTATACGGGCAGGCTGGCGCTGGGAAGACGAGCCTGATCCGCACGCTGCCGAATCCGGTGGTGCTATCAGCGGAAGGTGGTTTGCTATCCATTCAGGATGCCGACCTGCCGTTTATTGAAGTCACCACGATGGACGATCTGCGCGAGGCTTACAGCTGGGCCAAGGATTCCAAAGAGGCTTCAGATTATCAGAGTGTGGCGCTCGATAGTATCAGCGAGGTCGCTGAGGTTGTCCTGCAGCATGAATTGAAGCGCAACAAGGATGGCCGCGCTGCATATGGTGAACTGAACACCACCATGCAGGAACTGATCCGCGCCTTCCGCGATCTGCCTGGCAAGCACGTTTACATGAGCGCCAAACTTGAGAAGTCGCAGGACGAGATGGGCAAGCTGCTCTTCAATCCATCGATGCCTGGTAAGTCGCTGACGCAGGGCTTGCCATACTTCTTTGATGAAGTGCTGGCGCTGCGTGTCGAGAAGGATGCCGATGGCAACACCCAGCGTGCGCTGATGTGCGATAGCGATGGCATCTGGCTGGCAAAGGATCGCTCCGGCAAACTGGAAGCATGGGAAGCTCCTGACCTTGGCGCGATCATCACCAAGATCGGAGGTGGACAATGAGCCTCTATGACGATTGGATCAAGGCAAAGGCTGACGAGGCCGAAGCCACCAAGCGCCGCCGTGGCATCGAGGATCTGCTGGTCAAGGCTTTTGAGATCCCTGAGAACCTCGAAGGCACCAAGAACCTTGAGGCCGAAAGCTTCAAGATCAAGATCGAAGGCCGCATCAATCGCAAGGTCAATGCCGACAAGCTGCAGGAACTGGCGGCAGAGCATGGCCTTACTGAGCATCTGTCCAGCCTGTTCCGGTGGAAGCCTGAGATCAACATGACGCTCTGGAAGGCTGCAGATGCGTCAATCACGACACCCCTCTTGGACGCAATCACGGCAACGCCTGGCCGTCCGTCCTTCACAATCACCAAGGCAGAATAATCCCTCATCAAGGAGAATAATTATGGCATTTCTTGGAGAAACCTTTGGCGTTGACGACCTTCCGCAATCGGATCGCAACTATGAACTGATCCCCGAAGGCTGGTATAACGTCAGCATCACCAAGGCTGAACTTGGCACGACCAAGGCTGGAACTGGGCAGAAGATCGATATCCGCTACGATATCACTGGGCCAAGCCAGCAGGGCCGCGTGGTGTTCCAAGCGGTGAACATCCGCAATCAGAGCCAGAAGGCCGAAGAGATCGGTCGCCAGCAACTTGGCGAGATCATGCGTGCTATTGGTCTGGCGAAGGTCGAGGACACCGATCAGCTGGTTGGTGGTCAGCTTTGCATCAAGATCAAGATCCGCGAAGCATCGGATCGCGATAAGGCTGCTGGCTATAACGATCCGCGCAATGAGGTGGCTGGGTTCAAGGCTATCTCTGGCGGCATGGCTCCGCAGCCTGCGGCATCTGCTGCACCTGCAGCATCGTCTGCTCCTGGTGGCGCAAAGCCGCCTTGGGCCAAGTAAAATGAAAGACCCCAGCCGCCTAGGGGTGATCGGCTGGGGTCAATTCCACTTGGGAGTGAGACAACCATGAAGCTGCCTGAACCACTGCATACCATATCCAGCCTCATTGATAAATACCACGAAGGCAAATCAGAAAAGCCGCGTCCGCATATGGGATGCAGCCTGCTGGGGCATCACTGCGATCGGTGGCTATGGCTGAATTTCCGCTGGGCTGTGCGCGAGGAATTTGAAGGCCGCATCCTGCGCCTGTTCCGCCGAGGCCAGATGGAGGAAGATATCATCATTCGGGATCTGCGCGCAATTGGTGTCGATATCAGGTCCAGCCAGCGCCGCGTAAACTTCGGCAGTCATGTGAGCGGAAGCCTTGACGGCATCATTGAGTCTGGCGTGCCGGAAGCGCCAAAGAAACGCCATGTGGCTGAGTTCAAGACGCACTCGAAGAAGTCCTTTGACGAGATGGTCAGGGATGGCGTGGAGAAGTCAAAGCCGATGCACTGGGTCCAGATGCAGGTCTATATGCACGGGACCAATATCGATCGTGCGCTTTATCTTGCGGTCTGCAAGGATGACGATCGGATCTATACCGAGCGCGTGCGTTACGATCGCGCAGCGGCTGAGAAATATATCGCACGCGGCCAGAGGCTGGCGCTAGAGGATCGGATTCCGCCGCCTATCTCGACCGACCCGACATGGTATCAATGCCGCTTTTGCCCAGCGCATAGCTTCTGCCACAAAGGCGCACCGACCAAATATGCCAACTGTCGCACCTGCGCGCATAGCACGGCAAAGGCTGACAGCACCTGGCGCTGTGAACGCCATGACGCTGACGGCATCCCGACCGAGTTTCAGCATGAAGGCTGCGACGATCATATCCTGCACCCTGATCTTGTGCCGTGGCCGATGATCGCCAGCGAGGATGGTCTGAGCGTCATGTGGAAGATTGGCGATCGCGTGATTGAGAATGGAGCCAACGGTTACAAGAGCCGCGAGATCGTTGCCAATCCAGAAGCCTGCGGTGATCCGATGGTCGAAGAGGCAAAGGCCAAGTTCCCAGATGCAGAGGTGATTGGTTAACGAGTTACCGCCCAGCCTACTTTACTGGTCTCGACAGCCCTGGCGGGATCGAAGGCAGCGCACCGGAAGGAACAAACGGCTGGCTGGAAGCGGTTGACATCATGTGGCCGTGAATGCGCTGCAACAGGGCAATTTATTAGAGGAAAGCGATGCTCAGAGATTACCAACAGCGTGCGATCGACCAGCTTTACGCGTGGTTCGCCAATGGCAACAAAGGCAATCCATGCTTGGTGCTGCCAACAGGATCTGGAAAGAGCCATATCGTGGCCGCGCTCTGCAAAGATGCGATCCAGAACTGGCCCGATACGCGGATCTTGATGCTGACCCATGTGCGTGAATTGATCGAGCAGAATGCCGAGAAGATGCGCCTGCACTGGCGTGGCGCACCGATGGGGATCTATTCGGCTGGGCTGGGCCGCAAGCAGCTGGGTGAGCCGATCACCTTCGCTGGCATCCAATCGATCAGGAAGCGCGCCTCTCAGGTCGGCCACATCGATCTTTGCATCATCGATGAATGCCATCTGGTCAGCCACAAGGATGAAGGCGGCTATCGATCGTTCTTGGCTGAGTTGAAGGCGATCAATCCTGCGCTGCGTGTGGTAGGCTTGACCGCCACGCCTTATCGCCTGGGGCATGGCCTGATCACCGACAAGCCTGCGCTGTTTGACGATCTGATCGAGCCAGTCACGATCGAGGAACTGGTCTATAAAGGCTATCTCTCGACGCTGCGCAGCAAGGTCACAAAGGCCGCACTCGATACGTCTGGCGTGCATAAGCGTGGCGGTGAGTTCATAGAAAGCGAACTGCAGGCGGCAGTTGACACCGACGAGAACAATCTGCGTGTGGTGCGTGAGGTCATCGAGCTGGCTGGCGATCGCAAGGCTTGGCTGTTCTTCTGCGCTGGTGTCCAGCACGCGGAGAACGTGGCCGAGGTGCTTCGATCGCATGGCGTTGAATCAGCCTGCGTCACAGGAGCCACACCAAAGGCGGAGCGCGATCGAATGCTGGCCGACTTCAAGGCTGGACGCTTGCGTGCGCTGACCAACGCCAATGTGCTGACCACTGGCTTTGATTATCCTGACATCGATCTGATCGCCATGCTCAGGCCGACCATGAGCGCCAGCCTTTATGTCCAGATGGCTGGGCGAGGGATGCGGGTAAAGAGCCACACCGATCATTGCCTGGTGCTGGACTTCGCTGGCGTGGTGCAGACGCATGGACCGATCACTGCGGTTGAGCCACCCAAGCGCAAAGGTGAAGGCAATGGCGAGGCTCCCGTCAAAGTCTGCGAGGCTTGCAATGAACTGGTGCATATCAGCGCCAGGGAATGCCCGACCTGCGGCGAACTATTCCCAGAGCCAGCGCCGAAGAAGCTGGAACTGCGCCAGGACGATATCATGGGCCTAGAGGCCGAGGAAATGGCCCTGACAGGCTGGAACTGGCGCAAGCATACCAGCAGGGCCAGTGGCAAGGATATGCTGGCCGTGTCCTATTATGGCGGCCTGTCAGATCCCAGCGTGGTCGAGTATTTCCCGATCACTCATGAAGGCTATGCAGGCCAGAAGGCGCTGAACGCCATTGTGACGATCGCTGGGAAGGCCGATGTCAATTTCATCAAGGCAGATACGCTTGAGGAATGGGCCGATCGATTGAATGGTGGCAATTGCCCCAGGATGATCGAATATCGCCGCGATGGAAAATATTACCGAGTGATTAGGAGGAAGTGGAACAATGCCTAGACCGTCAAAGCCAGACTTTCTGGTGCAATATGAAGAGTGGATTAAGGCTGGTCCGCCACCATGCTGCCATAACTGCGATCACTATAGCGGCGAAGGTCGATGCTTTCTGTTCAACATGGAGCCACCGATCGAATTCGTGAACAGCTATGGAAAGTGCGATCAATGGTCACAGGAAATTCCGTTTTGAGTGGGGACCGCATCCCTACCGAGCATGAAGAGCAGCGCGAAGTCGTAAAGTGGTTTCGCCGCAAATATGGGCCAGTGCGGATCTTCGCCATTCCCAATGGCGGATTCCGATCGCGTGCCACAGCTGCCAGATTAAAGGCCGAAGGCGTCAGCCCTGGCGTGCCTGATCTCTTTGTGCCGTTTCACTGCCTATGGATCGAGATGAAGCGCGTTAAAGGCGGCAAGCTATCGCCAGATCAGCGCAACTGGCAGAAATATCTGGTCGAGGAATGCGGCCATACCTGGATTGTCTGTCATGGCGCAGAGGACGCAAAAGCGCAGATTGATGCTTTTATGGAGGAACGATGATGGACTGGGATAAAACTCGTAACACATTTCGCACCTTGTTTGCGGATCAAGGCACTGCTGAAATGATCAACATTCAGGTGCCAGTGGCGGAAATGGACTGGGACTATACCGTTACATTAGAGAATGATGACAGCCTGCAGATTGTTATTAAAGGCGATTTCTTTAGGGAATCAGACAAAACTGCTTGGATATATTTTGGAGCATATGAGGCGCGGGAACTGGCTGCGATCCTGCTCGGTTTTGCCGATGCTTCTGATGCCAGAAAAGAAAGGGAGAGCCGGTAACGCCTGCCGGGCCATCTGGCCGACTCCCCCTAGAGCGCCGCAGGACCAGGCGAAAGGTCTGTCCACTCATATTGATATATACCGGCGCGGAACCTGATTTGTCGGGATTCTGCGCCGGTATATTTTTTCCTCTTGACCATGTGGGAAGTTGTGGGCATTATCACCACATCAACAAGGCAGACCGGAGTTACCGACATGCGCATCGCAGACTACACCGCACCGACCAAACGCTATGATGGTGCAATCACCATCAGCATCCTTGAGAATGGTCGCCGCCATTTCATCGCTGAACATAAGGTCGATGGAAAGATCGCCGCACGAGCAATCGCTGCACAATACAACGCTAAACCTTGGAATTTCTGATGCCGCCTAAAGATTACATGACCGTCCGCATCGAGCCTGAACTGCGCGCTCGAATCGAGAAGATTGCAATGCAAGAGCATCGCTCACTTTCAGCGCAGGCACGGCTGATGCTGCACCGCGCAGTTCAGAAGGAGGAAGAAAATGAAGGACGTAATTGAACTTTGGCAGATCATGCCGCGCAGCGAGAAGCTGAACGCCATCTTTTTGCCGCCAGCCTTTATGGCGATCTTCTGGGCCGTCTGGGTGATGACCCCAGCTTAACAATCAATCAACGGGAGTGGGATACATGATCGATATCATCTTGCAGATTATCATGATGCTTGGCGCTGGGATTGCTGGATATGGAATCTGCCAGCTGCGCAATCCCAAACAGAAGCGCGATCGCAATGGTCGCTTTGCAAAGAGGAAGTGATCCATGCACGTGACCTATGAAGTCCGCACCAGCCGCAATGCCAGGGTGTTTGCTTACGATAACCTGGCGCGTGCCAAGGAGGAGCGTATTCGCGCCGAGAAGCGCATTGGCGTGAAGATGCAGATCGTAAAGATCACGCACATGGAGGAAGTTCTCCATGATTAAGGAAAAGATCAAAGCAATCTGGTGTGATCACTGCAACACCATGATCACCATTTCTGGCGTGCGCAGCTGCCTGCGCCAGACTTGCAAGACCAAGGATCTGCTGCCTGATGCAAAGAAGGTGTTCAAATGAAAGAGATGGAACTGGCAATCCGCGCGCTGTGCATTCTGGCACACGCAGAACACAACCCATTATGGGCAGGATGGAACCCGCACGATAAGCGCGTGAAGTGGGCGCGGGGTGTTGTGAGGCAAGTGGCTGAACAGCCTATGGGCAAGATTGACGAAGGTGTAGATCAATGACTGAAACCGAAAAGAAAGCACTGGCGCTGCTGCAAGATTGTGGCTTCCATGGCGGATACATCGACCGAAAATGGAACGAAAACTATGAAACCCTCTGCCGCGCCATCGAACAGCACGAAGCCTTCCGGCAGGAAGTGAGCGATGCGGTGATTGCATTCATGATGGATAAACCGGGATTGAGCGGAGAGGGTATTACCCGCTTCATCATCGCCAAGCCCGATCCGCTGGTTGAGGCGCTGAACGACTGCGGTGTGGACCGCTTTGAAAGCTGGGCGGGCCAACTCCGCGCAGCCATCGAGAAGCGCGGCGGCAAGATCGTGTGGGGAGAGGGGTGATGGAGTGGCAACCGATTGAGACGGCCCCGAAGAACGAAGCCGGGGAAATGCTGGGGCCAACGATCCTCATCTATTATCAGGCCGATGAGTTGCCTTCCCCCGCGCTAGGTGGTAAGCAGACCTTGCTGAAAAAGCGGATGTGTGGCGTGTCCACCTCCATTTGGGGTCGTCAGTTGCACCTGGCGGCCCCTTGCTTATCCCCCCCCCTTCCCCGCCAGCCCTGCGTCGATCAGCCCGCGCGAAGGAGCGCGCCAAGCGGAAGGACACCACCCATGACTAACCCCAACCACACGGACACAAGCCGCAGCGGTGATCTGGTGGCGCGGCTGCGGGACAAATGGGATGGCGGATTGGTGGAGCCGATACTGGATGCCATCGAAGCGGGGGAGTACCGCAATGGTTGAACTAAACCGCGTTGATGAGGTCCAGCGTTTTCGGACCTATAAGATTTACGGAAAGCACCACCTGCCTCATTACGGGGAACATAAACTGGTCGCCACCATCCACATGAACACCGGAGATAACAGCCTTGCAGATTGCGAGAACCTACCCGTGTTGTTCATGAACGCCCAGACATACCGCGATGACGCAATGCGCCTTCGCAGTGAGATGGAGCAGAAGGATCGTGAAATTTCACGATTGCAGGCTGACGCTGACCTTGTGGAACGAATGCGCCGTAGGATGGAAGATATAGAGGCGTTGTGCGCAGAGAACGAGCGGCTGATTAAAGCTGGCGATGGTGATGCTGGTCTCATTCACTGGCAGGGTGAGCGCATTCAAAAACTAGAAACCGCGCTGCGCGAAATTGCGCGATTGCGAACAGATTTGCGCGGCGACTTTTCACTTGGCTCAAAGCAGTCCGACATTGCCCGCGCCGCACTGGGAGAGAAGCAATGACCGAACGGATCGCAGAGGAAGACCTAGCCGAATACATTGGCAAGCGGGTGCTGGGCGATGCCGATAAGCTGCGCCTCTTCATGCCAGACTGCTACGCTAGGTTTCCGCTGGAATGGGATGGGCATCTGTATGAGATTAGCGTTGTCTATCGTGGACCAGAATTCAAAGGGAGTTAGAAATGACGCTATTAAGCCATGAGGAACTGCGGCGCATTGTCGAGCAGGAGATTATCACGCCAGTTGATCCGAAAGACATCAACGCAGCCTCGATCGACATTCATCTTGGCAACACCATCCTCTGGGAAGATGCAGAGCCTGGAACGATCGATTTCAGCAAGCGAGATCCGGTCAAGTTCAATGAATATGTCATGGACGAGAACGGCTATCTGCTAAAGCCTGGTGACTTCATCCTCGCCCAATCGCGTGAGGTGTTCAATCTGCCAAACTGGCTCAGTGCCGAATACAAGCTGAAAAGCAGCATGGCACGGATTGGCCTAGAGCATATGAATGCTGGGTGGTGCGATGCTGGCTGGAACGGATCTGTCTTGACGCTTGAGTTCAAGAATATGTGCAACCACCATAGCATCAGAATTCGCCCAGGAGACGCTATAGGGCAGATGATCTTCTTCCGGCATGAGCCAGTGGCATCAGAAGCGTCTTACGCCTCCAGAGGCCGTTATAATGGCGATGCGAGCGTGTCAGGGATTAAGAAGTAGCTTCTGGGGCATCGTGACTTCCAACCGATGCCCCAGAACTATTAGCGACCGATCGCGCTGCGGACAGCGCCAAAACCAGCAGCGCCGAGCAGAATGAACACATACTCAGGAATCTCATAACCAAGAGCCTGAGCAACTGCACCAGCGGCAGCCAGAACAGCAACGATATAGGTCTTTTTGCCTTGTAGCTTTGCAAGCATGGTAAACTCCTTACGGATAATTGGCCCTTGGTAACTCAAAATGCGGACCATCTGGGAAAGACCGACTCAGCACTTTAGCCGTGATCGGTCCATTGATCGCTGATAGCAATTTCCATGTGCCTCCCCAGCGAATAGGAACATTCTCACTTGCAGATGCTGATTTCATAATATCAGCCAGCTGATGGTATAGCGGCCAATCCCAGCGCACAGTTCCGGCAATCATTGGTGCCAGATCAACCGCATGACCAGTAATATGGCGAGAGTTCATCGTCCTAGTTGCGCCCTGCTTCATCAATTGCTTTTGACGATCAACAGTCCGTAGACCTTCAAGCACGGTGAAATCCAGCGATGAAAGAGTCGCAGCTTTCTTGACCACGCGCACCAGATCAGGATGCACTCCTTCAAGGCGAGACAAAGATCGCTGGCCCAGGACGATACTCATCGCGCACGATCCTCTTTAGCTTCAAGACGCTTAAAGACCGCACCAAGCGTATCATCGATATGCTTGAAGCTAACCTTCATGTCTTGGCGCATTTCGCGCATCTCGGTGCGGATTTCGTGAACGGCATCACGGAAATCATCCTTGCGCACATAGATATCAGGAAGATCCTTCTCGATCTCCCTGATATCACTTTTCAGGTCACGAATAGCGTCCCATATCACCTTCAAGATCCATCCAACGGCAGCCCCAAATCCAGCAAACAGCCAATTGATAATTTGTTGGTCCACCGCACTTCTTCCCTAATTCACTTCATTTGTTGCAGGCTGGCAATCTTGGTTAAGTGTCAGTCACAATTGTCTTTACAGTGCCATCACCGAAACGGACTTTAAGGTCGCCATCAACTGTATCGACATACAGGTTTGCGATGCCGGGGACCGTGGACGGAGCGCTAACACCGTCGGTTAGCCCAAGCGTTGCGGCGGAAGTCAGCTTGTCGGAGCCGACAAAAGTGCTGACAAAGGTTTTATTAGTGACGTTTTGCGACCCAGCGTCAGTCCAGTTGCAGTCCACATAGGTGTGGATGTCGGTGGAGTTCGACGCGCCGGCTGCGGTACAGCCGACATAAGTAACGCTGCCCGCAGACCCGTTTGTCGCGCCCAACGTGGTGTCAGAAGACACGTTAACAAAAGTGGCTGTTGGACCGTCCAAAGCCTGAAGGTTAATCCCGAAAGAAGTGTTAGTTCCCGTTCCGGTAAAGTTTTCAACCAAAATGTTTCGGACAGTATCCGTTACATCCCAGTTAAAATTCTGCGCGACGTGCGCGGTGGCAACCGTAAGCGCATTACTGTGTTCGCTGCGACCGCTGATACGCAATCCATCCAGCGTGTTGCCCGTAATTCCGCCCACATTGACAAGCCTAAAAGTCGTATCGAAAGGACGGGTGGCAGGGCAATAAACGTCGAAATTGACGTTAATGTTTTCGTATGTCGTTGCGCCTACGCGGAACACCAACTCAACCAAGGGTGCTTCGGCGGCTGTTGTGCTGGTGCGGTCATAGTAGTTGACCCAGATATTGCGGCAACCTTCAACGGTTGCGCCGCCGCCGCTATTGTCGATAAGCGACGTGATCATCTGGTTACGGCCATGTACGTCGATCCAGTTGTTCTGGACGCCGTAGATGAAGAAGTTGCGTCCGCAGGTATCGGCCCGCATCTGAATTTTAGCATCATCGCCAGAGAACGTGCCTGCGTAGGGGTAGAGGCAGTTGCTTGCGTCAATCATGGCGCGGATGTTGTACGCTTTGTTTTGCGTAGCTGGATCGCGATATACCCAAAGCGCGTTTTTGCCGCCGACCATAATCAGATTAACGTCAATATCGACGCATTCATCGACAAACCTTACGCCAACCAAGCCGCGCGCAGTTGGGTTAGGAGCAGTGACAATCAGTTCGCTTTCAATCCGTGCATCAACGCGGACGCGGTTGCAGCGCGTAAAGCGAAAAGCCGTGTTTTCGTTGCCAACAGCCGGATACGTGCGTGTGTCTTTGAGCGTGGTCCCTTGGAAACAAACCGTAACGCCTTCAAGGTCCGTAAAATCAGCGACAACGGTCCCGATAGTAGGTTCAATGCGGTAAATGCCGGTGTTCGTAAACGGGAACAGCAACAAGCCGCCGCCGAGCGCTTGCAGATGTGCGGCAGCGGCGGTGATCGCAGCAGTGTTATCGGTCGTCGTATCATCAACAGCGCCAAAATCCTGAACGTCTACGACGCTGCCGTTGATCATCGAATAAGTGACTTGGGTAAGAGCCATAACTGTGTCCTTAGACGATGTAGGTGCCGACAATGTAAAAGTTCATACTGCCGATAGCATTGATATCAGTACCCTGAACCTGCGATCCGTTTCCTTGGAAAAAGGAAATTTCGGTGGTTCCGGAAGTCACAAAAATCATCGGCATATTGGTGGTCGAAGAGTTGATGAATGTTCCGTTGTCATACGCAAACGACCCGCTGCCAAAAGCGCTGGCGGTGAAAGGCAACCCGCCGACTTTGAAATTGGCAGCCGCTGCCGAAGCAGCGCTTATGACAATGTTAAGACCGAACGTAACCACACGGCCTACGCGAGTATACCATCCGCTCTGCCCAGCGTAAGTGATGCCCGTCGCGCCGCTAGAAATGGTCGGGGTGAACGTACCTTCATCGTATTGCTTCAAAACATCGCCGCCGTTCGCGCTGAAGTCGATGCCTTTGCCAGCGGTGCCGACGACAAGGTTGCCGGTGTTAAAAGTTGCGTTGCCAGACGTATCAAGGCGCAGACCTTCGGTGATAGTGCCGCTGACGGTGCAATAATCTAAAGAAATGGAAGTCCCTGCATTGCCGCCGTAATTATAGCTTGCGCGGATTTGCGCGCCGGACAAAACAGTTCCGCCAGTTTGGTAAGACCCAATTTTAATGGCTTGCGAACCTGCGCTGCCATCAGTGTTGGCTATAGTGGCGGAAACTACATTTCCTACACCGCTGCCGCCGTTATATATATTTAAACTTGTAACTGGCGTGCTTGTGCCAATCCCCAAGCGATTATTGCTATTATCCCAGAACAAATTTGTGTTGTCTTGTTCGTAAAGACCGGCAGCCCCGGCGAACACAACCGATCCAGCCGTAAAATCAGTTACGGATAGCTGCTTTACTGAAACATTGCGTCCAGCCGTAAGGTTGCCAACGCTTACCTTTACCGTTGAGCCGCTCTGAACGATAGGTAGCACTTCAGTCCCCGCCAACGGCGTGGTCGCTGATGCAAGCGCAGAAATCTTTTTATCAGCCATAAAGCAAACCTTTTACTGAAGCGTTACAAAAAGAAGAATGGTCATAAGATTTGTGTTAGGCGCGGTGACAAGGATGGTATCGCCGGGAAACACTACCGAAGATACATATGGCACCGTATTTGCGCCGTCATACGCACTGCCAATCGTTTTTGTGATGGCGAAACCAGAAGGCGGCGTTAGCTGAAAACCATAGTTTGCCGAGCCGGAAGGCGGCGAAAAAGTGTATGTAAGGCGGTAGGTGCCGTCAAAATTTGAAACTTTGACTGCTGAAAGAAGCGTCAATGTTCCAGAACTGCCCGCGATCTGCGTTAAAGTCGGAGCCGTCGGATATGCCCCTCCTAAAACTGTCGGCGCCTCGGCCGAACTTGCAGGCGCGACAGTGTACGCACCACCAGAATTGTTGATAAATACGTTGTTTGTACAAGAAGTAGGTATGGTAAACGTACCTGAAAACCCACTAAAGTAATTGCTAATAATCGTATTGGTCGCCGAAACAACGCTTCCAGTGTTCTGAAACCGCATTGGGGCAACCGCTTGGTTTTCCATCCAATTGTTTGCGATATAGCCTACGCTGCCCAAAATTATGGCGTAATCGCCGGCTGTTTCAAATTCATTGTTATGGATAGAATAACTGGTGCAATTAGACATATCACAGATCGCCGTGATATTTGTGTTATTGTAAATCCAGCAGTTTTTAATCTCGACGACATTAGTGTTGTACAGCGGGCCTAACCCGCCGTCTTGTGTGGCAAAAACAACATCTGGGCCGTTTTGCTCTTGGATAGTGATGCCGTCAAAAACTTGGCTATAGGTAAGGTTCGCCGCCGAAGATGTGCGAAACATAATTCCTACGGAACCGGATCCGTTAGATAAGTATTTAATTCGCTGAAAAATAACATTATCGAAGCCGTTTGCGTCTATGGCAATCTGCGCAGGGTCATTAATGTCGCTGCCAGCATTGGCTTTAACGGCAAAATCAGAAAATACGGAGCCAATGTTGCGAATGAGCGCGCTGGGCGTCATCGCAATAACAGGCTTGGTGGGGTCGTTCATCAGCAGCGTAGTGGCGTCCATACCTGCGCCGATAAATTTCATTGCTGTAAATTTATCGGGAAACAGCAGCGTATCTACCAAATAAGTACCTTCTGGCAAATACAGCGTTCCCCCTTCAGGAACGGCGTCAATCGCTGCCTGAATGGCCGCCGTATCGTCCGCTACGCCATCGCCAACAGCGCCGAAGTCTTTGACCGAGACGTATTGTTCTAGCTTGGTCTGAACCGTCTGCTGAACAGCACCTGGGGCCGTCAGGGTATAGCTAATCGCCGTGGCATTACCAGAGTTGATGACACCAGTCTCGTTGGTCATGACTTCGATGCTGGATGAGATCGGAGGCGCGATCGAGAAGGTGATGACGTTACCGGAAAGACTATAGCTATCCTTTTCCTGATACACGCCATTGATAAAGACGTTGGTCGCCAGGATCGTGCTGGGAGCAGCGGACAGCGTGAAGTCAACCTCAACGCCATCTCCGATGAAGTCATTTTTGACGACAGATGCAGAGACAGCCGCAGGATCGAAGCCGTAGCCAACAGGGCTGTAGAGGACGAACTCTTGGCGCTTATTGCGGATCGTGATCGAAAACTCGCCAGCCGTGTAAAGCAGCGCAGGCGTTCCATTGCGCCAGGCATAGCCGCTATTGGTGCGGATCGGCTGGGTGGCTGGGATCGTTAGATCGCTATCCCAAAAGACCTGAATCGGATTGGTCTCAGGATCTTCATTGATGGCACCAATATACAGGTAGCCGTCATCAAGCGGTGACCCGTCTAGATCCGTGAAGATCGGATAAGGTCCGGTGACCTGAGTAAGGGCCATCAATCAAACTCCTTGGATGGCGTTATGCCAGAAATTACTGAGCTTGGAAAGGTCATTGCTGAGGCTTTACCATGATCGCGCCTTCTGGCGGTCCAACCTCTGGACCCATCTCCTGAACAGCACCAGCGGTAATAGTCGATCGCAGCCAATTGCGTCCCTGCTTCAACTCCAAGCCAATCGTCTTGGCAAAGTCGCGGAACCGCTGAGAAGAGACAGCGCGATTGATTGCGCGCTCGGTAACTTCCGGCTGGGTTGCAGCTTCAGTCAGAACAGCCTGGAATTCAGGACTGGAGAACATCTTTCCGGCCGCACGCACTGCGTCCGGATTGCCCTTGCTCATCGCCTGCATGATATCAGGCATCACGGCACCAGTGATTGGACCGCCAAGACCAGCCATAGCGCCAACAGCGCGCTTGGCAGTAGTGCTGTCCATGATCCTGGCGAGGATGCCTTCTGCGTTGAGCGATTCCACCAGCGCCTGATTAGCCTTTCCAGTCGTCAAGACATTGGCGCGTGCATCAGTGATGCGCTTGGAAACCTGATAGAGATCGCGCAGCGTATCAGCTGCCTTAGGACCAAGCGTCTCAACGATCTGCTTATAGACCTGCGGATTGGCGCGCAGCTTCGGATAGAGATCCGCAAACTCAGAGAAGCCAAAACCTCCCTTTTCAGCGCCGCGTGCCGATCGCGCTGCAGCCGTCAAGGCGGTGGCAACGACTTCCTTGCGCAGATCGGCAGGGACAGCCTTCATCAGCCGCGAAAACTCGCCAGGATCACCCTTTGCAGCACCAGTGATCGCAGCGCGCATCTTATTGGCAATGCCACCTTCCAGATCGCGTCCAAAAGCATTGACGATGCGCTCACCGAGCGCACGCTCCTTGGCATAGATCAGGTTGGCACCTCGCAATTCAGCGCGCAGTTCCTCGCCACCAATCCGCCCAACATTGTCCAGCTGGTCGGTGGCAAGCGCGGCATAAAGGCGCTTGAGCGTGGCTTCATCAAGTGAGCCATAAGGCGACTCTTCACGCTTGAGAGCCTTGCCGATCAGGTTCTTTTCACGGATCAGGCGACCATAGGTAATGTCGCCGCCGCCAGCCTCGCCGCTTTGGATAAGACCCATCAGGCGCTTTTCCTGCGCGGTCATTCCGCTTTCACCAACCTCGCCAGCAATGGCGGTCAGTTCGCGGAAAAGATTGTCCATCTGCACTGGCGTTTGCTTCGGCACAGACTCATCGACTCGCTTATAGATTGCCGAGGCTTCTGCGTTCAGATCCGACCGAGTTTTCGTCAAGCTATCCTTGACGCGCTGTGATACGGTTCCAGGCGAAACCGCGCCTTCAACAAACTGCGCATCAAAGTCGCGCATGATGTTGTCAGCCTGATCGACGGCATTTGAGACAGCTGTGCGCCATGCCGCCTCAGCTTCACCACCAGCAAGCGATCGAGTCAGGCCAATGGCTGCACGCACCTGCGGATTGTCAGAAAACACATCGGCAGGAACTTCAATTCCAAGACGTTCGGCAGCAGCCTTTGCGTCTGGATTGATCTGGGCCATTTCGGCCAGCTTAATCTGAGCGCCCTTTGCCTTCGCGCCAGCGCCAGATGCCTCACGAATGATCGTGCCAAGTTCTGCGGCCATTTCAGGCGTAGGAGCGGGCGCAGCGGCTGCAGGTGCAACCGGAGCGGGAGAAGGCGCTGCAGCAGCCACAGGGGGCATTTCTGGGGCCATTGCAGCCACAGGCGGAACCTCAGGCATAACAGCACCAGCAGGAACCTCTGGAGCCATGCCGGTAAACGTGCCGGGACCGCCAGGCAGGAAACGATTAGCAAGTGCACCGCCAATGCCAGCAGCGCCGCCACCGATCAATGCACCAGTTAGACGCTGGCCTTCTGGAGCCTCTCCAGCGCCATATGCAGCGCCATAACCAATCTCACCTAGAAGCGGAGCAGCTCCAGCTAGGCGAGTGCCAGCAAGTGCTGCACCAGCACCGCGCACGGCTGGGATCGATCCAAGGATGCCACCAGTTACTTCACCAGCCAAAGAAGCTGTCGGAGCGCGCTCACGCAGATAATCCTTAGCGGCCTGCACTCGTGCAGGATCTAGGCCCAGAATCGGAGCTAGTTCATCGAGCGTGCCAGAGGTCAGCGCATTAGCTGCACCTACTGCATATCCACCGACAGCTTCACCAACAGGCGTTTCAAGCGCAGCGCCAATAATGCCCTGGGCGGCAGTCGGCTGTCCGGTCGGAGTGGCATAGAATGAAATTCCTTCGCCCTTCGCACGCGCATCGCGCATCCGCTGAATGTCCTCAGGCGAAAAAGCACCACGACCAATTTGTTGGTTAAATGTAATCAGTTCATCAACCGACAGACCGCGATTCCAAGCATCCTGCAATTGGCGCTGGGCTGCAAGATCCGCTTCGGTCTGGAATGGCTTTCCAGCCTCGATTGGAGCAACGCCAGGAGGCGGTGCAGCACCACCAGCAGCAGCAATAGGCTCACGCTTTCCACCAAGCTGCTCAAGTTGACGTTTATAGTATTCCTCAGCGCGCTGCACACCAGTCAGGAACTGTCCCTGGCTCTGGTTTGGATCAAGGTTTGCGATCGATGAGGCAAGGCGGCGCGCTTCGCTTTCAGCGTTAGCAAGCGAGGCAATGCCACCAGGATTGATCTGAGCCAGAACAGCAAGCTGATCTTGAATGAGATTGCCTTCAACAAGGCTCAGAGCGCCTTCAAGGTCAGCGCGATTCTGACCGAGGACAGCGCCAATCAATGGCGTTTCTCGAACGCGGCCAGCAGTCTCACCAACCGAAAGAGACTTTTCGGCAAGCTGGCGGATATTTGCCAGGGCATCGAGTGCCGAATTGATCTTCATGATGCGGTTTGGATCAACCGCAGCAGGCTTGGCAGTCGGCTGACCACCAACGTCCTTAAACTCGCCAGTGATGTTGCTGATCTGATAGGCGCGATTGGGATCCAGACCAGCAGCCTTCTTTTCAGCTTCCGTAGCAAGACGGAAGGTCTCAGTCGGCTTTTCTGGCTTTTCCGGCTTTCCTGGCAGGATCACACCACCCTGCAGTGGCTGGTCCTTTGCGCCAGTGACAGGCTTGCCAACCGGCTGCGGAGGCGCATCCCACTGAACGGTGTTCGGATCAATCTGCGCCATATTCAATCGTCCCATCTTGATATTGCACAACGCGGCGACCATCAGGCATGGTTCCGGTGCGAACGATAATCTTAATCTTGTTGTCTGTCAGCCATTTGTTAAATCGTCCTTGACCTTCTGGGCCAAGCGATTGGCGGATGACATTAGCCTCAGCCTGAGTGATCTTATTAGTGCGCGAGGCATTTCCAAGAATGGATGCTGCACCCTGCTCAGTGACAGTTTTCGGCTGCTCTGCTGGCGGAGGAGTTTCTGCGCCAGGCTGTTGCTGCCAGCGCGAAGCGCCTGGAGCCATTGACGGAGGACCAACATAAGTGCGGCCATCCCCAAGCGGAATGCTGACAATCCCGCTGCGACCAAACTGCGCGAATTCAGCAGCTGCTGCGTCCCCGAAAGTCTTTTTGATGAAATCAAAGTCCTGCTGGAATGCAGTCCTTTCATCCTTTGATCCAACAGCATCATTGATCTTTTTAAACTTATCAGCATCCGCAAATGCCAGCATCGTTCCAAGAACATTGCGTGCTGCAGCAGGATTGACGCGAATGCCCTGTGCTGAGTCACGCAGTTGCTTGGCAACATTAGGCTCACCAGAGTTTTCAAATGCCAGTGCAGATTCTTCCAGCTTGGCAATGGCAGCATCGGCAGAGATATTTCCCTGCGCATCAGGACGCAGCAACATGAATGCCTGCTCACCAGCGCCAAACAGCGCATTCTTGCGCGCATCGCTGAACGTCTTTTGCTGACCCAGAAGCGTTTCAGCCAGATCAGGATTGGCACGAACCTGCGCCATATAATCCTCATAGCTGGCATTCGGACCAAGCTGGGCCAGCGCAGCATTAAGGCGGCGAAGCTTGCTTGCCTCTTCCTCTTGTGCTGCAGCACGAGCTTGAGCAGCACGACCAGCTTGACCGATCTGCATTCCCTTTAGGAAGGCATCACCTGGTGATGCAATGTCCAGGGTATAATTATAAGGCTGAACCATGATTTACCTCAGAACATCTTTCCAAAGCCAGGTTTGCCAGCGCCATAAGCCATGCCAGCAAATTGAGCGGGAAGGCTAAGGACATTGCCCCAAGCCTGTGCAGATCCAAGTTTAGCACCTGCCTGTGCCGCACCCATTTGACCAAACAGATCACCGATAGCACCAGCGGTTTCCTGACCAGCCGCACCAACACCTGCTGCCGATCGCTGACCAAGATTGGTCATTCCGCCAAGGCGCTCATATTGCTGCGTCAGGAATTGATTCAGCAAGGCAGGACGAAACTCAGCCAATGCTCCCTGCACGTTTCCGCCACGCAATCCGCCCGTTGCTGATGCCTTCTGCAGAATAGCTTCTTCACCCTGACGCGCCAAAGCCTGGAAGATTGGACTCTGCTCTTGCTGGGCAACAAAAGCCGCCTGGGATTCGGGCCCAGTCAAACCAAGTGCAGCCATCTGCTGCTGCAATGCAGGAGTGCCAGCAGCGACATAAGGCTCAAGCAGGCGGCGCATTTCTTCACGCGCAGCACGCTGCTCCTCAACGCCCATCATGGCTGCACGTTCCTGTGCGGCACCAGCACTCTTGGCCGCACTGGATTGCATTGCGCCGCCGATCAGCGAGGTTCCGCCAACGATTAGCCCGGTTACTGGATCAGGCATGAGACATTTCCTTCATGTATTCCTCAAGGCTTTCGCCATAAAGCTTCAAGACCGCATGGCCGATATCCATTGCTGCTTGCACGCCATGCTCGATCTGCACTGCAGCTAGAACCAGATCATAATACCCAGCGCGCCAGACAAAGCTGGTGGCGCAAGCACCGCCATCACGCTCAACGGTGTCGGAGGCTTTCCACTTGAACACCGCAACGCCCATCAGCGGGATCAGAACGTGCGCATTGCGCTGATAGAAGCCGTTGGCAGGAAGGCCGACCAAAGCGTTCCAGATGGCTGCATCGAGATCATCACGATCGATCGAAGCGCCATCGGCAATGTCGTCAAACAGCTGGATGACTTCCCAAAGCGCAATAAGCCAGTCAGAAGCTTCATCAGAAAGGCCAAGCGCCTCGGTGAAGTTCTTCCTGAGCCAATATTTGGGTGAGCCGTCCTGCGTCATTCAAACCCCTTTAAGGTGAGCCACCGGCTGCTCAATGACGCTCGGTGGCTCCACCCTATCATAATCAATCTTCAAATTCAAACTCGCGCTCTTCCCATGCCTGGCAGGAGCGCAGATCATGACAGATGAACTCGAACTTATGGCAATAACCACGGAAACCAGCCTCAACGTCCCACTGGTTCCAAGGAATCTTGTCCATCTTGGCCTGCATCAGCGTGCTGTTGTCGTAATATTCGCAGTTAGAGCAGCGACGACGACGAGCCTCGGTTTCATCAACCTGCATCGCCTTGCCAAGCGCACGCCAATATTCAGGATTGGCACCGCGCTCGTTGGTCGGCTTCTCAGGTCCAAGCATCCAGTCATCGATGACAGTCTGGGTGTTCTTCTTGTTTTCAGCAGGCGTGATAAACGGTTCACTTTCGCGGATACCGCCGAAGCCTTCAATCATGATCATTGGCTTTTTCATTATGAGATCTCCCGACCGGATGCGCGAATGTTGATGGCTGAGGCAGTGCCAGCAATCGTTGAGATAAAGCCACCATTGGCGAGAACCTGGCCGACCAACTCAGGGAAGGTATAGGTCTCGCTTGGCTGCAAGGTTTTAGTCTTGACGATCAAGTTGTCATTACCAGCCGATCCGCCATTGGTCACAAGGTTGACGCTGATCGTCGCAGCAGTTCCGCTATAATTGGTCGCAGTGAACTTATCGATGATCGTCGTGACATTGGTTGCAGTATACTGCGTGGTCTGCGCGTTCTCTGCGGTCTTGGCCGCAATCAGCACCTTAGTTGAAACAGCCATGTTAAACCTCCAGGGAACTCACATTATCGGTGACAGTCAAAATGACAGATGGAATGGCAGGATGAATTGCGCTTGCGGCCTCAGTTAAAATCTGCACGCTGGTATCATCGACTTCCCACATCAGTTCAAAATAATCTCCTGCGTTCATTTGTAGCAGAAAATTCCAAGCTGCGACAGTTTCAGCGTTGTTTCCCTGAATGCGAACCTGCGTTGTGCTATTAGGAACATCAGTCCCATTCTTACGCAGCCAGATATAAATCAAACCAACGCCACCAGCCGTCTTATCAAGCTGGGCAGAAAACTGGATGTTATAGACATTTGGTCGATCGACATAGATGCGAGACGTTGGAGATCCACACGTCACGCCAACAGATAGATCAGTGGTGTTAAAGGTCATCGCATATGCGGTATTGATTGCCGCTGCAGTCTGCGTGGTCGTGTCATAGAACGAACCATAGCGAGGCGTGCGATATTCTTTCGGCGGAGGCGTTTGCTGCAACGCGGTGATCTGAGCCTGCAGCGAAACGATATCATCGATCGTTGCGGGAAGCGCCTGCTTGTTAAGGCTATCGCTTAGGGCCTGAACCTCTGCCAACGCCTGATCAGCAGCAGCACCAGCGTCACCGGCTGCAATGTTGATATCATCAACCGTGATATTCGTGACTGTATCAACCGCAGCGAACAGGTTCTCGAACTGCTTGATCTGCTCGAAGTCCTGTAAGAACGATGCAAGCTGATCTCGCGTTAGGCCAAGGCGAATGGGTGTCTTGGCCATTAGAACGCCAACGGCTCGATTGCCGCCTCTAGCCTGATAAACGAGAGATGTGCGTCTGATGTGCCTTGGAAGCGTTGAATGCGCCAGTTACGCATCCATCCCTGCTGGAACCAGACCAGGCGCTTGGCATACTGCCCCTGCTTACCAGCGTTGATGAATTTCTGCTGGCTCCAGTTCAGGCCATCAGTTGAATAGCTGGTGTTGATGGTCGGATCTTCGCCATAGGCAACCGAGCCAGTCAGTGCGACCAATTCAAGGTTCTGGAAGATCGCACCGCGTCCCTCATTATAGACGATCGTCGTGCCAAACTCCCAGCGCACCTTGCTGCCGTAATGCGTGGAGACGTTCTGCACGAGATAACCGACATTGGTGTTGATCGGATCTCCGCAGAGCCATTTGTCGTAGCACCAGACAAAGTTCTGGCCGCGATATTTGGAAAATCCAACCAGGCTGCTGGTCAGCGTGAACCACACCGGCTGGCCCAGTTCCTCAGATGCAGACCCGTCAAAGACCAGCGTGCGGTCAGGCAGATGGACATAAAGATGCTGGTGCGCTCGATCGTTGCGCATCTCCATGTTCACGTTGGCAAGCTGCGCCTCGGTGTAATTTAGCAGAATCTCATCGATCTCTTGCGTGCTGATCTTCTGTGCGTTGGCATTCACGCCAAGATAGATGCCAGGTGCTTCATTCCAGCCACTGCCAAGGAATGCGCAGGTCTCCATGAAGATGCAGCAGGCGTGTGTCCCAACTGCGCCTTTTTCGATCTGAGCGCCTTCAATGCGCTGGAATGGGAATAGATCACCGCCCACGTTATCGAACACTTCGATCGTGTTGCGATTGAGCGCATAGACCTCATTGCGAAGCTTGAGCAGCGCCACGATCGGATCTGGATCAGCTTCTGCAGAACCATATTTCAGCGGATTGACCGCGTATGGATTGCTGAGATCGGTGACGACGAGGAACTCGCCATCGGTGGTCATGAAATAACCATCAACCCAGACCACATCGAGGACCACGCCAAGATCTGGATCGGTCACCTGCGTGACGGTCGTTCCATCGTAATAGAACAGGTTTCCATTGGATGCGATCGCCAGCAGATCGAAGGAATAATCCATCGAAACGTCTTTGCCATCGTTTCCAACATCGCCAATGACGGTGACCACGCCAGTGCTGGAGACAGAGCAGAACTTGGAACCCATCACGCGATAGCAGACGTTGTTCCAATTGATGCCGCCACGATCGATGCCAGGGCCAGTGCCATTGGCAACCAAGCCATCAGCAGGACGCAGGAAGCCTTCGCTGATACCATTGCCCTTTGGCACCGGAACCATGTTAACTGGATAGGACGTGCGAAGGTCTGGGCCGGTGTCCGTGTAGATGCCGTTCAGGATTGGGATCTGGACCATCTATTTTACCCAGTAATTTCGCGGCAAGCGATTAGCCGCTTGTTCAAGAACAGTTGCCCACCGAACATTTCCAGGTTCATAGTGACCAAGCGGATTGATGCGATCCACTGAGCATCCTTCTGGTCGTGGACCAAGTTCAGCAAAAAACTCTTCAAAGTTCTTAAACCGAAATTCAACATTTGCATATGCTGGATGATGCGCAGCACCTTGCCTGCACCTGCGTTTAGCACGCTCATAACTTTTATACGCCGGAATGCGATCTGGATCGTTTTTGATTCCAGTTCCCTTTCTGGGATGCGATCTACCATCAAAGCGAGTTTGATTCCTGCATGGCTTGCAGAATAATTCCTTACCCTCTCGCTCTGCTTTGCGAACAACATCACTACGTGCCTCCCTCGACTGTTTGCAGTGAGGACAGGTAACTATCACTTTGAGATTGAAGTTTGGCATCTGGCACTCCTTGGAATGCCAGCATTGTAATACCAATTGGAATTATTGTCCACTTCACGCGGTTTGCCCAATAGGCTGCGCTCATCTTGCCTTTGGCGATGTTCTTTGCGTGCCGAGCCTTAAAGGATGCGCGCTTCTTCTTCATCGCTTCTGACTCGCCAGCTTTGGGCTTACCAGCAGTCTTTGCGCCTTGCTCACCAAAGCGAATCGTTTTGATCTTATCGCCTTCTTTGGCGACAACGATATGCGACTTCTTCGGATGCCCAGGCGTGCGCTTTGGCTTGTTGTATCCAGCCACCCCAGCCTTAGCTAATCTAGGATCTTTCTTCGGCATAGGGCTTAGTCAAACCTCAAAGCAGGATATAGCTGCCATCTTCTTGAAGCAGGAAGTCACCATTTTCCTGAAGCAGCGCGCCAAGAATGGGACCGCCGTTTTCGTTATAGAAACGCAGGCGATTGCGAAGGCGAGTGAGCAGGAAGCCCATTAGAAGCCTTCACCCGGCATAATGTGAAGCGAGCCACCGCCAGCAGGTGCGATATAGGCAATCTTATCATAATCGCGGAACTTGCTGATCGTTACCTGAGCATTCGGCGGGACCAGATAGTCAGTGGTCGTGGCAGCAAGAGTTCCAGTGCCAACGCGGACAAAGCACTCAACCGAATTGCGATTGGTGATGCAAAGCGAACTAGTGTTCACTGGAATATCACTGCTTGCCGATGAAGCGCCTGGGGAAACCACAAGAGCCTTGGTGTAGGCTGGGGCAAAAGGTTCAATATTGGCCATCTCAAAACTCCTTGAACATCATATATCGCAAATCAGCCGACATACCAAGCAGTGCCGTTGCTCCAGACCGGAACCTGGTTCGAACCGCCACCAGCCGCTGCAGTGCCGAAGGTGGCAACGTTGCAGTCAGTGATGAACGCGCGCGCACCAGCATTGCCAACAGGATTGGGAAGTTGACCGAAGGTGGTCGGAGTTGTCTGGACGCTATTGCAGACCACGCCATCGAAGTTCTCTTCGATGAACTGGATGAAGGTCGTGATCGAGGCGCGGCGCGAGTCACCCTGATTAGGAACCCAGAGGACCAGATTGTCACCGCCTGAAAGCTGCGTGATCAGCGGCAGATAGTTGATAGTCGGCATTGCTTAACTCCACTCAATAGGACCATCAGGTCCAGCATCAACAGGATCAATGGCAGGCTGGGCATAGGGATTGTCCCAGCGCCAAGGCTTATTGCCCTGACCGATCGGCATCGTGTCAGGCAGCTGCTTCTCAAGCGGGAAGGTTGCGCGCTGCATCAGAACGTTGAGAGCGTTCTTTGCTATCGCCTTGGTGTCGGGAGAAACAGTCTTGCCATATCCTGGAGCGATTCGGATGGCGAGGTTGGTGATCACCGCTTCCCATGCGCTGTCAGGCGTAAAGGTCTCGGTGTCCAGATCTGCATCCTGTGGGCTGCTGGCGATGGGATAGCCTAGGCGAATGCCGGAGGCGTTCCATTCCATCATCATGGCATCCAAGCGCCGCAGAGCCGATTCCAGCTGCTCAGGCTGGAGGTCGAACACATAATCAGCCAGCCCGATTTCCTCGAAGGCTGCAGTTACAAACTGGCGCTTGGTGTATCCCACGATTAGCCCTCCAGAGCCTCAGCGATGCGTTCTGCCAGCTTCTTATCAGAAGTTCGCGCATTAAACGAGACACCAAGTTCTTTTGCCTTGGTTTCCAGTTCATCGCGGGTCGGAGCAGACACCTCATCAACGGCATCTTCGAATGCCTCAGCGGCTTCGATGATCTTGCCAGCGATCTTGCCAGCCGCAGCTTCCTCATAAGACGGGAACCAGCCCTTCTTGAGCAGCGCATCAAACTCAGCCTTATCGGCTGCGCCAGTGGTCTTGTAAGTGCCGCCACGCGGCTTCTTGTGCGGACCAGGGGTCTTGTAAAGAATGGTAGGGAAGCTGCTCACTTCTTCTTCCCCTTAACAGCACGCTTCGGAGCCTTCGACGGCTTACCAGCCTTCATCGCGGCTTCACGAGCGACATTGAGAGCAATGGCGATCGCCTGCTTCTTAGGGCGACCAGCCTTCTCTTCCATCTTGATGTTCTTGCCGATGCTAGTCCGGCTGTAACCCTTTTTAAGCGGCATCTTGATCACTCCTTGAATGGAAGTTGGGGGAGACCGAAGCCTCCCCCATCCCCTGTTAGACTTACGCCTGGTTGAACAGCAGGATGCCTGCCATTTCCGGGTTGGTCATCACAACGCCGTAGAGCGTATCCAGCGTGTAGAGCGTCTGGAAGG
>JAAOEI010000186.1_pt1 | contig 26062 bp, 26 predicted proteins | sample 7059261 | NCBI WGS metagenome assembly JAAOEI01 (sample SAMN14008812, study PRJNA610033) | viral metagenome | isolation source: viral particles filtered from seawater | place: China: Hangzhou Bay, Yangshan Deep Water Harbour | collected 2017-10-31 | reverse complement strand
TTGAGTTCCTGCAACTGACAGCGAACCCGATAGATATGGCGATTGTTGGACCGGACGGACGAGCGAACATCCTTCGGAGTGTGGCACAGAATCTCGGCCTTGAGCATGAGAAGACGGTACCGGACAATGACGAGCTGCAAGCCCGTATGATGGCTCAGCAACAGGCAGCGGCTCAACAGGGAGGAGGTGATCCGAACCAGCAACCCGGACCTAGGGATCAGCGAGCCGGGCCTGAAGCCGCGAGAGAGGAAGTCGAGGGTGATTTTACAGGCCCAACCGGAAGACCCGGTATGAGGGCGGGAGGCTAATACGATGCCATGTGGTATGAAGCATAAATACGGAAATGGTGGACAGGTAAAGGTTCACTATGCAGACGGTGGCCCGGTGAAGAAGGCCAAGAAGAAAAAGGCCAAGAAGAAGGTCGCTACCCCAGAGATGCTTGGTACTGGTCTGGCTGCCAAAGCAGGTGAATCTATACGCGGCACCCGTAAGAAACAGATGGAAGACCTCGGTCTTTGAACACGACTACTCGGAAAAGTGAGAATTAGGCGATGACTACTTATATTACTGTTGACTATGACGGTCAATCCGGCGGCGAATTTGTAGAGGAGGGGGCGCTTGTTACGTGGACGGTACCCAGTTCCTCGTCTGGATTTATCGTCACCGACATACCGGATGGTGCAGCTGGTTCACTCCGTATGGCGCTGGTCAGCGGTGTACTACCTTCCAACAATGCTACCCTCACGCAGGGTGGCGTAACTGCACTCGCCAATAACGAGAACGGTGCCAAGATCGAGAATATGCTCTACCCGGCATACGCTCGTGAGGACTTGGCTGTCGCCGCTTCTGGCGCGATTACGTGGACCGGCCCGGCGCTCGGTACCACCCACAGTTTCTTCTTCGACGCCCAGACGAGCAACGTGGTCGCTAACGAGATTCTTACCTTCTCCGGCGGTCAGACCTGCGAAGTCATCACGGTAGAGTCGGACGCAGGTGCCTCTGGTGAACTGTCAGTCCGGATCATCGGTGACATTGATATTGACGGTCTTCCGGCAGACAACGAGACGTTCACTGGCGACATCGCTGGTGACGGTACGGTTGATGGTGCCTTCCACCCTCGAGGCTATACTCCTGAAGAAGTCCACAGGCTTCTCTCGGACCTCAACGACGACGAGACGATCTTCGGTGACGACGACCTCTCGATCATCGACCCGACCGCTTCTGAACGTCAGACCGGCGTGCAGGTCAAACTGCTCGGTACCATAAATATTAACGACACCGTCGCCCAGCACATGTATGGCGGTTCTATCGAGCAGGGCAGCGGCAATACGCAGGAGGTCTACTCGGGCCTTGGCGTCAACGTAACGTCGCCTCTGGCTACCTCGGTGCCAGTTCTCATCCAAGAAGACACGATCATCACCGAGTACTGGGATAATGCCTACTTCCCGAACTCTGTATCCGGTAAAGTACGAATTCTCGTCAAGACTATCGAAGATGGCGTGGCCATCGACGGTCAGCGAGTGCGCGGTGCGCTTCTCGAGTTTGGTGAGCTGTACTTCTTCGCAGGCACGACCATCGGCTTCGGTGAGGTGTCACTCGCCCTCGTATCCGCCGCAGACGGTAACAACAACACCGCCGTTGGCACAGTCGCAGGTGCGCCGTACAACACGATCGTACTGACTGAGGGCTACCACACTCTTGACTTCAACGAAGGCTCTGGTGCCACCCCGTTCGGTCTGGACATCGACTTCGGTTCGGCCAACAGCCTACAGACCTACGAGCGTACCAAGTACATCCAGCGGCGCGGAACAGCGGAAACTTTGTTCGGACGCAACGCCCAGCTGTTCACCGGCATCAACACGAACTTCGCCTACAATGGTGAGGTCGGCGCGATCGCCGAGGACAATGTACTCCAATGGGGTACTGAGATTCCCTACACGGGCGGCGCTGGTACGATTGTTGCTGTTGGCGAGGTTGTCGAGGGTGGTACCTCCGGCTCTCGCGGTCGGGTCATCTTTGTTGACGACACAGCTGGCTCCGGCACAATTGTCGTGGCTGACCCCACCGGCAACTTCAATAACACTGAGTCCCTGACCACCCTGCGCGGCGCGTCGGAGTGGACGGCCACCTCTGGTACGGTTGTGAACAACACGGCCTCTGGTCAGCTGCTCCTCGTTGCCAAGGATGACGCTGGCGCTACGGGTAACGTCTACGGTCAGCTGCTCACGGGTACGATCCCGGCCAGCGGCCAGACCCTATTCGGCGCTACAGACGGTGACACGCTGGACGTCAACGGTGCAGTCAGCACCCGCACGGTTAACAGCCAGCTCGTCGGCTCCTACACCGGCTCGAACTACAACCCGATGAACTTCGGTATTGCGATTGCCGTCTCTGACGCCATCGCTGGTGACTCGTTCACCAACCTGCTCGGCGCGACCATCGCACCGCCTGACAATCGCTCTGGCTCGGTCACGAACCTCTCGGTTGGCGACTACGTCACGGTCTACCCGTGGGATGGTGTGGCTACCGACGTCAACGGCGATGCAGAGCCGGACTTCAACGAGATGACCACTACTGCCCTTGTAACAGGCGGTGTCTCTACGACTGTCGTAGTTGGTGCAAGTAATATCCCTGCCAATACCCCGGCTGCGGGTTGGATCAGACTTGAACGTGACTCTGACGGTAACTACGACCTAATCGAGTACAGCTCGTGGACGAATACCACTGGTACATTCACGTTAGTTGGTACAGCGCCGAATACGGCCACCAACCCGGCTAATGTGTTCCGTGCATTGATAGACCAAGTGGCGACAGCAGCGTCACACTCTTACACGGCAACCTACACTACCCCGAACGATGTGGCGGTGACGGTGCGGCGTGGTGGTGTGACTCCAATCAAGACATTTAAGACGACGGCGGAGTTTGGAGCATTTAGCATCTCAACAATTCGTACGCCTGACTCATAAGCATGAGGAGACGGAATGGCTACTGTTTCCGTTTCATTTAACGGCACGCGGGTAAATGATTCCGACGCAGCTACTAATACAGGTAACTGGGGTTCATCTGGCCCGGCTCCGGCGTCAGAGTTCCCCCTTGCCTATCAGGTAACGTCTGGGACCACCACTGGTGCTGTAAACAAGAAGATCAACTCAACGTCGTTGGGTGGTCTTGACTTCGATCCTGTTACTGGTACGCCTGTAGATATGACTGCCGCAGCCAACCGCCTGTGGTTCGTCAAGACATACGTAGCTGACTCGTTCGACCTGAATACAACTGAGGGCGTTCGTATCGGCGTTGGTTCTGGCAATGCTGCCTACTACTATTACAACGTCGCCGGTTCAGGTGCCAACAATACACGGTTCAGTACATACCCTGCACAGGGTGGATACCTGATCTTCGGCCTTGACCCCAACATAGCTCAATGGCGGGAAGGTAATGTAGGTAGCCCTGTACTTACCGCTGTTGACTGGGTTGGCGTACAGTGTGCGTTCGTAAACGGTACTGCTAAGGCTGAGAACTTGGCCCTCGACGCAATCGACATCGGAACGGGGCTTGTTCTGACCGGCGGGGACGGTGTTGACACTGACGGTGATTTCACGAGTTTTGTTTCGACCGATCAGGGTACCAAGACGAATCGTTGGGGAGTTGTAACTGGTAGCGGCAACGCCGTTAAAGTGAATGGCCTGCTTGAGATTGGCCGAAATACTGGTGGTACGGCTGTTGCAACAGGTTTTACTGATACTACGTCTATTGTCACGTTCCCCGATGGCTACCATAGCCGAGGGCTTGTCGGCGTAGATGTTGACCTCGGTAGCGCCAGTACAGCTGTTACGATTGACTCCCTGATGATCGGTGAAGGCGCTCTTAACGGCGCTGATGCCGACGACACTCGACCAGACTTTACTGTGAATGGGACGTCTGGGTCGCTGGCAGTCGGCGCTCAGATGCGTAATTTCCGCGATGTCACTTTTACTTCTGTATGTGCCGTAGATGGCGCAGATATTGAGTGTGTGCTTCTGGTTCAGAACAGCTGTGACATCGAGAACAGCATCATCCGCACCAACCAAGTAACGCAGGTTGCTACACTGCAAGACCCGACTTTTGGTACGTCTACGGACCTGAACAACACGGAGTTTGTGCAGTCAGGTGTGGGACACGCCATTGAGATTGACACAGTTGGTACATACAATCTTCAGGACATCACCTTCACCGGCTACGGCGGTACGCCCGGTACGAACAGTACTCCCAGCTCGGGAGCAAACGACGCTGCCATCTATAACAGCTCCGGCGGTGCGGTCACGATCAACGTCAACGGTGCGGGCAACCAGCCCAGTGTCAGGAACGCGGCTGGCTCGACGACCACGGTCAATCAGACGGTGACGGTTACGATCAAGGCGGTTGATACGGCTGGTGACCCGATTCAGCACGCCAAAGTCTTCTTGGAGACTGGGCCGGGAGGTACCGCGAGTATTTCTAATGTCGGTGCTACCAGTGTAGATGCGGGTGCGTCTGCAACAGGTGTCACCTTGTCTGAACCTGCTGGTACGCAGGAGGATGACCTGATCCTCGTGATCGTCAAGAACGATGCGACTACCTCAAACTGGACCCCCCCTGCCGACTTCACACAGATTGACCAAGCCACAGGTACGTCTAACCAGCGTTTCTGGATAGGGTACAAGGTACGTGGAGCCACAACCGGCAGTGGCTATTCCTTCACCCATGATTTCGGTGCAGGCACTCATACGGCTGGGCAGTTGGTTGTCTACCGCGACGAGAACACAAGTACCCCGCTGGATGTTTCATACGTGCAGGCGAACCATAAGACAGATAGCGTAGATGACCTGAGTTACGCCCCCAGCGCCATTACAACTACGACAAACAATGCGTGGGTCGTCATTATGAGTGGCTGGTCAGGCGGTCCCGGCACGGTGAGCTGGGCAGGTATTTCTGGATACACGACTGATGCTACCCTTGAGGGTGGTAGTGGACGTAACCTGAATACTATATCCAAGCTGGTTGCAACAGCTGGTACAGAAACACCGGGATCGTTCGGTACGACTGGTGACGCGGGCGAGGATGGTACGAGTTTCACTCTCGCTATCCGGCCCGGTACGACCTCTACAGGTGGCGATGACTTGATTTCCTACGCCCTCACGGACTCTCTTGGCGAAACCAGTGTCAGTTACGGTGGCAGCACCCCGCAGGCTGTGAGAGGCTATGTTCGGAAAGGTTCTGTCTCTCCGGTCTATAAAGCCAGCCCGATTAACGCTACTATTGGTACCAATGGTTTGACCCAGACAGTTACGCTGGTAAGTGATGAATAATGGCAGTTTCAGTCGATTGGATCACAGGAGTCATCACAGTCCCAAGGGCTGATATGACTCTCATTCAGGCTTCGCCGGAGGTGCGAGAGCTTGACACGACTGCGTTCTTTGACGAGCTGAAGCTGCTTGAGGCGTCGGAGGCAGGTATGCCGTGGCCGGACACTCAGCGGCACAACCTGTCGTATACCATTTCCGGTATAACCTACGCTGAGTCACTCGAGATCATCCCACCGTATTCTGTGACGTTCGAGGATGCCCAGTACGCCGTATCCCTCAAGGGAACGAACAACAACATCATCGACGTTGCGAACACTAATCAGGTACGTATCCTCGCCAACAACTCGGCGGGCCTGATTGATGTACCGATTACGCAAGCTGACAAAGATGCAATTGTCAACCAAGTTTTCGCGCAGGTGATGGAAGGTACAGAGACGTTCGCCGAAGCCATACGCCTGATACGAGCCGAAGCTGCTGGCTCCATAGCTGTGACTGGAACCGAGAACCGGATCAAGTCGGCTGATGGTGGTAAGGACAGAATTGTGGCGAATGCTGATGAAACCGGGCGAACTGTGACCTCGACGGATGGCGCGTAATGTACGGCACAGGCTACTACGCGGTCAGCTACTACGGGCCGTCCTATTATGTAGGTAGGGCTGGTGCCGACGCTGGCGTTGCGCTGTTCACATACGAAACCTTGATCGCCGAAACCCGAGCACGCCTGAAGGACAAAGTCGCATCAAATTACCGATATTCTGACGCCATGCTCATCTCAATCCTGAACCGTGGCCTCAACGACCTCAACAGGATCAGGCCGGATGCTTGGTATTCCTTCTATGGAATATACCCCACTGGGGTACCTGAGATTACTGACAACTTCATCACTGAGGCTGGACAGGTGAATTGGGAGTCTGACTTCCAGCCTGACATCAGGTTCTACCCTGCGATGGTGGACTATGTCACTGGTTTCGTACACATGATGGAGGACGCCTATGTCGATGAAGGTGTCGCACAGGCGTTCATAAGCGAGTTCAGGAAGAAGGCTTTAATCACATGACCGGTCCCAGACACTTGTTCTGAATTCAAGAATCTAGTACGATCAGCGTGAACTCTCTCACATAGCTATGGAGAATTAGGATGAAAGGCAAACATTGGGGCAGCCTGACTGCTTCCGTAGAACCCGGATACCGCACGAACGTGCATGGTTCCCACGGTGGTTCGCCGAGTGGCAAGATGGTTGCTGTCTCACGCACGAAAGAATATGCGACGAATGTCGTGGGTAGTCATGGCGGCACTCCCAGCGGCAAGTTCCTCGGCCAGACCAAAGACAAGATTCGCCACGGTTCCAAGCTCAGTGCGAACCGCACCAGCGGCGTATCGACTGGTCACGGCGGCGGCCAACACAAGGCTGGCGGATAATGGCTAAGGTCACAAAAACGCTCAACCTGTCCTCGTTGGACGGGGTATATGACGTCGAAATTAACAAGGCAGCTCCCAGCGCACGACGTCAGAGGGACGGATCGAAGGACGGCAAGGCAGTAGCCGCCAAGCAGAATGCCAGCCAAGATACCGACGATGCCCGTGCCAGAGCGATCCATTATGGATACGATCCGGATGCGAAGCTGCCTATTGGCTTCTTTGAGTGAAACTGAAACTAGACAAACAAACAGCGCAGTCATTAACTAATCTCCGGATAAACCCGGACTTCAAACAAGTGTTGAAATGGCTCGAAGGACACCGCGAAAAGTTCGATGAGGAACTCCTCACCGCCGAAGGCACTCCCCTGTATAGAACGCAGGGGAAGGCTTTCGTCGTTGACGGAATATCTGAAGCGTTCGTGACGGCCCCCGAGATCACTGAAAAATTCAAACAGGAGAGGTAATACGCCATGAGTGCGCTACCGAAAGCAGTACGAGATCAAGTAGAGCAAGCCAACAAAATCGTCGAAGAAGTGTATGGCGACGACGGCAAACTGAAAGTTGAAGAACCGGCCAAGGAACCGGCCAAAGAACCACCTAAAGACGAGGCGGAACCACCTAAGATCGAGGCGGAACCGGCCAAGGAACCGGCCAAAGAACCGGCCAAAGCCGAGCCGACCGACTGGGAGCACAAGTTCAAAGTGCTTCAGCGTATGCTGAACCTCGAAGGTATGGTCGCTTCTATGCAGGCGTTGAAAGATAAGCCAGCGGAACCTGAACAGCCCAATAAACCCGTTATTTCCGATGAGGAACGTGAGCAGTTTGGTGACGATCTCATCGACCTGATCCAGCGTGTATCGCTTAAGGCTACACTGCCGGAAATCGAATCTCACCTGAAACCCCTTGAAGGGCGTGTGAAACAGGTGGATGAAAAAGTTGCAACTAGCCAGAAGTCTATGGCAGAATCCAAACGTCAACAGGTATTCGACCGCCTTGCGGCAGCTGTACCGAACTGGGAGGCCCAGAACGAGGACGAAAATTTCCTCAACTGGCTCGATGAACAGGAAGGACTGACCGGAAGACCGAGAGCATACTTTTTGACAGAAGCGATGAAGAACGCCGATGCTGATAAAGTTATTGCGTACTTCACGAGCTTTCAAAGCGAAAACGCTGCTGCTACACCAGCGGAACCTGCTCCGGAACCAACCCCGGAACCACAGGTCAAGTTGGACGAATTGACGGCCCCCGGAACGCCTCAAACCGGGACAGCAAGCGCTCCGAACGAAAGCGGTAAGCGGGTATGGACCCGCGCAGACATAGCCCAGTTCTATGCTGACCGGAATGAGTTTGTAAAAAAGGGCAAACCGATTCCGAAAGAGATGACGAAGTTGGAAAAAGACATCTTCGCAGCTCAAGCAGAGGGCAGGGTTCGTTGAAACCGACTCTAAGGAGTGATTAAAAATGGCATATCCAACTACCACACCGTGGTCAGGCGCAGCCCCTACAACGGCGTATGCTGGCAACTTCATCCCTGAAGTATGGTCCGGCAAACTCATTGAGAAATTCTATGAGGCCACCGTTCTTGGCGCTATCGCTAACACGGACTACGAAGGCGAGATCAAGAATCAGGGCGATACGGTAAATATCCGTACCCGTCCCGATGTTGCGATTGCTGACTACAGTGCCGACATGGACCTCGTGGTTACTCGTCCGTCGAGCGCAAAACTTCAGCTGCTCATCGACCAAGGTAAGTACTTCAACGTAGCCCTTGACGATGTGATGGAGCTTCAGAGCGACATCGACATGCTGAGCATCTGGGCAGAAGACGCCGCAGAACAGATGAAGATTGCGATTGACACCGACGTTCTCGACTTCCTGACGAACGTAGCCGCAACCGGCAACGGTTACGACGACATCGTCGCTGAGAACAAGGGTGCCACCGCTGGTGCCATCTCGGGTGACATCAACCTTGGCTTCAATACGCTTCAGACCAACGCGGTTCTGGTGGACAATGGCGGTACGAATGCTTCGCCGATTGACTACATCCTGCGTTGTGGTCAGGTGCTCGACGAGCAGAACGTCCCCGAGTCGGGCCGCTTTATGGTCATCCCGGCATGGTTTGCCGCGCTGGTCAAGCAGTCTGACCTGAAGGACGCCTCGCTTGCTGGTGACGGCACTTCGATCCTGCGTAATGGCCGCCTCGGAATGATCGACAGGTTCACGCTGTATGTCAGCAACCTGTTGCTCGACACCGAGACGACTGGTGCGTTCCCGGTTCTGTTCGGTACGACTTCCGGACTGACGTTCGCTGCACAGTTCACGAAGATGGAAACGATTCGCTCTGAGCGTTCGTTCTCCAACTTGCTCCGTGGCTTGCAGGTCTATGGCCGTAAGGTCGTGAAGGGCGAAGCCCTCGGCGTCGGCTTTATCCGTAAGTCTTAATCGGACGCTGATCTGGACCCCAGTCTCATCATTATGGTGGGCTGGGGTCCTCCCCTTAACCGGAGGGTCCGATGGCTAAGACATACCAGACACTCGTATACGAAGCTCGTGAGCTTCTTCAGGACACGGATACCGACCAACAACGGTATCTTGATTCAACCCTCCTTAACATGCTGAACCGTGGTCTTCACGATCTGTCGAAGATCAGGCCAGACCTCACGTACACGGCATATAACGCCAACTCCCTCGAAGTCCCCGAGATTGTTGAGTCAGCCCCCGGTGCCGGACAGGTTGCTTGGACTGACACGTGGCCGTGGGAAATGTGGTTCTACAACAGGATGGTGGAATACGTTGTCGCGCTGGCAGAAGTCACCGATGACGAGTACACTGTGGACGGCAGAGCTGCACTTCTCCTACAACAGTTCCGTAATGGAGCACTAGGACTGTAATGGCTACCGAGTACACAGAATCACTGGACACCCTGCTTCAAGACACGATCCCAGAACTACCCGGTGTGGTTCGGGCTGTCGCGGAGAGGGAACTCAGACTGACCTTTCGGGAGTTTTTCGAGAGGTCTTTTGCATGGCGGTCTGTCCTGACGATTGACGCCCCTAGCGGTGACACGGCGATCTGGCTTCAGGACTCGAATGACCTTGACGCCAACTCAGATGTCATTGCCATCCTACATGTAAGTTTTGAAGGTAACGGACTGGCTAGTTATGCAGCTAAGCCTGACCGTGTGGATACCACTGCCACCAACTTACCAGTTGGGTTCTACATGACGTCGAACCCCGACGAGTTCAAACTGTACCCCCAGCTGGAAGTAGCAAAACCCGGCGCACTTGAAGTTCATGTGGCGCTGACGCCTAAGATCGACGCAGTTACGTTCCCGCGTCAGATCAGCACCAAATACTATGATGCGCTGCGTGAGGGCTTCCTTGCCCGTATGTACGCGCACCCGAACAAACCCTACTCCGCCCCGATGGTAGCCGGACAGATGCGGCATAATTTCAGGCGACGGATTGGGTACTATAATGCACAGGCCAAGCAGGGCTATAATGACGCTCAAGCATGGTCGTACCCGGTGGGGTGGAGGAAGTAAGACATGGCAATCCTGTTTGCAAACAACTGTAGCACCACCCTGTCTGTTAGCATTACTGCTGGTTCGGGTGTTATTCAAGTAGCTGATTCGAGTACGTTCCCACAGCCTACAGGTGGAGACGTCATCTATATTACCCTTGAAGACCCGGCGGGAGACATCGAGATTGTCAGGTGCAGTGCCAATGATGGTGCTGGCACCTTTACGGTTGATGCTGGCGGGCGGGGCATTGATGGTACGACAGCACAAGCGTTCAATGCGACAGAGACTCGTGTAGAGCTGCGTCTGGTCAAGACGGTATTAGATGCGCTTCTACAGACTCTAGGCGGCACGATGGCCGGTAACCTAGACATGAACAACAATGACATCATTGATGCTGTGTTGTCTGGTACTGGCACTAAAGTGACAGCTGGCGAGATCGTTGGAGTACCCTTGCGTGGCTTAACTGGTACATCGACGAATGAGATTTTAGTTCCGACAGATGGTGTTAGCAGGGCCACAGCTGGCGGTGCAGATATTGTTGTCGCTACTGATCCGTCAGTGGTTCAGGCCACTGAAACTTCTCTTGGTATTGCAGAGATCGCAACTCAAGCAGAAATGGACGCAGGACTTGATGATCTTCGTTTTGTCACCCCTAAGAAATTTCTTGACACAGCTGCCTCAGAGACAGTTAACGGAACGCTTCAGTTAGCGGCAGCAGCAGACGTTACGCTAGACACACCTACCGTTGCTGACAAAGCGGTTACGCCAGTTACACTAGCTGCACGTACCGCTAGTGAGACTCGTGCCGGTCTAGCGGAGAAAGCGACTCAGGCAGAGGTAGACGCAGGTACCGACACTGACAGGTACCTTACCCCGGCAACCTTCGCAGCTAGTTCTCAGCTATCAGGGGGCGCAATACCGAGTTTCACTGGTGGTTCTACACTTTCAGGATTAACCGCAGGTAAGAAATACCTAGTAAGTGTTTACGGTATTACAAGAGACGCCGGAACGGGTACGGCTACGTTGGGTGCAGTTCGTGTAGGTGATGGCGCAGCAATAGGGCAAGGTACACAACTTGCCACCACAGGTTCGCAGAGCATTAACTGGCCGGACGGAAACGTCCCTCAGAGTGCTACGTTTGTTATTACAGCCGCCACAACACAGATTAACGGCGCAGTTGATTGGAGAAGCACCTCGCTGTACACCGCCCCGAAATCTATCGTAGCTATCCAGCTGGATTAACGGAGGTGGCGTATGGCAGGCATAAAACTTGAAGGATTCCAAGGAGCGATTCCTAGAGTATCTCAACGCCTGCTACCTCCAATGGCAGCGTCAGAACTATCTAATACGAAACTGCTCCAAGGTGAATTACGGGGATACCGTATACTGGTAGAGGAGGCAGATTTCTCTGCCGGAGCAGTATCGCCTGTCCGTCGAGCGTTTAGGATTCCGGATACCCCCACTGACTCATACCTTATATTTGACACACGTGATGTTGACGTTATTCGATCCCCACTTGTGAACGATCTATGGGATAGGTATTTCTGGACAGGTGTTGGGACTCTACCCCAGATGAACTCCTCCGCTAACATTAAGGCGGGTCAGGTTAGTGGTCCGTACTTACTTGGTGTGCCGGGTCCCGGTACTGGCCCTACTGTAGCTCCCCCAACCGGCGATGGCGAGAGCGATGAGACGCGAGCCTACGTCTATACTTTCGTATCAGAATTCGGTGAGGAGAGTCAGCCGTCACCACCTACCCTTGTAACAGGTGATGGGGGTATCCCGTGGCAGATTTCTAACATGGCTTCCACAATTAGTGGTGAGACGAGCCGTGCATTTCAAGGCGACCAAGGTCAGGCAGTAGTTAAAATCTATCGCACCGTTCCGGGTAATGCTTCGACTAGCTTCTTTTATGTCGGTGAGGTTAACTACGGTACTACATCTTATACAGATAATGAATCAAACGATACAGTAGCGTCTAACCCCCTACTAGAATCAACGACATGGGCACCTCCGATACCCGAAATGGAAGGCTTCGTCGTTATGCCGAACGGCTACCTTGTAGGTTGGGCTGGTCGGCGACTACTGTTTAGTGAGCCTTATCGCCCGCACGCATGGCCCGCCGAATATGAACTATCTACCGAGTTCGATATTGTAGGTCTTGGTGTTGTTGGTGGTACATTGGTGATTGGTACTGAATCCCAACCGTACTTTGGTCAAGGTGTTAGTCCAGCGTCATTTACGACCCAGAAGGTCGATGCTGTTGAACCGTGCCTATCTCGTAGAGGTCTAGTTAGTACGACAGCTGGCGTACTTTATCCGTCGATCAATGGACTTGTCCTTGCTAACAGCAGTGGCGTTCGAGTTATTACGGAAGACCTGTTTACAAAAGAAGAATGGGCAGACTGGCTCCCTGACCAGTTGTACGCCTCACAACTAGGCGTGCAGTACATCGCTTTCAACGGTCCTAGTACTGGGTTTGTACTTGACCCAAAAGAACCTACTGCTCGCTTTGTACCATTGACCGGCTTCAATGAGATCGAAGGCATTGAGACTGACCGATATACTGGTAACGTATTTCTTCTTTCCAAAGACCGCATTTGGGAGTGGGATAGTGAGCGCACTGTCCAACGTATGCCGTGGCGCTGGCAAAGCAAGATGTACCAAACCCCGAAACCAGTTAACTTCGGTGCGGCTCGATTACAGTTCATAACAGGTGATGTAACATTTGGGTATGAAATACGTGCTAAGTATCTCCCATACAACACCGCACTGATGACAGCTATCGCATCCCAGCCGGGTAGTTTGGCACGCCTGAATACTATTAACGGACAAGTGTTAGGCGGTTCTCCGGCTTGGAACACCGGACTTGTAGCTGGATGGTCCGACGCTGAGATACGCCAACCCCTAGGTGGTAGCTTGGTATACCCTATAGCTCAACTGAGTGCTACAGAGAATACGGTCAGATTTTTGGTTCATGTAGACTACCAGAACGGCGAAAGGAAGACTGTGTTTGACCGTACCATATCGAGTGAAGACATCTTTCGTTTGCCTACAGGATTTAAGAGTGATCTGTGGCAGATTGAAATGATTGGCAATACTACGGTGTACTCGTTACAGATCGCGGAGACTCCGAAACAACTGGCTGGAATCTAATGGCGCTTACAACTAAACCGAATAGATTCTACCCTAATATCCCCCCTGCCGAATTATCCCTTGCTTCTCTACAAAATTCGGTGGAGCAGATACGTGCGTCGATAATTACCCATGAGCGGCGCGATAATAACTACATGAAGTCGTTTGTGCGTTTTGAGGAGTTGGTAGAACTCGGCCTCATTAACAGCGATGGTAGTGTAGGAGGTGGGACAGGCGGGACAGGTGGGACAGGTGGAAGCTCCTTTCAGACTCCGTGGCTGAGTAACATCGACGGTGCTGGCTACACACTTAATGACGCTACGCTCACTAACATCGGCGGGCTTAGTGTTACAGGTACTACAAACCTTAACTCAGTACTCAATGTTAGTGGACTCGCCACGTTCGATGCGTGCATACGAATTGACGGCGGGGATAATTATGTAGACTTCTGCCACGACAATACTGACCTGAATATAACAGCTGGTGCCATCGTTCCTTCATCGCCAGAGCCTTATCTTCAGGCGAACTTTACTGAGTCAAATGGTGCGACTTCTCATATAGAGCAGGCTCTCAGTGCGAACCTTACCGCCGTTGCACCTGCTACAGTACAAGACAACTACGCGAACGAAGGTAGTGGTGGTTTGTGGCGGTGCCTCGTTGCTGATGGAGGACAACCTGCTGGGCTTGTTGCTGCACATGATCTTGGTTCGGGTGATTTCACTCTTGAGACAAAAATTTACTGGCCTTCATCGTCGAGCATTGTGAATGATGTTGGCGGCTATGACTTTCTGGAATATAACGATTCCGGTGGTGGCGTAGGTATAGTTTGGGCCTTTACCTATTACAAAACCTCCGACGTCTTTTACCTAGAGTTTCGTCTCGCCGTTACTCAGATTGGCACCGGAGTCACGAACGATTTTCAAGGGCGATTCCCTATTGTTGGTGATCCGTATGATGCTTTCTATCACGCTGTGGCGGAGCGAATTGGCAACACCGTCTGGATTGGTTGGAATGGTAGTGTTATAGGTTCTATAGACCTCGCCCAAGTAGGGGGTATTGGTGGGTGGCCTTCATACGACCCTGAAGAAGCTGTTACTGTTCGACCGTCCATTGGGACAACACCCTTCCTAGGGATGGTTGGGTACGGTACAGGTTCAAATCGTCGGATGGATGAAATCCGGCTTTCAAAAGACGGCTATCAGTACGGACTAGATACTAAGTCAAGTTACACCGTTCCGGGCGACCATCCACCACCCGGTAGTGGCCCTACATACACGCCTGTTGAACCTGATATTAACATCATTGGTTTGGATGTCAGGCTTGACGACAATGCTAGTATCGACTGGCAGAACAGCGCCGGAGTTTCTGTTGAGTTTTTGACTTTGAACTCAGGGGACCCCGGATTCGATCCGACTGAGGACCCTTATTGGAGCAACGTAGGTCTGTATACGAAGCTCAACGGAACTGATGGCTCGACTGCTAACTTTAGTTCGGACGACGACAACGCACATACACTGATACCTACTAACGGTGCGCAGATAGACACTGCACAGTCTAAGTTCGGTGGTTCCTCGATACTACTGGATAATACTGGCGCACCAGCATACTCTGATTATGTTCGGGTAAACGATTACGTCGGAATGGAGCTTCTCGATAAGGATTTCACCATCGAGGCGTGGGTCCGTCTGGCGTCGTTACCTAGTTCTTCGCCAGATGGCGGCTTCACGATTATCTCCCACTTCTGGAATGCCTCTAACGAGAGGCTCTGGTATTTTAGGCTGGATGACAGCAACGCATTGGAGTTCTCGTATTCCACTGACGGACTAACGGTTGATAATGTATGCCAGACAGCATTCCCCTTTGCCATAGATAGATGGTATGCCGTGGCAGCAGTTCGTGAGGGCAACAACATACATCTGTATGTAGATGGCACGCGCATTGGGACGCACTCGGTTTCTGGCTCTGTCTATGACTCGTACCCCGCGTTCCCCTACATAGGGCTAACAGATACAACCTCGGGCTTCCGTGCTCAATTCGATGGATGGATAGATGAGCTGCGACTTACTGTGGGTGTCGCTCGATACATTGGGGAAAGCTACACATTGCAGACCTCTGAGTTTCCTACAGTACAAGGCGACTTTGTCCCTGTTGAACCTGATGGGTTTATCGTTGGTGATCCAGCCTACGACACAATAATTGATGGGGTATCCACAACAATCACTGGTAATGCCGTTGTTAACGGGACGACGGTCTTGGATCAGACGTTGAATGTTACTGGCGCTACACAGTTAGCATCGACGCTAGAGGTCACAGGCCCTACAGACCTTTATTCAGTGCTGCGTGTCTGGGAGGCCGCACAGTTTGACAAGTCAATGAATGTTGATGGCCCCGCTGACTTCCGGATGGGTGTCACGATCTGGGACTATGACGTTTATCCTGATGGGACACATCTTACTCTCGCCTACTCAACTATAAATAAAGACGCCAAGTTCGTGCGTTTTGTAGAAGACCTCGATGGTAGTCAATCCGGCTCAAATGCAGGGTTCTATATTGACTACGAGGGGGTAGATAACTCGCCCCTTAACCAGCTGCACTTTGGCTGCGACAAACCCTCCTCTGCCGGAACGATCTTCTACATCGGTGAACGTGGCCAAATGGTTATCGAGGACAACCTAAACAACGCCGCATCGCTAACTTCGACAACGCATCCTTTACAGATTGGTCTAACGACTGGCATTAACCTGCGCTTCGGCAAGGATGAAATCCAAGCGGTCAATAATGGTGCTCAGATAGAGCTACAGATGCAGCCGTATGGTGGTGGCATCAGTTTCTTTGAGCTGGACTACTCCGCCGACTATCATGACTTCCAAATCTTCCTCGGCAAGTCAGGCGCGACCAGCGGCCGGTTCTACTTGTACAGCGACTCGGTCAATCTGAGCACGTTCATGCACTACGTGGGTAACGACTTGGTCTGGACATGCGGGGTCACCACGGAGAATCTGGACATCACTGGGTGGGACGAGGTTATCTTCAGTAACGGGCAGCAAGTTAGCTTCGGCAACTTCGATATGTCCGATGCCGCCCAGTTCAAGTATGGCGCGGTAGGCAACCAGTTTGCCACGACGTTCGTTGACACGACGCACTGGAACATCACGGGCCTCACCACTGAGTTGTATGTAGACAACGACATCCATACAGCGGGTGATCTGAAGGTTGATGGTACGTTCATACAGTTCAACTCAGACGCAGTCGATCCGCCCACGGAAGACGTTACGTTAGAGGTGTACCGTGGTGGCGTGGCCGGGACCGTGGCGATTCGCTGGAATGAAACCACTGATAAATGGGAGTTCACGAACGACGGTTCGACCTACAATGACATTGGCGCTGGCGGAGGTGGCGGCATTGACAATGTGGTTGAGGACCTTACTCCTCAGCTCGGTGGCCAGCTCGATGTGAATGGGTTTGCTCTCGGCGATGGAACCTTAGAACTCCTGACGTTTACCGAGACTGCCTCAGCGGTCAACCATATCAACCTCACCAACGCTACCACAACCAACGCTCCCACGGTGGGAGCAGCTGGTGACGACACAGATGTTGGCCTTATCCTTGCAGCCAAGGGCACGGGCAATATTTCGGTAGGCAACTTCACGTTCGATGCAGACCAGACTGTCGGTGCGGGGCAGGACAACTACGTCCTGACGTATGACGATGCGTTAGGTACCATCCAGCTTGAAGCGGCGACGGGTGGAGGTGGCGGCATTAACAATGTGGTTGAGGACCTGACGCCCCAACTTGGCGGCAACCTCGACGTTCAGACATTCGAGATCAACACCAGTACAGTCAATGGTGATGTCTCCCTACAGCCGAACGGTACCGGCAATGTACTGTTGGGCAATTTTGAGTTCGACGCAGATCAGACAGTCGGTGCAGGACAGGACAACTATGTACTGACGTACGATCACAGCACCACTTCGATTAGCCTTGAAGAAAGTATTTATGATTTAGGGTTTTTCTATAGCGGTAAACCAACAGACAGCCAAGAGGTTTTCCGTATGGAGTCTGTCCGTGCTTGGACGCATCCAGACCCCGGAACGGGTAGCACTGGTGAGGCTCGAGTGGCAAGCACTGGGAACGTAGCGTTTAGTGTTAGACGTAACGGTACGCAATACGCTACCGTAACCTTTAACATCAGCGCATCAGGAACTTGGGCATTTGATGCGGCGGCTGATGAAAACTTTGCAGCAGGGGATACTCTTACAGTACTTGCACCTGCTACTGCGGATGCAACCCTTGAGGATATAGCTATATTCCTGAAAGGGCTGCGTTAAATTTTAGAGAGGAAATACCAATGGCAATCCTGCTGATGGAAGGTTTTGAGGGCTACGGCGATTACACTGACTTTAACCGTCGCCATGCTACGGATGCCACTTCGTTCTTTGCGATCCAAACTGGCCGCGACGGGGTGGGCAAATCATTGGAGCTGGGGTTTAGTAGTTCCGAGGCATGGTTGCGCCATGCGGTGAGTGACACCAGTTACGTTTTAGGTTTTGGGTTTTATCGTCAGTCGGTAAATGCTTTGGCGGATATAGTGACATTGCTTGCCGAGGATGGTGTTAGCGAGCAACTTGTATTGCGGCAAGATGCGGCTGGCACTTTGTACTTGGATCGTGGCGCTACAAATCTCGACAGTAACGCTTATGGGCTTCTGGCTAATACTTGGTACTACATTGAAATAGACGTTACATGGGGTGATGGAACAGCCGGTGCTTACGATGTGTATGTAAACGGTCAAAACATAATGAGCGGCACCAGCGTCGATACCCGCAACATAACTGGCGATAATTGTGCTGGCGTGGAGCTTCAAGGTAATTCGTCTGGTAATCCGTTTTTTGATGATTTGGTTTGTATTGACGGAACCGGCACAGATCAAACAACACGAATTGGCCCATGTTTTATTGAAACGGTTATTCCGGATGCGAACGGCACCACCAACAACTTCACCGCATCCCCGGCGGTGAGCAACTACTTGAACGTGGATGATGGAAATTCGCCAGACGACGACACGACCTACAATTCCAGTTCAACTGTGAACCATAAAGACCTCTATGGTCATGCGGCTCTTACCGGGAATGTCGGTACAGTTTATGCGGTACAGCCCAGAAGTTATGTGCGGGGTGTTGACGCAGGCACCAGAGGGCTAAAAAATGTTGCTCGTAGCGTTGCAACAGAGGTTGACGGAACTGAGAAGTTTGTAGACCAAAGTTACATTTACATAGACCACATTTACGAGAACGATCCTAACGGTGGTGGCGCGTGGACTGAATCATCCGTGAATGCTGCGGAGTTCGGCATAAAGATAACCACATAGGCTGTATAGATGGCAACTTACACAGAATCCGCATGGGGCAGCACTAACGGTGTCTACCCAACCAGCGTACTCACGAAACGCTGGACGACCACCAACGAAACTACCGTTCAATGCACCACACTTACGGAAGCGACCAGCGGATATGTTTTTGAGTCCGAGTGGTCAGCGAACGCGATACGCGGAAACACCTTAGATTCAGTTGATGGCGATGCGAACCGCGACGATGCGGAGATTCTGGTTCGTGCGCGGATAGGAACCGCAGATGAAACATTTGGCGTATTGTTGCGCGGTAGCGGCTCTGCCGGTTCGGAACAAATGTATTTCGCTTACCTTGATTGGGCGGGATTTGGGTCAAACTTTACGCTACGAGTAGGGCGGTATGTCAGCGGCAGTTTTACCTTAATTGCCACTGGCAACACGATTTCCTATACCAACGACGATTGGTTTTTCGTGCGCTTTCGGGTCAATGGCACGACGCTGCAAGCAAGATGGTGGACAGAAAAAGATACAGAACCGGCGCATTGGTCTATTGACACAACCGACTCAAATGTTACAGGCGTTGGTTGGACTGGTCTTTTTAGCAGTCAAGCAAACTTCAATTCTGAAGTAGACTGGATTAGCGTCGGCACGAATGGCGATACTGCGCCACTTGTAGCGGACACTACCTCCACAGAAAGGATCACGCTCAGTCACGCGCAGACGATTTACAAGGGAACAAATGTCACGGCGCGTATTACTCAACAGAATGCGCACACGCTATATACGGTAGCGCAGCAAACTGCGCGTATTACTCAGCAGCATGTTCAGGTTCTTTACACGGAACCACCGGCTAGCACGGGGCAGACCATCGTAGCGTTCATTGGAACTGGTTGACGGTGCCACGACTACCCCAGTAATATAGACAGGTAATTCAAGGTTATTCAATAACTCATAAAGGAACTGTATAAATGAACATCTCAAACGAACAGCTAAAAGCAGCTATCAACTCTGGGCTGGTCATTACTGACCCGGCAAGCGAGATAGCAGTACCCCTGAAACATGCTGGCGGTGTACTTATCCTCCATCAAGTTCTTCTTGCTGTTGCAAAGGGTGAACTGACTATCGTACAGGCAGAGGGCGACATTGACCCCGCTGACCTGAAACCCGGTGGTACCAACGATGACGACGATTGACGACATCATCACAGACATCCTGAAGGCGGAAGGCTGGGATACGTACACCAACGACCCAGTTGACCGTGGTGGGCCTACCAAATGGGGGATTACCCAGAAAGCGTGGTCTGAGTATGTCGGCCACGCTGCCCCCATTGATGAGATCAAGGCCATTACCGAGCATCAGGCGCGCATTTTCTACGAGAACATGTATATAAAAGCGCCAAAATTTGACATGTTGCCGCCCTTACTTATACCAATGATAGTTGACTGTGGCGTGAATCATGGTATCCGAGCAGCATCCAAATGGGTTCAGAAGGCAGTGGGGGCTAAGCAGGACGGCGTCCTCGGTCCTAAAACCCTTGATGCAGTCACCTCCACAAACCTGTTAGCAATCTACCAACGAGTAGCGGCGTATCGGTTCCAGCTGTACGGAAAGATTGTATCTGGGGACCATTCTCAGGCAAAATACGCACATGGATGGAACAACCGTGGGTCTAAATGGTTGTTCCGGTTGGCAGACTACCTAGCAGGCGACGACACATGAACTGGTTGAAATCACTTTTCGGATTGGGCGAGATTGCAGGTGAGTACTTGAAGGACCGCCAGAAGCTCAAGCAAGAGCTGAAGATGGCCCAACTCAAAGGCAAGATTGACCTCGCCAACGCGAAGGTTCAGGCCGCCATTGCACAGCAACAGCACGTGCAGACATGGGAACAGACCTACGTCAACATGCAGCGCGAGTCACTGAAGGATGAGATTGTCCTTGGTGTCGTGCTGCTGCCGTATGTCGGCGCGTTCATTCCTAGAGTGCAGGACCACATTTTGGTCGGCTTCGAGTATTTGGCCAAGATGCCGTACTGGGCAGTCGGCCTCACAGTAACCATCTTCCTCGCCATCTATGGTATCCGCCATAAGAATGCGGCGAAGATTCAAGCACCCGGTCTACGTGATGTAGACGTTAAGGAAAAGAGAAATGAAAACACATCAAGCGATTAACCAACTCCTGACATGTGTGTCAGTCGTCATTAAGGAACGGCACCTGCCTGAACTAGCAGAGGTTGTGAAGCAGGCTGGCACGCTCGTCAACTCTGTACACACTATGTCACTCGAGAAGATCGACGAGAAGTTCGCAAAACTCGTTAAGGATTTCGAGGCGAAGATCGTCGGTGGCGGTGAGGTTACGGCACAAGACCTAGTGATGGCCGGTGTCGAGCCGGTTGCGGTTGACGAGGAAGAAGATTTCACCCCGCTACCCGATGAGGTAGACGAGGAAGTCGCCGAAGCCACCATCGTAGTTAAGTCTCCCATCAAGGACCACGCTGCTGACGCCGAACTGGATGTCACGCCGGTTGACGGCTTCGACGGTAAGGCCGCATCGAACGCTGGCGTGCAAGCCGGTGAAGACTTGTTTGACGATCTGGATGAGCTGATATGAAGATTGTACTCACAATCGCAACACTTATTCTCAGCACCGCTACATTTGCAGGTGGCAACAACGACGGCGAATGCGACCATCCAGTTTTTGTCGAAGTAGGCTGTGGTGAACCCGGTCCTGCTGGTCCTCCGGGTCCTGCTGGTCCTCCGGGTCAGGATGGTCAGGATGGTCAGGACGGCGCTCCGGGTCCTCAAGGTCCTGCTGGCCCGATGGGTCCTCAAGGTCCACAGGGTGAGCAAGGCCCGATGGGTCCACAGGGGCCGCAAGGTGAACCGGGCGTGGTTGACTATGCCGAGGTTGACCGGATCATCCACTCGTACCGATTCGGTCGTTACGCTGACTACATGGCCGCTGCCTCTGCCCTCGACATCGACCTGCCGCAGGAACGTGGTCACCGTCTGTCTGTAACAGGCGCACGGATTGGCGGAGTCTCTACCGGCGTCGGTATTGGTTACGCATGGATGGACAAAGGCGGCACGGCTCTGAAAGTTGGTTATGCCCGTGCCGGTAGCGAGAGCATGGTCAAGCTCGGCGTGAGCTTTGAGTTTGGCGATGAGCGTGGCCAAGTTGCGGTATACGAAGCACCGAAAAACGATAACTACGACATGCTGCTGGCCCGTGTAAACGAGCTGGAACAACGCCTCGCGGCTATCCCGCAGGACGACGAAGTTGCGGTATATGCAGCGCAGCGGATTGAAGCGCACGAGGTAGTATCTGGCGCTGAGCACAGCGATCTGGCTACTAGGCTGGATGAGCTTGAGCAGCAGCGAAAAAGGGATGCAGCTCGCGCTGTGAAGATTGCTAGGGAGCAGGCAGAGTACGAAGCTGAACAACGTCAGTTCGCACAAAAAGCATTAACAGATTTGGAGAAATACAAGTGATTCCAGAGTCAGCTAAATCGTTCGCCAGAAAAGTAGGGGAGTACATTGCACTGCTTGCGGTGTTCGGTACAGTTGGCACGTATTGGATCAACACGGAAGTTGAGAGACGGATGGGTGAGCTGGCGGATGACCCCGGTAACCACCCAACTGTTGTTGCAAACTCGACTAAACTTGAAACCCTAGAGGCAGGTCAGGCACGTATCGAAGAAAAGGTTGATGCTTTCTCCGGTAAGTTCCTTGAGTATCTGGAACGGCAGGCTGGACAATGACCTATGAACAAGACGTCGAACTCCACGAAAGAGTTGCAAGGATCGAGGCCGAAGTTGACCATATCGACGCCGTCGTCTCAGAGAGGCATGGTCGTATGCAGCGTATTGAGGACAAACTCGACGCTATGGAAAAGGATTTGGAGCGGTATCGAGGGACCGTTGGGGCTATTCTACTTGTCCTTACTGCTATAACGACGTTCTTCAAGCTGTTCTGGCACGACCTACAAAGGCTTATCAAATGAAGTATCGCGGCATCCAACCATACATAGAGGATGACATTTCCATTGGCATCGAGAAAATGTCAGAAATCCTTGACGAGATCGCCCCCCTTCACAAAGCACATTACGCCGAAACCGAGGAAGCCTACCTCGACGATCCCTACGACCCTGACTACGTAAGACTGTGCAGCCTTGAGGAGGATGGCGGGTACGTTGTATTCACGGTACGGAAAAACATGGAATTAGTTGGTTATATCCAGTACTATGTCTTTCGGGACCTTCATACCCAACGTGTGTACACAGCCCGTGAGGATTGTCTCTACATCAAGCCAGAAGCGAGAGGGTTGGGTTTGGCCCCGAGGCTATTGAATTTTGCGGAACACGGCCTGCGCCAGCTGAATTGTAAATACGTAGGCATGACCAGTAAGTCACCAGTGGGCGGCCCGGACATCCGCCCGTTTTTGGAGAAGCGCGGCTACCGGATGGTCGCAGAGTACTTCTCAAAGAAGTTAGAGGATTGAGACATGTGTTGCAGTTCGCCCCCACCGCCACCTGATCTTGGACCCAGCGCTGAAGCGTCGAAAGAAATTGCGGAGATGCAACAGCAAACTGCTAGAGAGCAGCTTGACTGGGCTAGAGAACAAGACACCATGAACCGAGAACTACTCCAACAGGTGTTGGACGTACAGCTCCCGGCCATGCAGGAACAGTTTACGACGGCGCAGGCCGACCGCCAGCGTTACGAAGAAATGTTCCGCCCATTCGAGGACCAGTGGGCAGAGGAAGCGAAGAACTACGACACGCCGGAACGCCGTGCGATGGAGCGTGCTCGCGCTCTTGCCGACGTCAACACACAGTTTGATGCACAGCGCCGCAACGCCCTGTCGAGGCTTGAGTCCTATGGTGTCGATCCGTCGCAGACCCGCAACGCTGCACTGGATGTCGGTGTACGCACCGCACAGGCCGCAGCAATGGCTGGTGCCGCTACGCAGGCCGACCGCCGTGTCGAGGACACTGGCCGGGCCTTGCAGTCTGACGTCATCAACCTTGGCCGTGGCGCACTGTCCAACGCCGCTGGCTTCTACGGTCAGGCCGTCAACGCTGGCTCCGCTGCACAGGGTAACGCCCTGAACACGACCGCCAGTGGCGCGAACGCTGTCCAGTCCAGCCTTGGGTTTTCTGGACAGGCGTTGCAAGGTTATGGCCAGAACGCCAACATTCTGTCACAGGGCTTTGGTAATCAGATGCAGTCATGGAACGCTCAACAGCAGCAGACAGCCGGTATGCTACAAGGTATCGGCGGTATAGCTGGTATGTTCATGGCAGACGGCGGCAACGTCGAGAACCCGGTGGGTGGTCCGGCAGCGCCGTACACGGCTGATGGGCCGGTCGCTGGGCCGGGCGATGGTTCGGGCGTGGATGACCGTGTCCCGGCCATGCTGTCAGAAGACGAATATGTGATTCCAGCAGATGTTGTGAGAGCAAAGGGCGAGGAGTTCTTCGATAAGCTGCTCGAGAAGTACCATACACCTGCGTCACAGCAGCGCAGAGGAGCGATCTAATGGCGGGCAATTCAGCACTGGGCGGATTCGTTGAAGGTTTGCAAGGTGGTATAACCCACCGGCAGACGGCGCTCCGCAACAAGAAGATTGACCGGATGCTTGACCAAGAAGGCAAGCTGCAAGCGATGGCCATTGAAGGCAAGCAAATGGACATCAACAAGGTCCGTGAGCTGAAGGGGCTGGCTCCCCGTGACTTTACCCAGTTTGATGCGAACCAAGACCCTTACGGGTTCAAGCTCGGGGACTTCTTCAAGCCGAAGAAGCTGTGGCAGAACTTCAAAGACAACGCTGGCTTCGGTGGCGGGTCTATGGATGCCCCTACCTCCCCGGTACAGTCCAACGAAGCGGCCATCACAGATATGACCCAAGGAGCACAAGGCTCCTCGATGGGTATGCAGGGCAACACCGATGACATGTCGCTGATGGCCGCCGCTGATGGCGGGCCGGTCAGGAAGATGGCGAACGGTGGTTCTGTTCGTCCCGACTATGTCCGTGCCTCTGAACGTATCGCTGGTGGCACTCGCAGCGCAGTCAATCGACAGGGCGTTACTGGTGCGATTGCTCGGCGTGGCGCAGCTGGCCGCCGTTGGGCCAACACCAGCAAGGCAGCGCGTGGTGGTGTAGCTCTGGGCTACGGCCTCGCCGCCGCTGACACGGCTACGACTGACACCGAAGACTACCAGCGCAGGTTTGAAGGCGTCCCCGGACTGGGCTGGACCCAGTATCAGGAAGATGACTCGCCCGGCAAGATGTTTGCCCGTGACTTGGGTACACGTGCTGTAGGCGCACTGACTGATCTCGGTGAGGTATTCTCGTTCGGTGCAGCAGGTGACGAAAAGTTTGCCGACCAAGCGCCGGAACGCCGTGCAGCTATCCGTGCCTCGGATGTCGCTAAGCCCGAGCCGGAGCAGGCACCCACTGCCGCACAGCCCGCACCGCGTACTCCGGCGGCTGCACCTGCGGCACCCCAAGCCCCCGAAGTAACGGGTGGCCCGAACCAGCTGGCCGACGCCCCGATCACTGATCCGGGTGAGATGCCTAGCATGAATACCGAGGAGTGGGTAGCCTACCGTGCTGCCAGTGTCGAGAGTATGCTCATGCAGGGCATGTCTCTCCCCGAAGCCCACGATGCTGTCACCTCGATGCAGCAGAAAGGGTTCCTCAACTACGGCACGCAGGCTCTACAGTTCCTCGCCTCTGGCGACCCGGCTCGGGCGTCAATGGCACTGAAGGCGGCGTACCAGTACTTCCCGAATGGTGCTGATGTCAGATTTGGTATAACCAAGGACAAGGCAGGGCAGCCTGCTCTGGTTGCGATGGGTTCGGACGAGCAGACTGGTGAACCTACCGGCGATCCGATGCTCATTACTGGCGAACGACTGGCCGTGATGATGGAGAATATGTCTGACCCGGCTGCGTTCCGCACGTGGACGAAAGACTGGCGCGAGTTCGAGCAAGACCTCCGTAAATACTACGAGATGGAGAAGCCGCAGGCTCAGAGCGAGAACATCTACCGTGACCGGGTGGGCCGAGCTGCACTGAACAGGTCAGAAGCAGACCTCCTTGGTGCATTGGGCGCGGGTAGTGGAGGTTTGAAACAGTCAGACCTTGACCGGGCTTACGCAGCAATGGATAAGAGTCTACAAGATATGGGGCTGTTCGAGAAAATGCCGCGTGAGCATATTGAACATCTGTACGCTATAGCATCTATCGCTTACGAATCTAACCCCGGCAACTATCCTGCGACCCTCCGAGAAATAACTTCAAGGTATCGAGAC
>JAAOEI010000185.1_pt1 | contig 26082 bp, 33 predicted proteins | sample 7059261 | NCBI WGS metagenome assembly JAAOEI01 (sample SAMN14008812, study PRJNA610033) | viral metagenome | isolation source: viral particles filtered from seawater | place: China: Hangzhou Bay, Yangshan Deep Water Harbour | collected 2017-10-31 | reverse complement strand
GTTCTCCATCCTGTCCGATGCCACCGAGTCCAAGGTGTGTTTCTGGCTGGAGAAAAGCGAGGGCGAAGATGATTGTCCTGCGAATCAACGGAGTTGAGTCTACCTGTCCATACCCCGGACCGGCCTGCATTGTTGAAGTCAACGGAACGGCGGTAACGGTGCGTAACGGCAACCACGTGGGTAAGGGAGTGGTCAATAACCCATTCCGCCCAGATGCCATCGGCCTGCTCAGGCGCAACGCGGAAATCGCATTCGTTGCCGCCATGTTCTCCACAGACGTTGCGATGCTCGCCGCAAAGGTTGTAGCAGCCGCAGTCAAAGAACAAAGCTTTGAAACCAAATCAACAGACAAGATGCAACGGAGGGAACGATAATGGAACTACTACAAATCATCGGATGGTTGATGGCGGGGTTGATTGGTCTGGGCGCTTATTTCCTGCCCACGATTGTGGCGGGAATGCGCGACCACTCATCAACAGGCGCAATCGGTGCACTAAACCTGCTACTGGGCTGGACGTTCCTGGGATGGGTCGTTGCCCTGGTTTGGTCCCTTGCTGGGCAGCATGAGCCTACCCACCGTGTCGGGCGCTGCCTCGAAGGAGGTGAGTGATGGAACCGACAACGTCGCGGGCACCCCGGGAACTGGTCGAGCACCTGCTCAGGTATGTCATGAACTTCCCGCACACGCGAACCCAGCACACCGGCGAGGACTTCACAGAGGTCGCGATATGGGTAGCCACGGCAGCGATCGAGCGGGCGTACGCCCAAGGCGTCATCGACGGCCGCAAAGGAGGCTAGTCGTCTATTTTGGGCTGCCGCCCACTAATCTTTGTTACTCGAGCCAGCCACTCCGCCATCTCTCTGTAGGCATCGAATTTGCCACTCCAGTAAGCGGGGGGTCTGGCTCCCCTTAGCTTAGCGTGAGCGATTTCGCTCTCCTGCTCGCAATGGAGCCAAAACGCCTCCAACACGTTCCCTGGCTCCGGCACTAACGGGGTGATAGGTCCATCGCCATCGCTATCATTCCCCACAGGGCGGCTCATAGTCGGGGCACGTGCTAGCGCTCACGCACTCCATCGGCAGGCCTGCAACGGCCGCTAGGCGCTCCCACGTAAACTGGCTTTGCCATGTATCCCAGGGCGACCCATTGGCCGTCGTCCGCCGAATCGGATGGGCATCTGAATGGGTGATGATGTGCTCCCTCGTGAGCGGAATGTCGTGTCTGGCGCAGATATCAAGAATGAGCTGACTCAGGGTTGTCCAGGTTTCCAGGCCCCACGGGGCGCGAGCGGTGGGCCACGGCGGCACCTCAACCCCGATGGTGTTTGCGTTGACAGAGCCATTCTCCCACAGGCGCCCGGAGCACAGGTCCAGTGGGCTCTCATAGTCATCCCAGCGATGTTTCCACCAATCGTACTTTTGGGTGAGCCAGCGCTCCTGAGGAAGTTTGTAGCGCCCCCAGCCCTTACGCCCAACATGGTGAGCTACGTGGGACTCCGGGCAAAGTTGGAGGCACTGGGTACCAAATACCAGGTAGTGACCACTGAAATCCATCAAATGCTGATAGACGTATGAGGCTGACTCAAAAACTGAGCCCCATGCCTTTCTTTCGTGGTCGCGGTTGTATCGACGAATAACCCCGGACCCGCATGTGTGGATAATGACCCCCACGACGTCGCCCTTACGCTTTTTGAACTTGCGGCGAACGAGGCCTCGGGCAGGTCTGAATTCCTGAGCTATTGACGAGTCACGGCGCATAGGCGATGATTCTCTTAGATTCTCGTTCCTGTACTGTACGCGATGTTCCTGGGCCCCCGGAGTTTTCCTACTCCCTCCGGGGGCCCTCTTTATTCGTCTGGCAATTCAGACATCGCTCGCATCAACATCGATTTCTTGATGAGAGTAGTGGCCATCTCCCCTTCGAGGATGCGCTGAACCTTTTCCAGGTCATCGTCCTCAAGAGCCTGGGACACAACCTGAATCATGTCGGCCAGCGCCTTGAGTGTTTGAGCGGCAAGGGTGATTGTGTCAGACATCGCAACTACTCCCAGCAATCGATTCAACAAGCACAACAGCGTCTCTGAGGGCGTCGGGAATGGGGATGTCCACCTCCAATAGAAGGCCCACTAACGCCGCAAGGGACACAGTGAGACACGGTAAGGCAGCCATGAAATCGTCCGCCTCGGAGCCGTCAACCCAGGAGTCCAAGGCGGCTTGAGACGCATACAGTGCAGCACGCGCGATGCGCAGCCCTTGCTCCAAGCTGTCCCATGCGCCCATGGCATCTCGGTATTCAGCCACGGTTTCCACGCTCTCGATAGCGCGTTCCGCGGCCTGTGCATATGCCCTGGCAGAGTGAGCGTCCACAACTGATACAGCCCTTGCGCTGGCCGTTAGGGCGCGCTGGGCGCTTGTCTGGGCGCTGTCCCCACAGCCCCCCACGGTTAGCCCAAAGAAAAGGGCGATGGGTACAAGAGCGCGTCTCACGGCGCCTTCCTGATTGGTGCGGGTAGAAAAATACCGAGCCCGCCTGACACAAGCGCCATGGCAATCTCAGATTCCCCGTACAGTGCCGCAACTAGGGCGGACGCAATAAGCGCCACCACGACCACGACCATCTGCCAACTGATTTCAAACTCAGACATATAACCCCCCAAAACGGAGACTGGCTCGCACAGAAAGGATAAAAAACGCGCGTACTGCTACCAGCCCCCGTTTTGACGGGTTACTCGCCATCGTGGTGGTGAAATGGACCCGTAGTTTCCTCCCTAAGGATACGCAAGATTTCCTTGTGGTGGTCTTTCTCTTGCTCAAGCAACGCAATGACGCGCTCAAGCAATTTGCCGATTTCCGTGGGCGTGTAGATAAGTGCTCTGCCCTGCCCGTCGGTCGCCATGACTACCCGGTAAATTTCAGAGACTTGCTGGGCGCATGGGTAGCCGTTGGTGGACAGCGGAGATGGCGGAGGTGGGTAAGAGGTCTTTTTCTTACGCGACAACTCCGCCATCTTTATCCAGGCGTCAAAAACGACCTTGAGCACGACAACGGTGGCAGCGAGGCCAACGCCCAACTCAAGGAGGTTTTCCACTTACTCCCCAGACTTCACGCCAGCGATATCGCTAAAGACACTGGACACTGCGGAGTCTAGAGCCGTGTCGCCCGCAGCGGAATCAGCCAAGACAGAGCCATCGTCCAGTGCAGCAATCGCGCGCAGGAACACTCCCGACAGCTTTCCCGGGTTGTTCAAAACCTTCACTCCCAACGCATGACGCTTGTCATGTCCGGTGCCCGAACCCGCTTCCCCGACGACAGCGAGCGCGGTCTTGATGAGCGAAATTTCGAGGCGCCCGGTAAATTCAGGAACCCCCTGCGCAGCGGGGTCTTGTACATAATTCCAGAGAACAGAGTGCAGTGCCATTTCATTCCTCCTAATAGGCCCATGGCTCTATTATCAACGCGTGGTCAGGCGACCCCCGCTTAGTAAGGTCGGCAGCGCCGGAGTTATCCTCCCACGTCGCATCTTCGTTTTGCCAATCTCGTTTGACCGAGTACAGATGTTCGGTCTTACTGGGGATCTCTACTATGTCAGCAGCAGCCTTCACCGCGGAAAACCACGTCGTGATTTCAGCGTCCGTAGGAACGCCCGACGCATCCCCACCACAACAGCCAACGATCCGTCCGTTGTCGAACCCGTACGAGTACGCACCGGAATTCTTTCGCGACCCAATGCAAAAGGGGTTACCCGCCTTGTTAGGGCACGTGCCGTCAGTTGCCGTGGGGGACGCAATCTCAACATTGTTATACCACAGCTGTAGTGAGCTGCCCGTGTGGGTAAACAGGATTGCATGCACATGAGCCAACGGTCCGGGCGCAGCAAAATGAGACTTAGCTCCGCCACCATCGGTCAGACGGATATAGACCGTCCCTGTTGTGCCCCACAGCAGCCAGCACCCCGACCCGTTAGCCGCTCCTGCGCCACAGATTGCCGATGGGCCGCTGAATGCCGAGTCATACGTAAACACCGCAGCGCCCCAACAATCGCCCGAACCCCGAAGGGAAGCATTGTCTGCGCTGTAAAATTGGTCGCTGTTGCTAAAGTTGCCCGCACCGAACAATTGCAGGTCGATATCATCTCCCGCTCGTCCACCGTGCCTACGCCCAGTATACCCTGACGCTCGCCGCCAAACACTCATTTTTCATCCGAGCTAGGCGCCCAATGCACGGCTGCAGCCAGGGTTGAGATTGCCCGAAAATAGGACGCCGACCCGCTCTCGGGGATGAAATAATCTACATGATGCCCAACCCACAGAGGTAGATGCGACGTCGTTGCCGCGCCAACATCGGACGTGCCAAAGCGAATATATACTGTGTCCGTCACCGCAACAAAAGTAACCCAGCTGCCCTGATAGGCGCTTAAGTCGATTGCGCCTGTGCTAGTCGCTGCGGCAATCGCTGTGGCAGTGATGTTGACCGGAGGGGTCCGCATCGACGCCTGACTTACGTGAAAAGTAGATGACATTAGACTTCCTCCCAAAGAAGTATCGATGTGATGTAGGTTGAGTTACCCGATGAGTTCGACACTTGAATGTCGAAGTAGTCCGCACTCCCAATCCCGTCGGATGCAGTCAGGTCTTCAGTATCGGTGGCCAAAGTGACCGTGCTTGACCATGCGGGAGAGGTTGCGGTGATGTTGATGGCGCTAGATTCTCCGGCCTCTGGGCTAGTCATCCGCACATTGCCGCTGTTTCCTGCACTATTCCAGGCGTAAACCTTGAGCTTGACATTCGTTGTCGATGCGTTGCGGTAGTACTTGCGAGGCAACGTGGGGATGCCCGCGGCAAACGCATCGACCCATCCGCTCGTGTTGCCCTGCTTGACGGCAAAGCTCGTGATGTTCGATGTTCCGTCGTGGTACGGGACACCCCAGAAAAAGAAGTGGCGCCAACCGGCTTGGAGCATGTTGGGGTAGGTGGCGTGAATCGCGTTTAGGTCCGTTTGCCGGATGGGCTGGCCAGCACGGATGCGAGCCAGGTCAGTGCCAAGATTGTCGGCGTCAATCTCCAGGGTAGGCCTAGGAAGCTCCCAACAATTCGCCATCTCCCAAACCAGGTCGCCGCTGTTTTGTGGCTCAATAGTGAACTTATTTTCGTAGACCGCAGAGGCTTGCGCTATTGGCTCGCGAACATAGTGCGAATCAAACGGACTGTAAGTCTGGGTAGCATCCGCAGACGGCGCGACATATTCGGCGCCACTGATGTCTGCAGATACATTTGTGGGCAGGATGACCTTAGCCGTGCCCGGAGTGTTTGCGACGGCGTTTCGGAAGTGAAACCCCCACACTCGCTCCTTTGCCTGATAATGAGGCTCCCAACTCACAGCAATCGAATAGGTATTGGTCGCCACAAGAGTGATTTGAGGCGAGTAAGCGGGCATCACGTTTAGCCCGCGACCCAAGGTCCAATTGGTCAGCGACCCGATGGACTGCCATGTTCGGGCGCTCACAGTTTTGCCCGAGAGAATCGAGGTCGAATCTACCAGGCCCCGTTTCGGTGGAACCACTCCGCTCATGACGTACCTATGTATTCAGCAGCGTAAAGACCGTACAGCCTAGTCTCAACAGATGAGTTTGTGGTCAACGCGTAAACATAAAGGTGGGCCATGACAAACTGGACCCCTAGCGAGTCAGGGTCCGACCATGTTGTGCTCTCAAGTTGCCCGCTGCTCAGTTGAATGAGTTGGGCAGATGACCACGCAGGAGTCGTTGTGCTCGTCTGAAAGGTTACGTATCGGCTCGCATCATCCTTATCGCGCACAGCCTGGGCAGGAGTGCAAGCTACTAGTAGGCGCCAGTTGGTTACGTCCCCAGTTGCCCACGTGGAGGCTTTTGCCTGCACTCTTATCTTGTAGCTTTTGCCATCGGGCCGGATAGACAACGGGAACGGGCCCTGTGGAGGCGCCACGAGTTGGTAGCCGTTGTTTGTGTCCTTACCAGGAATCCCAGAAAAATAGCTGCCCGAGTGCTCCCACCCCACCCGAACCTGAGCGTAGGAATCCGCCAGATGGTTTGCGTTGTTCGCAATCTTTAGCGCGTGAGCAGTGTCGAAAGGCTCATCCGCAGCAATCTGGGACGTCTGGTAACGTATGTTGCACTTTTGGCTAGACGTGGGAAACGTTACCGTCAAGGCCCGTACACCCTTGCTGTTCTAGTAGTTGAAAACCCTATCTCGGCCGCCGCATCGGCGTGGTAGACATAGGCCTGCTGAGACGCATCGGCTGCGCTGGCCGTGCCGTATTTCACGATGTAGAGGTTGCCCCCCAGGCCCGTCCAGGACGCGTCAAGGGTTACGTCCATTGATGTCCCATCCGCACTAATCGAGTCTACCGAACCGCTCCTGGTTGTGGGAACAGTGCTGTCCCACTGAAGGAGCTCGATTTCGTCTCCCGCAGCAAAATGGTCCGCAGCTGTCTGTGAGGAATGGTAGTAATCGTCCACCCCCAACGGGTCATCTGACGTGTCCAGAGTCAGGGTCCAGTCCACTCCGCTTCCCGATGCGGCAGAGATGTAGGCCGACGGGGCGTACCCTGCGACATCGTCTAGGTAGATGAATAGCTTGAGGGTCCCAAACGGTTCGTTGAATGCCCACCGGCGGCCGTAGACCAGCCCTGTGGCGTTCGTTATTCCGCGGGTCCCATCGGTCGTGTTGGGCACGTGGGGGGCAGAGACGGTCACCAGGTCGCCCAAAAGGACACTGAACAGGGACCATGGGACATTGACTTCCATGACCGCATAGTCTCGGCCGAACATGCCCAGGACCGGAGCGGCCACCTCTTGCGCCCACACCGCAGGGTCGGAACCTGACGTGTCCGTTGACCGGGGAGCGATTTCCAGGGAGTTACGCACCTTGCGGATGGCCAGCCCAGTCTTGTCTCTGACCTCATAGGTTTGACCCGTATGCTCCTCTTCAACAGGGTCCCATTTCGTTTTCCAGATGACGGAATTCGTGGTCCCAAACTGGCCGTTTCGCTCCCAAGCAGGGTGGCCCTCGCTCACGATAAGGGTAGATGCGCTAACAGTGCCATCCGTGGGTTCCGTGGGGCTAGGAACCGCCAATAGAGCCATGGTGATTTTGCGGCTCGAATCGATAATGGGGTACATACCCCTGAGGCGCCATTCGTGAGACAGAAACTCCGCCAGCTCAACCTTGCCGAACTGATGATAGTTCCTTGTGGTTAGATAGGGCTTGCCCGCGCTGGCTTCCGCCACAATGGCATCCCAGTCAGCTAAATCATCAGAGGTGACGAATGGCGCGCCCCCAACGTTTGCCCTGAGCACAGCTGCCGAAACCAGGGAGTCTCGGAAACCGTCAAGGTCGGCGCCTGACGCATAGACGATGCCCAGGGTAATGCTATCCTCGCCATCCATGGGGACGCGGACAGAGCCAGCCCCACCACCTTCAACAGTGGGTTCACAGTCGATGTACCGCGACGTGGCATCGGCGGTTGTGACGTTGACCGTGATGTTCCTGCGCCCCTCTTTGTAGATGGTCGCTTCAGTCGCGGCACCAATTCCCTCTGTCGCGCCCCCAAGGTACAGCCGCAACGGAGGGGCTGCGGACTTGGTTGCATCAGAAAACTCATCTTCTAGATAGTCCAGGGGCCCTAGCGGATGGAAATGTGCGCGAGGGACGGTTGTGTCGGAAACAAACCCACGCAGCTCGCCGACATGGGTAATGTGATACCAGGTATCGTTGGCGGTGCTCGCCCAATACCCATCTCCATCCTCGCTGTCAAAATGATGCGGGTAACCGTACTTCCCGGAAGGGTCCAGGACCGAGCGGACTTCGGCCACCAATGTCGCCGATGTCGTGGAGGTGTGATAGGCGAGATACCAGGTGCCATCGCCCCTATCGACCCCCTTGATTTCATCGATTCCCGAAATGGACCCCACCACAGTGGCAAGCTGAGTGTTCATTTCAGCGATGAAATCGTCCGTGTCCTCGAAGAATCCGTTTATGAACACCTCTTGTGGAGTCCCAGCCGTCCCATCCTCGGGAGGCTTGCCAGAGCTGCTAGTGTACCCAAGCAAGATGATGTAAAGGCTGGCGTTCCAGGGATAGTAGATACCCCGAATAGGCATAGCCTCTGGAAACGTCGCGCCCATGTCTTGGGCAAGAATCTGCCCGATGTGGTCAACAGTGAAAGACCACTTTGACGAACCGTCAAAGCGCGCATCAGTCGAGCACAGACCCTTGAATACCAGGGTCCCGTCCCCCGTGAGCGTATCGCCCTCCCCATAGGCATACAGATAGACCCTGCGCCCTTCGATGAAATACGGGCGGTCTGTGATGGCCTGGGCCTGAACGTGAAGGTCAACATCATGCGCCCAATGCTTCTGAGCAATCGTCTGCCACATCGCCCGAGAGCTAACCGCGGAGCACTGAAAAGACGTGGAGGTGGGTAGGACATCGACCTGGACCGCTTCGGTCCCCACATGAACAATGTCGCCCACTGTAAGGCCAGTGGTCGATGTGACTGGGAAGGTTAGGTCGGTCGCTCCTGTGTCCGCCGTCAAATACGTCGTTAGGGTTGGGCGGTAGGCAAAAGCCTTCGTCCAAATCGAATCAACCTGCCGGTCAATGATTTCAACGGTGAACCCAGAGGTTTCAAGCTCGGCCTGGCCGATATCAACCTCTTCCTCAAACTGGAGGGTTTCCCGGCTTAGCCCAACGGCGCGGATGCGACCGTCGGCTTGCGTACCCTCCATAGCCGAATCGGTTACGGCCTCATACGGGCAACCTTCGATAACCAGCCTGAACGCAAGTTTCCCGCTTCCAGTGCTGAGAAACGTCGCCCAGGTCACAGTCTGCCCAACATCCTCGTGATGTATTCATGGTGCCAGTGGTCATCGAAGTCTGCAGTGGCTCGCGAGGGCTTGAATGCAGCGCCCTTGGCCCTAAGCTTGTGTACCGTAGACTCATTGTCATCGACACAAAGGAATGGATGTTCAGACCGCGCATTCTCAATGAAATGCTGGTAGGTCCAAATCACTCCGCCGGTTGTTAGCCCAGATGACGTTGTGACAGACACGCTCCGCTTAAACGTCTTGACCTTTGGCTCAAACTGGAGAGTGTAATCGCTGTAGATGGGTGCCGTGGTACGCGCTACTCCGTAGGCTGTCCCGTCGTCCGCTTCCGCATCCTCCACGGTGTCAGGCTCATAGTCGTCGCTAACCTTAGACTTGGCCCCCATGTCTCCGGAAAACAGGTAGTAGGGGGTCATACATCCGGTGTAAGTCGATGTTCCGGAGTAGAAGGTGTTGCTTTGAGCAAGCCCAAGAATCTGAAACATGCGAACTTCCGCCGTTGTTCCAGAGGCATACTTGATATCGAAATCCTGCCCACCGCCGGACGTTGCAACGGTGTAAAGCAGGGTCGATGTGTCCAGGGTTACAGAGTAGGTGTAGGCATTGGCGGTCGCTGCGTTTAGCGCGGTCTCAAGTTGGTCTCCAAACCTCTGGTAGTTTCCGGAGCCCATAATGGATGAAATGTTGGTGTGACACCATGTCAGTGCCCCGACGGTGCCTGTAATAGTGTCCGGAGTCCCCCCGGGGTCCTCAGTAACGCGCAGGGACGCATTGCCCACAGACGCATGGTCCCAGCCAGCTTCAATTCTAACTGCCATGGCGCCGTACCCTTGCCCTCTCCGCCTTATTCACATGCCGGCCCAGCTCTGCCATGGAGGAAATCGGCGAGTTGACGTTGATTACGGTAGTGCCAGGCTCGTTTGAGCTCCCCCCGCCCCTACCAGAGGGTTCAGAGGGCCGAGTGTTGCCAGTGTCGCTGGCCCCACCACCACCACCACCGCCACCGCTCCCGGCAATGGCAGCTCCGCCGCCCGCCAACGCAGCGACAACCCCGTGCTTCGCAGCGGAAGTAAAGTGGCCCACCGCCTCTGCCTGGCCGCCAGGGACGAACATCTTGCCGATGCCCATCGCGGTTTGCTCAAGAGCCAAGATAGTGTTCTTAATAGCTTCGCCTTCTAACCACGCTTCCAACGCAGCTTCGGGCCCATCCTTTAGCGCGGAAACCAGTATCTGGCCTGCTTCGCGCCCGATGTCTCCGAACTTCGCGGCTGACTTGAGATGGCGGTCGAGCTCCGACTGCTGTCGCCGCTCTTCCTCAATCATCTTTTCCTTGCTGAAAATCTGGTCTTCGAGCAATTGGGATTGCTGCTCAAGCGCGGCCAGGCGAGCTGCGTCCGCATCCGCTTCCATCTCCCTAAAATCGCGCTCTTCCTCAAACTTTCGGGCGCGGATGTCCGCTTCCATTGCCGCTGCTTCGGCCGCGCTAACACCCGCCTGCGGGGTAAGGTCGCCTTGAAGAATCGCGAATGGGTCCGGTCCCCTGCGCCGGCCGCCACCACCACGCCTGGTAGGCTTTGCTGGCTCCTCTGGCGGAGCGAGCACAGACCCATGTCCCACGGGCAGCAATACCCCAGATGACTGCGCCTCTATATTAGCCAACTCGGCAGCCCGATTCTGGGCCTCTTCAATCAACCGCCGAGTCTTTTCTTGCTCAATCTCCATGATTCTCCGGACACCCTCGTTCCGGATGGCAAGTTCGTTCGCCAGGGCTTGCTGTTCTAGGTCAGTTAGGTCCGAAACAACCGACCGCCGACCCTCAAGCATATCTTCGATTGCTTTTTCGCGTTCCTTTTCGGAGCCGGTAAGCTCTGCCAGCTGCCTAATCCGCTCCCTGAAATGCTCATCTTGCCCGCGGACAACGTCAAGCATTGCTTCCGCATCGGCCTGCCGAGCCTCAAGCTCCTGCTCGCTTAGCTCAGTCAAATCCTGCTGATAATCAGCGATTGCCTCGCGTTGCGCGCGTATGGAATCGGTAAGCGCATCGACCTTATCGCGGATGGCATCAGCCTTGCCCAGCCCATCCTCGAAGGTAGAAAACAGGTCGCCAAACTGGCCCACAATGACGGGCAGCAAGGCCTGGACAGCGCCAAAGGCCACGCCCAATGCGCCCATCTTGCTAATCATCATAAAGGCGGAGTTACCCGCCATGGCAATGGACGTGCCGAACTGCTGCATCCCAGGGACAGCTTGGGACATGGCAAAGGTCAACTCGGTCATATTGTTGACCGAGTGGGCCAGGTTGAGGTTCGCAGCCTTGGTAGCCTTGTCTACGGCCCCCATGCCCTTGGCTGCGGTTGCCTGTGCGCTGGCCGAACCCTTAGCAGCCTTGGAAACCTTCTTCTGAGTAGACTCGAGCCTCTTGAGCCGGTCTTCGACCTTCTTAAGGGCAGTCTCGACTTTGGACGCACCCTTAACGTCTAGTTCGAATTCCAGCTTTTCGGCCATCGCCAGACCTCTTAGCTTTCTCAGCCTCTAGACGCCTGTCCTCGGCGAACATTGCGTTTTTGGCCTGCTCATACAGCTCGATACCTTGAATCAGGTAGTAGGGAGGGTCATCCCCCACCTTCAAACCTATCTGCCCCGATTCAAACCACCGATGCGCCGAGACAACATCCCGTACTACAGGGTCGTTGAATGCCCACCATGGGCACGTATTCGGCCTGTGCCCGGTTACGCGCTCAACAGCGTCCAGAACCCTGCTAATTGGTACATTGTACTCTCGGCCAGGTGTCAGCTCGCTTCCGCCGCACTGGCAGCGGTAGGCTCTGCGCCACTTTCGTCTTGTGTCTTTGCTTGCTGTTCCGCCTGCTCGGTATTGCTCTGTTGTAGCGCCTCTTGTTCGGCCACAAGGCGGTAGCCCGCTATCCGTGCGGCGCAGGCGGCAACCGATGTAGGCTGCGGAACAAACAAGGGCTTCCTCGCTTTTTTTAGGAATGCCCTCTGATAAATGACACTGCCCACGTCTAAGATCTCAGCGGGCGTAAACAGGTTCATTTCCTCTTCCGTAATGGCCGAAAGTTTGCCCGCGGATGGCGTAGCTATCGTCTCTTCCGGTGCCCAGGTGTACGGCTCCCTGCGCCCCTCTTCCACGAAGTTCTCCACCTTCACAACGCCAAACATGAAAGCCATGGTGAACTTCTCAGCCTCTGTATTCATCCGCTCCACGGAACGCAGCACAACCGACGTCGGAAGTCGGATGGTGTGAAAAATCGCTGGCCGCTCGCCCGGTAAGAACTTCAGGAGCGACGGGTCCCTTTCGCGGCTGTATTTGTCTACATCGCTGTTGTCGGGGTCTATTGCCTCATCAGCGATGCAGATAACCGGGAACAACTTCCGACTATCCATGGGTGTTTATCCTTTCTACGTTTCATCGCTAAGCCCAAACGATAAATATCGGGGCCCTGCGGAGCTCTGTGCTTTGACTGGGCGCTGCGTGGTCAGTTGCCAGGCCAGCCCTTAATGTCACTTCCAGTCCTGCCAAGCCCCCGGTGTCCACCAATTGGGCATCCACAACCTGCGCCCGTGGGCATGCGATGGTAACCGTAGCACCGGCGGCATTGCCCATTTGAAGCTGCACATTTTTGTATGTGCGGTTGTCTCTTGCGGCAATCCAGTCTGTAGAATCCGCGTCCATAAATGTCGTAAACTTGACTTCACAGATGGGCGCCGTTCGGGCGCGACGCCATCGTTTGATGGTCTGGGTTCCGCTTGGGGAGGTTACAGGAACATAGTCAAACGTGGGCGCAAAGGAGACTGAAGTGATGTCGACAACGGTGCGGGTAGCTGACGTAGAGGTCGGCGCCAAAAACTCGCCCGCGACGAACGCGATGGGAGAGAAGTTGGTGAAGGTCGCCGCGCTCATGTCGCTCACAACGCTGGACGCATCGGTCCAGGTCGCAAACTTGAGGTTGTAGCTGATTTTGGGCAGCTCACCGATTTCAGTCGAAATGGTAAATCCACCCTGGCCACCTTGAAGCAAGAAAGCGGAATCATCCTCGTTTCCCTCAACCATAATTTGGCAGGATGTTTGGGGGTCCTCCGCAGGGTATGCTGCCGACGTGTTGTAGATGACCGAGGAGTTTGACGGTACGCCTGACAGTGCGATGGTGCTTGTGATTTGGCTGTCTCCTCTAGTTTCAACCTGACGAACCTCAAGGGCGCTATTCGAGCCCGTGCCAGCGGCAACCCACGCGCCTACATCAACGTCTGTCAAAGATGCCACAGAGAACACAGACGCGGAGCCGTTGCCCGATGCTTTCGTTCCCTCAAGCGTGTTTGACACAGGAGTCATGGCGCCCATGATTATTTTCATCAGGAGCATGTTTGCTTGGGCGCCTGCTGTTGCGCTAGGCGTACTGTCGTCAGCAGTAACTCCGTTCGGGGCAAGCACAGTGTCAAAGGTTAGGGTCGCGCTCTTTTTGCCCAGGACCGTTTGCGGGTACCCGTCCAGGTATTGCTGGTTTGTCTGTGGCTCCATTTGGTCAGTGACCAAAGCCATCTGAGCCGAACCCTCAATGAAGGGTATGTCGATGAAATCACTCATGGTTCCGGAGTGGTCCAGAGCGAATGAGGACGAACCTTCCTCGTAGAGGCGCATGCGCTGCAGATTGTGGATCTCGTATGTCGTTGCCATTCGTCTAACTCACAGCTAGGGTCACCTGGACGATACCGGTGAAGTTGTGGGTAGATACAATCCGCCCGTTGATGTCATCCGAAAGAATGATGTCTCCGCCGTCTGACGAGATATAGGCCAAGTAGCCCGATACAAGACCCGTAGGGTCGGCCCCAGAGGTCTGTGTCAGGTTGCCTGGCCAGGACAATGCTTGGGCCAAAACATCGGCGTCATTGGCCGCCAGCGCCTTTGCATCGTCACGAATAGAATCTGTGAGCTTATGTCTCAGCTCAAGAGTGCGAATCACCTCAATCTGTACATCGATTTCATACAGGCCGAGAGTGGACGTAATGGGGGGCGAGTCGGGGTGTCTCCGTTGGCCGGTGATAGCGGTCCGGAATGTTGGCGCAGCGAGGGAATAAAGCGCCTCCGAACCCGGAGATTGACCGCGATAGGCGCCCCCCTGGAACCTAGCCGCAGCAATCGTTCTTATGTTTCCAGTCCCCGAATCACAAATTTCCCTGATGGCAGTGAGGATTGCGTCATGGTCAACAAAGGCCATTGCTCACCTCGTCCGTCCGCTCTTGCCGATGATGAATTCGACAATCTTTTCCTCAATCATCGACTTAGCACGTGCCATGTGCCCCGAACCGTCAAACTTGTACGGTCCGCCCTTGGCCCCCATGATTGGCAAAAAGCGACGCTGCTTAATCTTGCCCCCATCGCTGCCAAACTGGTGAAACCCAGCATACCGCTGCGCCTTGGCAGCACCCACACCCATTGCGATTGTGTGTGGGCCAGCTACCTCAACCGCTGTCGAACCCCGCATGGTGCCCGTAGCCGTTAGCGGTGTAAGAGAGCGTTTCTTGCGCGTCTTTTGCCTAATGGTGGAATCCGCAAGCTTTTCCCATGGGGCTCCGCCTGGCTCAGTTCCAGCTTCAAACCCGGCATGAATCCTGTCGGATATCTCTTGAGCAATGGTTTCCAGGGTTGGACGCAGGTCCCTTGTGCGCGCCTTAGCTTCCTCGATACGCTTTCGCGCAGCCTCAAGCCTTGCTTGTGCGCTTACCCCGCTCATCAGAAGTTCTTCAGGCTCTCCCGGTCAAGCAAGTTCTCCCGAGACCCCGTTACAGTCGTATCGGTGCTTGAGAACTTAGACCCGCCGATTGCTGCGGTCTCTGAGGGGGTCGCTCCGGGGATGGGAATGTTCCCTGTCCGGATACCCTCGGTCATGTTGAACATGGCCCAGAACTGCTCTGGGAGGCTTTGCTGCTTACGTGCGAAGGCAAGCGCCAGAAACTGGCCCACCGTAGCCGTTTTGACGGTCTGATTAGTGGTAGTGTCCCCAAGGGTGTAGCCAGCGTTTAGCGCCGCTGCTTTTACGATTTCGGAGGCATGCATTACGCAGGTCGAAAACGTGCCTGAATCGTAACTTGAGCCAGTGGGGGTAAAGAGGGCTTGGCGAGCGCCATCGTCAATAACGGCATTAATGTCCGTCGCTGTGATGTAACTCGCCATATCCCTACCTCCGCCCGCTAGGCTTTCTGTCGCCCGTCAAAGCCTCTAGCTTTTTCTCAAGCGCATCGTACTTGGCCTGCAAGGCGGCAAGCTCAGGGCTCGGCCCAGAGTCCACCATGCCAAGATTCGTGGCAACCTGTCGCATGCGCTTTTCTTCCTCGGTTTCCAGCGGCGGCAAGTCCTCCAAGACCCTGCAAGAGCGCAGTGGTTTTGGGCCAGGTCGCCCGGTAATCCGTGAATACTCAATCGCATAGTTGGTGCGGGTGTAAGTATTCTTGAGCCGGATGGCTCCCTCTGGCCATTCGTCGAAATTCTCTGGCAGGGGCTCCTTCAGACGCATCCGTTCTTTGATGTCCTGACGCATCTGCCGTTCGGCAATCTTGTGCGCCTCTGCAAGCAACTCGGTCTTGTCTTCTACTTTCGCCATGACCTGAGGAAGGTCTTCTTTGTAGATGACTACCTGCTGAATCCCATTCCGGACACTGTGTCCAACCCCCGGAATGGATGTACGGCGAGGAATAACATCTACCTCAATTTTCAACCGCGCTTCGCCCACGCGAATCGGGTCTTGTCGTTGCGCTGCACTCATCATCTTTATCCTTTCTGTGCGATTTAAAGCTCACGCAAAACGTTACGCAGTGACAGAGCCGTAGATTGTCTGCCAGGCCCCACCTGCAGGTGTAGCCTTTGCGGAAATTCCGTATACGAAAGAATCGCGATAAAACACGTTTGCATCGGTGGGGTTAGTGAGTTGGTCGGCGCGCGGAGCCTGAAACTCAGCAAGAGCCATTGGCTTTATGTTGCCGTGTCCAAGGGCCATGAGGAACCACTCCGAGTTCTGAATGTGCGGCGAAACGATTACACCGTACGAACCGCCTAGATAGTTGGTAAGACGAGTCGCAGCGTTCACATTGGAGGTCGCATCCTGCGCACCAGCGGTGGACAACCCAACGGGCCGGTCACTGCCAGTAATCTCCATCGCAAGCCGCTCTAGTTCGGGGCCAACGACAAGATGCGAAGGCTTGATTCCGAGCGGAGTACCGCCAGCGTCGCTCACGTCCTTCATGACCTCTACGCCCGTACGGAAACTCGCGAAGGACAGCGCATCGGTCGTAAGGTTGTCGTAGGTTCCGCCATTGACGTTAGTATGGCTGTTGTTCAACAGACTCAGACCGTCAGCGCAGGTCGGGTTGGTGAGCAGATGGTCAAAGACAATCTGGTCATACAACACCGCGCCGCGCGAAACGAAGTCGGCAAGACGAGAGCCAACAGCGCCAGTGCGGTCGCCATTGACATCATCCACGTCAACTTCAATGGTCAGCTCCCACTTGCGCAGCTTGAAATTCTGCGCATAGGCCAGCAAGTCTTTCGACTGCCGTGGGCCACCACCACTCTCAAGTCCCCACTCACGAAACGTACCGTTGATGTCGGCGGCAACCATTTCCATGGATTTGCCTTCGGCAGCAAACTTGTAAGTGAACTGAGACCACGTTCCAGGAACACGCAATCCAAACACGTCGCCAAAGGCGGTGGTGAATGCAGTGTTCGCTGCGTCCAGGTTTTGTGCGTTGACTAGCATCAGGTATCTCCAACATGAAGGTTGGTCAGGCCCTTCGTGGAGTTACGACGCAGCGCGACCCACGCATTGCCAGACGAATCGAAACCAACCACCTCACCTGCCACACAGCGCGAAATAGCAGACGTATAGGCCGTCCATACGTCGACGAAGTTGTCGTCAACGCACACACAGTTCATCCCGATGTGGTCGGTTGAAAGCGTGGAGTTGGTAGCGACATTCACTTCGCAGTTCCAGATGAAACGTGCGTAGCGGGTACCCGCAGCGTTGCCGCTGTCAGTGTCGATAGCCATCCCCATGAAGTTCGTCGATGCCGCTGCAGCTGCAGCAATCAATCGACCATTCGTGTCTACAGCCACCAATGCACCCGCATAGATGACTTCAGACGTTGCAATTGCCCTAGAATCAAACATGATTCCAGAGTCGTTTCTGCGCGCCCGAGAAGCGGCCGCTGTTAGAGCAGTCACGATTTCCTCTGTGTTTCTCGGGCGTTATGGATGCCCGTTTTGGGTTCAGTCAACCAAACAATTGCGTTTGATTGGTCAAATCTATTAGGACTCATGCGTTCCCGATTTCCTTGTCCTGAATCGCCCTGATGCGACCACGGATGATTTCGTCTCGACGCTCGGGGTCTTTGATGTGCTGGAGTTGGCGCTCATAGACTTGGTAAATCTCCGAGTCCTTCGTCGCGCCATCCACACTTAGTCGCTTGACGTCAACGCTCCCCCTACCGGCCGCAATGGTGCCGGTTGGAACAGCAGGCTCATCAGCCGCGCCGTCAAGCCACTCGTCGAACAGCTTGCGGTCCGAACGGGCAAGCTTGGTAAACTTGTCGCGGTCCGCAGCAAGCACGTGGCCCAAGCGAATCGCATCGTCCAGGCGCTTGTTGTCGGCAGCGATAAGCAGCTCGCCAACCTCTTCCTTGAGCTTGGCAATCTCAGCATCCTTATTGCTCACCTGCTTGGACAGCGCGCGCATGCGAGCGTCCGCGGCATCCTGAACAGTCTTGCTTGCTGCCATCTGCTCATCTGCAGGCATCCCGTCCTCGGGAGCACCAGCGAGCACCTGAGCAATATCTTCCAGCTTCTGAGCCATCAGAGCCATGACCTCAGCAGGGTCCATAGAAAGGGCCTCTGCAAGAGCGGCAACGACAGCCTCCATCTCGCCACCCATGGGAGCAGCTTCCTCTTCCTCAGCAGGCGCTTCCTCAAGCTTGGCCGTGTCAGCATCCGCCGAGAGGTCAAGCTCTTGCTGGGGTTCGTTGGAAGCGGCAACGTCAAGAGCGCCGTCGCCCTTGGCTTGCTCTTCCACAGGCGTGTTGTTTGCCTTGGGCTTCGTGCTCGCCTGTTGCAGCTGGTCAATCGCAGACGCGGCCTGTGTAATCTGCTCCAGGGTCGCATCGTCCTCTAGACCCAAAGCGTCGCGCACTCGGGCCAACATGTCGGCCGAATCAATAGCCATGTTGAGTCTCCTATTTGTTGACCGCGTGACGCGGCTTAGATGCAGGGGCGCTTGCCCTCGCAAAAATGGTTTGTTGGTAAAGGCACAGCCGAAAAGCTCTGATTTTATTGGCTTTCCCGTGACAGCGTCCCGGGCGTCAAAATCCACTTCGACCGAGCAAAATTTCACATTTCCAGCGCGCACCCATTCGGCAGCACGCTCTGTGAACTCCACAAGCCCCCATAACCCCTCTTTGCCATCGTGCTTGCGTAGCTCTAGCTGGTGAATCCAGCCGTAAGCAGGGGTCTCCTGCTCGCCATCGTGGCCCAATGTGACGGGGATGGGGTTCGGGTCCCTATCGAAGTTGCGGATAATCTCCGCATGAACCTCACGGGTGAACTCAAACTCACCCATTTGGTGGCCCTTGTAGGCTCCTTCAATGGTCAGATGCATCCACTGCTTGGGCGCATCCTCTCCAACGAGCCATGCCGATTGCACAACCTTTGCGCGCAAGTGTACGCGCCCGGAAAACCCGGGTGCTGCCGTAAGACCCATCATGCCGGCGCTCCTAGTTGACTTCGTAGCCGTCCGCTGCGGGCCGAGCTAGCTCAGTAAAATCATCCTCTTCCAGAGAATGCATCCAAGTTAGGACGTTGATAATCTCCATCCAGTCCCCATGTGCCTCAACCTCAACTCCGTTGGGCAGGGAACCGACAAGCGTTATTCGCTTTCCTTCGATTTCCTCGGGTACTTCTTCGGAGTCAACCTCTGCTCCGAACGGAGCGGCTTGGACTCGACTTTGACTTTCTTCGGTGCAGGTGGAGGGGCAGGCCTCTTGAGCACCCCCATCTCCTGCAATCCCGCTCGGACCGCATCCATGTTTGGGTCGCCCTGCACGCGCTGAAACTCTAGAACTTGGCCGTCTCTCACTCGGCCCCACGCCAACTTCGACCCGCCACAACAGACGGTAAAACGCCCGGAGCCACCGTCCAAGATAATGTCCCATGCCCCCACCTTATGACTCTTGCGCATTGTTACCCCTCAATCAAAATCGTTGGTGGCCCAGTGAAGTTTGGGTCCGGATGGCTTACCTCACGCGCGAGATGGACAGGGTCAACATCCTCTGCGGAAGCACCGGTAATGCTGCATCGGCAGCGAAATCCTAGTGGAGGCATGAATGCATGCCATTCAGGGTCTTCAGAGTCCCACACCTTGCCATGTAGGGGCTTGTGGCTGTCTCGGACCCTTGGGTCTTGCAAGGTGACGTAGCGCCGAAAGGGAATCTGAGCGACCACGTCAGGGTGCGTTAGTTGCCTGAACTTGCCCGCGTTGTAGGCCGTGGCCACATTCGTATCGTAAACCGTTTTGAGGTAAGACCTGGTAACCCCCGGGCCTTCGTCTAGAAATGCAACAGCAAACTCTTCAAAGGTCGAACCGCCCTCAAGCGCGCTCAAGAGTTGTCGGTAGGCTTTTTCCCTGAGAGCTCTTGTCGCCAGTCTTGTGGCGGTAAAGCCCCTCTGTCGGAATTCTCCCAGTTTCGAGTAAAATTCCTCAGGTGTGAGGATGTCCCTTTCAAGGAATGTTTCGACCCCAGCCGCGAACGGGCGCCCAAGGAATGACGCATCCGAGCCCACTCTAACATCCGCCAAACTTCGTGCACTGTTAGGTACCTCGAACATTCGGACAAACAACTGTCCAGCCATCCAACTCATGGCAGCCGATTGGTAGATTAGGTCGGCAAATCGGTTGTCTTCTTCGCGACGGTCCGCCCAGAGGGTCAGTGCCCGAAAAGCATCGTCGGGATTATCACTGGTTCGGATGAAATGAGCTATCTCGACAATCCAGTCTTTTACAAGCTCTGCTGCCTCTGCTGTCGCCTTTACAACTAGGGCTCCTGGCCGTCCAATGTGTTCAAGAGCGCGACCTTTAGTGGGCTCGTCTCGCAAGCAGACGGTGTCTGCGAAGCAATCGGAAAGGTCAAGCTCAACTGATGTGGTGGGCGCCTCTTGCGCCGCTTCGATAAAGGGACAGGGTCAGAGTTACCCCCCGAACCCTGGGAAAGTTCCCCGGTAGGTAGGACCGACCCAACCTCCGGGGCAGCGACTTTGACCACCTGGTCTCCGCCACGTTCGGGCCCCCATGGCTCCAAACCTCTAGATTCACGCAGCTCGTCATACGTGACGGCCTGTGTATCAATCAGAATCTGGTCAATCTCGATGGGCTCATCGTTGACTAGCTTGAACTTGAGCGTGGGCGCAGGAGCGACCTGGCCACCAGTGATGTGCGCATTGAACTTGAGGAATGGCTCAAACAAACCTTCCTTGAGCGTCTGCGCCACCCTGCGGGCATCCGCAATGGCTCGGGGCAGCATGGTCTGGTCTGCCATCGATTCGGCCAGGGCGCGGTTACCGCCCGAATGGGTTACCTCTGTGTTTAGACCACTGCCCAGAATCGACTTGGCGATTTCGCCGTTGTATTTGTCGATGGCATTCGTCCAGGCCTCGCCAGGATTTTTGGTCATCTCCTGCAAGGTGACCTGAACACCTTCCTCGAAGATGGCCACACCATCGGCGGACATCGACTCAAGACCTTCGAGCAATGCATCCCGAGCGCCCTCAAGAGCATTGGGTGGCAAGATGCCGTAGAGCATCCCATTCGCCATCCGCTCCAAACCGCTCAAGCGATACTTCTCAAGGATGCGCTTGAAAAACCATGCCCAAACAACCGGGAAGATCTCGCCTGTGCAGCTAGGTTGCTCGGCGAAATTGTGTGGGGCGTGCACAAGAAAGCGATTCTTGAAGTCCGCTACTTTGAGCCAGCGCTCGCTGTACCCATCGTCATAGGTGCGGATTTCGTGGTCCCACGCGCCCGAATAGCGGTTGTCGCGAGGATGAATGAAGTGAAGGCGAGGAAGCACAAACTTGCCGTTTGGCACCCATTCAATCTCAAGGGATGTGGTCGAAAGAATGCTGCCCGTTAGCAGGTCGGCAATCCTATCCTCCATCCCATCCGTATCCTCCATCAAGATACGGCACATCTCCGCGCCAGCCTCTGCCAACGCCTCATTGTCCGAGCGCGCAGGAACAATCTCCTTTTCCGCGCTGGCCACACCCATAATGCGGGTCATGACTACGGAGCGAACCTGTGTATCAGTCATCATCATGTGACTGAACAAGTCTGCCAAGGCCTCTAAGTCGCCTTGCTTCGCATCGTCGACGATGCTCTTGACGGTAGATGCCTTGATATCGGCCAAGCCCTGACGCCACTGGCTTGTGGACTGGGGCTGGGTAATCCGGCCTATCTTAGCCTTCGGTGCGAGAGAAAGTACCATTTAGACTGTCTCCCTAGACCGGAATGTCTTGCAGTTCCCTGCGCCCGTTCCGGTTGAATGATGTGATTCTGTATGACGATGGCTGGTGAGCCAACATCTCAAACGCGCCACTTACGGCGTCTACTTGGTCGTCATGAGAGCCGAATGGGAAAGACCCTGCCTCTGCCAGGAAGTCATTGAGCCACCCCTCACCACCCACAACAAATACGTTCCCGGCCTCTGCAGCCGTTACTACGGGAGTAGCTCTTGTCCGCTTGTCTCCGGTCGACCGATAGCCCTTGCAGGCGAACCCTTGAAGGATGATTCGTTGATAGTGGTCAACGACCATAACTCCAGAGGAGCCAGGCTCTTGCTCGATACCTATAACAACCTGACGACCGTCTGAGATAGCCGTTTGCCGCACCCTGGCAGCAACCCCATCGGGACTCGCACGGAACCGCTGAACATCTTTGATGTAGTACCGCCCATTGACCATGCCTACGAGGGCCCCAGCGGTGTAGTCGGGGTCCGTTCCCTCTTCCTTGGGTGTCGCTGCGAAGTCCCAATACCGAACCCAGCGAACCCCGGGGGGCGCAGCATCGACTAGCCTAAACCACTCCCGTTTGAACACTTCGCCCGAAACAACAGCGTCCCAATCGCCTTCTAGCAGCTGGGCACGGATGAGTGGGTCTTTCATCCGCAGGAATGACTCAACGTACTCTTCCCGGTTGATGTAGGGATTGTCGCCAATCTTGGCAGGGACAAAGACCCTGTCCTCAGGGTCTGTGATAAAGCGCCGCTTTACCCAATCGTGACCATCACCGCCGGGGTTCGTGGCAGACCGAATCATCGTCCGCTCGAAGTTCATGCCCTCCGGCATCCGCATGCGACTAAACAGATAGTCGTACATGCGCTCCTCGAATTGCGTCAGCTCATCAAACAGCACAAGTTGAAAGGGCGGACCTTGGAAGTTGACGTGGTCTTTCCAGTGGTCGAAATGATAGAACTGAATCATCGACGGCTTTTTGCCGGGACCGTGCTCAAAGGTCCACTGCTTCTTTTGCTCATGCCACTTGGCTTTGCCCATAAGCCAAAACTGGCTTCGCATTACGGGCCCATCTGCGCCGAATAGCTGTGGGGACCGGCGGCGAATGTAGGCTACCGAGAAACCCGGGATGTGCATGTAGCGCACCGCCAGCATGAGCAGTACGTCCGATTTTCCCGAGCCGGCCGCTCCGCCGTAGCAGGCCTCTTTAACCCTCAGGTTTAGGAATGTCTCCTGTTTCGGAGTCGGTTGATGCGGGCAAAGCGTTGCCGTGTTGTTCCGGCTCTGCGGAGGTAACGTCAATAGCTGTCGCTGAATCCATCCCTGAGAGATGGGCAAGGGCTCTGACAAGTTCTCCATAGGCCCCTAGGCTCATGTGTTCCTTAACCGAGGTGAGTAGCTTCTCAACCTGGTTTTGTACTTCGACATTCGTGTAGGAGCGCTTGGCCCACTCCTTAGGAAACCGACGTTCTAGCAGCCATTCCGCATGGGCAGCGTTGTCTGCAGAGGCCTCTACCACTCGGTCGACCAGCCGCTTTTCGCACTCAGCGATGGCTTGGTCTACCCGTAGAGCAAACTGGGCATAGTCGCGATTGCCCCTGCGCCCTTTCTGCAGGCACTTGAGGAATAGCTCGTGAGGAATGCCCGCTTCGGTCGAAACGGTTTTGAGCGAGTAACCATTCTTGAGTAGGTCAATCGCCTTGGTAGTCCGCTCCGACCAAACGGGAACTATCCGCTTAGGGTGTCCGGCTCTACCGGACGAAGCATCGGACACAATACCATTTTCCGTGTATCAGGGTTGCTAGTCAATATACAAAGTACTTAAAAGTTATAAAGTTGTATGCCAAACATTGCAAGTGTTGTATGGTCAGCCCCATGGGAAAGCGACAGGGGGGACGCATTCCCGTTATTCTGGCACTGGACCCTGGACGTACATCTGGATATTCGGTCTGGTCTAACGGGATTCTGCGCGCGCATGGGACAGCCAAGAACGCCCGGGATAGGGCCCGCGCCATGGCGGAGGCCATTGCTGAACACAGCAGGCTTGGGGGTGCCAAGGAAGCTACCTTCACCATCGTTGCCGAGGAGTGGTCCGCCGGCGGATGGGGTAGCTACAAAACCCTGATTGGGCTAGGCGCCGAATGGGGTAAGTGGCTGGCCATCTTCGAGGACCTGGCCATCCGGCCAAGCCAGATTGTGCGAGTTCAGGTTCGGGAATGGCGTAAGTGCCTCATCAAATTCCCTGGGCGCAAGGTGGCTGACTGGAAAGCTGTTGCCGTGCGCCACTGCGAACTAAAGCACGCCATTACGGTGAGCCACGACGTGGCGGAAGCGATAGTGATAGGCGAATGGGCCGTGAGACAGGGCAACGACCTTAGGAGGGGGATGTGAAACCCTACTACGCCGATGATTGGGTGACGATTTACCACGGGGATTGTTTGGAGATACTGCCGAAGCTGAGTGGGTTTAGCGTTGTAATCTCGGACCCGCCGTATGGTTATTCCCATTCCAGCAATCGGGACGGCGCGTTCAAGGGGGAGGTGATAGCGGGGGATGAGGGTTGTGGGGCTCGGGACGCCGTGGCGGCCATGATTGGTGAGATGCCCGCGGTGTGGTTTGGGACGTGGAAGGTGCGGCCCCCCGATGGCAAGGTGCGCGCTTGCTGCGTTTGGGACAAGGGCTTGGCGGCGGGGATGGGGGACTTGTCTGTCCCGTGGAAACCAAACTGGGAACTGTTTTGGGTATATGGGGACGGGTGGTCCGGCCGGCGAGGAAGCGGTGTGCTTAGGGCCGGAACCGTTCCAACGTGGTCCACCGGCCCGACAAGACGGGACCACCCCAACGAAAAGCCCGTGGGGCTGCTGATGGAGATAATCCAGAAAGCGCCGCAGGGCACGATTCTCGATCCATTTGCCGGTTCGGGCACCACGGGCCGGGCTGCCAAGGATTGCGGACGCAAGGCAATCCTAATCGAACTAGAGGAACGCTACTGCGAGATTGCGGCTAAACGCATGGCACAAGAAACCCTACCGTTTTGAGGCATTGAATGAGCGACAAAATCCTAATAGATGGCTGCGGGCATGTGGTGGGCAAGCAGCCCACGACGGGCGAAGTGGAGTTGCTGGTCTCGTTTCTTGAGGGCAAGCCACTGTCTGAGATGCCTGAGAACTTCGAAGAATACTTGCGCCAGGAAGTCCTGACGATGGTCAAGATTATGGAGGCCGACCACGCCGACATGGAAAAGGTTGCCGTTGCGCTTGAGGCTGTGGGCAACGCAGACCTGAACGAGATAGGCAACACCGAATGGGACATCGCCTACACCACAGGCCTGGCCCACGGAAAGCTCATGGCGGCATCCATCGTGGGGCTCATGCTCAACCAGGCTCAGGTACGGATTATGACTACGGATGAAAACGTGGGGGTCAAGAATGCCGAGCCAGGCTGAACTAGAGGCGTTCGACAATATTCGCAAGAATACGGTCCGCTATAAGGTCAAGCATATCGTCGGGAACACGCTCTCTAACCTTGAGCATGTCTGCAACGTAAAGAGCGCAACGTCCTACACCGAAAAGCCGCTACTGGGCCAGCCTGCCGTAGTCGTTGCCGCGGGCCCTAGCCTGGACAGCAATGTCATGGCTTTGCATGAGGCCCAGCAAGCGGGCCGAGCGCCCTTCGTATTCTGCGTGAATACCGCCGCACCTGCCCTCAAGAGAGCTGGAATCTGGATTGATGCCATCGTGTCTCTTGAGTCGGTCGATGTCTCAAACCAGATTATGGAAGCGGGAATGGTGATAAGTGCCATCTCCGCTCACCCCAACACGTTCCGCAAGTCCACCCATTGGTTTGCTCCGTTTAGCCCGCACAACCGGACTATCTGCAAATACCTGAGGTCGCATCCCATACACATCGGGGATAGCGTGGCCACGGCAGCGGTATCCCTTGCGCTGGATTGGGGAGCGAACACGGTCATCCTGATGGGCCAAGACCTGGCCTACACAGGTGGGCGTTGCTACGCCTCGGGAACACCTTGGGAGCAAGAGACTGCCGAGGATGAGGATGGAATGGTTGTATTCCATCGCCCGCCCGCGAAGGATGAGTGGCGTCAGGAGCAGGGTGTCCCCAGGCTCCCTGAAAAGCGCGATGGCTTCATGGTCACGGCATGGGACGGTAACGGGCAGCTGCAGACCACGACCGAGATGGTTGCCCAGGTTCGATGGTACGAAGGGCTGGCTAGGTTGGGGCGTTACCAGCAAAACGGTCACAAGGTTCGTTTCATCAATGCAACCGAAGGCGGGGCGCTTATTCGAGGCTGGCTCAACCGCAGGGCCAGTGAGGTGCTTTGGGCACACAATCAAGGCAAGCACCCCAGCAACGTCAAGTTCTTTTCGGCTGGCCCAAACCAGCGGGGTGAAGTCATGCAAGCCATGGCCCACGAAGTCCAGGCCGCACGCCACATGGCAGAATCCCTGATGAATGGTAGGCCGGTCAACTGGGTGGCACAGTGCAAGGGTATGCCTTTCATTGGGGGCATGACCCTAGGTGCAGTGCTCTCCCTGAGCGATAAGGACAAGACTGCCTGGACTGAGCGCGAACGGATGGTCTACCGGTTCCAGTGCTGGCTCGAAGCCGCCAATACGATTGACCGGATGATGGGGGC
>JAAOEI010000184.1_pt1 | contig 26202 bp, 39 predicted proteins | sample 7059261 | NCBI WGS metagenome assembly JAAOEI01 (sample SAMN14008812, study PRJNA610033) | viral metagenome | isolation source: viral particles filtered from seawater | place: China: Hangzhou Bay, Yangshan Deep Water Harbour | collected 2017-10-31 | reverse complement strand
AAAACAAAGGAGTTTAAAAAAAGTGTATAAATATTTAAATTCGCCAGGTGTGTGTAGGATGAATTTAATTAAAGGTGAAAAAAAAGATGAATATAATTAACGATTATTTTGGGATTTCACGACAGGCATTCTATTTTTATAGTTTTTTAAAAGACTTAAATAATTTTGATGATTATGTAATTCGAGCCATACCATATTTCATTAAGCTACAGAAACCGGGTATTGTTTTAGAGTTTTACAATTCTTCTAACACTATTAGTAAAAAAAATTATAAGCTTAGTATAGGTGTGTATGAGACGAGGGACGGTTCTTTATTAATTCAAAATTGGACAAATAGTCAACATATTTTAGGTTCATATTTGTCTGAGGGCGACGTTGAAACAGCAATACATCAAAAGAAGTTCGATGCATTTAAATTCAATGAGGCAAAAGATTACATTATAAATACAATAAATAAATAATTTAGGAGAAAAAAACATGCAAACAAACACAATATCAATTAAAAAAGAAGATTTTAAAATTCAGGAATGTATAGATTTACTAGCTTTCTCAAAAGACGAAGTTGAGAAAGAGCAGGCATACAACGCTCTTTATGACTATCTAAGCATTTAAGTAAATTTTTCAAATGGCTAGGAACACGCAAACAAAAAAGCAATCCTAGCCAGCCCTATTCTATAATAACACGGAGAATTAAAAAATGAATTTTAAAAATCTTGAGTACACTGTACTTTCATCTATTGACGCAACTCAAAGCAAAACTAAAGACGACCATTTACATTACAAAACTACTAAAGAGCAAATTCCTGAGCCACAATATAAAACTAAAAATCAAAAATTGATCAAAAAACTATGGGCAATAATTATTATGAATAGCACCTTAATTTTCCTTTATTTATTTATCAGTATTATTTTTAATATGTGATTTTTTTAGTTGACTAAAGCTTAGTTTTATATAATAATTAATATATATATTAAAAGGAGTTGATCAAAATTAAAATAACAGAAATTTACAAAAACAAAGATTACTTGGCTAAAGTTTCGAATTGTATTTATGAAGAGACAGGAAAATTTCCAAATCAAATGACAATTTACAACTGGTCTAAAAAGCGAAGTTTTCCTCAAACAAGACTCAGGAAAGCCTTAGTTAACATAGGTATAGATTTTGAGCTTAACTAAAAAAAAAGCCTAGCGACAAACTAGACTTTTTAAAATAAAATTCGTTAATTTGCAACACAACACGCTATTAACGGAAAGGATATTAAAATGATAACCAGTTTATCTAAAAAAAACAACCACAAAATATATTTTGACATGAAACACATCGATGAGTTTGATGTCGAACCCCCTCAAGATTATTATCAATGCTTTGCCTGCGGTGCACCAATGTGCAATGGGTATGGGTGCCACTAATGCTTTCTCAAAATGAAGAAATAAACCAATGGCAAAGTAATTTTGACCTCAAACATCGAATACAAAACCTAATTTACGCAATTGAAAATGGAGTAAATACAAATGAATAACAAATATACACACTTTAATTCCGGCTACGATGATGTAATTTTTTATAAGAAAAAAGCATATGTTTTCCAGCCTAAACAACATAAAAAACCATTAATGATTAAATTCTTCGATTTATTTAAAAAAGACAACTCAGAGGTACCTTTCTAATGGCTATACTGAACATGTGGCAAAAAGAAGCACGTCAGCTAATAGGACTGCAAGAAAGATATAAAGAAGTACTTAATGCCGTAAGTTATTACAGGGAACAAATAGAGAATAAAAAATACAGCTTAATGCCTTATTTGTCTAAGACTCACGAAAACGAAATGCATTCTAGCGGTCATAAATTAAGGTTAGAAACTAAACCTAAGTTTAATTTACAAAAGTTTAAAAAAGAACACCCGGATATGTACGCCCTATATTGCGATGAGGATTACAAAATTAAGATCGAGGTAGAAAAATGAGTAAGTCAATATATGAAGGGTTAGCTATTATTCAGCGTGAATTAAAAGCACCGAAAGGCCAAACAAACAACTTTGGAAACTATAAATACCGATCATGTGAAGATATTTTAGAAGCACTAAAGCCACATTTAAATGGCTACACTCTAGTAATAACTGATGACATTATTTTAGTTGGAGATAGGTATTATATTAAAGCTACAGCAACAATAAGCGATGGGAAAGAATCAGTTAGTGCGACTGGTATCGCTAGGGAATCACAAACTAAAAAAGGCATGGATGATTCACAGATAACTGGGTCAACATCAAGTTATGCTAGAAAATATGCTTTAAATGGCCTGTTTTGTATCGATGACAACAAGGATTCTGATTCAACTAATACGCATGGCAATGATTCAACACAAACAGCCACTACACAATCACAGCCGGCAAAAACAGAATACAAAAAAGCTGATAAGCCTAAAGATAATGCTGAGGATGTAACTAAAGCAAAAAATGCGATTCACGAATTATTAAAAAACCATACAGCGGAGCAGAAGAAAGATTTCCTTAAGAAGGCAACCTACTGGGAAAAAATGGATAGCTGGTGCGATGACATAAACAACCTAACAGTAAAAGGTCGTGAGCCGAGTGTGGCACAAATGCGAGTCTGGTATAAAAAACTGCAAGAGGCAATGTTAAGCGAAGTAGCAGCTGAATTTGTAAGTGACGAGCTATGAACTTCGATATTTTATTAACTCTACTAGATAAACCTATTGTATTTCATAGACCGTTTTTAAGGATCATGAATACTAATTGTGCGTTATTTTTAAGCCAGTGTTTACACTGGCAACGCCATACTAAATACGATGGTTGGTTTGCACATACTATTGAGCAATTTGAGTTTGAAACTGGGTTGTCTACGGACGAGCAAAGATCAATTAAAAAGACGCTAAAAAATAAAGGCATCTTAAAAATTGAACGACGAGGTAATCCATGTAAAAACTGGTACACCATTGATTTGGAAGTTTTATATACCCTTTTAAAAAAACAAGTGGAAAAATCCACAAACAAGAAGTGGGAAAATCCCACATCTAGTAATGGGAAAATCCCACATCAAGAAGTGGGAAAATCGCACGACTATATAAATAAAGAAGTAATAATAAATAGTAATAATAAAATTAAAAAAAATATAAATACAAAAAAAAGTTTTCTAAATTTAAATCTTGTTGGCATAACAGATTGTGACAACGTTCAACTAGAGCAAAAGGAATATGACAAGCTAATTACTGATTACAATGCACAGACAGTACAAACACAGATCATGCAGCTAGATAGCTACTTAGAAGATCACCCACGCAAATATAAATCACACTACAAGGCACTGCGTAGCTGGCTTCTTAAAGACGCAAAGACTAGCAAACCCAAATACGAAACAGCTACAGAATTTAACCAACGCCTGCTAAAAGAAGACATGCAAAAAGCCTTAGTCGAAGGCAACGGAAAAATAAATATTGATGATTTTACGCCATTTTAAATTGAAAGGTACAAAAATGAATAAAGAAAAACGATTTAATATTTCACTAAAAAAAATGTTTGCTGATAGGAACTTAAAGTTTAATGAGCATATGGCTCAGACGTTTTGGGCTGAACTTAAAAATGAAACCAACGATAATTTATCAAGACTTTTTAAAAAACTTTATGACCGAAATTATTACTCAGATTATAACAAAACTATTCCTAGAATGCCGATTTTGCCTGAAATTAAAGAAACGCTAAACAGCGTGAAGTCAGATGCGTACATTACGCCAGATGAATTTTGTTTGGCTATGCCACCACTTGAAAAGCAAAAAAAGGCAAAACTCCATTTAGATATGTGTGCTAAGATACAGCAATTCCTAAAGAAGGGAGCGAACGATGATGATCTCGATGTTTTTTTCAGATCCAATTAATATCCTCGCAATGTGCTTAACTTTTGTTATTGGATACGCATTTTATGTTTCCTATACGCTTTAACATATTTATACGGTCTATATTTAAAATAATTTTATTTATAGCCACCATAAGGTTAGCACTACATAAATTATTTGATAGGGAGCAAAATAACGTTGAATTAGAGGATTATAGAACACTACTATGAAGATAAATGAAGACTTAAATAAAATATTAAGTGAATCGCAACAACTGCAGCAGTGCTTAAATTTATTACATTTTAGTGATGTGACGGCATGGAGAAACAATGTTGGTATGGCAAAATACGAGTCTAATAGGGGGAAGCGTGTAGTTAAGTTTGGTCATGCCGGCTCGTCTGACATTCTTGGGTATACTAATGATGGCAAATTTTTTGCATTTGAAGTGAAAAGATATAATAAAAAACCAACACAATTACAGAAACAATTTTTAGAAAATTTAAGTCAAAGTAGTGGTGTATGTGGGCATGGAACCGTAAACGATTTAGTTGATCTGCTACAGAAAAACAATTTAATTAATGATTGCTAATATTTGCTATATTGGCTTTCAACATACCCTCAATTGTGCTTAATCTAGTATTGATTTGTGTATGATTTAGCCTTAAATTTTCAAGCGTGTTATTTGCTAATTTTTGGTGATCGTTTACCGTTCGGGCAACCTCTTTGACTAATGTCTCGATTTTATCCACTTGAAGTTCAATTCTATTGAACCTATTTGAAGATTTATTTTCTAAATTATTAATTTGATTTTTCAATTCCTGTACCTTTAAATTGTACTTATCGAGCCGTACATAAAATCGACCCGATAAATACAAAGTTACTCCAACAACTAGTGGATAGTATAACACATTCATAGACATTTCAGCGTCCATTAACAATTTTAAAACTGGCAATAGTTCCATTATGATTTAGGATACTTATTTTTTATTTCTGTAACCTTAGCCTGCCATGCATCAAGGCCGTTTTCGGTGATGTACTCGATTTGATCTTCTACTGATCCATATTCGCTTCTTCTTGCATAACTGTAATCATAATTTTCACTATCAATATCAATAAGCTCATCATGTGTTGGGTCGTAACTTTCTGATGTTTCATCGTCAATAAATACCCACTGCTCATCATTTTCGACAATGGTCTCAACAATTAAATAATTTGGATATGGCTTTGGAATACCTTCACTATTACGCCAATTTTCTAGGCTTTTTTTGTACCTTTCAATATCCGCTTTAATCAGTTCTTTGCTTATAACATGGTATTCACTTGCTTTTATTTCTATCATTTCGAACTCCTATAATTTAATACAGTACATGACGTTTATGTTTGTTGGGCGTGTTTCAGATGTTATGCGTGCTGTTCCATACGTCGAATCTGTTGTAGCGTGTTGCACATAGTCATTACCACTTTGAGCTGTAGCACTTGCAGCTTCTCTCATTTCCGCACTATCGCCTCCTCCACTTGGATTTGATCTTGTTAGGTCTGCAGCCGCATAAAATTGATGATGGTGGCCCTGAAAAGCGTCCGCTTGTTTTGTACCTACCGCATCGCCTGTCGTGCCATCCCCTCGATTAGTACGTGAAGAAGCGTCTGGGTCTGTTCCTGCTGTATTGTCAAAGCCTCTTAAAAAACGGCCTCTGTAATCTGGAAGTGTGAACGTTGTACTTCCATCGCCATTTCCATATACTACGCCTATATCACCGAATAATCTTGCGTGTGTTGTTCGGCTTACGTTTGCACCATTGCACTCTAAATAACCTTTTGGAGCAGAAGTTAATGCCGTCGCTATAATTGTTCCTGTAGGTTTGTCATCTTCACGAAATTGAAAGTTAATTCTAGTGGTAGATACAGCACGCCCAATTTCAAAAGGATATAAACTTGGCTTCGTTGATGTTATCGCTCCGCTTGCTCCTATGTAGTACAGTGTTCCTGCCGTCAATGAACTAAACCCATTGTAAAAGCCATAGTCGATCTTAACCGTTCCACCGCTTGATACTGTTGTATTGCAAACACCGACAACCGCTGTAATACCGGCACTTGTTGAATTGTCTGCTTTATATGCCTGTCCACCACTAACTCTTAAAACGTCACCTGCGCTTAAATTTTCACCTGCTGTTATAGTCGAAAATTGATCTGATGGCACCCCCACATAATTTGTTGCTGTTATTTGGGCAACATTTAAATCGTAATTTCCGTTAGCTAAAATCTCGACTGTCTTATCTACGTTCTGATCCCAGTCTGTATTTGTAAATTTGGTCCCATCCCATTTGTTAAAATCGCCAGCTGTTGGTACTCCCATTATTTTATTCTCCTTTCTTGTTTAATCTTTTCTAAAGATTGTGGTTGCAAAGATCCTGATTCTTGTCTTTGTATTGGTGTAACTGCTTGAGCTGCAACTTTTGGAAATGGTCTTGCCACTGTTTCTAAGGCGGTTGTTATACCAGGTAATGCGCTTATAGCTGTTCTTTGTATTACAGGGCTTGTTAAAGGAAGTGTTGCTCCACCAGTTGTCACTCCTAGTCCTACGCGTAACAAATTAGCTATTCCTTCAACATTACCTGTTCCTCCACCTCTACCTGGGAACACTTCGCTAAATTGTTGTTTAATTCTTACGTTTTGTGCACGATCTAAAAATTTATCTGATTCAGGCAACAGGTCATCTAATTTTTCTAGTGCTTCTGTAGTAACAGCATCTTGTTTTCTTGTAAGTAATTTACTAGCATCTTTTGTTTTTGCTAGTTTTTTACCAAGAATTTCTTTAAGTTCAATAACTTCTTTTGATTGCTCTCTTATATCAGCTATACCAGAAATATCTGTTTTTAAACGTGATCTTATTTTTCTACTGATCTCTTTTAATTTTGAGTCGCCTTTACCTGTTCTTTGAGCTCTTGTAATCGGATCTCGATATAGACCACGTGTAGAATCAATTTCATCCATAATTTGTCTTAGACCAACAGGATTGCGTTCACCTTTTACTCTGTCTAAAATTTCTTTGATATCAATTTTCTCTTGCTCAGTATAAATATCTTGCTTGCCCGCTTTTGCTTCAATAAGTTTTTTTTGTCTATTAACAAAAGTTCCTAAATCTAGCTCTTTATCTGACTTTTTTAAAATTCTTGTTTCTTGTTTTTTTCTTACACTGTTTTCTTTTAATAACTTTTGCAAACCTTTTTTTGCTTTGTTTCCTAAATCAGTAAAAGTATCTTTTGTTTTTAAAATCTTAGGATTATCCAAAGCTTTCTCTATGCTTTCTCTAGGTACAGAGCTTAAAATATTACCTGCATATGCCGTAGCTTCTTTAGTAAGTTTTTTAACTGGTGCCGCCAATGGTTTTGCTAATTTAACAACTCTACCAATAGCTGATTCAGTTCCTGCGGCTATAGCTCCTGCCTTTAGTGCTTCTGGCAATCTTTCTTCTTCAGCTAGACCTTCTATAACTCGACTAACCCCAGTAATTCCAGCCTGCCCAGCTAAACCTATTCCAGCAAAAGGTAACGCTGCATAAGGTGCAACTTTAGCAACCCCAGCAACAGCTTCTCTTGGTGTAACCGCTAACTGTTCTGGCCCTAAAAACGATTCTGGGCCACCAAAGCCCTTTATGGCCTGCATTGGACTAGCTAATCTAGTAGGCTCTTGTACTATTTCTCTAGGTGCTGTTGTTATTTTTTCGTCAAACGTTACCTGTTCTGAGTATTCTGGATATTTAGCAATCATTTTATTTGCTAACTCTAAATCGTCAACATCTTTATATTGAGGATATTTACTTTTTATACTTTGTGAAAACTCAATATAATTCATTATAAAATTCCTAGTGGGTCACGCTGTTTTAGTTCTTCTATTTTTTCAAATTGCATTTCTCTATTTTTTTGCTTTTGCTTTACAACTTCTGGTGTGTCACCAGGTTGTGGAAAGTATTGTAAGCGTGCATTTTCAAATTCAGATTCTGCAATAGCCGCACCAGATTCTCGTCTTAAGGCTGCGTTTATAAAATCTCTTTGCGCTTGTTCAATTTGCTTAAATTTATCTGACTTAAATAAATATGGTACATTAGTGTCTTTATAAAACTTTACTGTATCTTTGTAGTATGGATTTTTTTCAGTTTCAAATTTACTTAAAATAGAATGTGAAGCCTCGGTTCTTGCATTAAAACGGGCCTCTTTAGGGTCTTGCTCTTTTTTCATTCGGTCTAAGTATAATGCGTCTTCAATTTTTTCCTGTCTTTTACGTTGTTCGTCTAACAATTTTTGATCACGCTCTATTTGTTTTTGCTCTGCATCTGCTGCTGCTTTTTGCTGCTCAATCTCTGCTTTTTGCTGAAGCTGTATGTCTTTTTGTTGTTTAGCTAGCCCAAGTCTAAACTGTTCTTGTCCTTGCTGTACAATGTTTGCACCTATTATTGGATCAGCACCCAATCCAACCGTAACGCCCGCTAATAAATTCGTTAATAATAAACGTCCTTCCGGTGTTTCTTTTTGAGTATTAACAAAATCTCCAAAACCTTTTAATACTGCTTTTGCGCCACTACCTAATCCTTCAAATAAATTATCAACTGGCCCAGGTTGTTCTGGTTGCATTATTTCAGTTTGCTGAATTGATTGTGTCAATTGTGGCTGTTGTTGTTGTGCTTGTATTGGTTGCCCTTTTGCTAATAAATTAACTGTCATTTCGTCTATTGTTGGACGTGTTTGTGCATTTGGCATTTGCACTACATTTCTCGGTGTTGCTTGTGACATTTATTGTGCTCCGAATCTTTGCACTGGGCTTAATTGTTGCTGTAGTGCTGCTAATTGTTTTTGTGCTGCTAATTGCTCACGACTCTGTTGTCGTCTTAATTCTTCTTGTATACCTAATTTTTCAACATCAAAACCTAACTCTCTAGCTAAACGCCCTGAAGCCATTGCTGTCTGCAAAGCTGCCTCTGGTCCCCTAACACCTGCTTGTACTTGTGCAAGCTTTGTTCTTCTTAATGATTGTTGCTGTTCAGGTAATGCTTGCTGCCTTAATATTTCTTGTAATCGTGTAATACCTTCAGGACGGCCTTCTGTTGCTGTCATATATTGTTGTTCAGCTCTTCGCCCAGCCATTAAAGCTCTTTGCAATGCTTCTTGTTGTCCTCTTTCGATACCTGTTAATTGTTGTTCCTTAAATTCTTTTTCTTTTTCAAACTGCTCTAATCTGAACTGTTGTTCTTGACTAAGTTGTTGTCGTGAAGCTTTTTCTGCTGCCTTTTGTTGTGATTTACCATATTCCCCAGCAACCACTCCACCTATTACTGCTCCCCCTATTGCTGCAAAACTCATTTTAATTCCTCCTTATTTTTTATATACGTATTGTTTTGAGTATTAATTTTATGAAACTTATCATATAAATCACGATCTAATTTATCATTATTACGCTGCTCTAATATTTCATTTTCAATTTCATTTACATCGGTTAGTTTTGTGGCGTGATAAGTAATCCAATTTGTATCTTCCTCGATATATAATAATCGCCTTGTTCCAGGCTGAGTTATACCAGTATAAGGTGCAGTAATTGTTATAACCTGATCACCATCATATACAATACATTTACCTCTTGTAACTACGAATGGATGATTTGTTTTGTGAATACGGCTCGTAAGTAAAGTTCCTGCTGGCATAAATATTTCACGAATGTACATACCGTCTGTAAAAGTGTGCTTTAGTGGCATCTCAACTGGTTCACCTGTCGCTATTATAATCTCAGCATTATCCAATATTTCATTTGTTTTAGTTTGGATTTTAGTCATAACTCTTTGTTACTTATAGCCCTTCCTACTAGCTTCCAACCCTTAATGCTTGCTTGTGTTTGTGTTGTTACTCTAAATCGCATCCATTTCCCATAACGATCAATATGTATAAGAGAATAATCTTCTTCATCGTCAGTTGTCTCATAGTACGTCTCATCATAATAATCAGCGTCATAATAAGCCCCAACAAATGTTATTGTTGCTGTTTTAGTTTGTGTCGAATTTATTGTTGCTAACGCATTTAGTGTATTTGCGCCTGACTTATCATAATAAATATATAATTGAGAAAAATATTTATCGTTTGTGTCGACCGCTATTTCAGGCGTTTCAAAAAATGCTGTTAATTCTTCACCACGATAAGATGTGTCATTATACATTTTTTCGACAATACCGGCATTTTTCTGTGCAATGTAAAAGTCTTCACCTAATTTTCCAAATATCCAATATTCAGGCTCATAAGAAGTTGTTTTAATAAAATATTTAGTCCATCCAGCAATTCTTATGTCGTACACATACATATAAGTTTCTGCTATGAGATGATATTTATAATCGTGAAAACCTGCGTGTAATGGATTATCTTTTAATTGATTTTTTAATGAGTCTTTATTTAATTGGATACTAAAATTATTAGTTCGTAAGTTGTCAAAAGAAGTTGCTAGATTAGTTGCGATGTTACCACTAAATATCCGTATATCATACAAATTGGAGACAAACATAATTCCACCTTGCAGTATGTCATTTTCAGGTATGCGAGCAATACTAAAACCGTCTACACATCCAACGTTTGACGTTGTTTGTTGAACTTTAGTTACAAGTCCAGACGTATCCGCTAAATAAATATGTCTTTCGCTAAAAATAACAATTTGATTATAGTCTTCAATCATTCCTGTAAGTGCCGTATTGTCATTTCCAACACCTGAGACATCGTATACCCCAGACGTATTAAAAAATACTTCTACCTCAACCTCTGTAACATATAAATAATTTGGTCGATTAGTATTAACACAACCGATTAATTTTTCATCTTTGACTGTGATAAACTGAGGTGTAGGACATGAACTATTCGTACTTGGTATTGCAGCTCCTAATGAACCATCAGCAATATTATCTTGATAAGTTAAGGTTGTATTATCGCTTATGGTTGTTACTAGTTTTAATGTTGATCCTCCAGCTTCTGTACGGTATATTTTACGTGCTGTACAATTGCTGACCCCAACTGGTATATCTAAGTCAATTTTTTTTGCGCTTACTGTAACAGTATTAGATACAGTTCCAAGTACAACCTCAACGCCATCAATAATATAAGTCATTGCATAATAATATGTGCCTGTTAGACCACCTGCGACCAGTAAATCTTTAGCTGTAGGCGCACCCATTTCTTTTACATAAGTTCCGTCATAGACTAATGGATAATCAAAACCATTTGATATAAATAATTTGTCGTTTAAAATTCCAAACGTACATTTTTTTTGTGCTGTAAGTCCTGTATATATAGTAGTTGGTGAACTTAAAAAATCTTTAATTATTGACCCATTTTGTACACAAATATTTTCAGTAACAAATTGACCTACACTATCGATATATCTAAATTGTGTGATTCCATCAACACGATTTGCCCCAACGTTATATTCTACACTTGGAGCTTGTATTCTTTGACAGCCTGTAATGCCATCATAGTTCATGTTTTCTATATTATAAAAATAGTCTGCTGGGACAAACTTACGTCCTTTGTCATCCCTTAAACCCTTAGACTGATACGATTCAATGATAAATGTCAAAGATTAACCTCCGCATTATCTAATTCCCAATCATAAGCATGTCCAATCATAGTTCCATTTACTACTTGCCCATAACCAGCTTCAATATCACGTCTAGCTTGCTGATAAAAAGCAGCTGCATCTATTTTATAAGGTCTAGCTCTTTCAGCATCAATTTTACTTAATAATTTGTACGCTACCATATCAACGATTGGCTCAACATGTTCGTCTGGTATTTCCATTTCTTTGTCGAGTTGCGCTTGAGAAATATTGTCATTGGCATCAACAGTTACAACAAAATGCTTTTTTCTGTAATACATAACTAAATTATTTTCAGTTACAGTGTCGGTATCACTATGCGCTGCAGCCGTTGTGCCTTCTACGCCACGAGTACACCCAGTAAATGTAGTTGCTGTTTTGTGTGTGTATCTAATTTTTTCATTATTGACTGTAAACCTACCATTTAATTCAGGAAAGCCACTTGTAGAAGCGACTGTAACAGTTGTTGCTGAATCGCTTAAACCACCATTTAAAGTAGTACTGTTAGGTGTACCGCTATTGTCTGGATATATTGTTATTTCATCATTCCATACACTAAAAAATCGTGGTATTCCTGCATAAGTTCCATATGGAAATTCACTATTAACTTTATTCAAATCTTTATAGTTTAATGGGTATTTCCGACCGTCACGCCAAATATATACAAATCGATAAGGCTGTGATCGAATTGCATCACTTGGTGCTGTAGCAACACGAGTATCTAAACCTAACGTTGTGCTGAAAATATCTTGTATGCCCTTAACAGTAGACGAGTAAGTATCTAATGCATTTTTAAGTTGTTCAACTATTCTTTTATTTGTAAATAAAACGTTTGCATTTTTACCTGTTAAATCGTCCGGCATACCTAAGGCTGTATTGATTCTATCTAAAACTTCACTGACTAACATTTATCCTCCTACGCATAGTATTGTGTTGCGTTTGCTGCGATTTGTGCGTCGACATAAGCCTTTACAGCTTTCGCACTCGGTATTGTGTCATCACTGGCACTGACACTATTAAGATCGGTATCAAGTACGCCAGCTTTCAAATTTGTAACTGTTAAATTACTAATTGTGGTGTTATCTGCATCTATGCTTGGTAACCGTGCTTCTGCTAATGTTCCGCTAGATATATTACTAGCATTTGTCGTATCTACATTTGCTACATTACCAAGCCCAACATCAGCTTTAACTAAACTTAAAGCTGTTTTAAATGTTGTTGATATAGCTATATCTTCTACGTCACCAGTTCCTGCTGTCGTACGTGCCTTTACAGTTCCTGTAGCAATATGCGCCATTTTAGCGTTTGTAACGGCTTCATCAGCAATAGTTAACGCTGTGGCACCTGTAACATCACCCGTATGAGTTGCATTTGTTACTTTAGCATTATTAGCTGTTACATCAGATTCCATTGTATCTAAATCGACCGCTTGTGTAACAGTTATATGTCCTAGCTTAGTCTGCTCTGCACTTGTAATTGTTGTTGGTTTATTTAGTATATAAGCATCAGATCCTGTATCTATTACGTTCCAGTCAGACTGTACATTTACTTCTGCACCAGTTGCTATACCGGCAAGTTTTGTACGTTCCGCACTAGTAATAATTGCTCCTGAACCAGCACTTGTAACATCAGCTAATTCAGTAACATTATGTGTGCTTAAATCTGTAACATCACTTGGCTTATTAAGTATCTGTGCATCACCACTAACAGCGTTCCAATCGGCATTTACATTTACTTCGGCTCCAGATTCTATACCGTCTAATTTAGTATTATCACTAGCTGTAAAATGCTTATTTGTAGCTGTCTCTGATATGTCATCAAGGGTTAAGCCTCTAGTTATAGCGCAATTTGTTGCATCACCAATAAAAACATTCCCTTCGTTTAAATTTGGTACGTCATTAGTACGCCCAGCACCACCTACTTTAATAGACCCAGCAGTTGGATGTACTCGCTGTACTTTTCCAATGTTTTGAATAAGCGATGACTCTGTTTTTGGTCGAGTATTTGTTAAAGTGCCAGTATCAGACACATACAAAACATTACCCAATGAAAATGAACTTGTGTCTAATCCCGACAATGTTCCAAACGTAACTACATTTATAGAAGCATTTAAAGATGCTGTATTCTCTGCTAAACCAAACGCTGGCATTTTGTTAAAGTCATTAGCATCAGCAATAGCGACAACTGGTGAGTTTCCAGTTACGTCAAAACTAGATATATAGACGGGATCGCCTTTTGTTATTGCTTCACCGGCTTTTGCTTTAAATTGCACTTCGCCTATTAATCCACCAATAAAATTATCAGCTTCGACATTTCCATTAACAGTAAGCGCTTCTCCTAATGTCGTTGTTCCAATCCCAACTTGATTATTTGTAGAATCGACATATAACGTATTTGTATCAACAGTTAAATCGCCTGATAGTGTGCCTGAGCCTGTTATATTTATATTTCCTGTGCCTGTTATGTCACTAGTATTTAAATCTAGATCACCACCTAATTGTGGCGTAGTGTCATCAACAACATCAACTAAAAAACGGCCATCTAAATCAGTAGTAACAGTCGATGCATCATTCATAGTAGCTGTTAAAACACCGTCCCCAGTGTTAAAGCCTAAAGCACTTAAAAACTTATCTGCACCAGCTGCACCTTGATCAGGATTGTATATAAATGTCATCCCTCAATACCTACTATTTTTTTACTACCACTGACACAAATTGCATTTACAACACCTTTAAATATAGGGTCATCTAAAGCTAAAGCCCCACCATTAGAATTTAAACGTATGCCATTATTTAATGTGGCTGTTGCACCTAAAGAGACATACATAGCCTCATCGCTGTCATTAACCAATATTAGTAATTTTCTGCTTGAGTTAGCAGCTAAAACTTGTGTGCTACTTGACCCTACTGTCACATTAAAATTAGTAATACTAGTTACTTCACCTGGCGTTGTACTTGTCGCCATTTCAGGTATAAAGGGATCTGCATCCGTACCTGTGCCGGACGATTTAAAAAACTTTATACCTGTTTGTGCTTTGATATCTTGAAAATTAGCCATGATTTTATTAAGGGGGTGGCCGTAGCCACCCACCTAAATGCTATTAAGCAGCAGCGATTTTTACTTTGTTTCCTGAAAGTACAATTGTTGCTGATCCACCACTTGTAGCAGTAGAAGCAATACCAACTGATTGTGCGCCTTCAGCAGTAGAACCAGAAGCTCCACCGTCTAATTTAAGGCCAGTTCCAGCGTTAAGAACTTCAGCATAGTCGCCAGCAGCAAAAGTATCAGTAGTTAATACAGTTGCTTTACCTTTGTACTGAACCCAAGCATAGTAACCAGAAGTTACTGCAACTTGAGATGCAACTACAGTTGCTCCAGAGTCAGTGGTAGCTGGTGCTTTTGATATGACTTCACTACCTGCCGTGTTTGAGGTAGAGAGCTGATATGGTTGATATTGTGTAAGTGCTCCGTGAGACTTAACATAAACATATTCTGGTTTAATTGCGTCTGAACTGGACACATCAACATATTGCGCTCCTAAGTCATATTTACGAGTTGAGCTAGGATTTGTTAAATCATCAGTATCGATTGAATTTATGTATGCCATTGATTTTCTCCTTTCTAAATATTATGACTGTAATGACTTGAATACACCGTTGTAACGACGAGCTGTACAAACCATGTTACCAACTAAGAAAGTTTGGTTAGTTTGAATTGCTTGGTTAGGAATTCGAGAGTTGAAATCCATTGGTGCAGTTTTACCTTCAAAGCCATACTTGTAGCACATCTTCAACGTTGGCGTTGATAAGATATACAAGTCGTTGTCAGCAGTAGAACCATCAGCTGAACCTGGGCTGTATTCGTCTACGAACCAGTTGATGTTGTTAAACTTGCATCCTGCAAATCCAGCAGCTAAATCTTCACTGTCGATAAAACGCTGATTTGATTGTTGAGAAGCTAAAAACTTAGCTTGTACGAATGAGTTAGAAACCATCATATCAGGTGCAAAGCTTCCAATTTCGTTTCCATATCTTTGACCACGAGCAACTAACTTACGAACAACTTCGTTTAAGTTAGCGTAGTTAATTGTGTTAGTAGATGTATCAATTTCAGTTAACCAAGTAGTGCTGTCATTTAAGTCAGTATTATTAATCCCACCATAAGCTGTACCTGACGCTGCAAAAATATCTCCAAAACCATTAAAAGCGTTACCGTTTGAATCTGAACCGGAACCGTACATAGCTGATGATAATGTACGAGTCGCTTTGTTTTTAGCACCTTCAATTTTAGCAACGATCAAAGACTTAACAGCATTAGCAGTATTATCAGTCTTAGTGAAGTCTTCCAAAGTGAAAGAAACGTTGTGGTAAAAATATTTGAAATCGAAAGTAGCAAAGCTTAATTGCTGATTAGCTGAAGTATCGATAACACCAAAACCACCATCGTAGAAACCTTCAGATTGATTTTCTGCGATCTCAACTGGTTGTTTAATTTGTGTACCACCGGATACATACTCTAAGTTTGGTTTTTTAGAAAGCTTATTGAAAAGCGCATTTGCTTGTCCGAATTGGTCTGGAATTTCCGTCCGGATGGCATCATGTGCTACGGATAAAGCTTCGTTTAATTGATCTGCTGATAAAGCCATTTTTTATTCTCCTTCTATTGATTTAAAATCTTATCGAGAGCTGACTTGTAGCTTGCTTGACTACCAACCATAGGTTTTTGTTTGTTTTGACCTAAAGCTAAACTTTGCGTACTAGCTTGTTTTTTTAAAGCTGCTTCTGCTGAAATTGCGGAGTTAGCATTTAAAATAGTTGGTAATGCCTCAGACTTGAAATAACGACTCCAATATTCACGTGGAATTTGGCCGTCGTTCATATGCTTTATGAATTGATCTTTGTCATAGTTTAAATTGTATTGTTTAGCTAAACTATCAATTTCTTTAAACTGTTGTTGTTCCTGTTCTGAATAATAATTTTCAAGAGCTTTTTGCTCTATATTACTTTTCCAGTCTAACAATTCATTAAGTTGCTGAGCATGAGGATTAGTAGCTTCTACTGGTTGCTCTGACTCGACACTATTATATTTATTTATGACTCCTAATAACTCATTTCCAATTTGTTCATTATTAAACAATTCTTCAACTGCGTTATAATCGTCACGATATCTTGAGAGTTCTTCGACTTGCTTTTTATAGTCATTAATTTGCTTGTCAAACTCACCTTGCCGTTTTTCGTGGTAGCGCAAAGATTCATACATCTTATTGGGGTCTTCACTCCAATGTGATTTAAATCGTTTATCTTGCTCCCATGAATTAATTGCTTCGCTTTCAACTTGTCCAGCATTGTCATTTAAAGTGTCTTCGTTGCCTTGCCCAAAACTAATTTGGGTGGCTTCTTGTTCGACTTGCTCCTCTATGACTTCCTCTTGGATGTCTTCTGCCATTAGTGCCTCCTAAGATTTATTTAAGATAGCGCTTTATCGAGTTGATATTCGTACCCTCGATTAACAGCTGATTCTTTTTCTTCATCAAGCTTTTTGCCTGAGATTCGAACAATACAACTATCAAGAGCCATCATCGCCTCTTTTGCGTTACCTTTACTAATAGCGTCCTTGGCTTCCTCTAATTTTGAAACCAATTCCATGGGCGTGTATCCGCCAAAGTCTTCAAGGGTAAACTGTAGCTTTCCCTTCTTCTCTTCAATTATTTCTTCTTTTTCCATCATTTCTTCTTTCTCATAATCATCACCTTTATCGTCTTTCTTACCGACAATAATCATAAATCCTTCTTTTTTTTTGTCCATGTGCATCAACCTTCTCCGTACATTATTTTGTTTAAAAAGTAATCTATTCTTTCCTTAAATTTATTTTTTTCCAGCTTCAATTAGCTCAATTAACTGATCTTTTTTAAGCTTTGTTAAATCTTTGCTGCTATCAATTTGAACAGCTAAAGCAATAAGATCATCTTTATTTAATTTTTTTAGGACAATAGGAGCCGGAGAGGTGTCATCCGACTCACTTTTATTATTTTCCATATTTTTTTCTTTTTCACAAAATAGTACTACCGCCATGCTATGCGGAATGACCATTGGTGCCTCATCGAACATAATCTTATAATGAGGCTCTGCATAACCTAGTTGGCCGGCAGGATAAATGCCATCTACATAAAAGTTAAGGTTTATATCATCTCTTAGTTGTAATGGTTGGCCGTATACAAAATTCATACTTATATTTTCTTATTAAGCCTTCCATAAGTCATTTGACTTCAATTGACTAAAAATCAAAATGTTTTACTTGTAGTCAATTACGCTCAAATGCCATCAATAGCAAATAAGACTAAAATATACTTATGGATAATCCATTTTTGGAATACTTAAACAAGCTGAAAAGTAAAGCTACTGGTGTACCTACACATCAAAAATATGCTCAATTTCAAAGATATTATAAAGGAAGCGTTGCTCCTACGATTGGCTATGCTAAAGATGGTTTGCCTCAAAAAGGTAGTGAAGCTCAATTTTATAATGTCATAAAACCTATTGTAGAGACTAAGGCAACAACAGCTTTAGACGCAATGATTACAACAAATGTAAAACCAGTTAATTTGTCTCATCAAACTTTTGATAACATGAAGCAACTTGATACTATTGCTGACATTTTAAATGATTGTTGGGAGAACGTTAAAAAAAATACACATATGAGTGACATATCACAAAAAATAATTCGTGATGGTCTTATTAATGGTATCGGGATCGGGAAAGTATTTTGGAATCAATCCGTTAATAATGGTTTAGGTGACGTACGAATTGAGCGTATAAACCCAATTGACTTTTATCCTGAGCCTAACGCAACAACAATAGAGAATTGTAATTATATTTTTGTTAGAAGATACATTTCTCGCTTTGATTTAATTAATGAATATAAAAATAAACCTGAGATACTAAAAAAAATAGATAAGCTAACCAGTGAATCTAGGCAGCTACCAAGTGATAATAAAAAAACTGATTTAGTTGTTAGTATGGAAAATGATGTAAACGGTGTAAAAAATAATGCTCAAGGCTATTTAAATGAAGGTGGGTTATTACCTTCTAATACAACTGAAAACATACTGTTATGGGAATGTTATTTGAAAGATGATACGGTTTTAGTTCCTTTAGATCAAGATACTGGTCAAGAGCAAGAAATGAAATCTGAAGAGCGTTTCAAATATCCAAATGGTCGTTTAATTATATATTCTGGTAAAGAAATATTAGACGACAAGCCAATTGATTATCCTTTTGGTTTTCCTTTTGAAACTTTTAGCCCAACACAATCAGATAGTTTAGTTGGTTTTGGTGATGTTGAGGATTTAATATCAACGCAAGATCGACTCATTGATGCATATTACAAATTACAGCAGCTATTAATGAAATATAAATCTTTTTTAGTCGTACAAGAAGATTCTATCCCACGTAACACATTAGAGAAGAATTTTGACATTATTTATGCAAATCCGGGAAGTGCTGGAACGCCACCTATATTAGTAACGAATAAATTATTACAAGATATTCAGGTTGTTAGACAGCATATACAAGATTTGAAACAAGATGCCTATAAGATCGCGAGAATTAATGAAATTATGCTTTCTGGTGAACGTCCGGTAGGTGTTAACTCTGGCCAAATGGTTAGAGATTTAATCGAATCGCCTATGTCGTCCATTCGTGAAATACAACGAAATTTTAAAAACTTTTTGACTGGTATAAGTAACAAAGCAATTACATTAATACAGCTATATTATAACCAGCCTAGAATTATTCGAATGGCAAGCGGTAGTCAGTTTGCATCAATACAACCTGATGAAATGGGTCAAATGCAAATAAACATATATGACAGAGATATGATGACTAATGAATTAATGGCAATTGATACAATTAAATCTGATTTAACCTTAGGTGAATATGAAGTTGAAATAACAGCTGGTAGTTCATTACCTCAGTCACAATCGGCAATAGCTGCAACTACTTTACAATTAGCTCAACAAGGAATATTCGGAGATATTAATAATCCAGAGGTCAAAGAGTTAATATTAAAAACACTCGATTACCCAAATTATCGAGCGATTATAAATCAAATAAAACAAGAGCAAGAAGAAGCTTTGCAAGTTCCTATTCCTGAGCCTGATTTTAACAACTACATACAGAAAGTAAATATGTCATTAAAAGATATTGTTGAACTAATTAGTATTTTGCCGCCTGAGCAGCAATATAGTTCAATACAAACAATTACAGACTCACTTGGGCTGACTGTACCCGCTGTTTTGCCGACGACTTTTGAGAATTTAAATCAAGGTGCGGTCCCAAGTTATTTAAGAGTAGGGTAATGTTAACTGCTGATGAAAAATATAAACGCTATGATGTACGCACAAATAAAAAAATGGCTGATTATAATCGTGCCGGTGGCAACGTTGCTCGTCCTGTTAGGGATGTGTCAAAAGCTAGTCCAGCAAGAAAACTCACAAGAGGTAGGTTTCTACTACGAAAAGCACAACAAATACTCAAGACAATGCCCCCTTTAAAAGACAAACAAGGTCGTCCAACACCTAGCGCAATGCAATTTAAAAGATGGGATGCTCCAATGCCTGAAAATTTGTCTGACGTTAGACGATTAAAACAAATCGGTAAAAATATAGTCGAAAAATATAAGAAAAAATAATTTTTAAGTCTTAGTATTCATAATATTAATTTTAAAATGGATATTGATATCTATAAAAAAAATAATGATATAGCATTTCCACAAAGGCATAGTTATATCAAACCATGAAAAAATTAAATTGAGTAAATGAACCCGTAACGCATAATAGACAAATACAATTAATATGTGTTGTTTGAATTTAGTCATAACGAAAATATTAATTTAAACAAAAAATATTGAATAGTGATATGATTGTAAAGGTAAAATTCAAATTCAAGTTTGTTATCTCCTAAAATGAGCTTGTGTTCGCTGTAATTAGCCCACTTATGTGGGCCGATTACTTTTCATACCTAATTAATTGATCAAATATACATATTATTAATTTTTTTTAGTGTGCAGTAAGAAAGGTATGTTTTAGTTCATTATAACATAAAAATTATACTAAACACGCACGCCGTCTATAGTAAGTCGACTTTGGAACGCTAAGGATTTTACATGCATCATTAATCGAATATCCGTCAGTGACATATTTTTCAACCGCTAATATTCTTTCAGCAGTATATTTATTTGGGCGACCTGTTAATTTGCCTAAATCTCTAGCCCTTTGACGACCTGCCGTTGTTCGTTCAAGTATAAGCTCACGTTCATGTTCAGCCATAATAGACATAAATTGCAGAAACATTTTACCGCTAGACTTTGCTGTATCGATACCATCATCAATGGACTTAATAAAAATATTTTTCTTTTTTAACTCATCAACTAAAAAAATTGTATCTTTTAATGATCGTGAAAGTCGATCTAATTTTGTTATCAAAAGCGTATCATTAGGATGTAAATTTTCAAGACATTCCTCCAGTGCGCTTCTAGATAAATTTTTTGCCGACTTTTTTTCTTCATAGATATATTTAGCACCATGACTAATCAATTTTTCTTTTTGCATATCTAAATTTTGATCAGTTGTACTGACTCTTGCGTAACCTATAATCATTCACTCAACCTCTTTATACTTTTTACATAATTCCATGATTTCATCGATGAAATTATATCTAGCCTTAGGATTAACAACGGTAGCAACTTCATAAGTTTTTTTAGTGCTATTTAAAATTGCGATTAATTCATTATCAACATTAAAGATTTTATTTAATTGATAATCAGGATTCTTAAATAAAAAATCGTTAATCTTTCTTTCAAAATCCTCATGCTCGCAATAATCGTTGTCATTACTATCGACCAAATTACTAATAATTTTTAGCATTGCAACACCTCCAAGGATACTATAGTCCTATTTTGATTAATTTGTATACTAATTTTCTCATAAGTTAATAAAATCATAACTTATAGGACTAACACTTATAGGACTGACTTATGGGACTTTTTACTTAGACTCAAAAAATACTATTTATGGAAATTTTATGATTAGTCGCAAAAGTTATAATTAATGGGAAGCGTGCAAACTAACACTAAATACAAATACTAGTTATTTATTTACATAGAATACAATCGCTTCTATACTATATATGGGAAAAGGGAGGCTTTATTTTTGGCATGAAAATGTTATTAGTGAGGATAAAGTAACCTAATCAGGCCACTAGCAGCAAATCGCAACACATCTTCTAAATTATTTGCTAGTGGCTTTTCTAATTTTTATTTTGGGGAAAATATTAAATAATTATCCGAAATGGTTGTTCTACAGTCAATATGTAACCAACTTACTTTATCTTCAATTGCGTTTATATGAGGGTAAAGATGTTTATTTTGGTATAAGTGATTTCTCATTTCTTGCGCTGACATCTGATCGCTTACAATATCAACCGCACGTCCGAAACTGTGTTGACTAAATTGGCTATAGTTTTGACTATAAGGCAAACGTAATCCGGATTCTTTACGTTGCCCCCCGTAGTACCAGTTATTAATTGTTAGTGGTATTCCTAAATTATCACGTAAAGCCTGAGCTGATTGTATAATTCTTGCATCTATGAACCAAATTGCTTTTTCACTATATTCATCATAAAACAGTGGATCAATAAATTCCTGTAGAATAAAATTTTTAGATACTTTCATTAATTAATATTAACAAACATTAAATGCTCAGTAACTAAATTGCCGTCAGTATATTCAATCAGTGCCTCTTCTAGTATGTCTTCGGTTTCAGCGTAAAAATCAGCTTCTCCATTATTTGTTGTGAAAAAACAGATATCAAACAATTCATGACATTGTTCAAAAGAAAAATTATTATTATCAATCTTTGTCATAGAGTTTGTAGGCAGCCCATAGCCCACCGAGGCCAGTAATAATGTTTTGCGCTATTTCCTCTGGTAGCCAATGACTTAGTATCAATAATAATATACCTGTAGCCTCAAGTGACTTTTTTTTACCTTGATTAAATACTCGATCAATAACAATTCCTGCAATATTATTTAAATTCATTTCTTCTTACCTTTCTTAATTGAATAAGCAATAGCTAACGCTTGCTTCATTGGTTTTCCTGACTCAAGTTCTGTTTTAATATTTTTTTCAAAAGCTTTTTTAGATTTTCCATAGTCTAGTGGCATATATCCTCCTCAGTGATTCCATTTATTCATTAGTTCTTTTGTGGCTTTCTCTGCAATATCACGATTTTTTTGTGCTGCTAGTGCCTCTCTATGTTTTTTGTTTTTAGCGATTTCCTTATCATGCTCGTCATGCGACAAATAAGTTAAGCCTTCTCTTTTTTCGACATCTTTAATTTGAGCCATGGTTAAACGCTCTGTGCTACCTCGAGGGTCAACAAATTCAGTGAAGCCATGAATAGAAACTCTATTATTAGCGAAGTATTGCTTGCAATTTGTCGATTTACACTTTTTACAATTTACTAGGTGAGGTTCATTGATTCCAAAATACTCATCTTGTATATGCTCACAACTATAACATTTAAAACTATACAGTGGCATGACGTTGGTCACCTATCAACTTTAAAAAGTATTGTTTCATCAAATGCTTGCGTTTGTCATTTGGTTTTTCCTCTTTGCCATTTATAATTTTATAAAACATGTCTTTGCTGATATTAAATCTACGTGCAACAGCATCTGGACCAACTTCAGACTTATTATAAAGGTCTGTTAATTCGCTATGACTAATGTCACATTCAATATATTTATCAGCAATAAGTTGATTTAATGTGTTTTTTACCCAATTAAACTCAGTCATGACTTTTTCAAATTGCCGATTAATATTCTGCATTTGTTCATAAACGGCTATGTTGTTACTAGTAGATTTAAAATCGGTGACTTCAGTTAATAATTGACGATAAAGTTGTGTTAACTGATCAACGGTTAAAGGTTTATTTAGTGTTATTTTTTCTAATGCGGCTTGTTTAGTGTTAGTGTGAAATTGTATTGAATTGGTTAACGATGCTTGTACAACATTGTTTATTCTTGCATCAATAGACTTATTCAGTCCTTTAAACATTTCACTGACCTCAGTACGAAGACCATGTATTGCTTGTAATGTATTTGTATCATTCATATTTTTTACTCCTTAATATTTCTTTGGTTTCTTTTTTTTCATTTACACTCGTCCTTCCACGTAGTCTCGCAATGTTGGTCGGTCGTCACTCATTCTAAATGCGTCTAATGGCGACTTCACTTTTATGTTTTTGATATGTCGGTACCCGTATTGAACAGCATCAACTGAATGATCATCTTTTTTTATGACTTCTTCTTTTCTATCTTCAGTATCACTCAACCCAGCACGTTTATATTGATATCGTTTGTGCTGTTGAATCACATAATTTAAATGATTAAATATAAATAATTTGTTTGTGTGAAATCCTTGATTGACCATTAATATATTAGCTGTCTTATCTTTTTTAGCTTCAATTAATCGCAACCCATGGCTTTTTAGATCATCCCAAAATGATATGTGCCTTGTGTCACCAGCTTTCATTGAATAATCAGCAACAATTGGTAGTTTGCCGTGTCTATTACTTGCCTCTACAATCTCATGCAATTGTGCTTGTTTTTTATGCCATTCATCAAAAATGTAAACGTTGTCTGATTCGTCCTTACACATCCAAACTAACGACGTGTCGTTAACCGTGCCATGATCCATGCATATGATCGTGTAGTAATAATTACGTCTATTGACTGGCGGTATAATGTGGTGGTCCATTAATGCCGTGTATACTCTATCGCTAGTTCTATTCCAACCACCATAAAGATACCTATCAATATAATCAGGCGGATAGTTTAGCTTTAAATTCTCTATATAGTTTTCTGGGAGATTTGATTGATTATCAAAGGTTGTTCCCTCAACAAATAAAATATGATCTGGCTTGTTCTCCACATAACGTTCTTTACACCAACAATCGGCAGGATTACCCTCCGTAAAAATTAATGGCTTGGGTAGTGAGTCACTAGATAAACGGCCTAGAATCATTAAAAACAATGCTTCGGGTATTTCCTCAGCTTGACACAATGTGGCCCCAGCGTACTCATTCGATAATATCTTACTGTCACGATCGAACGCTCTAAAATTAATTGTTGATCCATTCGTAAACTTAGCCACACGATCTGATGATTTATACTCATAACCGTATTTTTCAGGTGGGAATAATTCCATAAATTGCGGAATTACTGAATCTTTTAACTCTGGATACGTTGCCCTACAGAATAACCAATTAGTGTTCGGGTAATTATAAACAATATAATACGCAATTAGCATCATTATTAAGGATTTGCCACACCTGAACGCCCCAAAGTATGCTATCTCATTTGGGCAATTTTTTTTAATGGTCATATCATCATTAAAAACAGATTTAAATATAATAGACTGTTTTGTGTTTAATTCAATTTGCATCTAGCCTCATTTATTTCTCGAACTTTTGGAAGTTCAGTATAGCTAAAACGCTTTCTTTTACACTTTTCACTATTAACAAAAATGTATTTACGCCAATCACCGCCGGCATTACACCGACCTATTAGTTTGTAAGTGAAATCGTCGTCATTGATATAATATTCCCTTCCAATTTTAAAATATGCGTCTGTGTTCAAAGTCTATTCCCGCTAATCTCATCTTGCTCACGCTGATTATTAATAATTGACTGTAAGTTATCTTTATTTTTTTTGATGCTTAGTATTGGATCTCTAAAAGATTTAAAAAAGAAAGCGGCTCTCAAAGCTACAATTAAAACCGATAATACGGTAAAAGCAATAATAATACATAATAAAAAAACATAAACTAAATTCCACACATCGCCCATTATATTAATTTCCATTATTTAATTCCTTATTTTCTAATATTTTTGAATTATCTTTATAAGTTAAAACGATTTCATGCTTAGGTTGCTCAATCTGTGGTTGTTCAGCTTTAGGCGGATTATACGCCATACGCTCTTCTTCGTTAGATAAGATCTTATATAAAAATATTCGTTCAGCTGGCGTTGACATAGCACTGCCAAAAAACTTCCTAAGTCTTTTTTTGACTTCGATTTTGTTTTTGTTCAATAACTTTTTAATCGTGTTAAACTCGTCTGTACCGTCTTTAAGTTTTACATAGAAAGTGGGTTTGCTACACGGTAGATGGTCTATTAAATCCTCCATGGTTATAATGTCGTGCTTCCCGAGTGCTTCGATGCTCATCTCGTAAAGTTCGTGCGGGTCATAACTATTCATAAATTTTACCTTCAATGATATCTATAAAATTATTAATTAATTTAGGCTCGTTTTTATTTTGAACAATGTCACTAAGCATACTTACTAATGACTTCAGCATAATTGGATTATCTATACGTTCATTCGCAACTTTTATAAATTCTTCTAAGACTCTAACGTAGTTATGATTGTTTATTTCACTCATACAAGAAACACTTCATTATTAATTAATTTATTCATTTCAATTTAACCTCAAACCCTCTATCTTGTAATTCATTCATCAAAGCCATAAGTTTGTTTTGATCTTGTTCACTAACAACAATTTTGAAATCATCTTTAAGTTGGTTTGGTTCTGGTAATAATGATTCAACATCATCAACATTCAATTCTGGTAATTCTACCCCCCAATCAAGGAGATCATTAGCATCAAACATATTG
>JAAOEI010000183.1_pt1 | contig 26214 bp, 30 predicted proteins | sample 7059261 | NCBI WGS metagenome assembly JAAOEI01 (sample SAMN14008812, study PRJNA610033) | viral metagenome | isolation source: viral particles filtered from seawater | place: China: Hangzhou Bay, Yangshan Deep Water Harbour | collected 2017-10-31 | reverse complement strand
GCGTCGCCTACGAGGAGCTGGGCGTGTTCGGCACCGCGGCGATCATGGTGCTGGAGGATTACGAGGACGTCGCCCGCTTCTACACCGAGACCGCCGGCGAATACTGGCTGGGCGTCTCCAACCGCGGCGTGGTCGACACGCACTACCGGCGCTTCCCGTTCACGGTCGGCGCGCTCGTGCAGGAATACGGGCTGGACAACGTCTCCGAGCAGAGCCGCAGGGCCTACGTGGCGGGCACCCTCGATCAGGAGGTGATCGTCGTCCACGCCATCGAGCCCAACGACAAGCGCGTGCTCGACGTCAAGGACGCCCGCAACATGCCGTGGCGCTCGGTCCATTACGAGGAGGCCTCGAGCGACACCCAGCGCCCGCTGCTGCGGGTCTCGGGCTTCCGCCGCTTCCCCGCCATGTGCCCGCGCTGGCACGTCACCGGCAACGACGTCTACGGCCGTTGCCCCGGCATGGACGCCCTGCCCGACGTCAAAGCGCTCCAGTCGATGGAACGGGATAAAGCCCGCGCCATCGCCCTCAGTGTCAAGCCGCCGATGGGCGGCCCGCCGCAGCTCAAGAGCGAGGCCCACGGCACCATCCCGGGCAGCGTCACCTACTCGGCCCCCGGCCCGACCGGCGAGCCCACGTTCAAGCCGCTGTTCCAGGTCAACCCGCGCATCAACGAGCTGATGCTCGACCTGCAGGCCAAGGAGGAGCAGGTCCGCAAGGCCTTCTACGCAGACCTGTTCCTGATGATCAGCCAGCTCGAGGACGTCCGCAGCGCCACCGAGATCGTGGAGCGCCGCGAGGAGAAGCTGCTGCAACTCGGCCCCATGCTGGAGCGCCTGCACGACGAGCTGCTGGATCCGATCATCAAGCGGGTGATGGAGATCGCCGAGAACGCCGCGACCAGCGAGCGTTCGATCCTGCCGCCCCGGCCCGACGAACTGAAGGGCCAGGACATCGAGATCGAGTACGTGTCCACGCTGTCGGTCGCCCAGCGCGCCACAGGCACGGCCAGCATCGAGCGGTTCGTGTCGTTCGTGGGCCGCATCGGCGCCGCCAAGCCCGAGGCGCTGGACCGGCTCGATGTCGACGAGACGATCGACGCCTATGGCGACCTCGTGATGGTGCCATCGTCGATCGTCGTGCCGATCAAGACCGCGAAGGCGGACCGCGAAGCCCGTGCCAGGGCCATCGCCGCCAAGCAGGCGCTGGAGACCAGCCTGGCCGCCGTGCAGGGCGCCAAGGTAGCCAGCGAAATCGACGTCGGCGGTGGCCGCAACGCCATCCAGGCCGCGCTGGGGCAGTAGCATGGCCGAAACCAAACCCTTCGACTCCGGCGACCAGCACCAGGTCGACACCCGCGCCAAGCGGCTCAAGGTCGTGGCGCAGACCGCCGACCAGGAGTTCGCGCGGATGATGGAGGTGCCGGCCTTCCGCGCCTTCGTGTGGAAGCTGCTGGGCCGCTGCCACGTCTTCGAGACCTCGGCCGACGTGACCAATGCCAACAACACGTTCTTCCGCGAGGGCGAACGGAACATCGGGCTCGGCCTGATGGGCGACGTGCTGCGCCTCGCGCCCGACCAGTACCAGACCATGGCCGCCGAGGCGGCGAAACGAGAGGAAGCGATCGATGGCTGACGAGAACGCGGAACAGGGCGACCTGCTGAAGGACGACGCGGGCAAGGCTGCCGACGGCGACAAGGGGTCCGATGCGGCGAAGGCCGCTGCGGATGCCGGCAAGGGCGCCGCAGACGATGCCGGCAAGGACAAGGCGGCCGATGCCGACCAGGGCAAGGACGACGGCAAGAAGGCGGCCGACGACAAGGGCAAGGCCGCCGAGCCCATCACCTACGCCGAGTTCAAGGCTCCCGAGGGCATGACGCTGGACAAGGCCGCGCTCGAAGGCGTGACGCCGATGTTCCAGAAGCTCGGCCTCAACCAGGAGCAGGCGCAGGAGCTGGTCACGTTCTACGCCAACCAGGTCAAGACCGCGGGCGAGGCTAACGCCAAGGCCTGGGGCGAAACCATCAAGAGCTGGCAGACCGCGCTGAAGGCCGACGAGGAATTCGGCGGCGCCAAGCTCGAAGAGACGCAGTCGCTCGCCGCCAAGGCGATCGATGCCTACGGCGGCAAGGACGCTCCCGAGATCAGGGAGTTCATGAAGACGTACGGGCTCGGGGATCACCCCGCGTTCGCGCGCTTTCTCGCCCGAGCCGGCCGGACCGTGCGCGAGGACGGCCTGCCCCGCCCCAACGGCGGCGCCCAGGTCAGGGACGCGCGCGCGCTCTATCCCAATTCGAACATGAACTAAGGAGCCATAGCTATGGCACTTCTCGCAGTCACCAACCCGACCCTGGCCGACTGGTCCAAGGTCATCGATCCCGACGGCAACATCGCCCAGGTGATCGAACTTCTCGGCCAGATGAACGAGATCACCGAGGACATGGTGTGGACCGAGGGCAACCTGCCCACCGGCCACCGCTCCAGCGTCCGCACCTCGCTGCCGCAGGGCACGTTCCGCCGGCTGAACGAGGGCGTCACGTCGACCAAGAGCACCAGCGCCCAGATCACCGATTCCTGCGGCATGCTGGAAATCTACTCGGAGATCGACAAGGCACTGGCCGATCTCAACGGCAACACGGCGGCCTACCGCCTCAGCGAGGATCGCGCCTTCCTGGAAGGCCTGACCCAGCAGCTTGCCGGCACGATCTTCTACGGCAACACCGGCACCGACCCCGAGCGCTTCATGGGGTTCGCGCCGCGCTACAACACGACCTCGACCGCGACGTCGCAGACCGCCAACAACTTCATCTCTGGCGGCGGCTCGGGTTCGGACAACAGCTCGATCTGGCTGGTCGGCTGGGGCGATCTCACCTGCCATGGCATCTTCCCCAAGGGGTCGAAGGCCGGCCTGCAGATGCGCGATCTCGGCGAGCAGACCCTGCTCGACGCCTCGAACAACAAGTACCAGGGCTATCGCACCCACTACAAATGGGATGCGGGCCTGACGGTGCGCGATTGGCGCTACGTCGTGCGCATCGGCAACATCGACGTGTCGGACCTCGCGGGCGCATCCCCGGCCGACCTGCCGAAGCTGATGATGCGGGCGATGGCCAAGATCCCCAACCTCAAGATGTGCCGGCCCGCCTGGTACATGAACCGCACGGTCAAGCAGTGGCTGGACATCCAGCGCAACATGGGACCGGGCACCGGCACCACCCAGACCACGAACTCCAACGTGCGACGCACGCGCGATGAGAGCGACGCCCATTTCTTCAACTCGTTCGGCGGCGCGCCCATCCGCATGTGCGACCAGCTCACGCTGGCCGAAGCGACCGTGTCGTAACGGCAGTCAGGAAAGGAACAGAACCATGTATATCGACAAGTTCGCCCAGTTCTCCGACGCCCAGGCGCCGACGACGGGCACCACCGCCAGCACCAACACGTTCGACACGTCGACCGCCACCCGCTCGATCGGCAGCGGCGAGCCCGTGTGGCTCGTCGTCCAGTGCGTGACGACCGCCACTTCCGGCGGCTCGAACACGACCCAGGCCGTGCTGCAGGACAGCGCCGACGACAGCTCGTACTCGACCGTGCTGTCGGGCGTGGCAACCGCCGTCGCCTCGATCGTGGCCGGCTTCAACCTGTTGCGCGTGCAGCTGCCCACGGGGCTGCGGCGCTACCTGCGCGTCGCCTACGTGATCGCGGTCGCCGACCTCACGGCCGGGGCCTTCGATGCGTTCCTGACGCACGACATCCAGGACAACGTCGCCCGCCCGTCGGGCTTCACCGTCAGCTAACGGAGACCTGAACCATGGCCAAGGACAAGAAGCCCGAACCGGAGATGTGCGACGGCGGCCTCTACGAGGTCGTCGACAACCCCTTCTACGACGGGGTGAAGCTCCATCCGGTGGGCGCTCGCATCACATGGGCCGGACCGGCCAGTCTGTCGCTGATCAAGGTCGGCGGCGAGATGCGCAAGAGCACCACGACCGCGCCGCTGTTTCCCGACCCGCTCGCGGGCCGCGGCGACAAGACCAAGGTCGTGCCCGGCAAGCCGGTCGAACCGGCGGTTCTCGTCCAGTGATCGTTACCGGGGCCGGTCGAGAGGCTGGCCCCGGGCTTTTTCCCAGGAGTCCTGAATGACCAGCATCACCCGCGACGTTTTCGTGGACGGCACGAAGGTCCAGATCGTCGAGCGCGACCCCAACCAGGCAGCGAGCCCGCGCTGGGCGGTTTCGCAGCTCTACCTTGGCGACGATGCCCTGCAGGCGCTCAAGATCGCCGAGCCGCTGAAGCCCGGCACGATGGTGGCGCTGAACTGCGTCGCCAAGGTCGTCTCGGCCGAGCTGCGCGAGGACCAGAAGGGCGAAAGCGAAAACTGCATGTCGATCCAGATCGTCGACATGGATCTCGCCCCGCAGGCCAAGACGGTCGACGCCAAGGCCTTCTATCCGACGATGAAGGAGTAGCTGGGCATGATCCGATCCCTCCGCACCATCGCCGCGTCGTTCATCCGCCCGTCCGACACCACGGCCTATGCCGCGGGCGACCTCGTCGCCAACAGCACGACCGCCGCCTCGGTGGTGCCGCTCTCGTGGACGCCGAACAAGCAGCGCGCCGGCTTCTGGCTGAAGGGCGTCCGGCTGCGCATCGACAAGAGCGACATCACCAACGCGCAGTTCCGGGTGCATCTCTACTCGGCGATCCCGACCTTCGTCACGGCGGGCGACAACAGCGCGTTCTCGACGGTGGTTGCGACGGGCTATGCCTCGTGGCTCTGCAGCCTCGACGCCACGTTCGCGATGCGCGACGCAGCCGGCGCCGCCGGCATGGCGCTGCCGGGATCCGCCGTGATCCTGCCGCAGCCGTTCGATGCCGATGCCACGATCTACGGCCTGGTCGAGGCCCTGGCGGCCTACACGCCCAAGAGCGCGAGCGTGATCACCGCCGAATTGCTGGCCGAGCTGTTCTGAGCCATGAGCTGGCGCGACTTCTTCGACCAGTACGCGGAAACGCTGGGGATCGCGCTGGCCTTTGGCTTCGGCGGCTCCGGCTTCGTGCTGTGGCTGGGCGCCAACCGCCAGCCGATCACCCCGGGGCAGGCCCTGTCGGCGATCTCGGCGGCCCTGCTGGTGACGGCGATCGCCACCGCCTTCGTACATGGCTACCTCGGCTGGAACATCTTCCTGGCCCCGTTCGTGGGCTTCGTCTGCGGGCTGGTCGCGCTGCCGATCATCCGCGCCGTCATCAAGGGCGGCCAGCGCGTCGAGACCCGTGCCGACGACATCACGGACGGCGCCATCGATCGCGTGGCGGGCAAGAAGGGCGACGCATGAGCGCCCAGGACGCCCTCTGGCATGTCCCGAACTATTTCGGCGATGCGTGGTGGTTGGCGAGCGCCCTGATGGCCGGCGTGGCGGCCTTCATCATGTTCGCGACGATGATCCTGCACCATCCGTTCTCCGCGCTGCTGGTGGCCCGCATCCTGATCGTGGGCAGCCTGGTGGCTTTCGCCATGGCGCCGCTCAATTCCGGCTGGGTGCCCTTCGGCGTGATGCTGGCGAGCGCGGGCGGCCTGATGGCCTCGATCCTGATCGCCACCGGCTGGTGCGAGCGCCCGGACCAGAGCCTGACCATCGGCCGCGCGCTGCTCCGGTGGCTGCGCTCCCATCTGTACGACCCGCTGCACGGGACGGAGGACGCCGGCGATGATTGATCGGAACAGGTTCTTCGTGAAGGCCCGCGCCAATCCGTTCGGCGGCACGATGAAGCAGGGCCAGGTCGACGGCTGCAACGCCATCCTCGATGCCTGGGAAAGCCGGCCGGAATTCACCGATCGCCGCTGGCTGGCCTACATGCTGGCGACGGCCAAGTGGGAGACGGCCCACACGATGCACCCGATCGAGGAATACGGCCACGGCGCCGGGCAGCCCTACGGCGTGCCCGATCCCGTCACCGGCCAGACCTACTACGGCCGCGGCTATGTGCAGCTCACCTGGAAGACCAACTACCAGAAGATGGCGGCGCTCACCGGCGCGGACCTGGTCAACGTCCCGGCGCTGGCCCTGGACCCGAAGCTGGCGGCCCTCATCATGTTCGACGGCATGAAGGGCGGCCTGTTCACCGGCGTGGGCCTGCCGCGCTACTTCGACGCCACGCACGACGATCCGGTCAACGCCCGCCGCATCATCAACGGAACCGACCACGCCGACGACATCGCGCGGATCCATTACGACTTCCTCGGGGCGCTGTTGTGATGCCGTGGGGCCTTCTCTTCAAGATCGGTCCCTGGCTGGCGCTGGCCTTCGCCGGCGTCGTGATCTGGGGCCTGTGGGAGAGCAACGCCGCCAAGGGCGTGCAGCTGGCCGCGGCGAACGCCGTCATCCAGCAGCGCGAGGAGGACGCCAAGGCCAACGCCAAAGCCGTGGCCCAGCTCGCCCAGAAGCTCAACGACACCGAAACCAAGGTGATCACCGTCACGGAGAAGATCTATGCCGCCCCGGTCACTCGCGAGTGTGCTGCCAGCCCTGCTATGCGCGCAGCTTCTGACGGCGTGCGGGAACTCCTTCGCGATCCCGGTCAAGCCGGAGATCGCGCCCAGCCTGCTGCTCCCGTGCGTTGACCCGATGCTGGCGCCCGACAACCCCTCCGACAACGAACTGGCCGCCGAGCGTATCCGCGTCGCCAAGGCCTATATCGACTGCCGCGACAAGCACGCCGCTCTGGCCGGAAGGGTGAGGTGACATGCCCACCGACGTCGACATCGGCAACATGGCGCTCTCCCGCCTCGGCACCCAGGCCACGATCGCCGACCTGACCGAGGCCTCGACCGAGGCGCGGGTGCTGAACACCCACTACGCCACGGTGCGCGACACGCTGCTGCGCGCGCGGAACTGGAACTTCGCCCGCATCACTCAGGCGCTGTCGCTTTCCGGCACGGCGCCGGCCCGGTGGACCTACAGCTACGCCTATCCGTCGGACTGCCTGCGCCTGCTGCGGCTCGATCTCGGCGCCGTGACATGGGATGTCCGCGATCCGCTGTTGGGCTTCGAACTGGGCTCCGACGGCTCCAACCGCTTCATCTGGACCGACCAGGCCACGGCCATCGCGGTCTACACCCAGCGCGTCACCGATCCCAACCGCTTCGATCCCGAGTTCACCGTGGCCTTCGCCGATGCGCTGGCGGCAGCCATCGCCTACCCGATCACCCAGAAGAGCGAAATGGCGGTCCGGCTGGGCCAGCGCGCCGCGCAGTCGCTGGCCGAGGCCGCGGCGGAAAGCGCCAACGAGGATGCCCTGCAGGGCCGCGGCGGTGGCTGGGCCGACTGGGAAGCCGACGCCATCGCGGCGAGGTCGTGATGAGCGTTCTTATCCATTCTGCGCGGTGCGGGCTCTCGGGCTTGGTTACAAGCCCTGACGCCCGCCGCCGCCTCGCTGCGCGAGGCGCATGATGCCGACGCCCGTCGTCCTGCCGAGCTTCGCCGCCGGCGAAATCTCCCCCGCGCTGCATGGCCGCGTCGATCTGGCCAAGTATCAGGTCGGCCTCGCGACCTGCCTCAACTGGTTCATCCATCCGTTCGGTGGCGCCAGCACCCGGGCGGGCACCGAATTCACCGGCGAGGTCTACGACAGCGCCGTCCGCTCGCGGCTGATCCCGTTCCAGTTCAGCACGACGCAGACCTACGTGCTGGAATTCGCCGAGCAGAAGATGCGGGTGATCATGAACGGCGGCTACGTGCTGGAGACCGCCTCGACCATCATCGGCATCACCAACGCCAACCCGGGCGTGGTCTCCACCTCCGGCGCCCACGGGCTCAGCAACGGCGATCACGTCTGGCTGGATGCCATCGTGGGGATGACGCAGCTCAACCGCCGGCGCGTCACCGTCACGGTGCTGGGTGGTACGTCCTTCTCGATCGGCATCGATACGACGGCCTACACCGCCTACAGCTCGGGCGGCACCGCTGGCCGCTTCTACACCATCGCCACGCCCTACACCGCGGCCGACCTTCCCCTGCTGAAATACGTGCAGTCGGCCGACACCATGACGCTGACGCACCCGTCCTACGCGCCGCGCAACCTCACGCGCACCGGCCACACCACATGGACCCTGACGGCGATCACCTATGCGCCGACCCAGGCGGCCCCTACCGCGCTCGCCTCGTCGGCGGCCGGCGCGGGCTTCGATTATGCCGTGACGGCCGTCAGCGACGAGACCGGCGAGGAGAGCCTGCAGAGCGCCACGGTCAGCGCCACCACCCAGACCTCGACCATCACCTGGACCAACGCGGCAGGGGCCTCGACCTACAACGTCTACAAGAAGAGGAACGGCGTCTTCGGCTTCATCGGCCGCGCCGGCACGGGCGCCACGGGGTTCACCGACTCCACGATCAACGCCGACACCACCGACACGCCGCCCGAGAGCAAGAACCCGTTCAGCGGCGCCAACCTTTATCCCGGCTGCTCGACTTATCACGACGGCCGGCAGTGGTACGCCCGGACCAACACCAAGCCGCAAACGCTCTATTCGTCGGTCTCGGCCTCGTTCAACAACATGAACACGTCCTCGCCGACCAAGGACAGCGACGCGATCACCCGCACCATCGCCAGCCGCGAGGTCAACGAAATCCGCTTCCTGCTGTCGCTGGGCCCGCTGCTGGTCTTCACCTCGGGCGCCATCTGGAAGTGCTGGGCGGGCAGCCAGTCCGACGTGCTGACGCCGGCCAACTGCAACGTCAAGCCGCAGAGCTACGAGGGTATCGCGCAGATCCCGCCGATCGCGACGGAAACGTCGGCGCTCTACGTGGTCCATTCCGGCAAGCGCGTCCGCGATGCCGCCTATGACTACACGTCTGACAGCTTCGGCGGCCGCAATCTCTCGATCCTGTCGGCGCACCTGTTCGAAAGCGCCTCGATCGAGGAATGGGCCTACGCCATGGAGCCCGACGGCATCGTCTGGTGCGTCCTCTCCGACGGCGTTCTGCTGGGCTTCACCTACCTCAAGGAGCACGACGTCTACGCCTGGTCGCGCCACACCACCGATGGCACCGTGGAAAGCGTGGCCGCCATCGACGAAGGCGGGGAGACGGCGCTTTACCTCTCGGTCAAGCGCACCGTCGGCGGCGCCACCAAGCGCTATGTCGAGCGCATGGCGAGCCGCCGCTTCGCCGACGTGTTCTCGGCCTGGTGCGTCGATTCCGGCTACCGCTACGACGGCTGGAACACCGTCACGACGCGGACCCTCGCCATCTCCGGCGCCACCTACGCCGCGGGCGACACCGTCACGCTGCAGGCTGCCGGCCACACGCCCTTCACCTCGGCCTCGGTAGGCAAGCAATACATTCTCCGCAGCGGCCAGAATCAGGTGACGGTCACGGTCTCGGCCTACACCGACACCGATACTGTCTCGGCCACCCTCGACATCGCAGCCGGCGCGGCGTTGCAGGCGACGGCCGTGTCCGACTGGGCGTTGGCCTCGACCACGCTCAGCGGCCTATGGCACCTTGAGGGTCGCAGCCTTGCCATCGTGGCCGACGGGTCGGTGCAGCCGGCCGCCATCGTCGTCAACGGCACGGTCACGATCCCGCGCGCCTCGGGCCGCATCCTGGCCGGCCTCGGCTATACCTGCGATCTCGAAACCCTCGACATCGAGAGGGGCGAGCCGACCATGCAGGGCCGCCGTAAGCGGGTCCGGGAAGTCGTGCTCCGGGTCAAGGACACGCGCGGCCTCAGCGTCGGCCCGACCAGCGCGCGCCTGGTCGAGATCAAGGAACGCACCACCGAACAGCCCGGCTATCCGACCATGCTGACGACCGGCGACCAGAAGATCCTGATCGACCCGCTGTGGAACGTGAACGGCCGCATCTTCGTGCGCCAGGCGCACCCCCTGCCGGCCACGGTCCTCGCCGTGATCCCCCGGCTCGAACTTGGCGAGGCCTAGAAATGTCGCTCAGCAGCACCGCGCGCAAGGTGATCCACAACGGCAACGCCAGCGCGACCGTCTTCGCCTACACCTTCCCGATCCTGTCGGCCTCGCACCTCAGCGTGATCTACACCGATGCGGCCGGCGTCGAGACCACGCTGTCGGCCAGCCTCTACAGCGTGACCGGCATGGGCAGCCTGACCGGCGGCACCGTGACCTATCCGCTGACCGGCTCGCCGATCGCCGCCGGCACCAAACTCACCATCGTGCGCACGGTGCCTCTGACGCAGCTCACGACGCTCAGCAACCAGGGCGGCTACTACCCCGAGGTCGTGGAACAGCGCCTCGACCTGATCTACATGGCGCTGCAGCAGTTCGACGAAACGATCAGCCGCTTCGTCGCGGGCTCGATCTCCGACCCGGCGACCGAGCAAACCAACTACACGCTGATCCAGGCGCTGCAGGCATGGCAGACCGGAATCGACAAGCTGACGACGGCCGGCGACACGCTGACCCATACCGGGTCGGCCTATGCCCGGCTGGCGCGGGGCTCTGCCGGGCAATACCTCGGCGTCAGCGGCACCGCGCTTACCTGGCTGAATCTGGACCAGCGCCGGGCCATCGCCGACACGAACGCCACGGCGGCGGCCACCGACCGGCTGATCGCCTTCACGTCGCTCACCGCCTCGCGCACCGTGACGCTGCCGGCGGCCAGCAGCTTCAATGCCGGCCAGCGCCTCGTCATCGTCGACGAAAGCGGCTCGGCCTCGCAATCCATTGCGATCTCGCTGGTCCCGAACGGCAGCGACACCATCGCCGGCTCGAATACCACGCAGGTCGTCATCAACATCCCGCGCGGGCGCATCGAGATCGAGAGCAACGGCAGTAGCGGCTGGCACGTCGTGGGCGACTGGTGCGTGCGCTACTCGTCGGTGCTCGGCGCCGACGTGAGCCTCAATAATACCGGCTCCTATTTCGACACCGTGAGCGTCGCCCAGGGAACGGTCGGCACATGGCGAGCGATGTGCAAGGCCACGGTGACCTCGGGCGGCATCGCCAACGTGAACGGCAAGCTGTGGGACGGGACCACTGTCATCGACAGCGGGCGCGAGACCGTGGCCGGCGCCTCGCAGGCCCACATGATCACGATGCTGGGCGACATCACCGCGCCGGCCGGCAACATCAAGGTCAGCGTTAACGACAGCAGCCGCACCGACGGCACCGCCAAGTTCAACTTCTCTGGCAATAGCAAGGATACGTCCCTGCTGGTGTGGAGGATCGCGTGATGCACGTCATCATCTGGAAGGACGATCAGGATCGCGTCGTCGCCTTCACGCCACCCGGCGGCATGACAGCCGAGCAGGCAAAGGACGACGCAACGCTGGTGCCGCAGGACCGCCCGAGCTTCATCGTGGACAACGCCGATATGCCGGATGCGCCGCTGGCGGCGTGGCGGCTGGGCGACGGAGGCGCCGTCACTGTCGATCGCGCCACGGTCGACGCGCTGACAACTCCGCCGGCGCCGTCAAAGAGCGATCTGCAAGCCAAACTGGACGCGCTGGCGTCCGAGATCGCGGCGCTGGGCAAATGACCACCTACACCATCCTTCCCGCGACCGAGGCTCACGCCCGCGATCTGGCGCCGCGGCTGCGTGCGGCCGACCGCGCCGAGATCGAGGCCGCGACCGGCCATGCGCCCGAGGCGGCCCTGCTGGAAAGCCTGGACCGCTCGCTGGAGGCCAGGGTCGCGCTGCTGGATGGCCGGCCGATCGCCATCTGGGGCATGGGCACGCACTCCATGATGTTCGGCCCCGGCGTGCCGTGGATGGTGGGCAGCGACGAGCTTGCGGGCGCCGGCACACGATTCCTGCGCGAGAGTCGGGCCGCCATCGGCTGGATGCTGGCCCGCTACGGCCGGCTGGTGAATTGGGTGGATGCCCGCAACGCGCCGGCCATCCGCTATCTCGGCTGGCTGGGCTTCACGTTCGACGAGCCGGCCCCCTGGGGCGTTCGCGGGATGGCGTTCCACCGCTTCCACATGGAGAGGGCCCGATGATCGTCCGCCCCAGCACCGTGGCGGAGATCACGGGTGCGCCGGAATTCGGGGCGCTGATCGCCGAGTATGCCGCCGAGTCGGCGATCGACGGCATGCCGCCGCCGCAGGCCCGCATGTCGCAGTATCGCGAGCTGGAGGCTGCCGGCCTGCTGAGCGTGATCGCCGCGGTGGCCGCGACGGGGGAGCTGGCGGGCTTCATCAGCGTGCTGTCGGCGCCGCTGCCGCACTACGGGCGCACCGTGGCCGTGTCGGAGAGCTTCTTCGTGGCCAAGGCGCACCGTGCCAGCATGGCGGGCCTGAAGCTGCTGGCGGCGGCCGAGGCGCTGACCGCCGAGATCCGCTCGCCCGGCCTGCTGGTGAGCGCGCCCTACGCCAGCAAGCTGGCCGACCTGCTGCCCATGGTGGGCTATGTCGAGACCAGCCGTGTGTTCTTCAAGAAGGTGGCCGATGCTTGAGGATGGCGCCCTGATGGCAAAAGCCGGGATCGCGGCGGCGAGCGCCGCGGTGCGCCAGGTTGCGTCCGCGTCGCTGGCCGGGCATCGGCAGGTCGTGCTGCCGGTCCGGCACTTCATCCATGCCGGCGCCTACGTGCGGACCATCGAAATCCCGCCCCGAGGGCTGATCACGAACGTGCCGATCAAGATCCCCACGGTGGTGATCGTCTCCGGCACCGTGATTGTGTCCGTGAGCGATCGGCTTCAGGACGTCGAGGGCTGGTCCCTGCTCGAGGGCTACAACGTGCTGGAAGCGTCGGCGCCCCGGCAGCAGGTGTTCTTCTCGCCGACCGGCGCGCACATGACGATGTTCTTCGGCACGCAGGCCGGGACCGTCGAGGAAGCCGAGGCCGAGTTCACGGACGAGGTCCACATGCTGCAGAACCGGAGAGCCGAATGTCCGGCGTAGCCACGTCCACCATCCTGGCCGGCGCGTCGCTCGGCCTTACCGCGCTCGGCACCGTCATGCAGATCGGCGGCCAGCAGCAGCAGGCGCAGTCCAACCAGGGCCTGTACGCCTACCAGGCCGCCGTCGCGCGCAACAACCAGACGCAGGCCAACAACCTCGCCGTCGATGCCGAGACGCGCGGCAACGCCGAGGAGCTGCGGCAGCGGCGCAAGACCGCGCTGATCATGGGCACCCAGCAGGCAGCGCTGGCGGCGCAGGGCACCGACCTCGAGGGCAGCCCGACGGACATCCTGGGCGACACCGCGGCGACGGGCGAGCTGGACGCGCTCACGATCCGGTCGAACGCGGCGCGCGAGGCCTGGGGCTACCGGACGAAGGGCGTCGAGTACGGCAACGAGGTGGCGCTGGCCAATGCGCGCGTGGGCATGAGCGGCCTCAGCGCGTTCGGCGTCGGCGCATCGCTGATCGGCGGGGCGGGGGCGGTGGCGGACAAGTGGTATCGGTTCAACAAGGCCGGCGCCTTCGGGGGCAAGGCCGGTGTCGATACGCCTACCTATGGTTCGGAGTTCGACATCTGATGGCCCGCGTTCCGATCCAGAACCAGCAGGAAGTCGCGCCGCGGCCATTGCCCGGCGTGTTCCAGAGCGCGCCCGGCGGCGAATTCGGCCAGACGCAGGCGCGCGAGACGATGGTGGCGGGACAGAACATCGCCCGCGCCGGCGACGCCGTGGGCAATATCGCGCTCGACATGCAGATCGACGCCAACGATGCCAGGGTCGACGACATTGCCAACGGCTTCATCAGCGGCAGCCAGTTCACGCTTTTTACCGACAAGGACGCCTTCTACCGCAAGCGGGGCGCCGACGCGATCAACGGCGCGCAGGCCGCGACCGACAAGCTGATGGACCTGAAGCGCGAGGCACTGGACCTCGCCTCGAACGAATACCAGCGCAAGGCGCTGACGAAGATGCTGAATGCCCAGATCAGGGAGGCGACCAACGGCATCAGCCGCCACGTCTCGGCGCAGAGCATCGAATACGAAAAGGGCGTGGCGCAGGGCCGCATCGAGCTTCTGAAGAACCAGACCGCGCTGCAGTACAACGACCCCACGCTGGTGGCGGTGTTCGCCGACCAGGCCGAGGCCACCTCGCGGGAGTGGTCGCGCAAGAACGGCGACGCGCCGGAGCAGGCCGACGCCCGCGCGGTTTCCCAGCGTAGCGCCATCTACAAGATCGCCATCGCCAACACGCTGCAGAGCGGCAATCCCCGCCAGGCGCTGGCGCTGTACGATCGCGTCAAGGACCGGCTCGATGCCGGCGACCGCACGGCGCTCGAAACGACGATGAAGTCGACGGCGACCGAGGTCGAGGCCGAGAACTGGATCGCCCGGAATTCGCCGAACAACCTGCCGGCCGGCGTGAAGCAGTATCAGCCTCTAATCCAGAAAGCGGCGGCCGAGTACGGCGTCGACCCCAGGCTGCCCTCTGCTGTCATGGCGGTGGAAAGCGGCGGCGTGAATGGCCTCACATCGAAGGCCGGCGCCGGTGGCTTGATGCAGATCATGCCGGGCACCGCGGCGGAGCTGGGGGTCAAGAACGTCCACAACCCCGAAGAGGCCATCCCGGGCGGCACAAAGTACCTCAGCCAGAACCTTGCGAAGTACAACGGCGACCAGAAGTTGGCGCTGATGGCCTACAACTGGGGGGCGGGCAACGTCGACAAATGGCTGAAGGCCGGGGCCGACGAAAGCAAGGTGCCGCAGGAGACGCGCGACTATGTCCAGAAGGTGAGCAGCTTCATTGCCGGGCAGAGCGGCGTGGGCTTCGACAAGGCGAACACCCAGGGGCTCGTCCTGGCGGCGCTGAACGATCCCGGCGTCAGCGCGGCCACCAAGAGCGCCATCGTCACCAAAATCACAAAGGAAAGCGCGGCACTGGAGGCCAGCCGATCGGCCACAATCAAAGGCGCCGACGACATGTTGGAGGCCACGACGCAGGCCATGATCGTCTCGCCTGGCACCTACAAGAAGGGGACGCTGGGCACGCTCGCGGACACCTACGAGGCGGCCGGCGAGAAGTCAAAGGCGATGAATACCCGCGTGCTGGCTTCAATGGAGGACACGCTGCTGAATTTCTCCGCGGCGCCCAAGGGAGCGCAGGAGGAGACGACGCGCGCCATGGCCGCCGCCCTGCTGCCCGGCAAGGGCAAGGCGCTGGCAGAGAGCCTGATCGCGGCCGGCAAGAAGGATGCAGCGGAGCTGGGCAAGATGGCCGGCGAGGACCTTGCCGCGCTCAAGACGGCGGCAGCTAGCGGCGTCCGCATGGAGACGCTGGAAAGCAAGGCCCGCGGCGTCGTCGACGGCTACGTCAAGGCCGGTGACTTCGTAAAGGCGCGCGAGGCGGCCGACTTCTACGACAGCCAGGTGAAGGCGCAGGCCGTGGGGCAGGCGCCGCCGGCGGCGTTGGCCAGCGCGATCGCCGACATGCGCACCCGGATCGAGAAGGGCGAGCAGAGCAACCTCGCCATCAAGCAGCTCGACGCCATGCAGGACGTGCAGCGCAAGCAGGCCGCCGCCTTCGACAAGGACGCGCTCGCCGCCGGCGCCACGATCTACAGCAAGGACCTTGGGCCCCTGCCTCCCATGACCGACCTCGCGGCGCGCGCCGCCTATGCCACCAGCATCAGCAAGCTGCAGGGCGGGCGGCAGGTGCTGCCCTTCACCGAGCCGGAGATCGACGGCCTCAGGACCAGGATCGACCAGTCGCCGCCGGAGCAGCAAGCCAAGATCATGGCCACGCTCTCGGCGCTGCCGCCCGAGACGATCCCCGGCGTTGCGGCGGCGCTGGCCGGCAAGAAGGACGCAGGCGATCCGCTCAGCCGTTCCTATGCCGCCGCGCTGTCGTTCTACGCCGAGAAGGATCCGGTTTCCCGCCAGGTCGCCGATCAGATCCTGGCCGGCGCCGACATCCAGAAGAAGATGGGCGAGTCCGGGAAGAAGGCGCCGGTGTCGTCCGATGCCTGGCAGGCCGCCCTGCAGGAGCGCATGGGCAGCGTGTTCTTCGACATGAAGGGCATGCCCGCCGTGGTCGCCGATGCGGTGGCCAGCGTCTACACGTACCAGATGCACCGCGCCGGCCGGCAGGGGGAGAAGATCGACGGCGACGTGCTGGACAAGGCGATCACCACCGTCATGGGAAACACCGTGACGCGCAACGGCCAGGCCTTCCTGCCGCCGGTCCGGGGCATGGACACCTACGAGGTCTACAAGGCCGTGCGCTCGATCACGGATGCCGACGTGGCGGGGCTTCGCACGCAGGAGGGCGACCCGATCACGGCCGACGTGCTGATCCGCGCGGGCAGGCTCAGCAACGCCGGCAAGGATGGCGTCTACTTCGTCCGCATTCCCGATCCCCGTGCCGGCGGCGACCTGCGGCCGATCGTCGATGCCAACGGCAACGCCTGGCGCCTCGATCTCCGGCCCTTCGTCGAGCGGTCGAAGACGGCGACGCCGGCCTACAGCACCGACGAAGGCAAGCCGACGCAGATGCGCAGGCGTCCGGTGGTGCCGACGCTGAACGACGTGGCGCCCTGATGGGCCTGCTCGATCTCCATGCCGAACAGGCCGGCATCAACGAGCCGCCGCTGCAGGCGCTGCCCCGCACCCTGGGCGAGCGAGTAGAGGCTACCGCGGCTGAGGTATTCGCGCCCGATCGCTACTTCACGCTGAACGGCGCCCGCCGCGACATGTGGCAGCGCGCCGTCGACGAGCTGCATGGCGCCACTGGCGAGATCCTGCCCAACCCCTACGGCGCGGTCACGCCGGAGGAGATGATGCGGCTGGGCAACCAGCCCGCCATCGAGACGGAGCGGCGCAACAGGATCATCGAGAAGGCGCGCGCCGCCCGCGAGACCAACCCCGACCTGTTCGATCCCGAGAACATCGACCGCTACATCGGCGAGGAAGCCAACCGCCGCCGCGAGAAGGCCCACGCCTACGAAGGCACCGGCAACGGCGTGCTGAACTTCCTGGCCTCTGCCGCGCTGGAAACCGCCACCCCGCACGGCATCGTGGGCCTGGTCGTGCCGGTGACGCGACTGCCCGGCGCTGCGGCTTCCGCCATTGGCCGCACCTTCCTCGGCAATGTCGCGCGCGAGGCCGCGTTCCAGGGTGGCGCCAATGCGGCGTTGCAGGCCGGCGCCGAGGGGCTGGACTATCTCAGCCGCAGCGAGACCGGCACGGCGCAGACGGCGGGCGAAATCGCAACCAGCGTCGCCGGCGCCGCCCTGATCGGTGGCGCCATCGGCGGCGGCGTCCGTGCGCTGCATCTCAAGTGGCTGGGCCTGCCGGAGAAGGTCCGCGCCGATGCTCCGCTCGAGGTCAGGGACGCCTTCCGCGTGATCGAGGCGGAAAGCCTCTACTCGGGCCAGAACCGGTTGGGCGTCGACCCGCTGTTGCACGAGCGCTACCAGGGCAACGCCATGGACGCGGTGATGCGCGGCCGGCCGGTCGACCTGGCGGACCTCACGCGCACCGCCGACACGCCGATGACGGCGCTGGGCACCATCCTTCGCCAGGCCCCGGGCGAGATCAGGGTCGAGGGGTTGGCCGGCGCGCTCGATCGCGTGCGGCACCTGCCCGACAGCGAGATCGAGGCACTGGGCCGGGAGCTGAAGCCCGCCACCTTCGCGCCGCTCGACACGATCGACGGAAAGCTGAAGGAGCTGGAGGCGCGGGCCGCGGCCCTGCACGAGGAGATCAACCAGCTCGGCATCGCCGACGTGGCCGACGTCGACACCGGCGCGCGGCTGCAGGACATCGAGGCGCGGCTGGAGGCCCGGAACCTGCGCAAGGCCACGCGCGCCGAGCTGGAGCGCGAGCGCGACATGATCCTGCAATCGATCGATCCGCGCGGCGTGCTGAAGGAGGAGCTGGCTTTGGTCCGCAAGGACTTCTTCCCCGAACAGCAGCGCGCCCTGCAGGCCATCGAGGAGGAGCGGGCTGGCCTGATGCGCGAGCGCGAAGCTGCCCGGTCGGCCGCCGACCGCGAGATCGAGGCCATGCGCAAGCGACTGGAAGGACTGTCGATCGGCAACCGCTTCGCCGAGGAGGCGCCGGCCGACGTGCTGGCGCGCGAATTCGGCGGCCAGCCGGTCGATCTCGGCGCCGCCATCGCCCGGGCCGATGCGTTGCGGCAGGCCCGGCTGGTGCGCGAGATCGTGCCCGAGGGAATCGCCCCGCAGCGCCCGCCCGCCGTTGACTTGAAGGTCAACGCGCCGCCCAGGGAAATCACCCCGCAGGAAGCCAAGGCACTCGACACGGAGACGCGCCGGCTGATGGAAGACAAGGCCATCGCCAGCCGGGAAGTAAGCGTCGACGGAAAGGTCATGTCGGCCGCGCAGGCGATGGAGGAAGCCGATCGTCTGGACCGCGACGCGACGGCCGCGATCAAGTGCGCCGTGGGGAGCCTCTGATGAGCATCCAGGACTGTCTCGCCGCCGCCGTGAAGGCCGGCACGCTCTCCGAAAAAGGCGCCGCCGAATACAGCCAGCGCATGAGGGACGCCGAGGCCCTGGCCGAGCAGCGCGGGCTGTCCGGCCCCGAGGCCTACATCTTCGCCACCACCGAGGCCGCCAAGGCCATGGAGAAGCGGGCGACCAGCACCCGCGCCCAGGTCCAGCAGGCCATCCTGGCCGTCGACCGGGCGTGGGAGGCCGCCAAGGCCAACACGCGCGGCGCCGGCTTCGGCCTCACGACCGTGCTGGGCGAGCGGGTGGCGGGCAACGGGACCGGCCCCAGCATCGGCCTGCAGCATCGCGGCAACCTCGCCACGATCCAGAGCATCATGTCCGACTTCCTGAGCCAGGTGCAAAGCCGCATGGCCGGGCTGAAGCAGAACGCCGTGTTGCCGCGCCATGTCGTGAGCGAGCTGTACGGCCGCGCCACCACCACGAAGGAGGCCGCCCCCGCCGCCAAGGCCTGGGACAAGGCGATGGAATGGTGGATGGATGGCATGCGCCGCGCGGGGGTACCCGTCGGCGAGCTCGCGGACTGGCGGCTGCCGCAGCATTTCGACGGCGCCGCGGTGAAGGCGCTCGGCCCCGACGGGTTTGCCGGCAGGATGGAGACCTGGTGGCGCGAGGGGAAGCTGGCGCTGCGCGACTGGGCGGCCGACGGGCAGGCCATGCTGACGCCCGGCAAGGACGACGGCCGCGTCCGCGAGATCTTCGCCAAGGCCTACGACAACATCACGACCGGCGGCGACGCCTCGATCGAGCCCGGCGCCGTGCGTGGCTATACCCTGGCCGACCGCTACGGCCGCCGCCGCGCCTTCGAGTGGACCAGCGACGAGGCGTGGCTGGAATTCAACCGGACGCTGGGCGTCGGCGACGACGCGATCGGCGAGCTGATGACACGCCACATGGACAACATCAGCCGCGACCTGGCCGTCGCCCAGGTGCTGGGGCCCGATCCCGATCGGGCGGCCAAGACCCTGATCCAGATGTACCAGAAGGAAGGCGGCAGCCGCTTCTGGGCCAACAAGCTCGGCGCCATCTACGAGATCAGCAGCGGCAAGGCTATGGCCCCGGTGAGCCAGCGTATCGCGCTCGGCGCCCAGTCGTTCCGGCAGTTCCTGTCTGGCGTGCAGCTCGGCAGCGCGATCCTGTCGTCGGCGTCGGACTTCGGCTTCACCAAGGCGACCGCCTCGTGGCACGGGCTCGACATGACGAAGATCATGGCCGACTACGTCTCGCGCCTCGGGCCGGGCACCAAGGAGAGTCGCGCCGAGGCAATGCGGTCCGGCCTGATGCTCGAGGTGGGACTGCGCGGCCTGCACGATGCGGCACGCGACACCATCGGCGACGTGATCGGGCGGCAGGGCGTGGGCGGCAAGGCCGACGCGGCGCTGAACGGACTGTCGCAGGCGACCGGTCGGCTGGCCGAGGTGGTGATCCGGGCCCAGGGCCTCGCCCATCACACGCAGATCCTGCGCGACGCCATCGGCGCCCAGATGCAGGCCCACCTGGGCGATCTCGCCGCCAGGCCGTGGGCCGGCCTGTCGTCGGTCGACAAGCGCACGTTCGCCACCTACGGCATGGGCGCCGCCGAGTGGGAAATCCTGCGCACCAAAGCCATCGACCGGGGCTTCCTCGATCCCGCCCGCTTGGCGCGCGAGGGCGAGGGCGCCGAACGCGACGCCGCGGTCAAGATGCTGGGCGCCATCGCCGGGGTGCAGCGCATGGCCGTGCCCGAGGGCAACGCCGTCACCCGCGCGCTGGTGCTGGGCGCCACCCGGCCCGGCACGATCGAGGGCGAGTTCCTGCGCGGCATCGCCCAGTACAAGGGCTTCCCCATGGCGGCCTTCATGCAGCACTACTTCCGGGCGATGGAGAGCCTGCGCGACGGCGAGGGCCAGTGGTTCCGCGGCCAGTACGTCGCGAGCCTGATGATCTCGACGACGGTGCTGGGCGCGCTCTCGCTGCAGCTCAAGAACATCGCCGCCGGCAAGGACCCGGAGCCGATGACCGGCCAACACGCGACCAAGTTCTGGGCCCAGGCCTTCGCCCAGGGCGGCGCCGGCGGTATCTTCGGCGACCAGCTCAAGGCCCTGTTCTCGGCGCAGCGGATCGGCGATGCCTCGCGGCTGATGACGCCGACGGCCGGCTTCATGCTCGACGTGCAGGGCCTCCTGCAGGGCAACATCCAGGACAGCATCGCCGGCCGCGATCCGCACGCCGGCCGCGACGCGGTGCGCTTCGCCAACAAGTACACGCCCGACGTCTGGTACACGAAGCTCGCCATGGACCGGCTGGTCTGGGACACGCTGCAGAAGATGGTCGATCCCGAGGCCGCCGACACCTTCAGCCGGATCGAGGAACGGGCGCGCAAGGAGCAGGCGACGCAGTTCTGGTGGCGCCCTGGCAGCAGCAACCCGCGCCCGCCGGACTTGGGCCGCGCCACGCCCTAGGGTAGGGTCCGGCCGGGGCAGAGGAGGAACGATGAAGCGACTGCTCGTCGCGATGCTGCTGGTGGCTACTTCGGTCTACGCGCAACCGGAAAACAAGCAGTGGGCGGAATGTGCGGCAAACCAACTGCGCACCCGCGACCTGGCCGACTCGGCCAACTGGAATGGCGCGATCATCGCCGCAAGGTGCAAAGACCTGTTCCATGGCGAGCCGGGAGCAGACGTTGAAGTGCTGGTGAAGATCCTAAAGAATTACCAAGAAACAGGCGCGGAGCCCTTTATCATCGGCCCGTCTCAGCCGCTGCCGCCCGTCGACAAGAAGATGTAGCCCGCGCGGAACACCACACGAACAGCTCCCCAGGCTTCCCGGTCTTTTTGCCATCCACAGGGCAAATCGGGCCGATTTTTCCAGATCGAAAAACGCTAAGCCATTGATCCGTCAAAGCCGCTCCGCTTCTGAAAATCGCAGTGTCGGTGGTTCGATTCCGCCCCTGGGCACCATTTGCTTTAATGCACGCGGGCTAGCGTTTTAGGGCCACAAATCTCTGCATTTTGCGCAAGATCGAAAGCCCGTTTTTCCACCCTGCGTCGCACCGTTTTTCCAAAGTCTCGTTCTGTTCCTGTTCACCGACGCTTGCTGAGCGCCTTGAACACGCGGTCGGCGCCCTTCTTGCGGGCGGCCTCGATCGTGTAGGGCCGCGCGCTCGCCGGGTTGCTCTGGCCCAGCGCGCCGGCAATGTCGTTCTCGCTGAAGCCAAGATCGGCGGCTGCGGTGCCGAGGCTCTTTCGCAGGCCGTGGAAGGTGAGGCCGGGCCGGATCGTGCCAGCCTCCACGAGCGCGCGCTTCACCTGATCGAATGAACTGTCGAGCCCGTCTTCGGTATAGGGCTGGCCCAGCCGGTTCAGCACCAGCGTCTTGCCGACCTTGCGCCCGGTCCTCTTCGCGGCGCGGCCCATCTGGATGGCGTCGGGCTCGTTCAGGATCGCGGTCAGCCGGCGGGCCTCGAAGATGCTGAGCTCCTTCCCATTCTTGTTGATCATGTCCATGTCGATCGTTCCGCCGACGCGCGCGACCTTCGGCACCCGCACCACGTCGGCCTTGCGCAGCCCGCCGTAGTAGGCCAACGCCACGGCCTTGCGCAGGCCGCTGCCGCCAAAGGTCAGCCGGTAGGTGGCCTTCAGGTAGGCCTCGATCTCGGCGGGGCGCCACGCCTTGTTGGCGACGCCCTTGTTCTTGGGCCTGCGGATCTTCGGCACGCCCTTGGCCGCGTTCACGGTCACGATGCCGCGCGGCACGCCCCAGCCCAGCACGATCGACAGGACGGCCACTACCATGTTGGCGAGCCACCGGCCGCGGGCGTCGAATACCTCGTCGCGGGTCTTCAGCACCCAGGGCTGGTCGATCGTGTGCAGCGGCTTGGCGTCGAAGGTTTTGAGCGCATCCATGGCGCGCTGGTAGCCCTTCTTCGACACGGGCTCGAGCTGGGTGAATTCCGGCGAGGCCCGGTAGAGGGCAAAGAGGCCGCCCAGGGCGCCGGGCTTCGGGTCCGGCCGCGCGGCCCTCGCGGCGACCTCGGCCTCCAGGGCCTTCACCTCGGCGAAGAACGCCTCTGGCTGGGTGTCGGGGTTGGCCGCGATGCGCTTGCCGGTGGCGCGGTGGTAGCGGTAGACGGCGCCGTTAGCCCGTACGAGCTTGATGCCGGCGATCTTTACGAAGGTCATGGCGCAGCCGCTCCCAGTCGTCCTGTGGCTCAGCCTGCGTCGCCCCGCCCAACCGGTCAACGGGCAGCCCGGCCTTCCAGGCCTTGAGATCGTCGATGTCGTAGAAGCGCTCCTGGCCGATGTAGCGGGGGGCGCAGCGCGGGGCGACCTCGCGGTCGAACCGTTCCTCGCCGAGTTGGCCGCACCACCGCATGGCGTTGCGACGGCTCAGCAGGCCGCACTCGCCGATCGGGAGGACGGCGCGGGCGGTCATGGCCATTTCCTTGCGGGGCGAACCTGCTGGTGCTCGTATTCAACCCACGCCTCGCCCCAGCCCGGACCCTGGAAGATTCCACGACGCTGCACCCATTCGAGCCAAACCCAGCATCCGGCGTCGTTCAGCCAGACCGGATACCAGGCAAACCACGACTGCCAGCCAGCCAGTTCGGTGCGTCGGTATTTGTCGCCCCACTTCATCCCGGCACACGATGCTGATGCCACACGCCGCCCATAGGTCCCGGCAGATGCAGCTTCTTCTGCATTGCTCGGCGCTCGACCCAGCAAAGCCAACGCCAGCGACGATCCCACGTCCGCACCGGATACCAGGCGAACCAGCTCCACCACGGCGTAAGAGGCTCGGCAAATAGCATTTGAGGACCGCTGTCGGCTGGGACCATCACCCGATCTCCTTCAGCGCTTCATCCCGCGCGGCGTTGAGCATGGCCATGGCGGTCATACGATGTTGACCTTCATGCCCTCGACGGCGCGGTAGGCATCGCCGCTCTCCTTGGTGAGGAAACCATCCTTCTGGAGCGCAGTGATCTCGCGCCAGAGGTTGCCGCTGTTCGGATCGGATCCCCGGCGCTTCAGCTCGGAGCGGGCGGCCGACTGCGTCTTGCCGTCGTTGAAGAAGCCTTCGGCGATGAGCTGCGCGATGCGGCCTTTCAGGGAGGAGCCGTCCGCCTGGACAGTGCGGCGCTCGACCTTGACCTCCAGCTCGGGCCGAATCGTGAGCACCTTCAGGATGCCTGGCGCTTCCTTGACGAGCCGTTCCTTGATGGCCTGATATAGCCGCTCGTTGTCGAACGTGCCTTCCAGCGATACGGGCGCGGCCGTGGAAGCCGCCTGCGACGGTGCGGCTGGCGCTCCTTCCAATGCGGCCAGCCGGCGCTTCAGCTCGGCATTCTCGGTACGCAGGCGGTCGGCTTCTTCCCCGGTCACTTCGGGCTCCTTGCGTTTCGGGGTGGTTGCGGGCGTGGCCGGCTGCGAGAGCTGTCCGCGCATGCGGGCGATGAAGTCGGCCACGTCGACCGGCGCAGCCTTGGCCGCGACGACGTCGCCACGCATCACGCGCCGATCCGGATGCAGGCTGTTCTTGGTCGGCACCTTGACCAGCGTTGGCGGCAGGGGCTTGTCGCCGCCCAGCCACGCCCAGCACTGGCCCTGCGGCAGCTCCGGCAGGCTGCTGATGATCTTCTTGCGCTCGGCCGCCTCGGCGACCTGCAGCCACTTGTCCATGTTCTCCAGGGCGTTCTTGCCGCGCTGGCGATGGAGGAACACGTTCTCGCACAGCTCGAGAATGGCCTTGCTGACCTCCTGGCTGCGCTGGTTGATCAGCGTGTAGCCGAGCCGGGCATTGCCGCCCATGCGGGCCAGCTTCTCGATCTCGGCGTAGACGACGCCGTCGAGCACCTTCTGCGGCACGAACTCGGCGGCCTCTTCGATGAAGACGTGGCGTAGGCCGTGCGCCTGGTTCTCGTGCAGCATCGTGCGCACCGCGACGGTGACGATCTTGCGCCAGTCGCTCTTGCTGAGCGTGATGTCGAACAGGTCGAAGATCAGCGACACGCCGCCCGCCATGGCCTGCCGGACAAGCTCGGCGGTGCCATCGACGGACAGCGGCAGGTCGCCAGCCTTGCCGCCGGCGACGACGACGGGATAGCCGCGGCCGGCACCGGGGACGCGCAGCCACCGCCAGACGCCGATCGGGTCGAAGGCGAAGAACGGGATGCCGGCGTCGAAAACCTGCTCGGCGAGGCCGGTTGCGGTGTAGGTCTTGCCGCTGTCGCGGATGCCGAGGATGGCGTTGCCCTGGCTGGCGTATTCGACGGCGTCGATGGAGAGGGGGCCGAAACGGAAGGTCATGCTGCCTTGCTTTCCTTTGGGGTCTGGAGCCCTTCCAGCAGTTCGATCGCTTCCGCGAGGCACCGCTGCTGATACAGCGCCTTCTCCTCGGTGATCTTCCCGATGTCGATCAGGCGCGGATAGACGTGTTCCCGCATGCCCTTCTCGCGCTTCAGCTCCGCGATCACGCACATCAGAGACGGCGCCGGGAACTTGCGCACCGTCCCGCCACCCTCGACCGGGATGGCGGGCTGGTTGCGGTGGTGGAGACGGCTCATCAGTCCTCGACGCGCCGGAAGCCTTTGGGCGCGTACTCGCGCTGCCGGCGGACGTGATAGTTGCCGGGCTCGAACTTGATGGCCTCGTGCGTGTCGTTGGGGCGCAGATGCTCCAGCGTGTCGCCGCTCTCGACCGTCAGGAAGATGTCCATGATGCTGTCGGGCAGGCGGTACATCTTCGTCCGCTCGGCCAGCATCACGTGGTTGTGGCCGGTCTCAGAATGGGCGACCACCACCTTGCCGTTCTCGGGCGCCACGGGGACCAGGCCCGGCGGCAGCTTGTCGATGCGCGTGATCAGGATGTCGCCCTGGGCGCACACTTTGTCGAAGGTCTTCATGGTCTTCAGGTCCTCACTTCGGGTTTGACGAACTTGGCGGCGTCGTCGATGCCGTAGGTCCAGGCGTTGGCCTGCAGGGCGGTCTTCATGTTGGGCGGGACGGGGAGAGCGAACTGGCGGCCGGTGCCACAGGTGACCCGGAGGAATCGCTCCTTGCCGACGTCGGGGATGGTGACCTCGACCAGCTCGCCGATCTCGGGCTCCGGGTCCTTGTCGATGGTCTTTGCCTTGAGTTCGGTCAGCACCGCGTTCCAGCCGAGGATCTCGCAGGCCGACCGGCGCTGCTCGATGTTCTGCCATGTCAGCGCCGTCTTGGCGGTGAGCGAGGCCTTGTCCTCGATCCAATCGGCCGGGATGCGCGTGCCGTGCCAGGCGTGCACGGCCCAACCATCGGAGAACTTGATGGCGGCCCCGGTCTCGGAATGCAGCCGCTTCTCTGCGTCGTAGGACAGCGTGCGCGGCCGGTCACTGATGATGCAGAGGCCGTCATAGGCCATCCACCACGAGCAGCTCTCGCCGAGCGTGGCCCACGCCTGGAAGAACTTCCAAAGCTCGGGCTCGTACTTCACGCCGATCTTGGCCGCGAAGGTGTGGAAAGCGACCCACGACACCGTCGACTGGCCGGTCATCATCCAGGACTTGTAGAAGCTGCTCCACGCGTCCTTCAAATTTTGGCTTAAGAGCTGGCTTAAGAGCTGGCTGTAGAGCTGGCTGTAGAGCTGGCTGGAGAGCTGGCTTAAGAGCTGGCTGTAGAGCTGGCTGGAGAGCTGGCTTAAGAGCTGGCTGGAGAGCTGGCTGGAGAGCTGGCTGTAGAGCTGGCTGTCGAGCTGGCTTAAGAGCTGGCTGTAGAGCTGGCTGTAGAGCTGGCTTAAGAGCTGGCTGGAGAGCTGGCTGGAGAGCTGGCTGGAGAGCTGGCTGTAGAGCTGGCT
>JAAOEI010000182.1_pt1 | contig 26266 bp, 57 predicted proteins | sample 7059261 | NCBI WGS metagenome assembly JAAOEI01 (sample SAMN14008812, study PRJNA610033) | viral metagenome | isolation source: viral particles filtered from seawater | place: China: Hangzhou Bay, Yangshan Deep Water Harbour | collected 2017-10-31 | reverse complement strand
CGATGTCGGGGACCACTTCCTCAATATTCTTGAGGCGCGGATCGGACATCATTGTCTTTAGGGTCCACGAATTTTAAAAAACGATCCCCCCCTGGGGGGTGTGCAACCTGTGATGGATGGATGGCTTGGAAAGATCGAGCTGTTCAGCATCGATCAGACCAGCATACCACTTATGCTCCAGGTGCTTCTTGATCCCATCGTGGCAGAACTTGCACAGCGCCTGCCAGTTCGCGCTATCCCAGAACAGCAGCATATCGCCACCATGCGGCACGATATGGTCGACCACCGTCGCTGCTTCCGTCTTGCCGCCAGCGAGATGCGCCACGCACAGCGGGTGCTTCGCGAGATATCCCAGCCGCCCCTTACGCCATCTGTCGCCGTAGCCACGCTGATGAGCGCTGCCTCGCCTCTCATCGACCATCTCAGCTGTGCTGTAGGCCTCAGGCACAGTGGCCACACCGGCCTTAGCCTTGAGCCGCGGCGGCATCGACGCCAGAGCGTAACCCCTCAAACGACGAGCGCCCGACCGGGGCGGTTCCCGTCGGGCGCACTATCTCAAACATGACTGCTTCGTGCCCGATTCAAGCGGACCGCGCTAGTGCAGTTATGCAACACTCACGCATGATCCTGCATCGACACGCCATTACGATGCATCACGTACCACCATCATATTATTGATACCTAAAGCAAATCAGCTCACTATGCCTGCACCTTGCCGCCCCAGCGATATGGGCGAAAAGGCGAAGCCGCACGGTGCTGGAAACACCGAGCGGCCTCTTGGCAACCCCCTGAAGCTAGCAGGAGACTACCCATGCAACTCACTACCACGGCCCGTCCATCGGGCCAACCAGCGCATGCGCGCCGAACCACAGCCATCCATTGGCCGGCACTTGCCCTCGGCGTGTTCTTCGCTCTCACCACAGCCGCGGTACTGTTCCAGGACGTCATTGCCGGCGCGAGACCGACCACCTCACACGCCCTCGCGCTCGCTGCCATCGTGGCAGCCATCGCGGCCGGCCACATGGCATGGCCCACCCTGCGCTCCGGCGCGATCGTCCCGGGCCTGTTGCTGGTCGTGCTCAGCATAGCTGCGACGGCCTACGTCGTGATCGGCTCTGGCGCCCGCAACGCCGAGACGCAAGCGACCACCACGGTAGCAGCCGCCGAGCACCGTCGCGCCAGGGCCCGTGCCGAGCAGCGCCTCACCGCGATCGAGCGTGACATCACCGGCCTTGGCCCGGTTCGCACGCCGCAGACCGTGCGCGCCGACATGGACATCGCGCCGGTGCCGCGATCGATCTTCGTTCGCACCCGCGAATGCACCGAGGTGACGCTTCCCGAATCGTTCCGCGCCTGCCAGCCGATCCTCGTCCTGCGGCAGGAGATGGCGCGCGCGATCAGCCGGCAGGATCTCGAGCATCAGCGCACCGAAGCAGCCGCCGAGTTGCAGCGGCTCGGCCCGCCTGTCGCCGGCACTGGATGGGCCCACACCGCACGCGTGATCGCGGCTATCCCAGGCGTCTGGGTATCTGAAGCCGAGATCGAGGCCAAGCTCGTGCTGCTGGTGCCTTTCCTGCTGGTCCTGATCGCCGAGCTCGGCACCATCGCATTCTTGCACATCGGCCTTGGCCGCTTGCCGGCGCGTGCGCCGCAACCGGACAACCAACCGGACATGCAGTCGGACTTTCCGGCCCTGTCATCGTCCGAAGCCCAGCGCGTCGCGGCGTTTTTCCGGCCGGACGATTCCGGACGATCCGGCGGACCATCGGGCGATCGCTGGCCGGGGCCAGCGCCACGCAAGCCGGACGCTCCGGCCGGAGGCTACGAGCCGCGCAAGAGCGAGGTGATCGCCCGCCTGATCGCGGACCTCTCGGCCGGACGGACGTATGGCTCGCAGCGCGAGATCGCGGAACGGTTCGGCGTGCCGCGCGCCACGTTGTCGGACTGGCTGCGCGAGGCGGAGAGCCGCGGCGACATTCCGAGGCGCCGGACGGTCGGACGCTGCAAGACCATCGCCTGACCAACGACAACGCCCGGCGGATCGACCGCCGGGCGCTTGCCTGTCAGCGCAGAAAGACCTGATCACACCCTCGCCATCAGCCGCTTGGCCTCGACGCGCGCCCTGGCCAACGCTACGGCATCGCCGAACAGCGGTATGCTGCGCTCGGCCGCCGACACCTCGATCTCGCGCTGTCCCGTGACCACATCGACCTCGAACCACCGGCGACCGCTGCCGCCAAGCTTCACGTCGTCGAAACGCGCACGAAACGTTTCAATGATCTCGTCGGCAGCGTCGTCAGTCGGCACCCAGACGCGCCACACCGCCTCGACCCAAGCCGCCTTGGAGAAGGCCCGCAGCGAATTGACCAGCGCGCGCAGCTTGTCGTCCTGCGCCACCTTGCCGATGGCAAGATCTCCATCGGCATCGGCCACCAGCACGATCGCCACCAAGCCCAGCGCACCCAGCGCATCGCGCACGTGCGGCTCCGTCCTGGCATCGACCAGCGCCGTCATTCGCGGCGGCGCCCCTGACACATCGATCTCAGTCGCAATTGCTTCGCTCATCCCCTGCCCCTTCAACGACGCCCGCACCATTCATATATTCGCTCCTCACCATGACGCCGCCGCCTCCACCTTCCTCACCGCATCACGGTAGACCCGCTTCGCCTCGCTCTCGCCGATCCTCATCTGCTCGCCGATCGACCGCCAGTAGTAGCCATTGGCGCGCAGCCGCACGACGCGATTCTCATCGGCGCCCAGCAGCGCACGCCCGACGAGCCCCATCATCCGCTCCCACAGCGTCATTTCGGCGGCCGTGGCATTGCGGCCCAGAGTGATGCCGGTCGGGTAGTCCCCCGGCGCTGCCGACGTCGGCGGCCACAGCACCTTGACCTTCAGCTGCGCGCGCTCGCGATCGGGCACAAGCCTGTCGATGCGCCACGCCTGCAGCAGATCGGCCTCGACCTGCCGCCACTGCTGCGTCGCGTTAGCCGGCGGCTGCAACGGCGTGTCGGCGCGCACCTGCGGCTTCGCCCACACCTGCTCCGTCGATATCGTGGCTGGCTCCGGCAGCGGCCACCGCCATGCTGTCTCGTCGATCGGGCGCCACAGCGTTGGCCGCGTCTTGCCGCGCAACTCCACCGTGTCGCCCGATGGCGTAAGGCCATACCAGCGCACCACGTTGACAAACCGGCGACGCCACCCGGTCATCTCATAGCCGGCAGTCCCTACCAGAACGACGCGCTGATTGTCGTAAACCAGCGCCTCTATCCTATACCAATTGCGGCGCAAGTACTGGAGCGCCGGTACCGGTGCGTCGATGTCGGAATCGCTGGCGGCGACCGGCGGCGCCACGGAATCGAGTGGTGTCATCGCCCATCATCCTTGTAGTGCTTGTGGCGGGCGGGCTGGTGGTAGGTGTGGTCGGCGTGGGCGTGCCCGGGGCGGATGTCGTCGCGGCGCACGTCGAGCTCGGCCTCCATCAGGCGGGCCATGCCGGCGGCCGTCTGCTGCGCGGCAGGACGATGCCGGGGCCGCGCCAGCGTCAGCTCGAGGTGATGGCCGTGCTGGCCGCGATCGACCAGCGTGACGCGGCGCACCTCGTTGGCGACCTGATCGACATCGCGCTGCAGCTCCTCCATATCGGCCTGCCAATTTGGATCGTTGCGCGCCATCGTGCTGGCGTGGCCAACGGCCTCGAGCGCGAGCGCCTCCTCGGGCGTGTAGTCGTTCTTGCCGCTCATGCCGCTTGCTCCTGATCTCCGCCCATCATCTCGGTGCGCGCTTCCTGGCAATCGTAGCAATCGCATTCGGGTCCGCTGCCGTGTCCGCGCCGGTAAACCGATCGCGGAATGTCTATCTCGACGCCTAGAGCACTGATCTCAGCCTCGACCCTGTCGAGATCAGCCGCCGCAGCTTTCGCCACGCGGTCGGTCAACTGCTCGGCGATATCATCCGGCACGTCGACATCCCAGCCGCATACGGTCGCCTGCACCGTCTCGCCGTCCTCGATGTCGCTGAGCACGGCGACGAGCCGGCGCCTCTCGGATGCCAGAATGGCCACCTGATTGAGTGTCGACAGCTTCATGTTGCCGGCTCCTGCTCAGGTTCCGTCGCCGTCTCAGGCACGCCGGCATCGCGCAGGACGGCGACCACGTCTGCGATGCTGTAGAACAGCCAACCATCTGTGCTGATCTGAAATGGCAACTTGCTCGACGAAGGTTGGTGCTCGATGAAGAGACTCATCCTTCGCGATTCGCTATCCAAGCGGTTCTGCACATAGGTTTTCTGCCATAGCTCGAGTTTCGGTTTCATGCCGCTTGCTCCTTCACCGCGCCCGCCGACGACGCCTCGATCTCGCGCCAGGAAACCGGCTTGATCGCCGTCAGCCGGCCGCCGATGCGCATCCAGTAGGTGATGGTGCCGGAGAACATCGACGAGCTGCGGTAGCCCTTGACCACATCGGCGCCAGCCATGCGCCGCTCGCGCTCGTCGTCGAGCCGCATCTCGACGAGGCGGTTGTCGAGCGCCAGCGTCACGATCGGCCGCCAGCGGCGCGAGTCGACTTCGTTCACCTCAGGCATCGGCCGTCTCCTTCGCCAGCTCGCGCTCGATCAGCTCCAGCGCGCGTGTCACCCACAGCTCCTCCTCGAAAGAGTTCGGCGCCTCGAGCAGAGCCAGCGCCACTTGCCGCCGCGCGCCATCGAGGCCCAGCGCGTCGGCGACCGCGGCCGGCGCCATCCACTCGAGCGCGAGCGAGCCCTGCATGTATGGCCGCACGTCGTGCTCGAGCGCGTAATGCTTCCAGCGCTGCAGGTAGGTGCGCGCCTTCTCCCAGTCGCGCGCGGCCGGCTCGCCCGGCTTGCGGCCCGCGCGCACCGCATATTTGAGCGCATTGCCGAGCTCGAAATCGAGGTCGTAGCGCTGCGCCACCTCGATCACGTCGGGCCCGCCATTGTGGTAGTAGTCGGGTTTCATCAAAGGCCTGCCTTCTCAATCTTGTCTTTGATTCTGACGAGCACATCGCGGAGCGCTTGGTTCCACGCGAGCAGTCCTCGCTCCGGCTTCTCGAGCAGAGCATGGAGCGTCCGAGCGTCCTCTTTCAGATCGCGAAGACTCAGTCCTTCGTGATCGCATCTGGGCATGATTGCATCCTCACAGGTCATTCTTCTTCGCCAGCCAGTCCGGCACCTCGACCAGCACCTCGGTGTCGGCGATGTACTCGCCGCGCAGCAGCCGGATCTGCGAGCGCGGCAGGAACACCAGCTTGCGCCGCACCTCCGGCCAGCCGGTGCGCGGGTTAAGCCATTCCTCGGTGCCGACAGCGAAGCCGATCGCCTTGTCGCGCACGAGCCCGACCACCAGCTCGTATTGCCGCCACGTCACGGTGCGCGGCTGATCCGGCGCCGCCATCCGCGCGAGCTTCGTCACCGAGATCATCACCCGCCCTCCCGCTGATCGAACTTGCCTGTCTCGTTGCCCCAGCTCGCCCAGCCCGCGCGCGTCTCGCGGCTGAACAGCTCGACGAGGCCGCACGCGCGCCCGTGCTCGGCGCGGAACTGCTCGTGCGTCTTGCCATGCATCACGAGCTGCTCGGCCGCGCGAAACGCCGTGTCCGGCTTGCGGCTGTGCTCGCGCACCCGGCCCTCGACCACGTTGCGCACGTCGCGCGCGGTGTCAGGCTCGCCCGACACGCCGATCAGGAACGGCTCGCTGGCCGAGCGCAGCCGATAGCCGGTGCCGAACGCCAGCTTGTTGTTGACCGTGCGCTTGACCCACGCGCCGCCGGTCACGTAGCGGAAGCCCCAGGCCTGCACGATGCCGATCTGCGCCTGCAGCATCGGCCACGTCGCCCACAGCCACAGCACGCAGTCGCGGCGGCCGAGCGAGCGCACGGGCATGGCCGCGATCTCGTCCATGCTCATCGTCGCGTACTTCGCCTGTGGGCTCTTCTCCTCGCCGCGATCGGAGTAGAGCTCAAACCGCCACGGCGGATCGGCCATGATGAGGTCGGCCGCGTAGCGCTCGAGCCCGGCGAACGGCCACGGCGGCCGAACCGCCGGACGCGGCAGCAATTCGAGTTGATCTGCTCCGACCAGCATCACGCCGCGCTCCGCTGCGCCGCTTCGGCCGCCGCAGCCGCCATCGCGAGTCCGAGGCTGCGGTAGCGCGTGCCGATCACGCGGCCGTCGGCGCGCGCGCCCCACAGCTTGGCCTTGCGCGTCACCATCTCGCCGCCCATCATCACGCGATCGTCGGCGTATCCGGCATCAGCGACGACGCAGCGCCCGCAGCGCGAGCGCCACACGTAGCGCGCCGCACCGCCGCTGCCGGCGACCCAGCACTCGAACGTCACACCCGCCGTCTCGAACGCCGGCAGGCCGGAGCGCGTCTCGTGTTGCTGTTCGCTCATGCCCGTCCTCCGCGCATCGCCTGCAGCACGTCCATGCGTGCGATCGCGTTGGCCGCGATCTCGGCCGGCGTCATCCGCGTCGCGCGCGCCGCCTTGAGACAGCCGAGGATCCGCGCCAGCTGGATCTGATCGAGCGCGCCCGCCGGCACATCGAGCAGCGGCTCGACCTCCGGCACCGCGGCCACCGGCGCCGCCACACGCGGCAGGAACCGCTCACCGCGCCTCGCCAGCTGCTCGCCGAAGCCGGCATCGACGCAGGTGCGCATCGCCGCCTCGGCGAGGTCCAGCATCGCATTGCCGAGCCGCATTGCTTCGTCGGCAGGCTCGGCTTCGTAGCGGGCGGATGCGAAGCTCATGCCACGGCCTCCGGCCGCTGACGCGCCTCCGCTTGCCGATACTGGTTCAGGCCATACGCCTTACGGTAGGTGATGACCGTATGGTCATCGAGCACGATATCGGCAGGCGCCACAGGGTGCTTGCGGCTCTCGATCCGGTACATCTGACGCACCAGACCGGCAGCCTCGTGACCCCACCCTTCGGCCGACGCCATCTGGCCTTGGCGCGTGTCTGCCAGCCACCGGCGCGCGAACTTCTGCGCCTCATCGTCCACCTGGCGCTGCCGCGCGTAGAACGAATCACCGCCAACGGACTCGGACGGGGCCATTTTCTCGCACGCCTTGCGGCACACGGCAGCCGGCGGCCACGGCCGCATCTTCGATGGCAGGAACGTACCGGCGACCTCGATCGCGGCCTTCTCCAGCACCTCGTCGGAGAACCGCCCAAGCACGCGCTCGTACATCGCGAGCACCTCGGCATCGTCGTTCGGCATCTTGCCGAACTGCTTGGCGAGCGGCACCAGAAGCTTGGAATTGACGTTGCCCATGATCATGCCTCCACGCGGTTGGCGGACTGTCTGGCCAGCAGTTTCTCGAGCGTGCTGTTCCAGCCCGGAACGACCTCGGCGGCCGGTTGCTGGCTGCTTGCGGTTGGCCTTCGATGGCCGGGCTGGCGCTGCTGCGAGAGCCGCGCCCACTTGCGCAGCACGGCGAGCTTGTCGGCGCGGCTCGGCGCCCGGAACCGCAGGATCTCCGGGGCGGCCAGATCGGCGACGGCTGCAACGTCGATGCCGGGGTACTCGGCGGCGATGACAGCCGACACGGCAGGAGGCACGATCAGTCGCCCGTCATCGATCGAAATTTCCCCCTCATCGATCGCGCTCGCGCTAATTGGGGAATCTGACTCTGACTCTGACTCTAAGTCGCGCGTAGTATTTGCTGGGTTTTTTGGAACTTTCGATGCGAATTCCTCGCGAGCCCGGCTCGAGGCCGAGCTGAACTCAGCGGCAACCCGCACAGCCGCACCGTAGTCGATGGGCAATACCGGCTCGGCAATGTCGGCCATCATGCGCGGGTTGTAATAGCCATACCACGTCCCGACGATGACCCCGAGCGCAATCATCTGCGGCATCAGCTTGGCGACCGTGCGCGGGTTGCAGCCGAGAAGCAGCCCAAGGCGCTTGTTGTCGCGCGGCAGCGGGCCTTGCAGCTCCCACATCGCGTCGAGACACTCGGAGTAGAAGCCGCGCTGCTCTATCGTCATGCCCCGGCTGCGCGTGCCGCGCTGCCAATCTGCCGGGCAGCGCTTGTACCAGGGGAGATTTCGCTTGGTCATGTCGGCACCCACTTGATCTGGGCGGGCGCCTGTGTCGGGCTGAACCCGCGCGTTGATGATTCGCATCGCACACGCAACACCGCCGCTCTAACGGCGGAAACTGGGCTCCAGTCACCGCTGGAGCCCAATTCGTTATCCGGGCGCCGGCTCGCGCCTGTCGAAGGCCGCATCGTCAGCCCAATCGACGTCAGCGGCGGCGTCCGCGTCGTCCTCGTCCTCGCCCTCGCCCTCGTCGATCAGCAGGAACCCGTCGATCTCGTCCTGCAGGTGCGCCGCCGCGACGTCCACGTCGACCACGGCATCGACGAGCGCCGGGGCCAGCACCGACACGCCGTCATCGCTCTCCTCGAGCAGGCCGGCCTCGTCGAGGCGCTCGTTGAGATCCCCCAGCGTGATCGCGTCGCCGGCCGCCAGATCGCCCCACAGCTGCGACAGCACATCGCCTGCCGCCGCCAGCAGCCGGACCTGCTCCAGCGGCAGCGTCAGCGCCGCCGGCTCCCTGTTGTCGTTGTCACCCATCGATTTGCCCTCCAAAGCCCGTCACATGCTCGTCAGATCGGCCGGCAGCGGCGGCAGCACCATCACCCGCCCCGGCTTGCCGCTGCCGCCAGCGCCCCCCGCCAGAGGCCACCGGCGGCACCTGGCGCACTGGCCGATGCCCCTCGATCGAAGCCCGCAGCCGCTGCGCCACGTCGCGCGGTTTCGCGATGGCCGTGGTCATCGGATCAGCCCCCACGCCTCGAGCGCACGCAGTGCGCCGTCCAGTCCCTCGACCGTGGCAATGATCGCCCCGGCCGCCGCCAGCTCACGCTGGCGCTCATCCTGCGCGGCGGACAGCCGCCCGCCGATCCGCTTCAGTTCGAGCCCGTAGAGCTGGCCGCCGCGAAACAACAGCAGGTCGGGAATGCCGGCTCGCGTGCCCATCGCCTTCAGCCGCCCCGCCGCGCCGCGATGGCGGATGTCGCCGTTCGGCGTGTGCCACCACACCGTGCCGGGCGCCCGGCGCCGCTCGATGTGCTGCACCACCGCCCGGTGGATCGCCTCCTCGGTCATTGCCCCCATCGTGCGGGCGAGGAACCGCGCCCGCGCGTTGACCACCGTTGGCAGCGGCGCGGCTTCGGCCGTCGATAGGGGTTGTGCGCGGCGGCTCTTCATCGCGCCGCCTCCAGCCACACGCCGGCCGCCATGATCGCCGAGGCGAGCAGCCACACCGTGATCAGGAATCGCGAGTAGAGGCTCATCACGCGGCCTCCCGCAGCGCAGGCCGCTCGCGCGCAGGCAGGCGGCTCGCGAAGTGCTCAGCAATCTCGGCCGCCTCGTCGGCGGCGGGATCGGGAATGTCGAACACCAGCACCTTGCCGCCGCGACGGTTGACGTAGCGCTTGCGCCCGCCCGTCAGCTTGCGCAGCTCCGGCGACACGCGCTGCCACGGCCGCGCATCCCAGCCGAGCTCGATCAGCATGTCGACGTAAACGTCGTGTACGATGTCGTACTCGACGACGCCCACGGTCTCGGCGTCGGACTGCAGGCGGCAGAGCAGCGCCATCGCGTGCTCGGCGGCCGTGCGGGCGATCAGCACACGGTGCGCCGGGTTAGACACCCGACCGTCGCCGCCGGCAGCTCGTGTTGCTGATACGTCAGGAGTCGGCGCGGGCATCGGCGCCAGCACGACGTCAGGAATCGGGAGTCGGTGCTCGACCAACGCCAGCGTCGGCTCCAGCGCCGGCAGTGCCGACGTCGGATGCACCATCACGCCATCGGGAGTCGGCACCAGCGTCAGACGTCGGCGCCCGCCCAGCGCCGAGAGTCCGCGCATCACTGCCGACACGATACCCCGCTGTGATGGAGGCATGACCTCACCGTCCACGGCGGAGCCCTCTCCACCGCGCCCAATTCCTGACGCTCGCACTGAGACCGGAGACCCTGGCCTGGAGGCCTGGACGACGCACCGACACTGGCCGCCGCAGCGGCTTCCGAACAGACCGCCGCAGCGGCCGACGCGTCACTTCGCGTCACGCATTGACGCGATCACGCGCACTCACACGGCACTCGACACGCCGGTATGCGGCACCTTCCCCAGCGTCCTGCCGCCGCCCGCGAATCAGACTCACGCAACGCCGCATACGCGGTGGGTTGATGGGATCTGACAGCAGCGGCAGGACGCTGAGGACTGACACACGCAACGCAACATCAGGCGGCCATGTTCTGGCCGGCACGAGAAAAGTCGTTCGCCGTGACCTTGCCACCGGTCACGCGCTGGATGGTCTCAATCTCAGACCACCGCGGCCGGATACGCCGCTCACCTTCGGCCACCGGCTGAATCCAGCGATAGACGGTGGAGCGATCGACGCCGATGCTCTCGGCGAAGTCCTCCGGCGTCACTCGCTGTTCCCGCAGGTAGTCAGACAGCTGCATTGACGGCTCCGAAACTGCGGCTCACCAACGCCCGATGCGATCGAGATTGAGTCGCGACTGTGGTCGCAATTTTTGCGACACGTGTCAAGCCGTAGTTGCATATTTCGCGCGTGCATGTACACATTGATTGAGCCAAACGCAGTCATGACCAAGAATCGAATCAGACATCTGCGCATGGCAAAGGGCTTGAGCCAGGAGGCGCTCGGCCTGCTCGTCCACAGCACCAAACATCGGATCAGCCGGCTAGAGAGCGGGGATACCAAGTTGGATGTGCAAACCGCAGACGCCATCGCCGTCGCTCTCGGCGTAAGCCTGGACGAGGTGCTTGGACTTTCCTCGGTTAGGAACGGTATGACAGCGCCAGGATTTGCCGACAGCGCAGATCCATACCTGCCGGAGCCGGGAGACCCGATCGCAGCATTGATCGGCGATCACCGCTACTCCTACACGATTAATTCCGATGCGCTCGAGCTGATCGGCATTCGGCGCGGCGATATCGTCATCGTCGACGACTCGGCAGCAGCAGTCGCTGCGGTAAAGCCGTTGCAGGCCGTTCTCGTCAATTGGCGATCAGAAGCTGATTCAAAGAGTTATTTACTGCCGCGGCAGTACGTCCCGCCGCAGCTCGCAATCACCAATTCGACACGCAACGAGAAGACGTTGCTGCTCGACGGCGACACGCACATCTTCGCGGTGTGTGTCGCCCAGCATCGACGGCTGACCTAGCGCGGCCGTTGGGCTTCCCGCCACGCCTGCTCCTCGTGCGGCAGCAGCTTGTCGGCCTCCGACCAGATAAGCACGCCCAGCACAATGCTGAGATTGGCCCACACGCCCAGCACCGACGCAAGGCTGTCGGCAGTGCGCGCCATGATACGGGCCGATGCGACGGCTGTAGTAGCAGCCGCGAAATCATGGACCGCAAGCGCGACAATGGCGCCGACGTACAATGTCATAAGCAAGCACACCACGTAGAGCAGGGACAGCCAGACCCACCCCATCGCGCTCAAGCGCCTCTTGTTGAGCATATGCGTTCTCCGGTTACAGGCCTCAACGATAGCGTGGACAGGTCGCAAGTCTAGTCGCATTTTATGCAACTTTCCTGTTGACTGATGTCGCAAATAATGCGACAACCACCAACAGCACTTCGAAAGGGGCAGCCATGCAGAGCGATGGGACGGGGTCACAACAATTTAACGGGGCTGGCCCTGCGTCGCTTTGCCAGCGCACCGTCGGCGACAGCGTCTCGGCGACGATGCACAGCATGGGGCGCGCCGACTACCGGGCCGGGCGGCCCTACAGCTTCACGGCAGCGCGGGGCTGGCAGGAGGGGTGGACCTATGAGGCGCACCTCACGGCCTGCGCGAAGCAGGCGCCGGAGCTTGCCACAGTTGTGGCTGGCCTTGAGATGCTGACCACAATTGAGGCGCTCAAGCGCGTGCTGGGCCACTGCATTGTGGCTCGACCGACGCGGCATCAACAGCAAATTATGGCCGAAGCAAGACCGCTGGTCGAACGCATGATCGAGCGGCTTCGATCCTCTGAGCCGCCGTCTGATGCAGCCACAATCGACCAGGCCCCCTAGGGCGCGTCCTCGGGGAAGAGGGGCCCGGCGCGCAGACTTTGCCCACGTCTGGCTGCGCGCCGGGCCCGATCAGGGGGCCAATCGGCATCATCGAGAAACCGGGGTGACCCGGTGATTAGCCGGCTCCGGTGCCTGCGTCAGCGGGGTACGTAGCATCGGGGCCGGAGTATCCACAACCGGAGGGTATCAGATGGGCAATTCGAGCAACGGCAGACGGCTGGAGCCGGGCGCGCGCGTGATGGTCGAGCGGCGCTCGGCAAACCGGCACCGTACCGAGAAGGGCTTTGTCGGCCGCTCGGGCGAGGTGATCCGCATCCACTACGCGGAGTTCGACGAGCCCAAGGTTTACGTGCTGCTCGACCGCACGATCATCGATGGGCCACGGCGCGAGTGGCTGTGGGCAAGTGAGATCCGCGTCACTGGCGTGGCCGAGGTGGTGGGCGCGGCCGTTGTGGCCCAGCGCCAGCGCAGCCGGGCCGAGCGGCGGCAGAGCGTGGCATGAGGGGGGGGCTCACGACCATCGGCCTCACGCTGCGCTACGTCGCGCTGATGGGGCTGATGGCGTGGCGCCACCGCGGCGGGCGCCGATGCTGCCCGGGGTGCCGCTGCGACGAGCAAATGTGAGGCGGCGAGCGGCAGTTGAGGGGGCGATGATGATCCGCGTCAACCGAGTATCCTGCGGCATCGCCGCGATCGGTCTTGTGCTGATGAGCGCCAGCGCAGCGGGCGTATCGGTGCCGCTCCAGCGCGGGCTCGACGTCGTGATGGCTGCCTTCTGGATCGCCGTCGGCGCTCTGCTGCAGCGCCTCGACCAGCGCAACGGAAGCAAGGGGGTGGAGTGATGACCGGACCAACCCACGACCGCAGCGCCATCAAGGAACGACTGCGCCGGCTGCTTGCTGTGACGGTCGACAGCGGCGCGACTGAGGCCGAGGCGATGATCGCAGCCGATAAGGCTTCTGCGCTTATGGCCGAGCACAGCCTCAGCTATCGCAACGTCGCGGAGATCGAGGCCGAAGAATTTGCCGACGATGAGCGCCCTTGGTTTCGCGGCAAGAAGAATTTCGAGCGCAACAGGAACGGCTTTCGCCGATCTGGTCCGGTGCCGCATGTCGTCAACTGCCTGGGCGCGCTGTGCGAGTTGTGCGGCGTCGAGCACATGTTATGCACCTGGCACGGCACGCTGACATTCTTCGGACCGCCGCACGCGACCGAGGCGGCACACTATTTCATCGTCATCATCAGCCGAGCAATGGAACGCGAGTGGCAGGCATTCAAAACGGCCAACCCGAGCGAATCACATCGTCGCGCCGCGTTCCTCAAGGGCATGTCTCTGCGCATAAGCGAGCGCCTCATGGACATGTGCGAGCAACAGCGCAAGGCGGCATCGACAGGCAACGACCTCGTCGTGGTCGCGAATGCGCTCGTCAAGCAGCGCTTCTTCGAGAAGCACCCGAACACGACGACGCGAAGCACGTCGATCAAGGGTTCTGACTACGTCGGGCTGCACTACGGCTACACCGCCGGCGACAACGTCGCACTCAGCCGCGGGATCAACGAGGCGCATGGCGCCAAGCTTTTGGAGAGCAAATGACGGGCATCCAATGGACAGAGGCCACCTGGAATCCGATCGTCGGCTGCTCGATCGGCGATCCGACCGAATGGCCCGAAGACCTGCGCGTGCGCGAGTGGCCGGCGCGCGATGCCCGTAGGCTGGGTCAAGCGCAGCACGACCCAGCTACCACGACGGAGGCACCGCGATGACCGCCCCGACAATCACCATCGCAGCGCTCACCGCGCGAGCCAACGCCCGGCCGCTCGGACCACGGCAGGCAGCAATCCTCGCCTATCTCAGGCTGCGAGAGGCCGGCGGCCAGCTCTGCCCGTCGAACCGCGAGATCATCACCTTCCTGCAGATCAGCGTGTCGACCTCCGACATCGAGGCGTCGCTCATCGCGTTGCAGGCGCGCGGGCTCATCGATCCGGTGATTGCAGGACAGGGCCGCGCTGCGCTGCGCGCGAAGACGTGGCGCGTCACGGCAAAGGGGTGGGCGCAGGCATGACGGATAGGCCAATCATATTTTCCGGTCCAATGGTCCGCGCGCTTATCGCCGGCACAAAGACGCAGACGCGCCGTCTCCTGCGCGTGCCGGATCGCCTCGACGCAAGACGAGCATGGGCCGACCCCGGACTAGGCGCCGGCGGCTATCTCAAGGCACCACACATCTATGACGACGGCGACGCCATAGTAGAGCGGGTCTATCCGTTCTGCGAGATCGGCGACCGCCTGTGGGTGCGCGAGTCCTGCAGCTACGACCGGACCGACCGCGACTGGCGCTACGCCGCCGACGGCACGTCGGTGTGCAGCGAGCGTGGCTTCCATCTCGACACGCCGACGCCGGATCGCTGGCCGCGCGGCGCGATACCATCGATACACATGCCGCGCAGCGCCTCACGCCTTACGCTGGCCGTCACCGACGTTCGCGTCCAGCGACTGCAGGACATCACGGAAGCGGACGCGGTGGCGGAAGGCATTTCCCACGCCGTGCCGCCGTTCGGCGACTGGTCGCTGATATCTCCGCTGGCAGGCCTGGCTTGGACGCCGCCCGACAAGCCACCGCCACTGATGCGATTTGCCTACCTGTGGGATTCGATCAACGGCGAGCGGGCTGGTGCCGCTTGGGCAGACAATCCGTGGATCGTAGCCGTCACGTTCGCCGTCGAGCGTCGCAACGTCAATGACGCTGCCCAGCGAAAGAGAGAGGTTGCATGACCGCCCCGACACCCAACCGCCGCGTCGGCACGATGAAGACAATCGACATGGCAAGCGGCAAAGTGACGAGCACCGAAGAAGGCGCGTTTCACATTATGCCGCCGGCAGATGGCCTGTGCCAGATCTGCGCGGGAAGGCACAATCCGGAGATGCCGCACAACGCGCAGTCGCTTTACTACCAGATGGCGTTCCATGGCGCGGTTGGCCGCTTTCCGACTTGGGCCGACGCGCTGGCCCACTGCGAGCACGCCTACGCCGCGCAGTGGAAGCGAATACTGATCGAGAAGGGCGCCTGGTCCGAGCCGCCGGCCGGCACTGCTCCGGTAAAGCATCACGGGAGGGACTGATGGGCACTCTAATCGAAGCTCACGCCAAGACGTTGCACGAGAATATCCTCAATCAGATCGGCGCATCGAGGAAGGCCGACAAGCCGACCTGCGTGACGCTGTTCTCGCTGCACGAAGGCGAGGGCGGCCAATGGATCATCGGGGACCCTAACGCTGACCGCGAGACAAAGTTGCGCATCGCCAAGCGCCTGCGGCTGGCCGCCGAGATTCTTGAAAGCAAGGAGGAGTTCGTGTGATGGACAAGCCCGGCCATCCATTCTTCGGCGCCGACCGGAACAGCTACAACATCGACCTTGACGACGAGCCAGCGCCCTACGGCGAGAAGTCGGACGGCTCCGGCCGTCCTGGCATCGGCATTGTCCAGAATGCAATACAGTTCTGGGCCGGCCAGCAGGACGAGAGCCCGACAGTCGGCGACGCGGCGCGCGTGTTCAACATGCCGCAAGAGGCAGTCGCTGAGGCTGTCGAGAAGGCCTACTGGATGCTGCTCGGTGGCAAGGATAGCACCCCGCTTGAGCAGCTTACGATCGAGTTAGACGGCGAATGACCCTCTGGCGCGCGCTCGACCTGTTTTCCGGCGTCGGCGGTTGGTCGCTCGGCATGCACCGGCACGGCATCACGACTGTTGCCGCGTGCGAGCAGGACGCCTGGAAGCGACGTCACTACGCGCGCCACTTCCCCGCCGTTAGAATCTACCCCGACGTGTGCGCGTTGACAGCGGAGCAGCTTGCCCATGACGGCATCATTTTCCGCCCGAACGCGCGAGCGCCATACGCGGGCATCGATATCATCGTCGGCAGTCCGCCCTGCACCGACATCTCCACCGCCAACACCAGCGGCCTCGGCGTCGACGGCCCCGAAAGCCGCCTCTACTTTGAGGCCATCCGCCTCGTCCGCGAGATCGGACCTCGCTGGGTGGCATTTGAGAACAGCGCTAACCTCCGCAATCGCGGCGCGGACCGGGTGCTTGCTGAAATGGAAGCGGCGGGCTACGCCATCTGGCCGCTCGTGGTGGGTGCTGGCCATGCCGGCGCGCCGCACCGGCGGCTCAGGTCCTGGCTTGTGGGATGTCGAGCTGACGCCCTTGCCAGCGGTGCCCACGCCGACCGCAAGCAAGGGCGGGCCGGACCACGACAAGCGCTCGGCGACGGGCATGAACCTGCCGGGATTCATCGCGAGCGCGCAGGTTCCGACGCCGACACGGCAGGACTACGGCTCCAACCGAGGCGGAGCAGCCGGGCGGCAGGGCAAGGTGCGGCAGAGCCTGCGCTCGCTGCTGCTGACGCCGACGGCCAAGGCCAACACGGCGTCGCCGTCGATGGCCAAGTGGAGCGGCGGCGCCGCGATGCAGGATCTGTTGTTGCAGATAGAATCGGCGGGGGGGGTAACGATGCCGACCCCGACAGCGCGCGACCACCGCTCGGGCAAGTGCAGCCCGGAGACGATGGCGGACAGATCGCGGCCATTGAACGAGGTTTTGGACTCGGGTGGGCTAACGGACCCGGTGCTCTTGACCGCAGTCTACGAGCTTTTGATGGGGTTTCCGCCCGGCTGGCTCGCGCCGCAACTCGACGCGACCGGATCGCCATCACATCAGAGCTCGCCCGGGCCAGAAGCGCCTACGGCGACGCCGTCGCGCTCCCGGTTGTCGAGGCGGTCATCCAGGCGATCATCGCCGCAGAGCGCGAGCTGAACCGATGACCCCACCCGCCACGCTCGATCTCGCCAACGCCGCGGCCTATCTCTCGATGTCCCCGCGCGCTTTCTCCCGCGAGGTGCGCGAGGGTCGCATTCCTGCCCCGCTGCCGGTAAGGTGCCGTCCGCGAATCTGGTCGCGCGGCGCGCTCGACGCATGGCTCGAGGCTCACGGTCGCGGCCCGACCGCCCAGCGCCGCGCCGGGCTGCTGGAGCGGATTGACGCGATAGGGGAGGCAGCGCATGGGGAACGTCAAGATCCGCTTTCTGATCATCCAGAGGGGCCGCGCCTACTGGCAGCCGACCAAGGCCATGCGCGACGCCGGATTTCCCAACCGGTCGCTCGGCCCGCCAGGACCTGACGCCTGGGCCGAGGCCGAGCGCCTCAACGCCGCCTGGGACGCGCACCGACGCGGCTTGCAGCAGCCGAACGAGCCGGCCGCAGCGCCCGGCACGTTCCGCGACGTGTTCGACCGCTATCGCCGACTCGGCGTGTGGGCCGCCAAGAAGCCGCGCACGCGCGAGGAATGGGCCTACGTCTGGGACATCATCAAGCCGGTGTGGGGCGACGTTCAGATGGCCGACGTCGACGCCGAGCTGGTCGACCGCTTCTACACGCGGATCCGAGCTGCCTACTCGCTGCACAAGGCGCACCGCGTCATGAAGGTGTTTCGCGCGCTGCTCGAGGTCGGCGTCGCCATGAAGGTGATCTCCGAAAACCCGAGCCGGATCGTCGAGAACAAGGCGCCGGCCGGCCGGACGGAGATATGGGCGCACGACGAGGTCATGATGCTCGCCGCGTGCGCGTGGCATTGCGGATTTCGCGGGCTCGCGGTTGCGATCCGCATCGCCTATGACACGCAGCTTTCGCCGGTCGACGTGCGATTGCTGACGCCGGCCCAGCGCCGAGACGATCCGGCCGGCACCTACTTCGAGACGGCCCGTGCGAAGAGCGGTAAACGCGCTTTTGGAACGATTGGCGCCGACACGGAGTCGCTGCTCGACCTATACTTGGCGGAGTTGGCCGACGCCGGAGTCGTCATTCTCGACACCGCGCCGCTGATCCGGCACCGCAGCGGCGGCGCCTACACGAAGGACAAGCTGGGCCATGACTTCCGCCGCATCCGCGATCGGTTGTGGATCGGCGAGACGCGCCAGCTGCTCGACATGCGACGCACCGGCAACGTCGAGGCGGCCGTAGGCGGCGCCAGACCGCAGGACCTCAGCGCCAAGCAGGGCAACACCATCGCTCAGTCCAACAAACTGTACGAAACGTACACACCGACACAGCTCGCCGCCGTCCGCCAGGCCGACGCCGCACGGACGCGCGGGCGGGTGAAGCTTAGGGGATAGTGAGATGGCGTGGAACACCGACGTCGCGGACTTTGCGGCGGCCGTCGCCGAATTCGAGGCTCGGCTGCCTGGTTTTTGGTGGTCGGTCGGACAGTGCAGTGTCGGCGCACACGCCTCGTGCGCTGTCGACGGCAATGGCGTGCAGGCGCATTTGCTCGAAGGAATCGACGCCTCGGACCCGTTCGACGACGGCTTCCACTGCGACACGCGCGGTGGCTCGCCGGCAGACGCGCTGCGTGACGTGATGCAGCAAGCGCTCGATCACATCGAGGTGTTCAAACAGATGGCAGAAAAAGCCCACAGAACCGAGGCATGAGAATGCCGACAAAGTCTGCCATTCCGTTGTTTATCAAACGCTTTGTCCCGGCCTGTCACGCCGGAGGCCGCGGGTTCAAGTCCCGTCGCTCGCGCCACTATCAAGTGGCTGATAAGACAAAGATAATCGTTCGTTCTGGCTACGGAACAAAGTCGAAGGTTCAGACTCCTAGGGCCAGCGAAAGTCTGAAAAATTCAGACTCTGGTGCCGGTTTCGTTCGCGCGGGGCGCGCTGTGGAGAAGTGGTCGGCGGCTCTGTCGGGAATTGCCGTTGCTCTTGCAAGTTTCGGCGCCATTGCTCTGGCGCCTTGGCCGGTGATGATCGTCGATGGTGATACGGTAGACCGGATGGGCCTGCGGTATCGGTTGGTCGGATACGATGCGCCGGAGATCCGTCGTGCCAAGTGTGATCGAGAGCGGAATCAGGCGCTGGCGGCAAAGGCGCGGCTGGCCGAACTAGTAGCCAGCGCTCAGCGCGTGGAGCTGATACGCACGTCGTGGAAGCTCGACCCATGGGGAAGAGCGCTTGCCCGCCTCGAAATCGACGGCCAGGACGTGTCCGCTATCGCACAGCGCGAGGGATGGGGCGTATCCTACTCTGGCCGCGGCGCTCGTCGGGATTGGTGCGCTTATAGCTCTCCATTCGGATGCGCGGCGCATCCTCTGGCGCGGCCAAGTCGATCGCCCGAAGAATGCACGAACGGTCGAACGAGGCACGGTTGCCGCTGGCCAACATTTCCTCCAGCATCGCTTTTAGCTTGGGGTAGTGGCCGCTAATCCCAAGCATGCGGCACAACTGGCGGGCTGCGGCGTCGCCTTCGCGCCCTTGCGCGTACTCGGCCTCCACCCACTGCTCGACGACTGGCTTGTCCATGTACCGCTCCTAGCTCGACAATGTTTCGATGGATGACAGGAACTGCATCGCGTCGGCGATCGGGCCGAACGGCGCGACGTACCTGAGCGGCGGTTCGCGGCCGTGATTGGCCGTCATTGCATCGCAAATGGCGCGCAGGTGCCGCACTGCTTCGACTTCGCGTTTGGTTCCAAGAGCCCGACCGGCAACCACTGCATCTGCGTAGTCGCCCGCTTGCTTCCACGGACAGTTGAGGTTGGAGTGCTCGCCGATGTCTACGCCGAGCATGTCGGCAATGCAGTGCGCCAAACGGTCGGCCGCTTCCTGCGCCTCGTCGCGCTCGCCGATCAGGTTCTCGCAGTGCGAGCATTCGTGGTCATCAGGCTCGCCCCACACTTCGTAGCTCATGCCCGACACTCCTGGGTCTCATGTTGCAGATTGCTTGTCGTCGGCATGCTCGCTGTACCACTCGCTCAACTTTGGGCGACCGGCTTTAACCCATCTGTCGTATTCAGCGCGCTTGTCTGCGCTCACTTCTCGCAGGTACGCAGACACCATAGTCAACGGTGTTCTCTGGTCGCACTCGCGCGGCATTTTGCCGTTCTGATCCGGCTGCCAGCAGAACTGCCTATGCGGGTCGTGAGCGTCACGAACGAATGTATCGCCACAACCGCATTGTGCGCCGTTCCACGGGCAGGACATCAGGCACTCCTAATTCGACAATCCAAGTTGCTTCCTTGCGTAGCTGCGGCGATGGTCGCTTTCGCTCATGTCGGCCATCGCACGCAACAGCGCCTTACTTTCGTCGTGTGTGCACACTTTCACCACTTCGCAGTCAGACGCGCGAGCGAGACCAGATGGCCAGCCGCACCACGCGAGATCATCACCGCGCACGTAGGCAACAACCCACTTCTCGCCTGATGGCTTGTGCAGCACGTGATCCCCGGTTTTCATTGGTCCTCCTCGCTCTACTTGCCAGATGTAATGTAGATGGGTCGAGACAGCGCGAGAACGGCCGCGCTCAATCCACGGCAGATGCCGAGCAGCTTGGTGATGTCTTGGTGCGCGTGCTTCTCGTTCTCTGACGCGTCCTCGGCTGGCGGGTCCATGTACTTTTCTTCGATCATCTCCAGATCAGCGTTAACGCCTGACATCGCTATCGGATCTTCTCTCATTCCTGCCATCTGCGTGCCTCCTTGGGTGATTATTGCTTGTTGCTGGGCTTGCCGCCGTCGACCGATAGCGCATTGCGTGCCGTCTCGTAGGCCGGCGTCCCCGGCTCGGTCATCGTGGCCACGTCGCGCAGCGCCTCGCGAAGTGCCAGGACGCGCCACGCGAGGCGCTGCTCTGGCGTGCCGTCCAATCGAGGCTCAATGCCATACGTCAGCGGATGCATGTCTGAACGTCTCCTTGATCACACGTTGCTTGTTGAAATGATCTCGTCTGCCGCTCGAAACACGTCTGATGGTGTTTTGATGATGCGCGTTTGTTTCGGGCCGCCCTCGCACTCATAGTCAGTGAAGTGCGCATGCACATAGCCGCTCAGAGCATCCCAGGCCGTCTCTTCGTCCCACTCTGGCTCGTAGTAACCCGACGTCGCGCCCACCATCGGTGTTCCCTTGCGCGGGTGGATGTGCTCTGCCGACATGCAAATAACGTGCCCTGCGCGAGATCGATAGTAGGACCGCAGCAGCCCATGATTTTTGCCGATCTCGCTCGCATGGGATGGATGGCAGCGTGAGCGCTCCCAGTGCTTTCGGCTCGTGATAGCGCTGCTCGTGTAGTTGTCCCACTTTTCCGCGAAGAACTGCTCACGATAATCGCCGATCTGCGCCAGCAACGGAGCCGCGCGCTTAGACAGCTTCTTAAGGATTCGCAGGTTCACCGTCGACAGCTCCTCGCTCTACGCCGCTTTGGGCGCGTTCCATTTCCAGTGATTGCGGCCGTACACGACCCACAGCGCGATGTTCATCGGCAGCAGGCCCCACGCTGAACTGGCGATGATCCACGCGAGCCACAGCGCCTGATTGACGAGCCCGACGAGCCATGCGTTCGCGTGCTTGGTGCCGGCGAGAACGGTCATCCAAATGGTGATGACCGACAGCAGCCACGGCAGGTAGGTGATGATGTGATCGCGCATGCTAATCCTTCTTCGCTTTGCGGGTTCGCCGCGTGTAGACGCAGTACGGCGCGTCGATCCTGTTACCCTTCTTGCCGAGAGGCTTCCCGGGCATCGTCTGCCGACCTTCGTCGCGCCACTTCTGCCACGCTGGCCAGAATGGGCTGTCCTCTGGGATCAACTCATTCGTCGGCTCGCCAGTGCGTGCGTCGATTAGGGCCGGTCCAAATCGTGCACTGTCCTCAAAGACAAACCGACCGGCTGTCGTCATCAACACGAACGGGCCTGCGCCCCACCCGTCGATGTGGATGCCATTGGCGTTGCTGTAGTGGTGCCCGTACTCGGCCACGGCCAACTCTCCTTGCTCCGTTGCGTCATGCTGCCATTTCGAAGCCGGCTGCGTTCCGGTGTCCGCCGCCGCCGAACTGCTTCGCAATCTCGCTCACGTCCATGCGGTCGTCGCGCGAGCGCAGCGAGAATTGCCGCTTGCCATCCGAGCGCACGAACCACGACGCACAGAACGGCGCTTCCGGCTCAGCCTTCAGCATCGCGTCGGCGCAGTCGCTCGCGTAGTGGTAGGGCACGTTGACGACAGGAACGCGCACACCGCCGATCTCCGTCCAGTAGCGGTTGCGGATGAACGTCTCGACGTTCTTCTGGTGCCCGCGCAGCACAGCATCGCCCTCGACGATGAGTTGCCCGAGGTCGCCATAGGTGAGACCGTTCCACAGGCCGAAGTCGTGGGGCAGCGTGCGCAGGGCAGCGCTCACCTTCGGCGTGCTCGGAATGGCGAAGCGCCACAGATCGCGATCCTCGACGGCTGCGATGAGTGCCGGAACCGGAACGCGCGGCATGCAGAACTCCCACGCCATGCGAGCGCCGGACTTGCTCATGCAGAAGTAAGCGATAACCGGAATAACGTTCTCCATCTGATTGAGCGCAAGGTTCTGCTCGACTTCGGCCAGCTTCGCACCGAGATCGACGTTGCCATCGCCAAGCGTCCATTCTCGTAACTCTTGCTCAGCCGTCTTGTGGTGGTCGAGAACAACGACCGATGCAGCGCGGTTGCCCAACTCACGCATGGCCTCGCGCTTCAGCGAGAAGTCGACCATGATGACGTGCTTGTTCGTGCAGTCCGCCTCGATCGGCTTGCTGTAGCCGGCCGGAACGTACTGCACGGCATCGCCCCAGCACTTCCACACCGCGAGCGCGGCGCCAAAGCCGTCGTCGCAGCCGCCGTGATACACGCAAATGTCAGGTTTCCACGTCATGCGATTGCTCCTTGGTGGAAAATTCAAAATGGGATGTCATCGCGCGTAGGCGGAGACGGCGGCAACGGAGGCGGCGGGTTCTTCTCCCACTCCTCGCACTGCTTGTCCCATGCGGCTTGCGCCTCGCGCTCGCGCTCGATCTCTTGTCGCGTCTGTATCCAACTGTGGTTGCACGAACAGCACCGCGCGATGCCGGTCAGAATGTCCGCCTCGTACTCCTCATGCCAGCAGACATCATCTTCGGCGATGTCATCCGGGTAGGGATCGTTAGCGTCCCATGGGTGCCGACCTGAGTGTGTCATCGCGAAGGTCTCCTAATTCTCCGCCCGCACGCGCGGGCCATAGTCACGATAGCGGCGTGTGCGACCTTCTCGCCTGCGCCGCGCCTCCTTCACGTCATCGCGGCGGGAATACACCAGCCCGCGCTTGCGGTTCTTCTCTCGGTGCTCAGCATTGCGACATTCGATGCACCGCTTCGGGATCGCGCCATGGATTGGCACTGGACGCGTCGCGCCGCACTTGCAGGTGATGTGCGATGGTCGTGCCAATCCGGTGCTCCTCTATCTCTTCCGCACCTTGCCGAGAACTCGGCGTGCGGTGTCCGTCGAACCGAATTGCATCGCGGCTCGGTCCATCGCCGCCAGCATATCATTCACTGCGCTTAACCGCGCGGCGTCCGTCGAGAGATCGCGCGATCTCCACACTCGTCTGCACTGATCCAACAGCTTCGGCTCGCGCTTCCAACGCTCCGCCGCCGACTTGGCGCGCATGACGGCGCCGCCTCGCTTTGCACCCATCCGCGAGCGCGCCTTGGCTACCTCTCCGCTCATGTGGCCGCCGGCTTTGACGTGCGCCAGCGCCACGCGGACAGCGGCGGCCCACCGCACCGGGTCGGCACTGGTCGCACCCGTCGAGCCCTCGATCACGACGCCGCCGCGCACCGCCTGAGCGATGCGGGCTCGCAGCCTCGCCACGGGGCCGGGCTGCACCGGCCCGCGCTTGCCGTCCGCCAGCAGGCGCAGCGACGCGACGATGAGCACGCTGTTGCCGCGCGCGAGCTTTCCACACCAGTCCTCGAACGACGAAAACTCGAGCCCGGCCCCGTAGGCCGCGCACTCGTCCCGTTGGCGGCGGACGGTATAGCTCGGTACATCCACGATGAGGATGCGTGTGCTACTGTCAGCCTGTGGAAAAATTTGCTTCATGCAAATTCGTCTACCAGGGGCTTGCGTATTCGTCAAGCCCATGCTATCGGTATCTCCAGATGACGCGAGCCGGCGCAGCCCGGCAGAGGCAACAGAGAGAGACCGAGGCCCGCGATGAGTGTGACAACCGAGCTATTCGTGGTCATCAACGAGCGCGGCGCAATCTTCGGGCCTTTCGACAGCGTGATCGCGGCGACATCGTTTGCAGACAAAGCGTGTGGTCGGGAACATGCGTGGCGGATAGCTCGCGTGATCCGTCCGACAACATCCCACACAGCGTAGGAGCTAGCCCGATCATGCCGACGAGGACTTGGCTGGCGCCGACGCAACACGAGCCCGACTGGCATTACGTCGATGACGAGGGCAATCTCCTTGGCAAGATCGGCCTGGGCATGCTCGGATGGAATTGGTCCGCATGGCGCAACGGCAAGATCATCGCTGGCGGCGGCGCGGAGAAGTCACCGACGAGGGCTAAGCGCTACGTCGAAAACGCACACAAGACGAAGTAGGGAACGAGGCCCGATGGACATGAAGGTTTCACTTGATGGCTTGATGGCCGGCGTGGAACGCGCGCTGCGCTCCAGCAAGGAAGACATGGCTTGCGCCTACGCCTACTCGCTCATGGAGTTCGCTGAGAACTTGCGCCTCGTGAAGGATGGCAAGGCAACTCCCGACGAACTGTTCGCGCTCTACACCCTGGGCGCGAAGGAAGGCGACGGCCTCACGAAGCGCGTCGATAAGCGATACTACGACTGCATGCAGGACGAGCCCGATGACACCGACGCAGAATAGTGGAGCCAGCCCACCATGACCGACGTGATCGCAGAGGCAGAAAAGCTCGGTTGCGAACTTGAGTGCGTGCGGTTTAACCAGCAGCCGGATAGGTGGTACTGGCGTCTCGGCATGCGGTCATCGGCAGATCAACACGCGGCCAGCTTTGCGGATGCAGAGGAAGCGGCAAAGCACTTCCTGACCAGCCACGAGGCGCAGATCGCGCGGCGCGCGCGCAAGCAGAGGACTTAGGCCGATCATGGGACGCGCTGACGATTTAACCGACAAGCAGTGCCGCGAGATTGCCGATGCGGCGTGCGCAAATACCATGTGGCTGAATGCGTTCGCCTGCATCCGCCCGACCGACGAACTGAAAATGCAGATCGGTGAGCAGGTGCTTTCCTGGCTTGATCAGAAGGACAATCTAATCCCCGCCAGGGCCGACCATGATAGCACGATGGCGAAGCTGACACCCGTGCTCTACCTCAGCATCAACAAATCGTAGGAACGAGGCCGATCATGACCATCATGCAGCGCCACGGGATAGGTGGCGTGCTGACCACAAATCAGCAGTTTGCCAATGGCGGCGGCGAGGCCGTCACCATCACGGACGCCGACGACTGGATTTGTTTCAGCGTCACCGACAAACCGTTGCGCCTCACGCCAGAGCAGGCGCGATACCTATCGCGCTGCTTTGCGGATGCTGCCGATCGCGTTGAGGCGACCTCCGCGCACAACGCAACGAGCAAGGATTAAGGCCCGCAATGTCAGTGCTTGACGCAGAAGATCGGACAAAGCGAGCGGATGCTGCGCATCCGTTTCCGTGGACGTGCCACGTCATGGGACCCGACCGCGCGCACATCACGGACAACGATGGTGATGTTGTCGTTGCCCTGATCAAGCCGAACGCTGGGCTGATGCTCGTGCAAGAGGTCAACGCCGCAGCGACACGCGATGGAATTCTGAGCTGAGGAGCAAGGCCCATGCCGAAATTCGACTATCGCGTGTTTCCCACCGACGACAGTGCGGTCAAGACGGGCAGCGTCGAATGGGATGCCGAGCCTGGATTTGACGCCATCAACAAGCTGGTGCAGCCGCTCATCGGCGGCGGTCACATCGAGCACGTCGCTGTGCTGCACGATGGTCAGCGCCGCGATATGTTCGTAGACGAGGAGGGGCGGCTGAAGGGAATGAAGCGCAACGAGCGCGCGACGGCGATCTATCGCACGGCGTGGCTCAGCCGCAATCCGGGCGCCGACGCAGAGCAGTTGCCGCACATCGCTGGCCCTGCCGTTCTGTTCACGCGCCGTGTGTGGTTCTGACGAGCGGAGCTAGGCCAGTCGTGACACCAGCCCGACACATGACCGACGCGGCGCTCAAGCGTGAATGGGACAAGCTGCGCAAGCAGTGGTTCGCGTTCCGCGACGATGACGAGATCGGCGGTGGCGGGTCTCCAGGCGAGTGGATGGTGGAGGTCCTGGACG
>JAAOEI010000181.1_pt1 | contig 26278 bp, 32 predicted proteins | sample 7059261 | NCBI WGS metagenome assembly JAAOEI01 (sample SAMN14008812, study PRJNA610033) | viral metagenome | isolation source: viral particles filtered from seawater | place: China: Hangzhou Bay, Yangshan Deep Water Harbour | collected 2017-10-31 | reverse complement strand
ACGCCGACCACGCCGCCTTTGTCAAGCGCGTGCGGCAAGCCGCCGAAAGGGCGCATGCGGAATGGTGCCTGGGGAAGGTATTTAATGCCGACTCAAACAAAGCTATTAGCAAGGCATTTGATGAACTGCTGGCCCTCTGCGAGGTGACAAATGGATAAGTCTATTGAGGCTGCGGCGAGGGCTATCTACGCCGTCACAACAGGGCACGAGCCACGGGATAGCGCGGAGACGCTGGAAAGGCAGCCCTTGTGGCATTCAAGCGTCAAGCAAGCCCAAGCCGCCATCGCAGTCTATCGCGATGCGGAGATAGAGCGGCTGAAGCAGGAGTCAGCCGGCAATCTGAATGCTGCAAATTACTGGAAGAGAAACTATGACGACCTCCGCGCCAAGCTCGAAGCGGCTGAGCGGCGGCTTTACTGGCTGGCCATCACCGACATGGGGATTGACCAGATTGGAGAAATTGACTTGCACGAAGCGGCATACGTTAACGCTGTGGATTCTGGCCGAGAAGAGCCGAATGATTCGGACATGCTTGCAGCGTTAAGTTATGCGATAGACGCGGCGCGAGGGGGTGAGCGTGGCTGAATTTTGGTGGCAGTGTCCCGGCTGTCAAAAGGTTTTCAACTCCGACCACACAAGTCAGCCGTTCTGCGGTTCGTGCATGCGCTACGGAAGAATGCGCTTTGCCGAGCAGTCCGAGATAGCAGACCTCCGCGCGCAGTTGGCCGCCAGGGATGAGGAGGTGAGGCGGTTGAGGGAGGCGGCAATGGACGCGGTGACCGAGTATACAGGCGGGTTCCTTCCCGACAGATTCAAGGCCGCAATGAGCAGATTAAGCGCAGCCCTGAAGGGCGAGGGGTGAGGGATGGGTGACCAGATAGCCATCGCGTTTCTGTTTTTGGCTGTGGCCATTGCGTTCAGCGGGTGCGCCTACATGCTTGGCTGGTGCAAAGGATTCAAGGACGGCGCGGCGCTGCCTTGCAATTGCGATGATGCGGGCGAGGAATGATGGACGGCAGAACGCATTGGGAAGGCTGCTGGCGCGAGCATCTGGAATGCGCGGTGGCGAGAATTGAGGAATACAAGCGCATTACGGAGGGCGCAGGGCATGACAGCTATTGCGACGTTCACGCATACATACACGCCACTCAATGGATTGGCCCTGAGCCGAAGTGCGACTGCTGGAAAAGCGAACTTCCGAAGGACTAGCCATGCTCCTAACAGAATCAGAAATCGAACATCTTACGGGCTACACCCAGACAGCCGCTCAGAGCCGATGGCTGAATAAAGAGGGAATGGCTCACAAGATTAACGCCAGGGGTGAAATAGTGATTACCTGGGAGGTTGTGAATAGGGCTTTGTCAGGTAATAGAGTCAGTGAGCCCAACTGGAACGCAGCATGACGCCCCGTAAACGCTCCCAGCCCTCTCCCCTTCCATCTCGTGTGTACAAACACGGTCAAGGGTTCAGGCTGAGGATTTACGTCGAGGGGAAGCCTAAATGGCAGAGATTGAAGGCAAAGACTGTAGCGGAGGCTTGGAGGGAATATGAAGAACTCAGCAATCCCAGACATGACACAGTTGCCGCCGGCATCAAGCGCTATTGCGAGATTACAGTGCCCGCATTGCTTGCAGATGGTTCGCTTTCAGATTCAACGTGGCGTACTGAGGCAAGGCGCTGTGCTGCGCTGTCCCGAGTGTTCGGTCATATGGCGCCCGACGACATCGCCACGAAACACCTGTACGAGTTCCCAGAACGAGTCGGAGACGGCTGGCGATGCCTCAAACGATTCTCCGCAATCTGGCGCTACTTCTTGAAGTGGGGCCTAGCGACTCGTGACCCCTTTCATAGATTCGACTGGCCGAAGCAGAAGGCTAGAAAGCGGTACGTAACGGACGAGGAACTACAGAAGGCCAAGGATGTGGCGCTAGAGGCATCCAAGACCAAACCCTCGGCCCTGATGGTCTGGGCGGCCCTTACGATGGTTTATTTGACTGGGCGAAGGGTGACGGATGTACGTCAGTTGAAGCTAACGCAGATTGAGAAGAACGTCGGTATTCGGTTTGTGGAATCGAAAACCGGCAAGGTGACGCTAGTTGAATGGAGTGATGAACTTGGGCGAGCAGTCGATGATATACGGACCCGTCTTCATACCAACGCAAAGATTCGGCCCATCCACCTTATCTGTAATCGTGACGGACAGCAGTGCTCCGAAGGTTCGCTTAATCAGGCTTGGCAGCGACTTCGGCCAGATTTGGACGGTGTGGTGGCGGGATTTCAGCTTAGGGACATCCGGGCCAAGTACGGAACCGACCACCCGGACGGGAGACGGGCCTTGAGGCATTCTTCTGAGGCGGTATTTGAGAAGCACTACAACAGGAAGGGGGCGGTGATCAAACCCATTAAATAGCCCTTGACGCGTGACCAGTCACAGTCTATCTTTACCCACAGAGCAACCGGGAAAGATGACATGGCGACTATCCGCAACCCGTACAAAAACGACATGCAACGCCGCGCTTTTGATACCTGCATTGCGCTTTATAACGACCGCTCCAGCGAGTTCTGGCACAACGGCCAGCCCCGTCGGGGCGCGGGGCATCGGGCGGCTTTCTGGGACGGCGTGGCCGGAATCAAGCGCAGCGCCCACATGGGGGAGGCGTCCAGTTTTGCCCGCGCGTGTTGGCGCGCTGGCCTTGAGGTGGCTCGCGTTGAGCGCCCCAAAATCACTATAACCATGCCGCCGTTGGGTGCGCGCGTTTTCCGGCTTGAAGAGTCGGCCAAATGACCGCCGCTGAACGCAAAGCCTCGGAGCGTGCCCGCAAGCGCGCTCAAGGGCTCTCTCCACTAGAGGTCTGGGCACCCAAAGAACTGCACCAGAGGATTAAGGATTACGTGAGGCGGTTGACGCATAATCTGGATAAATAGCCAGCGCTGTATATACCTGCGTGGGACAGTTATCGTCCCAAAGGCCAACTGGGACTGTTCCACATGAAACATAAGACGTTGATAAATATGGAGGCTGGGGTCGGAATCGAACCGGCGTCCACGGCTTTGCAGGCCGCTAGCGAACCCCAAAAGAAACCAACACTTAGGCCTTCTTTTTCGTCCCATTCAGGCCGACTTTTGGGCCGTTTTAGGGGCGATTCTTCACTGTATATACCCAGCCGTCGGGGCTTCCTTAAGGGGCTATTAACGGCCCCTCTCGCCCTCTCCTCCCTCTCCGCTTGCGCTGACCCGGTAGTCGATAAAAGGACCCTGTTTTCCTTCGCCTACCAGATGGAGAACGTGGATGACTTGCTCTCCCGCCCTAGGGAGCGAATCGACCTGAACGGGATGCTTAGAGAGAGGGGTTATCTAAAACTCCCCCCTGGCGATTTCCTTTGTGAGCCCGTCTACGTTCGGTCAGGAGACGTTATCGAGGGTTCAGGCATACGCACTAGGCTCTGGTTCGATAAACGCGCCATACAGCCGGAGAATGAGTCTAAACCCACGGAATACGTTCAGCTTCGAGACTTTGACCTTTGTTGCTCTGTGAGGGGCGCTCCTGACCAGCATGCCCTATGGTTAGCGGCTTGCCGTGAATGGACGGTGGACAGAGTTCGCGCTGTCGATTTTGGAGGGACGGGGGCCTACTTATTTGGAAAGAGAACCCCGGAAGGAGGACTAGACCCCACTGATACCACCCGCTGCACTTTCAGGCAATTTGCTGCCTGGGGCTGTCGGTATGGGGTAGTTTTAGGAGGTTCTGCGGCTGACCCGGTGATTCGGGGAGGGACGTCAAACATGAACAGATTTGAAAGGCCACTCAGTTTTTGGGCCGAGCTAGATGCTTTTGCCTTGTTGCAGGGGGCGGCTAATGTGCTTGACCAGCCCGTGGCAGGGAATAGCGGTGGAGACGGCGTGAGGATTGCTTGGTATGGAAATGAGGTTCGGTTAGCCGTTCTGGAAAGAAACGAGGGCTATGGAATCAGGAAGGTCAGGCGGGAATGGTCAGACAGGACATCCGTCACCTATCACTCTGGCGGCAACAACGGGCTGGGCGATACCAATTACTGAAAAGCGAAAATGACAGACGCCGAAAAACTGGAAGAAATTCGCCGAGCCATTATGCGCTCAGACCTTTTCAGGAAATTCACAGAGCAGGGGTTTTGGCATGCTCACTGCGTTGACCTTGACTGGCGATTCAACGGAGAGAACATACGCGAAGAGGCGGATTGGCTGAAGGAAATATGGTACGCCCTAAGACCGTGATGAGTCGGCTAACTCGCCTCTTTATCTGCCACAAACTCACATCCACAGTTAGCGCAGACCATGACGAAATTCACCTTGACCCACATTAGCCCACAACCGCATTCGGGGCATTCGTAGATTAACTCTGGAGGCTCTTTCTTCGCCCTGGCTTCAGAGATGTCCGTGACTTTCTCAGTCATCTAGCCAGTCCTCTAAGCGAGCCAAACAAGCAAGACAGGCGACAAAAGTTAACGGACCTATATGCCTGACCTTTACTTCAGCCTTCGGCCGCTTCTCCCCACAAATAGAACAAGTCACAGTCTCGTGCATGGATAGTCATCCCTATACCACCATTTCCCATTCATCCGGGCTTGTTTCCCGTGACACTCGATAAGCTCGTGGTCTAGGTGCTCCCCATCAAAGTGCAACACCGCAAATCCGGGGCACCAATCAGCAGGATTCCCATCACCATAGCCAAATTGTGGGCCTTGTATCTCGCCAATAAACCCCGTCTCAATGGCCCATCTAACCCCTCGATAGTCAGACCAGTGGCGAGCGTGTAGCTTGTGGGAATGCCCTGTGACCATGGACACGCCTGAGCGGAGGACGTTGTTATAAGCCCCATGGACGCCCCCATGCCACGCGTGTTTAACCATCGTGTGCCCGTTCACCATCAGGGAGTGATATATCTCCCAGCCCTGTTCCCAATTTCGTATTTGGGAGTCAAAGGTCATACCGGGGAAGCCCTCCATCTCGGAGGCTCTTAAGCTCAGGTACTTGTCGAACCGCTCATCGTGGTTGCCCATTGTGAGGCGCTTCTTCGCCTTCACTTTGTCGCAGGCTTTCGTGAGGGCTTGCGTTCTATCCCTGGCGCATTCCATTTCTTCCATTGCTGAAGGACGTTCTTCCCAGCCCTTCCTTGGAAATCGGAGTTGCGACCAGTCGAATATGTCGCCGTTCAGCCAAACTTCTACGGGCTTGTATTGTTTGACAGCCTCGACCAGCATGAACCACGCGAATGGCTCATGGTCGGGCCAGTGGTGCAAGTCAGAGGCGACAATTACCGTCCCTGAAACGGTGATGTCTTGGGTGTACTGGGGGACATGCCTGAGAGGCTCTCTTCCCCCAAGAGACGGAAGCCTCTTTCCTAGGAAGTCCTCCGTCGTCCTCCGTCGTCGCATCATGTCTCGATGGTCAATCTTGAGGATTGCCGACACGTCTTTAGCGGTCCCGTTCTTGGAGTAGACCTCCATCCAGACAGCAGCGAACTTTTGGGCGTTTTCTGGGCGGACACTCATTAAGCCGCCCCCTTGATTTTCTCCGCTGAACGCATGCCGCCTAAACCAAGGAGGCCGATAAGAATCTGCATGGTGATTGCCGTATCTACTGCCGGGAGAGTGCCGGTGTAGCCAAGGATGGGGGCTAGAACACGTATCAGAGGCTCTAGAATCGACGCGTAGAGCAGGCCAGCAGCGCAGACATACCCCACAGAAGGCCGCCAGCTAGAGGCGAAAGGATTGCCGCTTGATGCTTCGGCCTTGTTTACTTCGGCCTGCATCCGCGCGGACTCTAGGGCGGCGTCGATTTCCTTGAAGCGGTCAGATTGTTTCAACTGCTCCATTTCCAGAGCAAACCGCTGTTGCTCTGCGGGGTCTCGGATGAACTTATTAGCGAGCTTCAAGCCCTCGCCGATGATGTCATCAATCCCGAAAGCCACTAGCTAAGCCTCCGAATGATGTCCATCAGCCGACGGGAGCGGTTAGGGGTTTGCTGCGCCCATGTGCTCTGTAAACCCTCGTGATAGGCGTCCTCGTACTTTCCGGTTTCTAGAGCCTTTAGGAAGCGCCTGAAGCCGAGAACTCCGCCCACGCCCATCTGATAACCCATGTTGACTAGGACGTCTTGTGCGGCTTCCGGGAGGCGATAGAAGAAGCCGATTCGGTTAGCGAGGTCGGCCTTAACCTTGTCTGCTCTGGACTTGAGAATCGGCAGGCACTCGGCTTCAGTTAAGGGCCAGTCATCGACGTTAAACCCAAATCCAATCGTCGTTTTCCCAGCAGTACAGAGGTAGGGTTTACCTTTAAACCCCTCATCCTCTGCCAGTCTCTTCAATCCCGCTTCGGTCATCGCGAATCCTTTAATCGGTCGATTCGTTCATGCGCGGCATTTACGCCCTGCTTCACTTCCCCGATAGCCGTGATGATTCTTGCCTCAGTCCTGTCCAAGTCAGACTTACTCACAAACCCGTGCCCGGTTTCTTCAATCGTCTTGACCCGGTCTCCCAATGCGTCAATTCGTTTAACTTCCCGATTCAGGAACCACGCAAAAACAGTCAGCACAAATCCACCTACTGCGGTCCAGACTGAATGGTCCATCGGGTCTTCCATTCTTAAGGTTTCTACGGCTCGATTCTTAGTGCTATGCCCATGAGGTCATAGGTTCCTGTTGCAATAAGAAATCGAATTCGAGTCAAGGCTCCGGTTAAATCTTTGTAACCAGTCATCGTGGTTTGCTCGTTCGCTGTTCCGCCGTTAAAAGAGGTCATGACGGAACTCAGAACCCAGCCGTTCGCACTGGGAAGCTCGAGATAGAGAGAAAGGACGCCTCGCCACGCATCCGCCGCAGCAGTCAGAGGGTAATTAAGAGGGATATTTGTGCTGGATGAGGTGAAGGTGGCGGCGGCGACGTTTCGAGCGCCGCACTGATAGCCGGTCGTTTCATAGGACGACGCCGTCCCGAGTTCTGCCGTGATAGCTCCGTTTGCTGCACTACCAGACATTACGCGGATGAGCGCGTATATCTTGGTTGCCCAGGCGGGGATTCCGGTAAACTCTACGGACGTCCCTCCGGTGGTGGTTATTTCGGCAGTAGTAAAGGGAAAGGGAATAACCGGGGAGGCCAATTGAAACTGCGTGCCGTCGTAGACGATTTCCACGACAGAACCGGCAGTGATGTCGCCAGAGGAAAGGGCGGTCGTTCCACGTTTAGTGATGCTTTTAGCGCCCACCCCATTGATGTTTATGGTGGTCGCGCCGGTTATAGAGTTAGCGGGGATGAACCGGAAGGCTTGTCCTGCCGCATATGCGGTAATAGCGGGGGTGGCGGAAGCCAGAATGGTGTTCGTCCCGGAGACGGGGGTTAGATAAACTAAACCTCCATCTGTGACCTGCCCCGCAGAAGCGTACTGGTCCCTTAAAGAGGCGGAAGCAACGGACGTATGCTTGAAGCCTCCCATCGGTAGATTCGCCGTGGCCGCATTTTGGCCGTCCTTAGTCAGGCAGTTATTAATACCATCGGCTAAATCGTCGTCGTTGGTATCATGCCTAGTGGCTAGGATTTTAGTCCCGGCGTTCCGGTCATTGACCCAGCCCGAAGAACCATACTGTCTACCGAAGGTGCCTGAACCGTTCCAGGGCATAGGGATACTCCAATGACGCCCGGCGAAAGCATGGCTCTCGCCCAGGTGTTAAAACCGTTTTTTCTATTGGGGATTGCCGCCGTGATAGCGACAATCAGGTGGGGGTTACTGCGAGTTCACCATCACTGGAAGCGCAGACGCGCCACCAACAACCCCGGCTTGGCGAAGCGCTTCTAAAAGACGCTTGGTCGAGGGGCTGGCGTTCTTCGTAATGTTTGAACTCAGGTATCGCTGCGCGCCCTGAGACTCAATAAGAGCTTGCGCAAGTCTCGGGAGAAGCATGGTTCCACCAATACCACCAGCGGCGTATTTAGCTGCCGTGGCGGGGTCTTGAGTTGCCATGTAAGCCGCGCCACCAGCCCCACCCCCAGTAAGGAGGGCTTGGGCAAGCTGCCTTTCCGCCGTCCCGCTACTAGGAACGGGCCTCAGGAATGCCGCGCCGATTCTGGCAAGAGAGTCCATGTCGCCCCTGCCTCTGGCTCTTCCCTCTCGACCTATCGCCTGTCGGAGAGCCTGAGAAAGCTGAGCGGGGGAAATCTGGTTAGTTGCCGCCGCCTCGCCCGCCCCGCCCATCGCATTGGCTATGGTTTTAAGGTTGGCATACTGCCTGCTAGCAGTTTTCCACGCCTCAGAGTCAGCGCCAGTAATCTGGCTATGGAAAGCGTCGTCTAGGGACCTTTGAAGCTGTTTATAAAAATGGGCCGTAGTGTCATTGCCCTTTGCTAAAGGCCGAAGTCTCTCCCTCCACCCTTGGTATTTAGCCCCAGGCATTACTCCGGATGGGCCTATGTCGGCAAGGATGTCATCAACCGTCCTCCCGATGACCTCGGCGTTACCGCCAGCAAGTCTCCTAGAAGCCTCATCAGCAACGCCAGAGATTGAATCAAGAACGCCGGGCTGATTGAAATTGATGGCGTTCCGGCTTGCAATGTCCTCAAACTGTTTACCGAGCGCCGAAAACTGCTGATTGAGGATTTCGGGGGATGCCTCGTCCGCCGTGATTCCAGCCCGACGAAGAGCGGCGCGCGTGTATGCGGATTGCTGGGCGCTCTTCTTCGCAGCCTGTCTGCCTCCGGTACTGGGAATCGCGTCTAGGGCGGAATCGATGAACTCCAGAGGGCGGGAGCCGGTCATCTGGGCGGCATCAAGGGGGATGCCTTCCTTGATGGCTTCTTGGGCCAATGCTTCTTTGGCGGGGTCTAGCTGAGATTGAACGGGGCGGAACACGCGTCCGACCACCTCGTCCCCAATAAATTTGCCCGCCGAACCACCGGCGGCACTTAGGAGGGCGTTCCGAGTCCTGGATTCCCCGGTCGCCGTGGGCATGACCGCCCCTAAGACAGCGCCAGTGCCGGCAGCGGCCTTGTAGGAAGAAGGATTCAGCAGCGCGCGGCTAAGAGCGCCCGCCTTAGGGACTGCCCCCAGCGCCATCCCCGGCGCAACAGTAAGCGCGACGTTCCCTGCCACGTTACCAGTCAAACCACCGGCCGATTCCATCAGGGGCGCATCGAGCCGGCGAGACTCGTCAATCTCCCTCTGAATCGCTTCAGAATCCCCTAGGCCGAGACTTGCACCTATCTGCCTAAACCCCCTGCCCATATCGACTGCGGCCTTGCCAGCGCCCGCAAAGGCGTCCTCAACAAAGCCCCTTGTCGGGTCAAGCATGGGGTCGGACTTATCGGCGAAGTCTTCGTATTTCGCCAAACCGGCAGACACGGCGCGGCGCATGATTTCAGTTTTAGTCGTCCCTTCAGGCACGTTCTGAATCACATAGCCGTTAGGGAGTTTAACGTCCATGAGGGAGGGCGTTCCAATCTACGACATCGTTTCCGGGCTGGTTGGGGGAGATTTCCATCTCCGGCATTCCATAGCCGTACGTCTGAGAAAAGGCGTCAACCATCCTCTTTCGGCTCCCGGCAACTCGCTCCCTTATGGTGGTCAACTGCTTCTTGAGCAATTCGGGTTTGTTTTCTTGCTCAAGCGCGCCGAGGGTGGCCTGGAGGGCAATAAGTTCTTTTCCTGCTACGTCACCGAGAGCGCCGCCCGTCGGGGAGTTGGCTCGCATTTCTGCGAGTTTGTCAAAGCCAATATTGCCCTTAATAGTGTCCAACAAGCCCGAAAGATAGCGCGCTTCAGTCGGGCCAATCTTTAGCGCTGCGCCGGCTCCGGCAGTCCAGTTATTCACCATTCCAAGAGCCTCATCGATGGCCGACAAAACCACCGTGTTCTGGTCTTGGTATGCCCGAAGACTGGCCCATGCCTTTGGCCTAGACGCCGCCAACTTCTTGTCATTCTCAATCTCCGCTTCGGCCGCTTTGGCCGCGAGGTCATTCCTGACTTTCGGAGGAAGGGACGGGTCGATTCTTGGGATAATCTGGCCAGTGGGGGGCGACGCTGGAGCCGCGCTTGGAGGCGCGCTTACGCCCGCCTGCGGGCCGCCATAACCCCGAGGCCACATTCCGGTTTCGTGGTAAACCCGCAAGGCGTCGATTTCTCTGGCCGCGTCTCTGTCTTTGTCCGCTGCGGACTCTGCGGCTGACAACCCTTGTCGCCTGCGCTCTTCTGCGGCAATCGTGGCTATGGTTGAAGCAGGAACCTGGAAGGCTTCCCTTTCGGCTTCCGCCGCCTTGATTAGCGCGGGGTTGCCGCTCGAAATCATGGCGATATAGCGCCCCATGTCGAAACCGCTTTGAGGAAGGCTCTGAGGTGCGCCCTGACCGGCATTCGGCATCGTCTGCATTCCTGGCATGCCGGGGCCAACGCGGTCTGTCGGCGCTCCACCGCCCGTGTTTGGCATGGTCTGCATTCCGGGCATATTCGGAGAGACTTGCTCAACGGGCGGCCCTCCGCCCATGTTGGGCATCGTCTGAACACCGGACATCTGATTAGGCCCGCCCTGAGGATAGAACTGGCTTATAAGAGCGGCCTGTTGTGCCCTCTCAGCCCCGGTCATCATCAGCTTGGTTCCAAGCTCTCTGGTATCTGGGTCTGCAATCAGGGAAACGCCCACCCTCTGATAATCTTCAGGCGTGCGGAGATTGCCAATACCAGCAAGCGTCTGGGCGAGGCGCTGCTGCTTTTGAGCAGCGTACTGACGAATCCCCTCATTCGCCTTCTTCTCCTGACGACGAGCGCCAAGAGCAGCGGCTAGGCGACCTATCCCCTCAAGGGGAGAAACGGGGACAACAATCCCGCCAGCTACGCCGCCCATAGGAGACATAGAACTCTCCCTTAGGGCTTGGGCCAAGGACATCCTGCGCTGGTATTCAGCCTGCGCAAATTCTCCGTTCATGTCGATTAGCTGGCTCACGGAATCATGCTCAAGCCGGCATTAAGGATGGAGTTCCACATGTTGTTCTGCTGACCCTGGCGCGCGTTGTAGTTATTCATATTCGCGTTGTAGGTATTCTGAGTAGCCCCCATGAAGTCAGGCGGCTGAACCAGCGGGGCGTTATAGAAATTGCCGCCCCCAGGCATCTGAACCTGCCCACCGGACGCAATCGAGTTGATTGCATTGATGGGGGTGTAAATCGCCTGCTGCTGCTCGTTGATGCCCTGCATTCTGGCTCTTTGCTGAGCGTCAATCCCATACAACGCAGCCTGGGACATCAGGTCGTTTTCCCTCTCATTCTGGGACGTCAAGGCGTTGTTGTACGCCTCCGTTCCAGGCATCAGCCCCTGATTGCGAAGCTGGGTATCTAACTGCCCCCTCTGCCTTTCCAGTTGAGGCTGAAGGCGGCGCATGATTGCGTCCTGCCCAGTCTCCCCCGGATTGATTGCCGCAGCCGGAAGGTTGCGCATGTCGATATTGGGGTCCCTCAGGGTGTCCCAAGAATTCCTAAGCGCGGTATTCGCGACGTTCAGGGTTCCGCGGTCCAAGCGCTGATTAGCGTCGAGGATTTGCTGTTGGGCGTGGGAGAGAGTGGTGTTCTGCGTCCAGTTGCCGTTAGCATCCTGACTCCAGCGCACCGTCCCGTACGGGGAAATCTGGGTGGGTCGATTTACCTGGGTGTTGTACTCCGCAAGCTCTTGAGCCTGCTGCCCCTGCATTCTTGCAATACCGAGATAGTCGGGCGTTGTCGGCGTACTAGGCATTAGAGCACTCCACCAAATTCAAAGGAGACATCAGTGGACATCAGTCGAAAGTCCACGCCCTTTATCGCTACCGTGTAATGAGGGGAGATTGCGTAGCCAATCCCCGTCGCGTCCTGCCAAAAAGCCTGAATCTCTAAACCACCCGCCCAGTCTGCCGTGTCCCAGTCTGCGGTGTCCCAAGAGGCCCCAGCGCCAGAAGAGGTGATTTGAATCGAGCCATTCGGGTCGGAGGTGTCGTAATCGACATTAATCCCCGCAAACAGGGGCACATTCCCCGATGTCTGAAGAGTGGGGCGCATCATAGTGACGCGCTTCAGAATTCCAGGCTTTCCAAAGTATGTAAAAGCCTGCTGGACATCCGCCCCGATGTTCGCATCATCGTCGGCGTTTCCGTCCCAGAGCTTGTAAATGACCCCATTACCTCCCCCGTAAAGGTAATCATCGAACAGGGCCATGGTATTCAGCGGCCAGTTTTTAAACTGCGCCCAAGACTTCGTGATGGTGTTCATCACGTACTGCTGCTGCTCTCCGGTCAAAACCGGCACATTGAGAAGCAGCATGTTGAGTCTTGGATAGGTTGCAATCTCCCACCCGTAATTCCCGCCGTAGTTATCTACCGCTTCACTAACCGCGTTCTGTATCTTGTCGGTCAAAGCCACCCTGGGGTTGACCCGAGTGGACTGGAGGGCGGAAGAGAGGGGAATCAGCCCATCTTGGGTGATGACAAGAAGGTCTCCGGCGAACTTCATGAAACACCGACGACCTACGGGAGAGCCTAACTGCCACACTCCTGCGAGGCTCCACGTAGCGGCAGACGTCGGGTCGGTCCCCGAATAGACGATGACTTCGCCTTTTGAGGTGAGAAATACGGCCATGTCATCAACGCCGTTGCCGGCGTCAATTGTCCATGTCCCCATTCCAACGAGATAGCCGCCGTTTCTGGCAACGCCCTCAAGGTTGAACTCAGTAGCCGCGCCAGAGATAGCCCCAGTCCCGAGATACCAAGCAGAAAGGGAATCTACTTCAGTAAACCACACCCGGAACTTAAAGACATTTACATGGATGGCGTCAGCGGTATCAAAGCCGGTGATGTCATGGGTTCCGTCACCATCGACATACCACGAACCGTTATAGCCACGGAGCTTGTCTGCCCCATTTACTGCGAGGAGATAACTTGCGGGGGCAATCGTCTGCATATTGACATACTGAAACCGCGCATTAGTCACGGTTCCCGCTGCGCCCGCAACAGCACTTGCGGCGCCAGAAAGGGAGCAGTCGTAAATCTGCGTGCCGGCTACCCCGAACATCTTGGACGTCGAAGTCCCATTCCAGACAAGGATGGACTCAACCTGTCCGGTCATCCCAGTAGAAAACCGAGTCATGCCGTAGCGCAGCATGACGTCGGTCGTTCTAGGCCAAAAGTTTACGCAGGAGACAGCATCTAGCTTGTCCATGTCGGACAAGGCATCTCGGGCGTTCCAGCCTCCTACGGGAGCGGGAAGAGATGAGGAGACAGCGCGGCCCATCAGCTTCCGTAGCCGCTATCAGGGACGTTAGTGAGGTTTATGAGGATGTTCGTCGGGTTGCCGGACATCCTTAGATTCTGCGCGCCCTTGTCTCCGCCCAGAGCGCCGTTAAGAGCGCGAGTGAATTCGGAATTAAGAGCGGTGGTGTCGAACTGCTTTATGGCAAAGTACTTTAGCTTCAGTCCTGAAATCATCACCGCATCACGGAAAACACAAGTGTCCGTGTCTTCGGTGAACTTCGACTTCGCTACTCCTGAAGAACTACGCACCCAGGCATTTGAGACGTACTCAAAGCCCAGATACTCATTCGCAGAAACCAAAGGCCAAATCTGGAACTGGTCGTTGACAATTCGGTACTGAATCCGAGGGCCGGTAGCGATGAAGCCCGATTTAAGCCATTGCCACTGCTGGGGAGTCGCGGGGCCAAGCATTTCCCAATGGCGTGTCTTGTCCCAGTCGGTCCGATTTACAGGGCGGTTCCAGTCTGAAGGAAGGGAATACTTCGTCTGGGCGAAAGTGAAGCTCGTGCTGTTCGCCGTGAGGGCCTGATTCAGGGTGACCTGAGTCCCTGAGTCAACAGACTGAATGTAACAGTCCTGCGGAACGCCTGTTCCGGTAACCTCAAAGTCCGTGCTCAGGGTCGATGTGTCTGCGATGCCAGTAATGACAGCAGACCCGCTTGTTCCGGTCCCGGCGTAGGTGTAGTAAACCGTATAGAACCGGTATTCAGACTGAAGGGACTGCCACTCAAAGTCCTGCATCAAGCCCCTTCCGAGGCTGTTAGCAAGAGAAAGAAGCTGGACGACCTGCTGAGTGGTATTACCGATTACCGCAGTGGGGACGCTAAGCCCCATTTCCCCGGCAGCGGCCTGGACGATTTCGAGAAGGGTCATGCCCATAAATCAGTCCCAGTACCCGTTAACCATGACGGCGCCGTCAATCGTTCCAGACGTCACCACGGCGGCCACAGTCGTAGACCGAAGGCCAATCTTGAGGAATTGGCCAGGATGGACAACGAGAGGCGTTGGGAACTGGACAGTAAAATCCCCTTGGCCAGTTTCCAGAGTAGCGACAGCAGCAGCGGCGGCGAAAGAAATATGTCTGCTTAGGGGGACGACCCTGTCCGCCGTCTGAGCAACTGTCGTGGTTCCATCAGCGTCAGTAGTGGCAGAGGAAAGCGCGGAAGAGCCAATAGACGCGAACCAGAGGGCCGTGAAACCACCGCCAGCAAGGACAGTAGTGACAACCATCGGGGAAACGGTAATGGAGGTTACGTAAAGGTTGCGGGCGTTCGTCGCTACACCCGCAGCCGTAGGAACAGCAGGGTTCTGATAACCCGCGACCCAGACGATTGAATGAGTGGTCGCAGAGATGCTTGCGCCGTTCATCCTAAAGAACCCACCAAGGTTGGCGGTATTGTTCAGGACGGAGGCGGTATTAGAACCAGTCGCGGCGGTCGGGGCGGTTCCGGATGCGGGGGAGTTGTGAGTGTTGACCGTGCCGGTCGTTACGTCCGGCTGCCAGAAGTAAGACGACTTCCCCATTGCCGCCATTCGATACGGGACGGGGACGCCATCGTCACAACCAATCTTGACTATCGAGACGTCGCCGATGTCAAAAGTCGCGGCAGCAGAAGCAGCGCCCGAATTGAATACGCGGGCAATCCAAGGAAGGGAAATGCCCTTCATGACAGCCCACGAGCCGGAGGGCTTGTCTATCTTCCCTTGAAGGACGCCATTCGCCCAGAACTCGGCCGTAACGTCAGTGAGGACGACTTCATACTCGTAGGCAATGTTGTCCGCCAAGGGGACGTTGCCATTTACGCTAATCGTCTGAGAGGTGGGCGCGCCGCCTTGAGAGGTTTCTACAACGCCAAGAAGGCCGCCCGTCGTCGTCCACCGGAAGCCGATGAACTCATTCATGGCCGCCGCCTGACCAGCGGCAAAGGCGTAATACCCTATACCGATGTCCGCTTGCTTGTTTGTGGCCGTCGCATTGGACGTGCGAACGTGCATCTTAATACGGAGGTCATAACCGTTTTCAACAGTAATGGCTCGCCAAGTGTAAATTGCAACGCCGGTCGTCGTTGTCGTGATAGCAGACGCATTCAAACGCATGTAGCCGTTTGTAACGGCCCTGGTCATGGTCGTTGCGTTGGTGCCTATCTTCGTTGACCAGTTGGTCGAAGCGGCGTTGAAATCGAGGTCTAGAAGCTGGCGGGGTTCTGCGGTGTACTGCCCGTTATCTTGGGTCGTCCGGTTGACTTTTGCAGGGACAGAGGAGCCGGGGACGTAAGTAAGCTGGACAAAGCCGGCATCATTGGAGTCAAGCGGGGTCGCTACGGCTATGTTGCCGTTAGCGTCTAACGGTGCCCCAATATCAATTGCCATTAGCTACGCACCCACGCTATAGTGAACTTGCCCCACGCTCGGTCGGGGCAATATCCCTTGATGTCGAACCCCACCCCTGCGGAGATGTTCCCTGCAACGAGATGAATGGGGGTAATCAGGGCCTCATCTGCCGTATGGTCGGCAGTGGCCGCGTATCGAACTGAGAGAGTGATTTCCGAGCCTGCGGCCACACCGGCATCCGCGACAGTCACAGTAGCGACATCTGTCTCCGACGTCGGAGAGCCGCCAAAATCTAGAGTTGCCGTTCCACTCCCAACAGAGCCGCCGACGGCATTAGCCTTTGCTTGACCTGGGGTGGAGAAGTCCCAAGTAACCGACGCCGTGTCTGTGAGGACGTATTCATTTGTAAGCAGGCCATTAGCGGACTGCGTGATATACGTCGCGTTAGTCGGGGCGCCTCCACCACCTGAGATGGAGGCTATCGCTCCCGTCGAATCTAGGTAGTAGAGGGTGCCCGTCGCTATATCAACGACAAGCGGGGTGCCTTTTGAGTTGGCAAAATCCGCTAGAACCGGCGCAGCGGTTACCGAGCGGACATCACCGAACTTGTTCACGCCGCCTCTTCTTCATCCTTGCGGGGCCGACCGGGGCTGCGCTTCTGCTTCAGTTCTTCAATGGCCACAATAGCCGACTGAAGCTGCGCCTCAAGAGCCATTCGAGAGGCCCGCTCATCCTCAAGCTGTCGCTCAACCTGAGTGAAGCCGGAGTTCTTCTCGCTGACGGACAGCCAGTGGAGGGCCTTCTCTCGGAGAGCTAGGGGATTCATGCCCACGGACATCCCCAGGCTCATCAACTGCTGGTCAGAGCCGTTTGCAATCTGCTCGACGGTGAAAAACCGCGCTGCCTTCAGATTCTCTTTAGCCGCTGCCGAGACGAACGTCAGTTCATCAATCGGCGTGCCCCCCATTTCCATGCCACCCTTGTTGTTCAGGTAGTGCTGGTACTGCATGGGGAAGCGGGCTTTATCTTCATCGGTTGCCGGTTCATCCCGCTCAAGCAACTGGTTGCCGGGGATGCGGACGTTAATCCGGCACACGTCCTTAACAATTCGCCTCCCGGTCTGGGCAGACTCGAATTCACTCGGGGTCGTCCCGTCGTAGAAACGAACAATCAACTGATGGTCAGGGTTTGGAACGTCGGACTGTAGGGCCATAGTTTCCTTGCGGTGTAGCCGCCAAAAAAAAAGGGGCCCGAAGGCCCCTTAAGGGTTCACGGAGGAGCGTGAATTACAGCGTGCGACCCACGCGCGGCCAGACAAGGTATCCGGCCACGTTGGCAGTCGCGCCACCGTTCGCAACGTCAAGAGTTGCGCCATCGACAACTTCCAGACCAGCGGTCGTGGCGTCGTCAATAGCACCCGCAGTCGCGGAAGTGGTCAACTGAGTGTAGGCAGCGCACGACGCCAAGACACGAATCGTGCCAGCCCCGTAAATCTGCAACCAGCCAAAGCCGTTGGCGGCAATCGCTGCACGAGCGACGCCCACCAACTTGCCCTGGCCCGCGCCGGGGGCGGAAAGGGTGTCAGTACACATGGCGGCAGTGTAGTCACTGCCATCCACGAGACAGACGTAACCGTCGCCAGTGATACCCGAGCCCGAGTCCTTGACGAAGATGTAGCCCTTCTCCCCCGCCGAAGTCTTGTTGAAGGCGATGTCGCCCACGCCGAAGGGAGGGGCTTCGGACGAGGTGTAGACGTTAGTCGGGTCAATACCTGCGGTAATCATGGATGCCTCCTTAGGCGCTCAGGCGACCGCAGAACTGCGGACCCGAGGAAGTAAGATTGCCCGCCCAGCCAATCAGCTTGACGATAGCGTCCTGATTCACCGCTTCACGCTGGCCGCCAATCGGAACAAAGTTCCGGTCCTTGTGGGGGCGGAGGAACAGATAATCGGTGTTCAGGAAGTAGCCGTTGTTGGCGTTGCCCGAGCCGCCGTTGTAGCTGCTCGAACCAATACCGCCATCCAGAACCACGTCAGCGGACATGCCGCCCCCGTAGAACTTCAAGGAGGCAAAACCACCCGCCGCTTCCGACTCCGAAGTCACACGCTGAATCGCCTGGAGGGCGTTCACGTAGAAACCGTAGTAGTTGGAATCGAAGATAATCAGGTCAACCTTGTTGTTGCCCCGAACACAACGGAGAGACAGGGTGGTCATGTACTGCATAATGTTCGCAGCACTGACCGCCGCGCCGCCATCAGTCACGCCACGATAGAACTGGTTCGACCAGAACGGCCACGAGGCACGGGCGATGCCGCCATAGGTGCCAGTGCCGTCAGTGGTCAGAGCAGCAGCAAAACCAGTCAGGTTCTTGCCACCGTTGCCCGTGCCGTCACCGTAGATGTCGCCGGCAACGCGGTTCATCAACTGCGCTTCGGCCACCTGAATACGACCCTCGAGGAGGTCGATAATCTGCTCTTTACCGGAGTTCTGGAGAAGTTCCAGGCCCGAGATGACCACAGACGCGGCGTACTGCGAGAAGTTGAACTGAGCCGCCGAAATCGGGCTATTCGCACCGACGTTGATGGCTTCATAACCCGAGTACGAGTTAGCGGTGATGGTGGTCGAATCGTTGTACATGATTTCTTCCAAAATCACGTTACCACCCGACACCGGACGGACATTGCCCTTCTGCTTCAGGCGGCGAAGGGCGGCGTTGTTGTTAGTGGCATTATCGGCGAGCTTGCCAGAACGGTTCTGGATGGTGGTCGCGATGATGTCACTGACAGTGCTATTTGCAAAAGCCATGTGTGACTCCTTACTGGTTAAATGCGCCCGCCAGTGGCGTTAAATTGCGCCTCTAGCATTTGGCGAAGATTTCCAGCATCCGCTACCGATACGCTCGCTGTAGGCGTTGCACTACGGGGGCTGACTGCTGCGGCTCTAGCTCTCGCTGCGGCCTGTTGTGCCTGACTCCTTTGATTCCTTTCTGCGTTTACGCGCTCGAAGGCTTCCTGATTCAGGCGGACGGCCATGTCGTAGGCTGACTGTAGGTCATTACCAAGAACACGGCCGGTTTGAATGAGCAAAGCCATGTCGGCTTCTATCTGCTCATCCCAATAGGGTTGTGAAGAAGCGAACTGGTCAACGCGGGCTTGGGCCGCGCCAATCTGCTGCGCTTCAAGTTGCTGCTCTAACGTCTGTAAACGCTGCTGCAACGGGTAAATGGTCTGGTCTTGGAGCGGTATCTGTACCGTCCCATCCAAAGGAACGCCGACAGATTGCGCCATCGAAGCAATGATGGCCGCTTTCTGTTGGGGCGAACCCGTCAAAAGCATCCGGTCTAGTTCTAGGAACTGCCGGAATGCCTGAGAAGCCCCGCCTAACTGCTGGAGCCTTTCACCGAACTCCGCCTGAACTTCTTTCAGAGGGCGGACTTCCGCCTCTATCTGTTCAGCTCGAGTCTTGTAGTCGGTGACGCCCTTAGTGAACTGCTGCTCCCTCTCGTGGAGGTACTTGGCAGCCTCGGGGTCGAGTTCCGCAATCTTCTGGTACTTCTCGTGGAGTTCTTTCCGCCACGACTTAGGAGGCGCGCGCCAGGGCTCTGGGTCTGCTTCCTGCTCAGGAACAGACTCTTTCGCCTTGAATCGCCCAAACTCATCCCGTTCCCGGCTGTCTGCCTGAACTTCGTCAGTTTGGGCTTCTTGAATCTCCGGGGTTTCGATAACCTCGGTTTCCGCCGTATCTAGAGCGGCTGTAAGCTGCTCGCGAAGGCTTTCAGACATAGATTAGGCGCTCTTGTTGGGCATCCACTGAGTCGAGGAGATGCAGATGTATTGGACAACTGCGCGGGTCGTGTGGGCGTAGGAGGCGTTGGCCGAACCCAAGCCCGTACCAGGGACGGCAATCGCAGCGCCGGTCGGGGGGTAGACCAGCAGGGACGACGCCGAGCTATTGAAAATCACGACCGAATCACCCGGCTGAGCCGCAGGGAGGCGGACGCCGTTAGTACCAGAAGCACCCGTGACAATTGCGATGTCCTGGGTAATCAGGGTCGCATCCGTCTGGGTCGTGCCGGCAGCAGCAACAGCCGAGTTGAAAGAAGTGCCGTTAGTGGCAGCGGCAGAAATGGCAGAGATTCCACCGCGCATGATGTTGGCAGCTAATGCCATTTCAGTTACCTCACTTTCGCGTTAAAAACGTCGATTATTTCCCGTTTAAGGCCGGGAGGCGTCGTGATGGGCTTTGGTTTTTGAGCCTCATTACCCACTTCAACGCAGCCGTTAATCTTGAGATGCGCCCTGTGATTGCTCCGTGACTGGACTATGTGTCCGTCAATCATTGAGCGATAGGGCTGAATGTCGGGCATTACCTGCCAGGAAACCCTTTGAGAGAGTCGCGCGTATTCTTCAGCAGGGATGAGCTTGAGAGTTTTAGGATCTTGGATGTATCGCATCACGGCAATGCAAACGCTGTCCGGTCACTGAAGGTGATTCCCGAGGGCTGCTCAGGGTCTGCGTAACTCAACGAACAGGCGTCAATGTTGAACACCATCACGGCGGCCTGGCTTGTCGAGAAGCCGTATTTCGCGTCCGTGTAGTTGTTCGAGCCGACCGTAATCAGGCCGCGCAAGTCCAACGCCAGGACGTTGTTTATCCAAAAACGAACACGGCCGGCCGTTGAACTGCGAACCGCATGAAGCTTCAGGAAAACCCAGCTGCTTGGGAGAAAAGGAACACCCGTATCGAAGGTGTCGTCCGCGCCCGTTGCGTTGTTCCTGATTCGGACCTGCCAGACGCCCGTTGAAGACACCTGGGCGCGAACGTAATCCACGCCGCCGTTCTCAATGCTGAGGATGGACGACCAGACCGCACTGGGAGCGGTGTCGCAACGGAACCACATCGACGCCCAGACATCGGGGTTTGTCGTGATGTTGGTTACGTAAGAGTTGTTTCGCTGAATGCTTCCGAACAGAGTTCCGCCCGTCGCGGCAGTGGTCATGCTGATTGACCCCGTGCCCACGCGGAACTGGACGGTATCGAGCGCCAAGGTGGTTACAGGGCCGGCAGATGCGGAACTCGTCCACGCGCCTGAAACCGGGAAAGCATCACACGTATTCGTGTCAATGGGAGCCGTCGAGGTCGTTCCAGTGAATGAATAGCCATTCTTCCGAATCGCCCCACCCGGACGGGAGAAGTACCCCGCCGTGGCGTAGTTTTCTGAAAGAGACGGGACGATATTCCCGTTACAAGCGTAGTCTGGTATCTCCGCCCACGGTCCCGTGCCAGCCCACTGATTCGTTCCCGAACTAGAGATACGAGGCGCCCACCCCGTCGGGACGATTCTCCACTCCATACAACCAGGGCCAACAGAGCCGGCGTTTATGGAGCCGTACTTGTAGCCCGTCTGGCTTGAATAAGCGTTATAGGCCGGGTTCTGTCCCCAGTCGGAAGTGCCAGAGCCGGCATAAGCCCACGAGCGGAAGTTGAACCACGTCGTCCCGTTATCGGGAGACACGAGAACACGCGCCGCAACACCGGAAACACTGACAGCGGTCCTCGGGATGACCAAATAACCGAAAGAGTCCTCCCATCCCTCCCAGGCGATACCAAAAGAGGATTGAGTCGGCAGGCCTAAGTCAGTTACGGGGTTCAACACGCGAACAGGGGTTGCGCTGGTAACCGCCGAAACGCCCGTTCCGCTTACTGGGGCGCGATAGATGCCCGAATCAGTCGAGAGGTCGCTAGCGAAGAAGATGTACTTCGAGGTCGGGACAATCGCGACGCACTGCTGAGACAGCGTCCAACTGGACCACGTTACGCCCCCATCCCCACTCACCTGGTTGTATTGGTTCGTCCCGTCTCCAAGAGAGCAAATCAGCACATCCCGGTACTGGTCATAGACGATGACGTGCAGGTGATTTGCCGGAGTAAATCCCGAGCCGGGGAATGACGTGGAGACAATCTTCGTCCAGTTCGCCCCGTTATCGATGGACTTCCAGAGACCAATGGAAGTGTCGTATTCCGTGCAGTACAGGTTGCCCTGTCGGTCGGCGCACATCGACTGGAGCCAGTTCGTAGACGCCCGAACATCGAGCACCTGAACCGGGGTCGTAGAGCCTGCGGGGATGCGCCAGAGCTTGCCGGTATCTGTATAGGTGACGTTGTACTGAAGGGAATAGAAGATGTCCCCGTTAGGCGCACCAAACAGCAGTTTGCAAATCTGGTTTCCACCACTTGCGAGGTTCTGGCGCGTCCATCCCGTCGTTGGGGAGTAGATAGCCAAGACAGAGGTCGTTCCAACGCCGCCAATCCCAACCACCCGGCCCGCGCATTCGATGGCGTTCTTGGCGGAAATACCCGTTGATCGGAGATACGCCCCAATGCCGTTAGGATTGAACCAAACGGTCGGGGTCTGAATACTTGCCGGCATTACTGAGCCCGCCAGTAGACCTTAAGGCTGGTGCCAGCGGCGACCACGATGCTAATCACCAAGGAGGTGTTGAACTTGGCCCCGTAAAATGGGATGCCGGCGACGGGAATGCTCGAAGCCGGGAAGGTTTCAACCGTAGTACCGCCATCCAAGAGGGTCACTACAGAGCCATTCACGACGCCGTTAGCGCCGGCAATACCCAAGAGCATGGCGGGGGTCGCGCTCACCGTCTGAGTCAAGCCAGGGGCTAGAATGGTGATGTTGCACTCAGGGACAGCAGCCAAGAAGTTGTTGGCCGCGCTGCTCTCATTTCGACCACCGGGGACGGCGACTTCCTGATAACCACCCGTAGACAATAGGGCTTCCTGTTGACCCGTGGTGGTGCTCAGCCCCGAGATGCCGTTCATGCCAGCCATTTACTCTGTCTCCGTCGGCTGCATTGCAGCAATCTGAAAGTTCGTTTCTGCGCTGATTTCTGCTTTCCTGATTTCAAGCGCGGCCTGTAGCTGCGCTTTTATCTCAGTCAGTTGGGCTTCCATGGCCATCTTTCCGCGCTCCCTCTGCTCTTCGAGGTCCATGCGCATGCGCTCTAGGGCAACGTCTATTTCCGCCTGCCGGGCCGCTGCCTGGGCTTCCATCTGTTGACGCTGCTGCTCTAGCTGCATCTCCATCTGAGCCTTTTGCTGGGCAAGCTGAAGCTCCTGTTGTGCCTTCTGCTGGTCAGCCTGGGCCTGCATCTGCGCCGGGTCGGGTTTCGGCTGGTTAGCCATCTGCTCTAACTGACGGAAGGCGGCATCAATCACCCCCTCCATCGTCGCGGCCTGCCTAAACCCGCCCATGGCGAACTTGAACGTCTCCGCCGCCACCCGAGTGATTTGCGGCATCTGCATAGCCGCTTGCGTGACTTGGGGAAGACCCTGAAAGACAGCCTGCATGAACTCCATGCGGTCGGCCTTTTCCTGCTGCTCGTCGATGTAAACGAGAGTGTCCGCCGCTACTTCGATTCGGAACGAACGAACAGGATTCGGAGATTCCTGGTCGGGCATCATTAGCCGGTCGCCAAGCAGGAGTTGCATGGCCGGCTGTATGAGTTGCTGGTCTTCCGGCTGTAACTGGTCACTGGCAGAAATGGCCAAAATCGTCTGGGGAGAGAACTTCCCGCAGATGATTTGGGCCTTCAGTCGGAGAAGGTCCGTTGCGAACCTCGCCACGTCATCCTGAGAGGACTTAAGACGTAGAGATGCGTACTGGCCCTTAATCTGCTGGGCGGTAGCGGTCTCGCTCGCCTGACTGTGACCGCGGATGATGTCCGAGATGCCGGTAATCTCGTAAACCTGCTGCTGAAGCCTGTCAGCCGCCTCATAGGTGAACGAGAGGGCTTCGGCTATCGGCTTCAGGTCGATTAGGTCTAGAGAGCCTGAGAGACCGTTCTTCTCAGCAAAGTTCTGCCAGTTCTCGACCGGGATGAGAGTGTTATCTTCTGTCTCGGTGAAGATTCGGCTCAGGGCGCTGTTAGACGCGTCGTAAGCGCCGCAGAGACGGAGGGCCCGGATAAGGTTCTTCTGTCTTGCGGCCAGGACATCCAAGCTTTTGGCTTGGTCCTGATAAAGCGTGAAGTCCGGAGTAGGAACCAGGCTCTCGTTCGTAATCGTGGCGTATAGAGGCTTAGGGCAGGGAAAGAAATCCGTTAAGCCTAACGGGTCGTCCCGCTCGTCCAGGACGCCAGCAACCTTATGCCACCATGTCGCCTTCTTGGTCGTCTTATCCCAGCGCTCATAGATGGGCGCGACCTGACGGGCGTTCTCGGAGGTCTGTCCGTCTTGTTCTTTCTGTCCTTCAAGAGGGATGGTCTTGCCGGGGTTCTCTTCAAGCCATTGGGCAAACCGTGACTGGAGGGCGGGGCCGTCCATGTAGACCTTGCGCCAGACAACGGTGACCTCTTCCCAGGTCCGGGCTATCGAGTGCCCGAAGTCCTTCCAATGAACGTAATCAACAGGGGCGCATTCGTAGTCGATCTCCTCATGAGGCTCGTCTACGTCCTCAGTGACCTGACTTCCATCAACGGGAAGCTGGTCGCCAGCCCGCATGTGCGGCTCATACCGCGCCCAAGCCGTCCCTCTGCCCCCAAGGAACCTATCCAAGACGACCTGACGCATGGTCGCGCCATAGTCGGGATATTCCTCGATTTCGTACGTCAGGCAGCGCTCTAGGATGAGGGAGGCAACACGCCCAACCGGATCTTGGTCGCTGAACCTACGGGTTACATCAGGCTTCGGTAGCTTGGCAAAGGTCGCCGCGCTTAGCGTCTGGACGTTACTCCAAAGGACGTTATACCGGACAGCAGAAGCGGCCTGCCCATCCCTCGCCTTGTCGTCGTCGATGTACCGCTTGATTACACGGTCAGCGCGATTCGTCCACGACTTGAATACCCGGTCATACTCTGAGACTTCGGCAATGTACGCCTGGACGGGGTTTAGTACCTGACCTCCCGCCGTGGATTCGTCTGCCATAGTTCGTCTAGCGTGACCTGATTATTGCCTACCGTGACTCCCTTAATCGGGAGCGGTTTAGGCTCTTCCTTCTGAATGACTTCTTGCATGACGACAGCTCCATAAGAGAAGCCGTCGCCAGGATGAGAGGCCCAATCGTGCTCAGGCTCTCTTGAGAGGATTTGCGTTTCCTCGTTGTACTTGAACTTCCACGCCCTTAGCCCATCCAGCCCCTGTTCGCAGAGTTCTGAATTGAACTCGCATTTAGGCATGATGTATCGAGCGGCGTTTATTCGGTCTCGGACTTTCGCATCAGGAACAATCGCCACCTTTCCTGCGCCGAATGACGCGAGGAATCTTTCGAGTGTCGAATGCTTTGACTGAAAAGTCTTAATTCTGGCGTCATGCGGTAGCCAGATTTTCCCAAGCTTGCCGTGCGTTTCCACCCTGGCTTGAATGCGGGGGATCCAATCGTCCGCATCCATCCCGGTGTCTTGGTCATAGTCGATTAACGAGAATCCACCGGGCTTGCGTTGCCAAAACCACCATGTTGCGGTATCTCGATAGCCAAGGTCGCTTGATATCTCAATCGGCGCATAGCGGTCAGCGACCACGCGCGGGTTAATGCGACCTTCCCTGTCTGCCCTGGCCACCCACTTGGCGAGGATGGTCCCTTCACCCGTAAAATAGGCCCCGTTCCAGATGTGCTCTGCTTTGTCAGGGTCTACATGAAAGTCGTGCTCCATCTCTCTACGGAGCACTTCGGGGAACCAGGGGTTTTCTGACCAGTTCACCCGGACTGACACGGCATCAGGAGGAGGATTCTTCCTGAACAGGACGTCTACCGGGTCAGTGTTGAATCTCGGGTTCCATGAGAACCAGAGTTCTGAGCCTTCCTCTCTAAGAGTAGGTCTTAGGAGGTCAAGGCTGTGCTGGCTTAAGGTTTGGGCTTCCTCAACCCAGGCTACGTGATAACCCTCAAGCGACTTAATGTTAGCCGCGTTGTATGACTGCATGCCCCGAAAGTTGATGATGCCTCCGGAGCGGACCCGGATTTCCCCTTCCACCGGCTCGAAGTAATAGCCAAGGTTGAGGGCCGCTATTTTGTCTAAAAGAAGCTGACGAACAGAATCACGTATCGAGTTCTGCACTTCACGAATGCAGATGATTCGGGTCGGCTCTTTTATCGCCTTAATTAAGGCTTGTTCTGCAAAGAAGTGACTTTTAGCGCCACCTCTGCCCCCGTATGCCCCTTTGTATCGTGCTGGCTGTAGTAGAGGCTTGAATGCTCGGGGGACTTCAATCCTGAGCGTGGTCACTTATCGATGATGGCCATCTCTATCCTCTGGATGTAGAGAGGCGCATCAGGGTCACCAGCAATGACCTGTGAAGGCTTGCCGTCCATGCGGTCAGCGAATTCCTTCCATGCCCATTGCTCCCCGCTATCGAGGAACGTCAAGAACTGGTCTGCGAGCTTGTCTAGCTCATCCCTCTGAGCAGCAAGAGAGCGCCTGTTAAGCGCCCTATCAATCGCTGCCTTCCAGGGCTTGTTCTTGCCGGCGTTGTTGTTTCCCGGCTGCCCGCCGCTTGTAGACACTCGTTTTCACCCTAAGTTGCTGTGTAGCAACAACATCGAGCCTATAAAAATATTTTCAAAAATCCCTTGTCAGCCCTTGACTGGTGACATGTCACAGACTATTCTTACACCACAGACAGCAACTAACCCGGAGAGACGAGATG